>Ga0068706_1000784_pt1 | contig 14090 bp, 10 predicted proteins | sample YNPMSBMetaG_FD_65632 | JGI IMG/M metagenome (GOLD analysis project Ga0068706, IMG submission 65632) | Anoxygenic and chlorotrophic microbial mat microbial communities from Yellowstone National Park, USA - YNP MS-B MetaG | ecosystem: Environmental > Aquatic > Thermal springs > Hot (42-90C) >...
GGATTTTTTAGAAGTTTCAGAATCCCCTGCTTCTCATAAACGAAGAGCCATCGGAATAGATCCGTTTTCGCCTCTTTTCAGACACTTAGGAATAGGTTATCAACAATGGGTTAAGCCAGGTGTGATTTTAGAAGCGAAAGCAGGTTACATCGGTATTGGTTTTCAAAGCAACAGAATTTTTGATGATTTTAATGATGAGAAGAAAGGTGCATATATATCTTTAGGTTCAAAATTACTTTTTAAACAATTGATTTACTCTAAGGGCACTCGTATTGTTCACCCGCTTGCAGGTGGATATTTCAAACCTCAAGTTTCTTTTTCATACTTCACTCACAAAGTAAGAGTTTATGATTTTTACAATATTCCCTACGGCTATGCGCCAAATTATTACGATGCTAAATTTGAAAATTACAGCATTGCATTAAATTTAATTATTGGGAAACAATTCCTTATTGCGGACGCTCTTCTTTTAGATATTTATCTGGGAGCGGGATACGGTTTTGCTAATCATCATGCTAAAACTTACGTTCCGCTGACTTATGGTAGTGATGTAGGTGCTGTGAACTATTTTCATAGTCACTATATTGTTAGTGAACAATTTCCATTATCTTATACATCAGGAATAAGTTTATCATTATTATTGAAATGATGAGGACTATTCATCAAAATTGATTTGGTCATCGGTAATATTTTTGTTAGTTTTCTCGTAATATTTTTTGCAGTCAAGGAGTTCATCATTAAAATCGTTGGGTTTACGGAATTTATCAAAGACGTTTAAACTGGTGGAAGGGTCTTCATAAGCTTTTTTGGTAAATTTTCCCCAGATGGGCATAGCCATAGCAGCACCTTGTCCGTAAGTCATTTTTTGAAAATGTACATTTCTATCGTCACAACCGACCCACACCCCAGCAACGTAATGAGGCGTAAAACCAACAAACCATCCATCGGAATGATTTTGAGTCGTACCAGTTTTTCCTGCTATTTCAAGTGCCCAAGGTAATTGACACATCCATCTTAATGCAGAGCCAGTACCTTTTGCAATTACTGTTTTGAGCATGTCAATCATCATATAAGCGGTGATGGGGCTAAGTGCTTCACGTGAGTTAGGTGTATGTTGATATAAAACATTTCCGTTTTTATCTTCAATTTTTTCAATGAAATAGGGCTCCATCCATTTTCCGAGGTTCTGAATAGTACCATAGCCGGAGGTCAGTTCAAGAACATTTAAGTCCATTGTACCAAGTGCAATAGAATAAACGGGTTCAATAGGAGATTGAATGCCCATTTTGGAAGCATATTCTACTACGGTAGGAGGACCAACTTTTTGGATAAGCCTTGCTGAAATTGTATTTAAGGAATTGGCTAAAGCATACCTAAGAGTAACTTCTCCGCCAGTGGATTTATCGGAATTTTCGGGTCGCCATACTTTACCGCCTCCGGAAGGAATTGCCGGCGGCTGATTAAGTTCTTTATCGCAAGGATGAAAACCATTATCAAAAGCAGTTGCATATAAAAACGGTTTGAAAGTAGAACCAACTTGCCTTTTTCCTTTTTCCACATGGTCATATTTAAAAAATTTATGATTTAAACCACCAACCCAAACTAAAATTTTTCCCGTAGAAGGTTCAATAGCGACCATACCAGGCTGTAAAAATTTAGCGTAATAAATCAAAGAATCCCACGGGGATAAAATGGTATCTTTTTCATAGTTTAGATTTTTATCCCACACAAAAACCTTCATAGGAATTTTAGTTTTAAAATCTTTTAGAATTTCTTTTTCAGAGAGACCTTCACGTTTTAGAGCTTGATAACGAGCGGAATGACGCATGGCACGAGGAATAATTGAGGAATCTGCTTCCCATGGTTTCTTTTCTAAGGTTTTTAATTCCGCTTCAAATTTTGATTGTAAATCATGCAGATGTTCTAAGACAGCTTCTTCGGCGTATTGTTGTAATTTGGAATCAAGAGTGGTATAAATTCTTAGACCATCACTGTAGATGTTATAGCCGTTTTCGTGAGCCCATTTTTTGATATAAAGCCTTAGGAATTCTCTAAAATAGGGAGCTAAACCTTCGCTATGATATTCTAAATTAGCCCCCTTTCCGACCACATCTAATGGTCGTTTCTTGATTTCTTGAGCTTCTTGTTCGGTTATTAAACCATACTTAGACATCTGCTCTATAACAGTATTTCTTCGGTTTAAGGCTCTTTCTGGGTACTTGAATGGGTTATAAAAAGTAGGACCTTTGAGCAGCCCCACAATTAAAGCCGCTTCATGTGCCTTCAATTTAGAAAATTCTTTCTGAAAATAAAATTTGGATGCCGATTGAACCCCGTAAGTATTAGAACCAAAAGGAACCGTATTTAAGTAATAGCGAAGTATCTCTTCTTTGGTGTAATTTCTTTCTAAATAAATAGAGACAACAGCTTCTTTAAATTTCCTAAAAACCGTTTTAATAGAGCTAGAACGCTCATTCCCAACTACTTCTGAATATAAATTTCGGGCTAATTGCTGAGTAAGCGAACTACCGCCACGTGGGTCTAATGTAAGAAATGAAACAAAAATGTTTAAAGTACCCAGAAAATCTATCCCAGAGTGTTGATAAAAACGAATGTCTTCAGTTGCGATAAGTGCTTTAACAAAAGTATCATTGATGGCATCCGTTGATTTCAAATAAATTCTATTTTCTTCTTCAAATAATGAACCTAATATTTTACCGTTTCTATCTAAAATTTGAGTGGATAACTTAGATTGAGGATTTTCTAATACATAAAAAGGAGGCATTTCCCAAATCACATAGGTAATTAAACCTATAAAAAGAATTAGCCCACCGAAAAAAATATATAGGATTACCTTTCTAAAAAATTGAAATTTGAAATCAAAAGAATAAATTTCTTGGATTTTTTGTTTAAATAAACTCCATTGGTTCCAGTCCATTTGATAAATCTATGGCAAAGTTATCAATAAATTTTAAACATAAAAACTTTGTTTTTTCACCATTTAAATAGGCAAATCATTTTTTAGGGGCAAAGTGACGTAAAAAGTTGTTTTGCCAGGTTGTGTATCCACATGAACGGAACCGTTATGTTTTTTGATGATTTTTAGGGTAATATCTAATCCCATACCGGTACCTTCTCCTTGAGGTTTGGTAGTGAAAAAGGGGTCAAAAATTTTAGGTAAAATATGTTCGGGGATACCAGGTCCGCTATCGGTAATAGCAACTTGAACGCCTTGTTCAACAGGTTTCACTTCTACATGTAATTTACCAGAATAATTCATGGCTTGCAAAGCATTATGAATGATGTTAGTCCAAATTTGCCCGATTTCATCAGGGTAAGCGGGTATTTTAGGAACTTCTTCAAAATGGGTAGTTACTTCTACACCATATTTCATTTGATTATGATAAAGAGTAAGAATGGTGTCAATACTTTCTCTGACGTCAACCCAAACAGCTTTTTCGTCTTGTTTTTGGTAAGCATGAGTTTTTAGAGCAAAAACAATTTTTTTAGTTTTAGCGGCTGCAGTAGAAATATTATCTAAATTGACTTTCAACTGCCCGATTTGATAAATTACGTTCAGAATTTCTTTTCCGATAGGAAGTTGGAACAAAGAAATATAGGGTTCTATATTTTCATAGATACCGATTTCAATCAGTTTACGCCCGAATTCATCAGCATCTGGAATGGAATGTTCTTCTAATTTTTGAATGAGGATTTTTCTTTTAGTACGTTCTTCTTTGGAAGTAAGATTTTTTTGAGTATTTAAGGCTTTTTGAGTGAGTTCATTAAAGAGTTGAATTTGTTGAGTATTTAATTTTTGAATGATTTCGGGGTAAGAATGCATAATAAGAGGTAGAACATCGGTCATATTTTCTGCGGAAGCTTTTACTGCACCGATTGGAGTATTAATTTCATGGGCAATACCTGCGACGAGTTGCCCGAGGGATGCCATTTTCTCTGATTGGATGAGTTGAGCTTGTGTACTTTTTAAATTTTCTAAGGCAGTTTCAAGTTCTTTGGTTCTTTCTTTGACTAAATTTTCAAGGTTTTCGTTCATTTTTTTGAGGTTATCTTCGCTAATTTTGAGTTCGTCTGCAATCTTTTTGAGTTCATCTTGCGTAGCTTCTAATTCTTCCATATTTTGGAGCAGTTCTTCTTCTTGTGCTTTCAGAGCTTCGTTAGCTTGCTGCATTTCTAACATCAATGCTTTAATTTTTTCTTCGGCTTCTACTTGTTGAGTGATATTAGTAAAAAACTCCAAAACTTTGATTGGCTTATCTTTCAAATTCAGTATTGGGTAAAAAGTAGTTTGGACCCAAATAAATTGGTTATCACCCTTTTTTCTTTTCATTTTAGTAGTGTAAGCTCTACCGAAACGAATCTCGTTCCATATTTTATTAAATAATTCTTCTTTATCATCTTCGTTATCCATGAAAAAAGTATCCATGACATGATTCCATTCCGGTTGAGGTTGGAAATTCAAATTAGCTAAGTTATTCATTTTAAGGATATTACCTTTCATATCATACTGAACAGAGGGCGTAGATTTATTGATAGCCGAAATTTGACCTTCATAATCTAAGGCTTGAAGTTTAACGTCTGTGATATTGTTAGCGAGCATAATCACTTTGTAAGGAATACCCTCAGCATTTTTTACAGGAGTATAAGTAGCAAAATGCCATACCTCTTCTCCATTTTTAGTATAGGTAATAAATTCACCAGATTGAGGAATTCCTTTATTGAGTTCTTCCCAAAATCTTTCCCAAAATGCAAAATTAGAGTTGTCTTTTGATAAAGTTAAAATTTTATGATGCTTAGAAATCAATTCATTTTCTTCGTAGCCGACTGTATTCAAAAAAGCTTGATTGACCCTAATAAAATGCCCATTCATATTAAACTCGGCAGTTTCAAGCGTAGAATCAATTGCATGGAGTTGTCCCCTCATTTCAATATCTTTTTTAGTCATTTCTTTTTGAGCTTCCTCAAGAGCTTGAATAGTTTTTTTCATTTCTTGTTCTTGAGCCTCTAAACGTTCGTTTTTCTCTTGTGCTTCAAGTAATAGTTTTTGGATATTTTCTCTGTTTTTAATGACTAACAAAGTAAAAGCGGTAGTTTCAGCTACTTTTCTTACAAAATGAATTTCATTTTCAGATAATCTTTTAAAAGAAGCAATTTCTAGGACTCCATGAACTTGATTTTCTGCAATTAAAGGAACAATTAAAACACATGAAGGATTAGCTTCACCTAAAATTGTACTAATTTTTAAGAAACCATCAGGTAAATCTGTTAAATAGATAACTTCTTTATTTTTTACGGCTTGCCCAGTAATACCATCTCCGGCTTCAAAAGCTCTTTTGAGCATAGTTTTCACGTCGTAAGCATAGCTACTTATCAATTTGAGTTTGAGGTTTTTTTCAATTGTTTCATCCGTTATATACAATGCAGCTACGTCAGCTTGTATAAACTTCACCAGGTGATAAAGTAAATTATCTCCCCATCGTTCAATATTGCTGTAAGCATTCGAAGCGACTATTTCAGCAAATTTCAATATACCTTCATCAATACGTTGTTTATTTTGAAGTTCTTGGGCTAAAAGTTTGGATTTTTGAGATTCTTCTTCTAATTCACGTATTCTTTCTTGAATTTTTTTTTCTAAATCTTGGTTGATTTCTTGGATGGTTTGTTGTTGATGGTTGATTTCTTTTAACATCAGGTTAATAGATTGATACAAACGGCTGATTTCATCCGTTCCTTCTCTATGGATTTGAATGCTGTAATCTTTTTTTTCTGTTATTTCTTTGGCTAAATCCGAGAGTTCATTGATGGGTTTAGATATGGTTTGAACTAAAAAGTAAATAGTGGGTATACTAATGATGACCAAAACCAACAAAATAAGACCTACGCCATAAAAAAACTTTTTTTTCATTTGATTCATTTCATCTAAAGAAATTCTCACAAGTACATCTATTTTATTATTTTTTATTTCCAAGCTTTCTTTATAAATAACATAATTTTCTTCAACCGATTGATTTTGAACTTGATTAGGATTAAAATTAAATTTGGTACCAGACTGATTATAAAAGCCCACTTCAAACCCGTTCTTAAAGATAGAAATATCTAAAATTTCATCGTAGACGCTAAAACTTTTGAGAATATCGTATACTCTGGGTTCTTTTTCCATTTGATAGAGGGTATTGATTTTGCTGGTTAAAAGAGTGACTAATTTTTTATTTTCGCTGAGCGTTCGTTTATAGATATTTTGGCTAAAAAATTGATACTGAGAAAGAAAGATTAGTAATCCGACGGCAAACGCAGCAAAAATAGCAAGAAAAATAAGTTTTTTTCTAAGGGTGAGGTAATTGAAATTTATCATTTTTTTATACTTTGGGATACAAAATTGCATTTTCTTATGCAGAACTACAAAAACTTTTTTTAGCTTTTAAATGGGTTTTTATTTTTCAAAAAAAAATGAAATTTTTAAAAAAAATTTGATTATTATATAATTAGCATTTAATTTTGCCACCAAATTTAACGTCATAAAAGTCATGAAAAATCCGTTCTTAAATTCGACAGAGTTGTTTAACAAAACTTTTCAACAACAAGCTGAGTTAGGTACAAAGTTAATGTCATCCATGATTGAAACCATGAACGAGCAATTGCAATTGGCAATGGAAACCAATCGTAAAATTGCTGAGTTAATGACCAATCATGTGAATGCCACTACTAAAGCAAATTTAAACATGTTGAACGAGTTATCTAGTGTCTTCAACAAACAAGTGGAAGTCATTACAGATAATGTTCAAAACGTTCAAAAAGAAGCTGAAAAAGTGGTAAAAACTACAAAGTAATCCAAATTAACACACTAAACGCTGTTTAAATTGCTTTGAACTGCCCAATAAAAATTGGGCAGTTTTATTTTAAAAAATAATATATTCGCACCAGAAATGCATGTTCTTTTTATTTTTATTTACTTTTTAATTCTTTCTGATAAAGGATTTGGTCAGGGAACTCTCAAAGAAGAAAAAAAATCAATCACAATCAAAAAAATCAACACTACCTTAAAGGTTGACGGGGATTTAAGTGAGCCGGAATGGCAAATTTCAGAGGTTGCTACCAATTTTTGCCAGTCATTTCCATATGATACGGTAGCTGCAAATTCTGTTACAGAGGTTAGGATTCTTTACAATAATGCAGGCATTTACGTTGGGGCAGTTTGTAAAGATAGCATAGCTAAGCCTTTTGTAGTTCAAAGTTTAAAAAGAGATTTTTCTATCAATTCTAGCGATGCTTTTGTGGTTACCTTAGATCCTTTAAACGATAAAACCAACGGGTTTAGTTTTGGGGTCAATCCTTATGGAGTACAAAGGGAAGGATTAGTAGAAGATAGGGGCATTTTTGGTGTTACAACTATTTGGGATAATAAATGGTTTGCAGAAGTTCAACGTAAAGAAAAAGAATGGGTGGTAGAGATGTTTATTCCTTTTAAATCTATTCGTTATAAAACGGGCATAAAAGAATGGGGAATAAATTTTCATAGACAAAATTTGAAAATCAATGAAACTTCCAATTGGTCTCGGGTACCAAGGATTTACAATATATCTTTTTTGCCGTATGCAGGTAAGCTGATATGGGAAGAAAGCCCGCAGAAAGCAGGTAAAAATATTTCTTTCATTCCGTACTTAACTTTAAGGCAATATAGTGATTATCAACAAAAAATCAATGAATTGAAACCGAATACAGGTTTAAATGCAAAGTTAGGCGTAACCTCTTCACTGAATTTAGACGTTACAATAAACCCTGATTTTTCACAAGTTGAAGTTGATGCACAGATTACCAATCTTAGTCGTTTTAGTTTGTTTTTTCCGGAACGAAGGGAATTTTTTATAGAAAACTCGGATTTATTTTCAAGGTTTGGTTTTAGGAATATACGACCATTTTTTTCGCGTCAAATTGGGTTATATAACGGTCAGGCGGTGCCGATTATAGCAGGGGCAAGGCTTTCGGGGAAGGTCAATCCAAAGTGGCGAATCGGAATTATGGATATGCAAACAGAAGGCTTAAGTAATTTAGGATTAAATCCACAAAACTATTTTGTTTTTGCAACGCAAAGACAAGTTGGGCAGAAATCTAATATATCAGGCATTTTAGTGAATCGGTTGAATACGAATAATTCAGGTGATTTCAATCGTGTAGCTGGTATTGATTACAATTTTCAAACTGCAAATAACAAAATTTTTGGTAAAACATTTTTTCATCATTCTTTTTCACCACATCAACCGAAAGATGCCTTTGCACAAGCTGTATGGATAAGTTTTAATACGATGCGTTGGGGCTGGAACTATAACCATGAGTATATCGGTGAAAATTATAATGCAGAAGTTGGCTTTGTACCACGTAAGAATGTCATTCGGTTGGAACCGGATATTTCTCGTAAATTTTATCCACGAAATAGCATCATAAATAATGTAGTCACTGGGATTTATTTAGATGGTTATTTTGATAAGCGAATGGTTTGGTTAGATAGGTATTTGAGTGTTTATGGAACAGCAAATTTTCAAGATGGAAAAAGTATGACAATAACACTAAGAGAATTATTAACTCGTTTGCTCTATCCATTTGACCCTTCAAGGACTGGATCAAAGCCATTGCCCGAAGGAAATTATAATTATCATCAAATTTATTTTGCATTTCAGTCCAATCCAAGAAAAGTAATTTATTTTAGTGGGAATAGTGCTTATGGAACCTATTATAACGGGAAATTATGGAATGGTAATGCAAGTATCAATTTTCGGACACAGCCCTGGGGTTCCTATGGAATTTCATTAGATTATAACCGTATGATGTTACCTGCTCCTTATGCGAATGTTACTTTGGTGCTTTTAAGTACACGTTTTGAATTAACTTTTACACGTTCCATTTTTTTTACTACTTTTTTACAGTACAATACGCAACAAAAAAACTTTAACATCAATGCAAGATTTCAATGGCGCTTTGCTCCTATGTCTGATTTATTTATTGTATGGACGGATAATTACCAAACGGAAAATATTTTTATAAAAAATCGTGCTTTAGTAATCAAATGCAGTTATTGGTTTATGCCATAATTGTTTAATTTTGTAAAAAGTTTTTTGAATGGAACGTTACATTTTAGCGATAGTGGGTTTGATTTTAATGCAAAGTTGTGCTATTTCACCTATTAGGTTGGTGAATTCCTTTTTCCTTGATGAAGATAGTTGTGATATTTATATTTCTGATTGGGAACTTTTAGAAAAACTATATAAAAAAGAATACAGCAAGTATGAGATTAAACCGAACGATGTAGTAGCAGAAATAGGAGCGTCAAATTTATTTTTGAGTTTATCTATCATGTGTTTTGTGGACGATGTTACTTTTTATGTGCAAGATATAGAAATGAGTTGTCTTACGGAGGAGATTATGCAAAAAGGGAAAGAGCATTTTACGAAGCTAAGAGGAGAAGGACCTCTAAAAGGAACTATACATTTAGTAAATGGAGAGCAGAATCGTTCTAATTTGCCGTATAATACTTTTGATAAAGCAATTTTACGTTTAGTTTATCATGAATTTAAGGAACCTGAAAAGAATTTAAGGGATATTTATCAGATACTAAAACCGGAAGGTGTTTTATTTATTGGAGAAGATATTGAAAAAAAGAAAGATAAAAAAGTTAAATGCGGGCTTCACAGAACACATGAACATTTATTACAAGAGGTAGAAAAAGAGGGATTTAAGTTTGAGCGAATTGTATACGAAAAGAGGAAGTTTAAGGTATACAAGTTTGTGAAGGTTTAGTGAGGTAGATAGGATGGGGGAAAGTTTTCCACAATATAGCATAATTGCAACACAAAAAAGTGTGAATAAAAAGAAAAAAAAATTTGGAAGTTAGGTGGAAAAAATGTAATTTTGCGGTTCAAATTTAAAAATTGCAAAAAGGGGAAAAAGTATGCCAACAATACAGCAGCTAGTAAGGAAGGGAAGGAGCCCGAAGGTATGGAAGAGTAAGTCACCGGCATTAGAATCTTGCCCGCAGAAGCGAGGAGTATGTACTCGTGTATATATCACTACGCCTAAGAAGCCCAATTCAGCCCAACGAAAAGTGGCAAAAGTAAAATTATCTAATGGTATAGAAGTAATAGCTTACATTCCTGGTGAGGGGCACAATTTACAAGAACACTCTATAGTATTAGTACGAGGAGGTCGTGTAAAAGATTTACCTGGGGTACGTTATCATATTGTTCGAGGAGCCTTAGATACAGCAGGGGTTACTGATAGAAAACAAGGACGTTCTAAATACGGAACTAAAAAGAATCAAAAAGCAGCAGCGGCGGCAAAAGGAGGAGCTAAGAAAAAATAAGAATTATGAGAAATAGAAAAGCACCCAAAAGATACGTATTACCTGACCCAAAGTATAAGTCAGAACTTGTAACAAAATTTGTTAACAAATTAATGTTACATGGGAAAAAGAATTTGGCGTATACTATATTTTACAGTGCATTAGACTTAATAGAAAAGAAGTTACAACAGCCTGGATTGGAGGTTTTTCAGAATGCATTGAATAATGTAATGCCAGTGGTGGAAGTAAAGAGTAGAAGAATAGGCGGAGCAACATTTCAAGTGCCAACCGAAGTAAGGCCCGAGAGAAGGATATCATTAGGCATGAAATGGTTAATAACTTATGCCAGAAAAAGGGGGGAAAAATCCATGATAGAAAAATTATGTAATGAAATTATTTCTGCCTCCAAGGGAGAGGGCGCTGCTTTTAAAAAGAAAGAAGATACACATAAAATGGCAGAAGCTAATAAAGCATTTTCGCACTTCAAGTTTTAAATTATTTAAAATTATATACAATGAAAAAAACTGATTTAAGTCATTGCAGGAATATAGGCATCATGGCTCACATTGATGCCGGAAAAACGACAACCACGGAAAGAATTTTATTCTATACAGGAATAGTCCATAAAATGGGGGAGGTTCATGATGGAGCAGCTACAATGGACTGGATGGTTCAAGAACAAGAAAGAGGTATTACAATTACATCAGCTTGTACTACAACCTACTGGAAATACCGAAACGAAGAATATAGAATTAACATCATTGATACACCAGGGCACGTAGATTTTACAGTAGAGGTAGAACGCTCTTTAAGGGTTCTGGATGGAGCTATTGCCTTATTTTGTTCTGTAGGGGGAGTAGAGCCACAGTCTGAAACTGTATGGAGACAAGCTAACAAATACCGTGTTCCTCGTATCTGTTTTGTGAATAAAATGGATAGAGCAGGAGCTGATTTCTTTAAAGTAGTGAGTCAAATTAAAGAAAGACTTGGCGCAAATCCAGTACCTTTGCAAGTTCCTATCGGTGTTGAGGATAGTTTTAAAGGAGTAGTAGACCTTATCACGAGAAAAGGAATAGTATGGAATGAAGATGATTACGGAATGACCTACAATGAAGTCCCTGTTCCTGCTGAATTACAAGAGGAAGTAGACCATTGGAGACAACATCTTGTGGAGTCTGTTGCTGAATTTGACGATAAACTACTTGAAAAATTCTTTGAAAATCAAGATAGTATTACTGAAGACGAGATAATAGCGGCATTAAGAAAAGCAACGCTCTCCATGTCTATTTTTCCCGTGATGTGTGGTTCGTCCTTTAAAAATAAAGGAGTACAAGCGGCACTAGATGCAGTTTGTAGATATTTGCCCGCACCTAATGATTTACCACCTGTGAAAGGTATTAACCCCAAAACAGGAGAAGAAGAAACTCGTAAACCGAGCAATGATGATTATTTTACAGCTTTAGCCTTTAAAATTATGACAGACCCCTACGTAGGGCGATTAACTTTCTTTAGAGTTTACTCAGGAGTATTAAATTCGGGTTCTTATGTGTTGAATACACGTACGGGAGAAAAAGAAAGAATCAGTAGGGTTGTACAAATGCATGCTAATAAACAAAATCCTATTGAGAACGTAGAAGCTGGGGACATTGCGGCTGCGGTCGGATTAAAAAATGTTAGAACTGGCGATACTTTGTGTGATACTGATCATCCCATAGCATTAGAATCTATGGAATTTCCTGAGCCTGTGATAGAAATAGCTGTTGAACCAAAAACCCAGGCGGATGCAGATAAGTTGTCTAATGCTTTGGCAAAATTAGCAGAAGAAGACCCTACGTTCAAAGTAAAAACAGATGAAGAAACTGGTCAAACAATCATTGCAGGAATGGGAGAGCTTCATCTTGAGATTATTGTAGACAGGTTAAGAAGAGAATTCAAGGTTGAAGTAAATGAAGGGCAACCGCAAGTATCTTACCGTGAAACAATTACCACAACTGTACAACATAGAGAACTATTCAAAAAACAAACAGGCGGTAGAGGTAAGTACGCTGACATAGTAGTAGAATTTTCACCCTTAGAAGGAGGTAAAGGATTTGAATTTGTCAATGAAATAAAAGGAGGGGTAATTCCAAAAGAATTTATTCCTTCTGTTGAAAAAGGAATTAGATTGGCAATGAATGAAGGGGTGTTAGCAGGTTATATTTGTGACGGAATAAAGGTAAGATTGATTGATGGTTCTTACCATGAAGTAGACTCTGACTCACTTTCTTTTGAATTAGCAGGTAGATATGCTTTCCGCGAAGCTTGTTTAAAAGCTAATCCGATTTTATTAGAACCTATCATGAAAATTGAAGTCGTAACACCTGAAGAATATATGGGAACTATCGTAGGGGACTTAAATAGAAGACGCGGACAAATTGTTTCTATGGATTCAAGAGGATCTGCACAAGTGGTCAATGCATTAGTACCGTTGGCAGAAATGTTTGGTTATGTAACACAGTTGAGAACTATGTCTTCAGGAAGAGCATTTTCAACAATGGTGTTTGACCACTATGAGCCAACTCCTAGAAACATTCAGGAAGAAGTGGTAGCGAAAGTTAAGGGTATCAAAACAAAAGCATAAGAGGATGAAACAAAAAATTCGTATTAAATTAAAATCCTACGATCATACTTTAGTGGATAGGAGTGCGGAAAAAATAGTGAAAGCTGTTAAAGCAACACAGGCGGATGTATATGGACCTGTTCCCCTACCAACTGATAAAACAATTATCACTGTTAACCGCTCCCCTCATGTGAATAAAGAATCAAGGGAACAATTTCAGGTATCTGCGCATAAAAGACTTATTGATATAGTAAGTTCTAGTACCAAAACCGTAGATGCTTTGATGAAGTTAGAGCTACCGAGTGGAGTAGATGTAGAAATAAAAGTTTTAGATTAAATAAAATAGAATAGCAATGCCTGGTTTAATTGGAAAAAAAATTGGAATGACAAGTATCTTTGTAGAAGATAAGATGCTTGCATGTACCTTAGTGGAAGTAGGTCCCTGCGTTGTTACTCAAATCAAGACGGTTGAAAAAGACGGTTATGATGCGGTACAGTTAGGGTTTGATGAAAAAAAAGAGAAACATACAACCAAGCCTCTGCTAGGACATTTTGCAAAAGCAGGGGTGACACCTAAAAGAATTTTAAGGGAATTTGATTTTAATCCTGCGGAGTTCAAGTTAGGAGATGTCCTCACAGCCAGTTTATTTCAAGAGGGCGATAAGGTAAACGTTGTAGGAAAGACAAAAGGAAAGGGATTTCAGGGAGTAGTTAAAAGACACGGTTTTGCTGGAGTGGGAGGACAGACCCACGGGCAGCATAATAGGTTAAGACATCCGGGGTCTATGGGGGCATGTTCATTTCCATCAAGGGTTTTTAAAGGAAAAAAACTCGCTGGTAGAATGGGGGGTGATCGTGTAACCATTCAAAATTTGACGGTATTAAAAGTATTCCCCGAGAAAAATTTAATAGTAGTATCTGGTTCAGTTCCTGGTTCAAAAGGTTCATATTTAATGATAAAAAAGTAAGATGGAAGTGCCTGTATATAGCATAGAAGGAAAAGAAATAGGGAAGATTGAATTATTGAGTTCAGTTTTTGAGAGCCCTATTCATGAGCATGCAGTTTATTTAGCGGTAAAGCAATATTTAGCCAACCAAAGACAAGGAACTCACAAAACAAAGTCAAGAGGAGAGGTTGCT
>Ga0068706_1000787_pt1 | contig 14073 bp, 11 predicted proteins | sample YNPMSBMetaG_FD_65632 | JGI IMG/M metagenome (GOLD analysis project Ga0068706, IMG submission 65632) | Anoxygenic and chlorotrophic microbial mat microbial communities from Yellowstone National Park, USA - YNP MS-B MetaG | ecosystem: Environmental > Aquatic > Thermal springs > Hot (42-90C) >...
CATTATGAAGGAGTTGATGCAAGAATAGAAAAGTTTGTTGATTTAAAGATTTCAGTAGGCAAATATATTTTAACAGGAGGAGAATTACCAGCCATGATTATTGTTGATGCTATAACAAGACATTTGCCTAAAACTCTTCATCATCCTTTATCTCTTGAAGAAAAAAGAAATCAAAACGGTCTTTATTCTTACCCTGTTTATACAAGACCTGAAACAATTATTATTAAAAAAAAGATTAAAAATAAAATAAAAAATGTAAATTTAAGAGTACCAAAGGTTTTACTTTCGGGAAATCATCAAATAATTGATGAATGGAAGAAAAAAAATTCAAAAAAAATTATCTAAGTAAACTTTGATTTATTTACAATAAAATTGTTTTTATTTAAAATTATTATTTTTTAGAAAAATACAAAAGTTTGTTAAAACTTTAATTTTAAGGAAGTTATAAGTTGCTTTTTATTGCGCGGGCGACCGGACTCGAACCGGCGACCTCTGCCGTGACAGGGCAGCGTTCTAACCGACTGAACTACGCCCGCTTAAGCAATATTTTATCAATCAAGCCATATTCTTTTGCTTCTTCAGCGGATAACCAAAAATCTCTATCAGTATCTTTTTCAATTCTATCAAGCGGTTGACCTGTATGTTTTGCTAATATTTTATTAACCCTATCTTTAAGTTTTACTATTTCCTTTGCGGCAATTTCAATTTCTACTGCTTGACCTGACAAAGGACCAGCAAGTACTTGATGCAATAAAACTTCAGTGTTAGGTAAAGCAAATCTTTTACCTTTTGTACCAGCAGATAATAATAAAGAAGCTGCAGAAGCTACAATTCCAATTCCGATTGTTTGTATATCGCATTTTATAAACTGCATAGTATCATAAATTGCTAAAGCAGAATGAAGTTCCCCTCCTGGACTATGAATATAGAAATTAATATCTTTGGAAGGATCTTCATGCTCCAAATACAAAAATTGAGCAATTATACTATTTGCCACCAGATCATTAATAGGAGTACCCAAAAAAACAATTCTTTCCTTTAACAATCTCGAGTAAATATCATACGCCCTTTCTCCGTATTGTGTTTTTTCAATAACTATTGGAATTAAATCCATTGTACTTTTTAATTATATCATATCTTAACAAAATAAAAACTAGCAAAATTAAAAAAATCATCCTTGTGAAAACTCCCCATGGAAGAAATTCGACCAAAAACAAAAGTTGAAAAAAAATTAAACCATAAGCCAAAGAAATTAAAAAATTATTATTCATAAAAAACAAACTAAAATAAATTATCAAAACACAAGTAATAATTAAATAAAAAACTAAACTTATTTTACCTAAAAAGTTAAAATAAAAAATAGAGACTAAAGAAATTAAAAAAATTAACCAGTTTAAATAAGTTATCTTTTTTAATGAATAAAAAACTATAAAAGCCAAAGGTAGAAATAAATATAATGAGAGAGAAAGATAGTTTTTAAGAAGATAAATTAAAGGAAGAAAAATAAAAGAAAGAAAGAAGCTTTGAAAAAAAGAACCTCTTGTTTGAAATAAAATTAAAAAATACATTAAAGCAGAAATAAAAATATTTTTACTAAAAAACAAAAATATAAGTAAAGACAAAATTAAAATAAACCAATTTTCATATATCCAAATTTTTAACTTGTGAAGCATAAGTTTCAATAAAAACTCTACGAGGTTCGACTTCTTGACCCATTAAAATTGAAAATAATCTATCAGATTCTTCTGCATCTTGAATTGTCACTTGTTTCAAAACTCTTTTTTCAGGATCCAATGTTGTCTCCCACAATTCTTCAGGATTCATCTCTCCTAAACCTTTATACCTTTGAACATCAATCAAATTTTCTTTAGCTTGCTTTTTAGAAATAATTTCTTTAATAATTTTATCTTTTTGATCATCTGAATAAGCATATCTAACTTCTTTAGAAAATTGAATTTTATAAAGAGGAGGTTGAGCGATATAGATAAAACCGTTTTCAATTAAAGGTTTAAAATAACGATAAAATAATGTTAAAAGCAAAGTTCTTATATGATTTCCATCCGTATCAGCATCTGTTGCAATAATAATCTTATGATATCTTAAATTTTCTAAGTTAAAATCTTTACCAAAGTTAGTTCCTAAAGCAATTATTAAACTCTTTATTTCCTCAGATTTTAAAATTTTATCTAAACTGGCTTTTTCTACATTTAAAATTTTACCCCTTAAAGGCAGTACAGCTTGAAAAATCCTATTTCTTCCTTGTTTTGCAGACCCTCCTGCTGAATCTCCCTCAACTACAAATAATTCTCTTTTTGAAGGATCCCTTGAAGAACAATCAGCCAATTTACCGGATAAATTAAGATTAACCTGTACTTTCTTTTTAAAAACCGACTCCCTTGCAGCTTTAGCAGCTCTTCTGGCTTCAACATTTAACAATACCCTGTTTAAAATTAATTTAGCATCCGAAGGATTTTTATGAAGATATTCTTTTAAATATTCACTTACCATATTTTCAACAAATAAACGAACCTCAGGATTGCCTAATTTGGCCTTAGTTTGACCTTCAAATTGAGGTTCTTTTATTTTTAAAGATAAAATCACCACAAGTCCTCCTTTTACATCTTCACTATTAATTGATAAACCATTATTTTCCTTAATTAAGCCTAAATCTTGACCAACTTTATTAAAAGTTTTAACCAAGGCTGATCTAAAACCTATCATATGAGTTCCTCCTTCAGGATTAATAATATTATTAGTAAAAAAATATTCACGGGTCTCGGGAGTTGGCAAATAATTAAAAATAACTTCTCCTTCTGATTCTTCTTGCTTAAAGGAAAAATAAATATCGTGCTCTAGAATTGTTTTCTTGCCAACAGTTAAATGCTTCATAAACGTCTGAAGTCCTTTGTCAAAATAAAAACTATAAATAAAGTTATCTCTTTTATCTAAAAAATTAATCCTTAATCCTGGAGTTAAATAAGCCTGATGTCTTAGGTAATCTAAAATTCTTGACTGGTCAAAATCTATCTCTTTAAAAATAACAGGATCTGGCTCAAAAATAATTGTGGTGCCTGCTTCTTGGGTAGGCTTGAGTTTTTTAACTTCTGAGAGAGGTTTGCCTTGTTTATATTCTTGAACCCAAACAAAACCATCCCTTTTGCTAATTGCTTTTAAGTATCTAGATAAAGCATTAACAACACTTATACCTACGCCATGGAGTCCTCCTGCAGACTTATACACCTTTTGATCAAACTTCCCTCCGGCATGTAAAACTGTTAAAACTGTCTCTAAAGCAGATTTTTTAGTTTTAGGATGAATATCAACAGGAATGCCTCTACCATCATCACTAATACTAATACGATTTTTACTTTCAATCACTACTTCTATATTTTTACAATATCCTGCTAAAGATTCATCTACTGCATTAGCAACTACTTCCCAAACTAAATGATGGAGACCATCAATCCCCGTGCCTCCAATATACATCCCCGGTCTTTTCCTAACAGCTTCTATTCCTTCAAGAACTTGAATATGTTCGGCTGTGTACTCTTTCATTAAGATTTTTTAAGTTCTTGAATGATCTCCTCACTTGTTAAAGTAGAGGTTTTATTAGCCATAGATTTATCTAGAGGACTGGGTTCCAAGATTTTAATATTGACTCTTGCGTGATTTTTTGTCCCTATAGCCTTTATAATTGTTTTAATAGCTTTAATATTTTCACCATTTCTTCCAATAATAAGCCCCATATCTTGAGGATGAAGTTTTACTTTTAATAAAACGCCCATTTCGTCAATTATTCTTTGGATCTTAACTTCTTGCGGATTGTTGACCAAACTCTCTAGTATTTTTTCTAAAACTTCTTGATAAACAGGTTTATCCATTGTTAAACTATCAAACTAATCTACGACCTTAAATTAAAAAAATGGCATTTTCACTTAAGGCCACTTTAAATCAAAAAAAACAATAATTTTATTACTATTAAATTATATCACAAAAAGTTTGCAACTTCAAAAAGCATCTTTATTGATTTTTTAAATATAAATACTTTATTTAACTATAGAGTGTATTATTATTTTTCTATAATCAGTTGGAAGTTCTTTTTTCCAGCTGGGTAAAATTTCTATAGAAACGCTATTTATTCCTCCAATATTAGCAAAATAACTTTTAATAAGATCTATCCTCTTGCCTGCTAAATCGGCTTTAATTTTTTCTATGTTTAAATCAGGTATCAAAACAGCCTTACCAGAAACTGCAAGAGACATTGTTTTTTTCCTTATATCAAAATCTAAAATTTCTTTTTTATCCAAAGTTAATTCATAAATACTTAATTTCTTAGAAGATTTCAAAATTTCTTCATTAATTATATCTCTTATAAAATTATCAAAATCTTTTTTATTTACAACTAATGTTTCATAAAAAGCTTCACCATTTGCTGATATAAAATCAGTTTTGTCCCCTATATTATGAGAAACATTTTTAATTTCAATTTTTGCAAAAAGAGGATCAAAAATATAAAATGAATCAGGATAAGACAGACTTAATTTAGTTAAAATTGAATTTTCAAGAGATTTTTTTAATCTTTCTTTAACATTCGAAATATCATCTGGGGCAACGGATCTAATTTGAAAAGATTGAGAAACGGTGTAACTTTTGGAAGATTTTGCTTTTATAAAATCAGTTAATAACTGCTCAGACTCGTTTCTTTTACCTTCAAGGCCTGGAATAGATAAATCAGATCCCTCTTGAATCTCTAACTGATTGTTTTTAATTTCACTAGCAATAGCTTCTGCTTCAACTTCTCCAGGTTTATCATTTTCTTTTTTAGGCAAAACAATTCTTTGACTTAAACGAAAAACATTATTTTGATAAACAACTCTTGTTCCTGCTATAAGAGGAAACTCGTAATCTAAATAATTTAAAAATTTAACCTTTAGAGAAGGAAAAGTTGACTCAAAAACTTGGCCAGTTGTAGTTATTGTTTCGGTTTTATTTAAATTAAAACTTATATATCTTGCTGGCAGTATTTTACCTTTAAAATCCGGAGAAATTTGGTCAGTTTTTAATATAATAACTTCATTAAATTCAAAAGGAGTTTTTTGAATATTTATAGAAATTTCAGCTTTTGCTTGGAAAAACTGCCAAATTAAAAAAACAAAACCTCCTATTAAAGTAAAAATTATAATAGAAGATAAACTCTTTTTAAGAAAATTTAAAAAAGAAGAATTTGTTTGCTTTTTAGGCTGCCTAGCAGAAGTTTTTTTATATTTTTTGTTTATTTCCCCTTCTTGTTCTGCTACTTTATAAGAAGAAGTCGGTTCTGTTTCTAAATCATTTTTTTCTTCGGTTTTTATCTTTTGAGAGTAGTCATAAACTTTTGGAGGAACAACATCAAAAATTTTTTCTTCTTTATCCTCTAAAAATATATCAAAACCATATTGCCTAGCCAAATTTTCAATTTTAGAATCATCAGTATTTATAACTACATCTTTTTTCAAATCCTCAATTTCTTTTTTTAAAATTTCTAAATTAATTGCCTTATAAAAAGATTTTGAATCCTCTGGAACAACTAAAATTATTTCCTTACTTTTAACTCCTCTAATTTTTTCTATTACATCTCCTATCTCTTCATCTTTGTTTACATAAATATATGTTTTATTCATTTTTTAGAAATCTCTTGGTGTTTTTTAAATAATTCATCGAATTTAGCTTGCGACCTTTGTGTCCAAACCATATTGTTTTCTTTTAAGATTTCTTTTGAAGTTTCAAGAGGAAGGCCATAAGAGGTATAAAGCAAAAATAATTTTTCTGCTATTTTTTCTTCGTCTTCATCTCCTTTTATTTGTTTATAAAACTCTTTCATTCCTAATTTTAAAGTTTTTTCAAATAAGGATATCTCTTCAAAAATTACTTTTCTTATTTTAACAAAATTTTTTATTTCTGGATAAAAATCTTTATATTTTTCAATAAGCAAAGTTATTAAATTTTCTAAATTTTCTAAATTTAAATTTAAAAATTTAAAATTCAAAGTTAATCTTCTTAAAATTCTTCTTAAAACATACCCCCTTTCCAAATTGCTTGGGTAAAGGCCATCAGCTACTAAAAAAACTGCTCCTCTTAGATGATCAATAATAATTCTTTTTTTCCTTATATCTTCGACCTTTGAAACATTATTTAAATAATCAAAAAAATCTTTAAAAATATCAGTTTCAAAGATATTTTTAGAGTTTTGAACAGCCTTCATTAATCTTTCAAAACCCATACCTGTATCTACTCCAGGATATTTAAGTTTTGAAATTTTGCCATTTTTATCTTGATAATACTCGTTAAAAACCAAATTCCAAATTTCAACACCATCTATATATATTTCTGTAGTTGGTCCACACGGACCTTCATCGCCGGTTGGACCCCAAAAATTGTCTTCTCTGCCTCTTTGTAAAATATTTTCGGGTTTTATACCAATTTCAAGCCAAGTATCATAACTTTCTTTGTCAAAACCTATTTCTCTTTCACCTTTAAAGACAGTCACAAAATCTATCTTAAGATTTAATTTTTGCAAAAATTCATAAGCCCAATAAATAGATGCTTTTTTAAAATAACCTCCTGTTGTAAAATCAGAAGGATCATCGTTTTTAACAGGACCAAATGAAAAATTCCCTAACATTTCAAAAAATGTTAAATGAGTTTCATCTCCTATTTCTTCAATATCCGTTGTCCTAAAACATTTTTGAACAGAAGCAACTCTTTGGCTACTAAAGTCTAAATCAGGATTTTTCTCTCTAGTATAATATTTCTTAAATTGTTGCATACCAGCAGTTGTCAAAAGAACAGAAAAATCATCAAGTGGTACAAGAGAAGAAGAAGGAACTATTTTATGTCCTCTTTCTTTAAAAAAATCTAGAAATAATTTTCTTACTTCTTCTGAATTCATTAATTTTTATTTTTTAAAACTTTATATTTGCTACTTATCTTTTCTTCTTACAAAAGGAAAATAAATTATATCTTGAATTGACCTTTTATTTAAAATTATAGTAAATAATCTATCAAGTCCTATGCCCAAGCCAGCGGTTGGCGGCATCCCATATTCTAAGGCAGAAATAAAACTTTCATCAAAAGGATGAGCTTCAATATCTCCCTTTTCTAATTCTTTTTGTGATTCTAAAAATCTTTCTTTTTGATCTACTGGATCATTTAACTCACTAAAAGCATTAACAATTTCAAAACCAGCTAAATAAATTTGGAACCTTAAAGTTAAACGAGAATCATCAGGATGAGATTTGGCTAAGGGAGAAATATCTCTTGGATGATCAATTAAAAAACATGGAGATATGAGTTTTGGTCTGATTAACTTTTTAAATATCTCATCTACAATTTTGCCTTTAGTAATTATTTTGGGATTAAATTCTATACTATTGTCTTTAGCAAAATTCAAAAACTCCTCAAGACTATTTTTAAAATAATCCAAACCTGTCTTCTCTCTTATTAAATAAACATATTTATAAATTTGCCATTTTTTAGATAAGTCAATTTTTAAATTTTGAAATTCAATTTTTAATCCTTTTTTTCCTGTTAGCTGATTATATCTTTTAATTAAATTTTTAATAAGTTTCTCTGTAAATTTCATTAATCCTTCTCTATTTTGATATGCCCAATAAAGTTCCATCATTGTAAACTCAGGATTATGTTCCCTATCAATTCCTTCATTTCTAAAATTTTTACCAATCTCAAAAATTTTTTCAAAACCACCAACTAACATTTTTTTGAGATATATCTCAGGAGCTATTCTTAAATATAAAGGTTCTTTAATTGCTTGAAGATAAGTAATAAATGGATTTGCCAATGCTCCACCGTAATGACTCTGTAAAATTGGTGTTTCTACCTCTAAAAAACCTTCTTTCCACAAAATTTGTCTTAATTCTTGAATTAATAAATATCTTAAATGAAAAGTTTGTTTTTCTTCAGGATAAAAAATTGTTTTTAAATATGGTTCTCTTGTTAAAAGTTCTTCATCTTTAATCTTGTAATATTCCTTTGGAAAATTTTTAACAGATTTAGCTGCTAAAATCCATTTCTCTGCCATTAAACTTTTTTCTTTGCTTTGGGGCAAAAAAGCCTTCCCATAAAAACCAACAAAATCTCCTATTTTAATAGAGGATAAGCAATTCGAATAATCTTTCAAACTTTCATCTTTTAAAACAATTTGAACTTGACCATAAAAATCCTGTAGTTTAATAAAAGAAATTTTGCCATGCTCTCTAATGGTCATTACTCTGCCTATCAACCAAATTTTTTTCTTGTTTTTTAAAAATTTATTAAAATTATCTAAAAAATAATCTATTTGGGTTTTAGAAGGAACAGATTCTGGATAAAAATTCATCTGATTTGACCTGGTATTTGTCCTCGACCTTCTAATTGAAGTTGTTGTGAAACCTGTTGATAAATTGGCACTAAAACTGCTACTGCTACAAAACCCACGAGAACACCAACAAAAATTAAAAGCATAGGCTGAAGCAAATTAAGAAAGTTTCTAACTCTTGTTCTAAATTCCTCCATATAAAAATGCTCAAGGACTTTAAGAGTTTCTTCTAAAAATCCCGCTTCTGAAGCTACGCTTAAAATACTTGATACAAAAACAGGTATTTTTTCTTGCAAACTAACCGCTTCTCCAAAATTTTTACCTGTTCTAATTTGATTTTCAATATTATAAAAGGCTTGTCTTAAAAAAGGATGAAATGTTGCTTGGGCTGTTAATTTTAAAGCCTGAGTTAAATTAAGACCAGCCGCAAGAAGCGATCTTAAAATAAAAAAAGATTCAGATAATCCTAAAGCCATATAAAGTTTTGAAAAAAATGGCACTTTCATTAAAAAATTAATAATTCTTTGTCTTGTTGATTTTAAAGATATTAAAATTATAAGAATAACCAATAAAATTAGAAAAAAAGAAGTAACTAATGATAAATTATTATTTACAAAATTACTAACACCTATAAGTATTCTTGTAAAAAAAGGAGGTTTCGTAGTTAATTGAGTTAAAAGAACATTGATTTTAGGCAAAACAAAAACAACCAACAAAACAAGAACGCCAAATGCTAAAAATAGCACTATAGAAGGATAGATTAAATTAGAAATTATCTCATTCCTTATCTCTCTTTGTCTTTCTAAGCTCTCAGCTAATCTCTCCAAATTATTAACTAAATTACCAGACACCTCTCCAGCTTTAATTGTTTCTATTTCTACTTGACTAAAAACCTGAGGGAAAAAAGAAAAAGTTTGATGCAATGGTTCTCCTCTTTGAAGATTGTAATTAAGATAAAAAAGAAAATCTTTTACTCCACCTTTTGCTTCTTTCATTAAAAAAGCCAAACCTTTATCCAAAGTTAAACCAGATTTTAATATAAGATAAAGACTTCTTATTATATAAAGCTTGCTTGAATAATTTATTCTAGAGAAAAACTTAATATATAAATCTATTAAAAAATTTTTAGGCAAAATTTTAACTTCAATAGGAGTTAAATTATTTCTAGTCAAAAAAGCTAAAGCTTCTTCTTGATCTGAAACATACAAATTGCCTATCTGAAGTTTACCGGTTGAATCATAAGCTTTATAACGGTAAATAGCCATTTTGAAATTTTTATTCTCTAATCACGCGCAAGGCTTCTTCAAGTGTTGTTATTCCTACTGAAATTTTATCTAAAGCATCTTCAAACATTGTTCTATAACCATTTTTCCTAGATATCTCTTTGATTTTTTCTAAGTTAAAATCTTTACTAGCAATTAAATACCTTAATTCATCATCAATAAGCATCATCTCAAAAATACCTATTCTGCCTAAATAACCACTGTTTCCGCAAACTTGACATCCTTTTCCCTTATAAATTGTAGGAGGAAGATTCTTTTCATATTCTAAAATCTCTTCTTCTTTTATCCTCAAAGATCTTAATTGTTCAACTATAATTTGTTTATGATAAGTGGTCATTTCTTCTGAGACAATACAGCTAAGACAAATTTTTCTTACAAGTCTTTGCGCCATAAGCAAAATAACGCTATCTGCTACAAGATAATGAGGAACTCCTAACTCAACCAATCTTGGAATAGCAGTAGGAGCATCATTTGTGTGCAATGTTGATAAAACTAAATGACCTGTTAAAGCAGCATGAGTAGCAACTTCTGCAGTTTCTGAATCTCGAATTTCTCCAACCATAATAACATTAGGATCCTGTCTTAAAAAAGCCCTTAAAGCAGCAGCAAAATCTAATCCTACTTTTAAATTAACCTGAGTCTGATTTACTCGAGAAATAGCGTACTCCACAGGATCTTCAATAGTGACAATATTTACGCCTGGACTGTTAAGTAAATTTATCATTGTATACAAAGTTGTTGTTTTACCAGAACCTGTTGGTCCTGTTACCAAAATCATTCCAAATGTCTTAGATAAAGCATTTTTAATTATCTCCTCAGATTGCTTATTAATACCTAATTCTTCAAAAGAAGTAGGTTTTATAGTTCCTGATAAAATTCTTAAAACAGCTTTTTCTCCATAAATAGTTGGCATAATAGCAACCCTTATATCAAACTCAAAATCTCCAATTTTTGCTTTAAATCTTCCATCAAGTGGTCTGAAATGTTCATCAAGTGGTAAATTTGATAAAACTTTAATTCTTGCAATAATAGGATCCAACAGATTTTTAGGAAACCTCATCATTTCCCTTAAAATTCCATCAATTCTAAATCTAACCAGAGTTTCTTCTTCTAAAGGTTCTATATGAATATCTGAGGCATTTGTACTTATAGCATATCCCAAAAAGTTATCTACTAAACGAATAACATTAGATTCAGTAACTGCCATTGAAACCTGAGGCAAATCAACTTGCAAATTTTTTCTATATTCTTCTTGATAAAGCTTCTGATAATTAACAAGAGCGTATTGTACTTCAGAAGGAGTAGCTAAATAAGGTTCAATTGGATGATGAGAAATTTCTCTTAAAAGATTAATGGTTTCAATATCCTGAGGATTAACCATAGCAACTTTTAAAACATTATCTTCCAGATCAAAAGGTATTAATTTTTTATCAAAAGCAATTTTTTCAGGAACTAAAGATAAAACATTTGGAGCAATATTTGCACCTTTAAGTGGTGCTCTTTTAATTTGAAGTTCTTCTGCTAAAATGTTATAAAAAAATTCTAAGTCTATAATCTTACGATTTAACAAAAGTTCTATAACTGATAAATTTAATCTTTCTGCATCTTTTTTAGCCTCTTCCCATATTATTTCATCTATTAAACCTCTCTTTAATAAAATATCTTTTATCTGTTCGTCTGGCAAAATCATTTATTTTAAGGTTTATATTGAAGAAATTTGTAATTATTTAAAATAAGTGGTTGAAAAATAAAAATTAACCAAGCTAAATAAATCCAATAATTTTTAAAAGAGTACCTCTCTTTTAAATTTGTTTTTTTAAACATTAAGCCACTTCCTATTAATAATAATAACATAAAAAATCCTAAAAAAAGAAAAAACATATTAAAAGGAAAAATAAAAAATAAAGTAAGAAGTGGGATTAAAATTTTTTCATCATCATAAAATATCTCCCTTTTAAAAACAAATTCTAAAAAAATTAAAATAACAAAAACTATTCCTATAGCCACAAGTCTTAATATAAAATCTAACCAAAAATGATAAAAAACATAGCCTATAAAATAACCCTTTTGAGAAACCAAGTATTTTGAAATAGGATGATTTTTCCAAATTGAATATTGATATTGAGAAAGATAGATTGAAAATAGTATAAAAATTAAAATGCTTAAAATAAGAAAAAATTTATAAATTCTAATTTTTTTGCTATCTTCTAATTTGGAAAAATAAATCAAAGTTAAAAAAAACAACAACACAAAAGAAATTAAAAGATATATATCGTATTTTTGGAATAAGAAAAATTTCTCTAAGTATAAATAAAAGTAAGACAACATCTTTTATAATTAAATTAATTATAAATTAAAATTAAAAATGCATAAAGGTTTTACTTTAATAGAAATTTTAATAGTTGTGCTAATTACAGGTTTTATTATAGGAGTTATATCAAGTTTTCAAACAAACATTTCAAGAAGTAGTTTTTTAGTTGATGAAACTGCAAATTATTTAACTAATATTTTCAATTTAACAAGACAAAAATCTTTAATAGAAGAAGAAAACTCAAATTGGGGAGTTTGGTTAATCAATAGTTCTTCTCAGGATTATTTTTACATATTTAAAAATTCAACATCTTCGGTTAAAGAAAGATTTAATATAGCAAATCAAATAACATTTTTTGATTTTACTGAAAAAATTATTTTGTTTAACAAGCTAACAGGAGAAACTACCTCAACTGTAGTTAAAATAGGATTAATAAATGGAAAGTATATAAAAGAAATAAATATCTCTACTTCAGGAAGTATTACTATAAAATAAGGAAACGATTAATTTTAGATTAAAACGAGCTATAGCATTATCTAATCAACGAATCTTTTCCATACCAGTAAGCAGGGTCATCCACAGCAGGATAATGTGACCAATCTATGTTAAGTCTTGTAAAACGAAGCTGAAAACCAGCCTGCGGATAATACGGATAACAAGGAAAACGACCTATTTCTTGGGTACTGGGCGTGTTTCTATCAATTACTAATCTTGGTCCACATTTAACTGTTGGATCAAGATCTTCAGGCTCTACTATTAAAGTTGATCCATCTGGTATATCTTTCCAATTCCAAGAATAAAAGGTTACTACTCCCCTAGGATGAGCATAATTCCCACATGGATGAGTTACATCCTTAAGCATTGTAAAATCATAATTTGCTTTAACACGAATGAATCCAATGAGCCCCTCAGTGGTACTTGCTTTATCATATACTACAATCAATCTATCATAAACACACATTGGAACAAAAGGAGTTTTTCTATCAGCTACAACCCGTTCCCTTACCTGACCTGCTACATCAAGTTTAATGTAAGAAGTAGAAGTGGGAATTTTACCTATACCAACATTTCCTGATTTAGTTAAAATAGTAACCCAACTTTTTCCTTCAGTTCCATTGCTTGATAATCCTTGTCCAATATGAACTGAGCTTATATCTCTACCAGATCCTTTTGCATAAAAAGAAGCTGCCTGAGTATTATCATCCATAAAAAATCCAATTTGCCTTGCCCAGTCTCCCCAAGTACCATTTATTTTAACAGCAACACCATAGGGATAATTTATAGGTCTGTCTGAAATAATTGAACCTGCAACTTGTAAAGTTCTGTATGGAGATAAAGAGGTTCCTATATAAACATCCCAAGCAGTTGATGAAGGAGAAAGAGTTTGGCCTATAAGTTTCCAATAATTTGTACCATCACCACTTGGACTTGGCCATGTTGATCTACAAACACCACCTAAGCATAAAGAACCTACAGTTGTTGTTCCTTTTACCCAAAGATTACCTCCTACGTTAAGTTTTGCAGGAAGTATATTTTGCTCATTAGAAGCGGTAATCAGACCCAATCCTATTCCTACGTTACCAGTTCTAGGAGAAATAGTTATCCAAGGGTCTTTGTCAACAAGGTAATCACGAAAGTGCGAAGAATAATAAATACCTTTTCCCAAATAAACTCCATGAGTTGTAGTTTTATATCCCTGAGAATAAATAGCAGCTATTGGTTCTTCTGTGGAAGAAGACGTCCCGCTTTGAGGATTACTCATTATTAATCCAATTTGCCTTGCCCATCCTCCCCAATCACCATTTATTTTAACAGCAACACCAAAGGGATAATTCATAGGTCTGTCTGAAATAATTGAACCTGCAACTTGTAAAGTTCTGCCCGCAGATGAAGAGGTTCCTATATAAACATCCCAATCAGTTGATGAAGGAGAAAGAGTTTGACCTATAAGTTTCCAATAATTTGTACCAGTTACTGTTGGCCATGTTGATCTACAAACACCACCTAAGCATAAAGAACCTAAGGTTGTTGTTCCTTTAAAGTAAGCATTTCCTGTAGAACCTTCAATCCAAGCATCAGCAGAAGATGTTGGAGATGAACCAAAGAATATTTTTCTTAAAGGATTG
>Ga0068706_1000795_pt1 | contig 13964 bp, 13 predicted proteins | sample YNPMSBMetaG_FD_65632 | JGI IMG/M metagenome (GOLD analysis project Ga0068706, IMG submission 65632) | Anoxygenic and chlorotrophic microbial mat microbial communities from Yellowstone National Park, USA - YNP MS-B MetaG | ecosystem: Environmental > Aquatic > Thermal springs > Hot (42-90C) >...
TGATGCTTATCTGAAAATGTGATATTTTCTAATTCTTTGGTTTGTTTTTCAATCTTTTGAGGGACATAAACCCCCATTTTACGAGGTCTGGGGGCTAATACACAAGTAGGTATTTTCGTTAATTGAGAAAAAATTTGATTTAACCGATGCCCTTCATTACCTACTAAGGCAATATATTGAGGATTAGGCAGATGATTAAATAAATGTGCATACCTTGCAGTAGAAAAGATTATAACCGTATCAGGATTTTTTAGTAAAAATTCCTGAATAGCATCTTGGTGTTCCTTAACACTAGCACCACCTCCGATGATAAGTGTTTTATGAGCCGGTGTAATTTCAAGTAAAGGAAAAGCAGTATCCTGTTCAGGATTTTTTTGATTTTTTAGTGCATTGACAAGCCCTGAGATAGAAAAACGTTTTTTTGACATCCAGTCCATCACATCTTTTTGAGGTAAAGAATTAGCCCCAGCAACCATATAAGGCAAACTTGTTCCCCATTCATATTGTTTTTGCATTTTTTCAAAATCTTCTACCGTAGAACTTAAGGCATTAAAATCGACGGGAACACCTTTTTGAAAAGCTAAATAAGTTAAGAAAAGTTCAGTTTTGAGGTTACCGGCGCCACGTCCCATACCGGTAATAGTAGCGTCAAGGATTGAAACACCTGCTTCCATCGCAGTAATGGAATTTATCATGACCAACTCTAAGTTATTATGCCCATGAAACCCTAATGGAATGGTAGTTTTAGTTTTTACTTTTTGTATAATGGATTGTACCTGTTCTGGAAAGACACCTCCATAAGAATCCACCAAATACAAAAAATCCACAAATTGTTCTAAACCTTTTAGCCCTTCTAAAATTGCCTCATTAGAAGCGAATTTGGACAAATACATGATGTTAAAAGCCACTTCAAAGCCCATTTTTTTGATGATTTGAGCAAGCTCTGCAGCCTGTGGTATTCTTTCCGGGCTCACCGCTAGCCGAACCATCTGAATATAAGGTTTACACGGAACTAATAATTTTTCTAAATCTTGTGCTATCGTATCTTTTTCATTCAGCATGATAGCCAATTTTTTGGAGGGCATGAGTTCTTTGGCTTTCCTCATCACATATTCAGGGCAATAAAAATACTCCCCAAAATATCCTTTTAAAGGTTTGGAACGGTATCCTATTTCCACGTATTGAATAGGAAGATTTTCCATAGCTTGGAAATATTTGGCTACCAACGATTTATCAAAATCCCAGTTGGTATAATATCCGCCATCGCGTAAAGTGCAGTCTAATAATAATGTTTTCACTGTACTGTTTCTTTTATATTATTTATGATTTTCCATTCAGGTACAACCGCAACTAAGTTCTGTCTATTGATACTATAAGCTTCAAAACGAGGGTTTCGGGATAAAATTTGTACTTCTAAGCTTAAAGCATTTTTTATCATTTGCTCAGGTCCTACTCCAAAATGCCCCATTTCCAAATCAAAGGTATATCGACCTTCCTTTAACAAAGGACAAGGTAAATCCACTTCATACCAATAAATTCCCTCAGGGCGGTTTTCCATGTATTCAGGAATAGAATTGACTTCAAAAATACTGAAAAGTCTTCCGAATTCATTGTTACAATGAATCATGGCGGAATAATTTTTGACGCTTTTTCTGCATTCCACTTGTAAACAAATAGAAATCTTATCAAATACATCTACAACCGGTTCTTCCAGAGGCTTTCCATTTTTCCTTAATTCCGCACCAATTATTCTATAAGGTATGTCTGGAAGTTCTTGACTATGACTAATTTCTATATGAGTACTAGATTTAAGGTCTTCAAAATATAATTGTGCGATTTCTCCCACTCCACCCGTAGCAATCAATTCACCTTGTTTCAAAAAAAAACCTTTATTGCAAAGAGTATTAACAGCGCCCATATTATGGCTCACAAAGATAATAGTTCTTCCGCTTTTTGCAACATCCCCCATTTTTCCGAGGCACTTTTTTTGAAATTCTATATCTCCAACCGCTAAAACTTCATCAATAAACATAATTTCTGCCTCTAAATGAGCCGCAACTGCAAAAGCTAAACGCACATACATCCCCGAAGAATAGCGCTTTACAGGAGTATCAATAAACTTTTCTATGCCGGAAAATTCTACAATTTCATCAAATTTCCTTTTGATTTCTGACCTTTTCATTCCGAGAATGGCACCATTTAAAAAAATATTTTCTCTACCGGTTAACTCAGGATGAAACCCGGTTCCAACTTCTAATAAGGAAGCCACTCTACCATAAATATATGCTTTACCATCCGTTGGCTCTGTAATTTTAGATAAAATTTTTAATAAAGTAGATTTTCCTGCTCCGTTTTTTCCGACCAATCCTACAACTTCTCCTTCTTTAATTTCAAAGCTTACATCCTTTAATGCCCAAAATAACTTTTCCTTTTCATTGTTATCAACCGATTTACTAAAAAAATTTGTTAAAGTATTTCGTAAATCTCCAAAAGATTTCTTCCCTAATGTATACTGTTTGGATAACTTTTCGGCTCTAATGACTGTTTTCATGTTATAAAATGTCTACAATTACTCTTTCAGCATTCCTAAAAAATAAAACTCCACTAAACATCAAAAATAAAACCGTCATTACGGAAAAAATGAGTTCTTGTAGTGGAAAGTCTCCTCCAATAAAACACCATCTTGTTCCTTCAATCACTCCTACCAAAGGATTAATGGAGAATATAGTTTTAAATTTTTCAGGTACTAATGAAGCAGGATAAGCAATAGGCGTAAGGTACATTCCTACTCTTACAATGAAAGGTGTTACATACTGAAAGTCTCTAAATCTTATCGTTAATGCGCTAAGCCAAATCGCTATGGAAGAACCTGTTAAAATGATTAAAAGCGTGAAAATAGGAAAATAAACGATATTACTTGAAGGAATAAAACCGTAAAACGGTAATAAAATCAATAAAAATAAAAAAGTTACTATAAAATCAATTAGCCCGCCAAGAACTTTCGTTAGGGGAATAATTATACGAGGAAAATAAATTTTAGAAATCATATTTTGTGCACCTACTATTGAATTTCCTCCTTCTTGCATGACGGTACTGATATAATTCCATGCTAATAAACCGGATAATGTAAAAATGGCATGAGGCACTCCGAGTACTTGTATTTTTGCAACGGTTCCAAAAACAAAGGTCAAAATGAGGAGTGTGAACAGAGGGTTGATGACCGCCCATGCTACGCCTACCATCGTGTAAGCATATTTGATTTTAATGTCTCTTAGAGTTAATAAAAGTAGTAATTCGCGGTATTCTAACAATTCCTTTATATCAATCCATCGCCAAGGCTTAGATTTTTCAATAATTCTAATTTCCATTTAGAGGATATTCCTAATGCAAAATTACTAATTTTTTTATTTCTACAAATAATTTACTTTCACACCTTCTTTATCTTTTTCCAATGAAATTTTTCTTGTAATACACTCTTTCAATTCTTCTATGTGCGATATAATTCCAATAATTCTATTTTCATTTCTTAGCTGAAAAATAAGCTGTTTCATAAGTTGTAACGTATCATTATCTAAACTTCCAAATCCTTCATCAATAAAAAAGAAAGACTTTTCATCTCGTGATTTTAATTGCTCTGATATAGATAAACCTATTGAAAATGCTGCTAAGAAGGATTGCCCACCGGATAAACTTTTTATACTTCTTAATTGTCCATTATTTCGGTTGTCCATTACTTTCATGACGGCTTTATTGTTCTCTATTGTTTTAACTAATTCAAAATCTCCTTGATTTAACTTAATTAAATTTTTATTAACTAATTTTCGGAAATCATCTAAATACAATTCTACAATAAAATTTTTAAATTCATCAGCTTTTGTTTTGTTACTAAATTCATCCACAATTTCTTTTTTTCTTTTAAGTACACTTAATTCAGCCTCAATGGTCATTTTTTCCTTTAATTGCTTTTCATATTTTTCTTTTTGGAAATTATATTCATTTTTTTCTTTTGTTTTGGCTGTTATTTGAGATTCTAACTCCACCAATTTTTCACTTATATCTTTTAATTCTGATTCATCAACTGGGGTTCTACCTGCAATTTTCTTTTCATATTCTGCTTTTTGCGTTTGAATTTGAATAGTTTTTGAATGATATTCATTTACCACTCTTTCTAATTTTTCTATTTGTTTACTATTATATTTTTCTAAAATTTCCTTAATAAATTGCTCTGCAGTCTCTTGTACTAAATCGAGTTGGACGATTTTGGATTGAATTTTAAATTCACACTCGTCTTTTTGTTTTTCAAAATTTTGTAGTTCTTCTGTATATTTTTCAATGTTGCTCTCTAAATTCTTAATTTTTGTTTGAGTAACTTCCATTTTTTTGGAAATATCATTAAATTCTTTTTCAAAACTTTCAATTTCCGATTTTAAGCTTTTAATTTGATTTTCTAAATTTATTTTAACCTGTTCATTTATCTCGGGATACAAATTTTTAAGTTTATTTTTTTCATCTTGGATAAACTTTAGGTTATTTTCTATTTTTTGATTATTGCTTGAAATAAGTTCTTGAATAGTTACAATAGGATTTTTGGCTATATCTTCTTTTAATTGTGAAATTTTTTTATTATTTTCTTCAATGGTCTTCTCCAATGTAATATATTGATGATAAGCATTTTGAACAAATTGGTAGGCATCAGAAATACTTGAGAAAGATGTCAAAAGGGAATACGAATCTAAATTAGTTAATTCATTTTCATATAATTTTGACAAATTTTCAAATTCATGTGACTTTTTTGAAAATTCATCCTCGTAGTTTTGATATTTTTTCAGGTTGGAATCTAGTAAGTCTTTATCAAGATATTCTAATTTTTTAGGATGTGAAGTAGAACCACATAGGGGACATGGGTCACCTTCTTTTAATTCAAAAGACAATTCAGAAAGTTTTAAACGTATTTCTACGTCTTGTTTTAACAATTTTAAAAATTCAAGGATTTGATCATCATTAAGGATTCGATCATCATTAAAGATTTGATCATCATTACTCTTACTGTTTAATCCTATGAATTGGCAAATTTCTAATTTCAATTTCTTTAACAACTTTTCAGCTTCATTCTTTTTATTTTCAATTTCGATGATTTTGGGTAATAAAATATTTAAATTATTAACAGCTTCAAAATCAACTTTTTCATTCTGAGAGATTAATAAATTAGTATCATTCACTAACTTATTTAATTGAATTTCTTTTTCTGCATAAATTTTTTCATAATCATTTATTTTGGATTTATTTTTTTCATTTTCAATTTGATAAATTTTAATTTGATTTTGTAAAATAATTATACTACCAATGATTTTTAAATCTTGTTCAAAGTTATCTTTTTGTAATTTTTTATTTTCAATGGTAGATTTTTTCTCACTTAATTGAGTTAAAATTTTTTGTATATTAAGGAAATTATTTTTTTCAACTTCTAATTGATTTTTATTTTCGTGCAAATTAAATTGTATTCGTTGTAAATTATAAGCGATTTGCTTTTTTTGTAAGAATAATTCGTTAAATTCTTTATATAACCTAACATCCCGCTCGGAAGCCTTCATTTGATCTAAATTTGATAAATGAATTTTTTCTTCCGTTATAATTCTTTCATAAATTTTATAATCATTAAACAGATTAGACAAATCTTGATGTTTATTCTCAAAATTTTTCTTATCAATGGTTAATTGTTTAACTTCCTCATCGTATTTTTGGGCTAATTTTTGAAATTCATCAATTTTTTCTTGAGTAACATGTTGATAATTAGAGAATTCTATTTCCTTTTTCTCAACTAAATTTTTTAAATGATTTTTAAAGATTTTAATTTTTTCAGGAATAGTTACATCAGGAATACCCAAATAATCTTTTAATAAACCGTAATAATCCTCATTTTTTAATAGTTCTTGGTAAGTTCCTTGCGGAATAATTACAGTTTTAGTAAATTTATCATAATCTAACCTCAATATTTGTATGATTCTATTTTTAACTTCGGTTACACCTTCAACGATAAGTTCATTATTTTTATAAAGTAAAGCTTTTTTATTTGTGGAAATTTCTTTATCAATGCGATAAGTAATTTTTTGATGTTCAAACTCAAAACTTATTCTTGCTTTTTTACAATCTAAATGAATTAAATCATTTTTATTTAAATTTCTGTAATTTTCATCAAAAAGAGCATAGCAAATTGCATCTAAAATTGCGGATTTTCCCGAGCCGATAGGTCCAAAGATACCAAAAATGTTTTCATATGTTAAAAAATCAAAATCAATTTCAACTTGATTTTTATAAGATAAGAATCCTTGAAGAATTAGTTTTTTAGGTATCATATTAAGTTAAATAAAATTAAAGTTATCAGCACTTAAATATGCAGGAAAATTTTTTCTATAATTAAGTAAATTTTCATAGGAAAGAGAAGCAAATAAAATGGTTTCTTGATTTTCTGAGTAAGCTAGTGTCTTCCCTTCAAAATCATAAATTGCAGAAGCACCATTATACTCAATTTGGTAACCATCTACCCCAACTCTATTACATCCCACAACATAACATTGATTTTCAATAGCTCTTGCTTTAAGTAAAGTTGACCAATGTTCTACTCTTGCCTTAGGCCAGTTTGCCACATAAATTGCTAAATCATACCCTTTATTTTCTTTTAACAAATTCCTAGACCAAACGGGAAAACGCAAATCAAAACAAATCAGCGGCAAAATTTTCCAATTTTTATATTCTATAATTATTTTATTTTGACCTGGTTCGTAAAATTGATCTTCCTTTGCCATCGTAAAAAGGTGCCTTTTATCATAGAACTGATATTCCCCATTGGGAAAAAACGCATAAAGTCTGTTAAAATATTTATGATTTTCATTGTAAATGATAGACCCTACTATAAGATTATTTTTTTCTTTGGCTAATTTTTTTAAATCAAAAATAACCTCCTTATAATGGTCATCAAATAAGTAGTTTTCTTTGGTAAAACCAGTGGTAAACATTTCGGGCAGAATAAAGATATCAATATCCTGGTTAAATTTAGATAAAAAATTTATAATTTTTTTCAGATTTTCATTAGGCAAATGCCAAAGAATATTCATTTGGAAGCAAGCTATTCTTAAATCCATTTGTATTTCATGCAAATTTAGTAAGATTTTTTATAATTATATTGCATTAAATGAAAAAAAATGTAAATTTGCTACGTGAATTTTATAATCCTATTTTTAATTTTAGTACCTATTAAGATTTTTTCTCAGCAAGATGCTTATGAACTTCTTGCGAAAGCAAAAAGTGTTTACAAAAATAATTCTCAAAAGTCAGAAGAATATTTGAATTTAGCTGATAAAATTTTTTTGATGAATGGGAATAAAAATGGCTTAATGGAAACTCAAAGTTTAAGAATAAAAATCTATCAAAGAAATGGAAAAAAACAAGAGTTATATTTAGCTCTAAAGGAATTAGAGAAATTATCAAATGAACAAAAAAATTTACAAAATTTAGTTAAAACCTATAAAAATTTGTTTGATTTTTTTATGGAAATTGAAATTTATGACACTGCACTACATTACATTCAAAAATTAAAATATTTAGGAGAAAAGCATGGTTTTTCAGAAGATATTACTAACGTTTATGGTTATTTAGGCTCTTTTTATAGTAAATTAAAAAAATATGATTTATCTAAAGATTATCTTTTAAAATCATTAGAGTTAAAAGCAGACAAAAACTCACCTGGTATTTATAGTGAAATCGGAAATAATTACTACTATATGCAAAAATATGATAGTGCACTATTCTTTTATTTACAAGCCAACAAAATTGCAATGGAATTTCATGATACCCTTGCCATTGCATACACATTAAACAATATTGGTTTGTACTATAAGGTCAAAGAAGATTACAAAAATGCAATAAATTATTTTAAAGAAGCTTTGATTTATTATGATTATATTAACAACAGATATGGTTTTATCAATATTCAAAGTAACATCGCTCAAGTTTTTTACACACAAAAGAAATATTTAGAAGCTATTGAAATTTGCCAAAAATATTATTCGGAAGCAAAAGAAAATGAATACATTCAATTAGCCTATGAACTCTCAAAAGTACTCGCTGAATCCTATGAAAAAATTAAAAATTATGAAAAATCTACCATATATTTTAAAGAATTTTTAACTTTAACTGACTCTATTTATCAATCAAAATTTAGGATGTTAAACTCAGAATGTGAATTCAGAATGAATATGATAAAAAACAAGGATAAAAACCAATTAGATTTAATGGGTGCTAATGAAGTATGGTTCTACCTATTTCTTTTAACTTTAGCAGTTTTAATAATTTTAGTCTTATTCATTTATGCTTTATTTAAAAAATTTAATATACATTGGAGCAATTTTTTTAGCAATCATCCATAATTTAATTGCGCAGCCTCATTTAGATTCAATATTTGTTTGGAATAATGTTCCCCTTCAATCACACTTAGATAGCCTAAAAAATTTAAAATTTCTAAAAAATTCTAATTTTATGCAAATTTATGTAAATCAAAATGAATTAAAAAATTTTGAAGGCATAGCAATTCAGAGTGTAAGATATTATTTTTACAACAAAAAACTTCATTCAATAACGATTAAAACCGAAGAAAATGCTGAGCATGCAGAAATGTTATTACAATGGTTAACCATTATGTTCGGCGAAGGAAAACAGTATGGATTAGCTCCAAGATATAGCTGGAAAGGAAAACAAACCGAAATATATTACGATAAAAATATCATCACTCATCAAGTTGAATGGAAAATTGTGGATGTAACCATCCAAAAAGAATATGAAAAAACTTACAAGAAAATGTAATTTCATTTTTTCAATGTAATTTTGTACCTTCTTAATTTTAAATGAACCTCCGAATTTTTATTTATTTCAGTTTGGCTACTCTTTTTTGGGGTCTAAACTTTCATTTTGGAAAACTTGCTTTAAAAGTAATATCCCCTAATTCCATCTCGTTTTATAGATTTTTATTTTCAAGTATTGGCTTAGGAATAATTTTGTTAATTTATGAAAAAATTCCATGGGGTTTTATCTTTTTACACTTTAAACATTTTCTTATCCTTTCAACTGTAGGAATTTTTATGTATAACAACCTATTTTATATAGCCATGCAATATACTACAGCCGTGAATGCATCTCTGATTGTCGCATTTAATCCCATCATTACAACCGTGATTATGTTCATAGTCTTTCAAAAAGAAATCACAAAATTTCAAGTTATAGGGATGATTATCAGCCTTTTAGGTGTTTTTACAATTATCTCCAAATGGGACTACGAAATAATTTCCCAACTTAAATTTGCTTTAGGCGATTTATTGATGTTACTGGTAACCTCTACCTTTGTGTTTTATAATATATTCGTAAAACGTTGGTTTCCAAATACTTCTGCTTTACTAATTTCCACCATGATAACCATTTTGTCCATGCCGCTTTTCAGTATCGTTTTTTATTGGGATTCAGCTTCCTTAGCAATTTGTGATATGAATAGCTACCAATTAGGATTACTTTTAGCTATCGCTTTTGGTGGTTCTGTTTTCGGTTCCATATTATGGAATCAAGCATTAAAAAGTGTAAGCCCTGAACTCGGAGCGGTTTTCGTAAATTTTATTCCTTTATTTGCTATCCTTACGGCTCCTTTATTCGGTGAATACCCTACACTCGTACAGCTTTTGGGTGGAATTTTAATTATTTTAGGGGTATTGATAGTGAATTTTGGAAAATCTTGGTATCAAAAATTGGATATCTTTAAATCAAAAAAATTTGGAATAAATAAATTTAAGTAATAACTTTGAGCCCAAAAAATCATGGAATTAAAAGAATTTTCATCTTTTCAAGCAGCTTACAAAGAATATACGGCTAAACATTACGACCAATACATTAGCCAAGATGAATTTGAAGCTTTGATTTTAGCAACACCTATGTTTTTAGTAGCACAAGCTGATGGGCACCTAGCTCCAACTGAAATTTCTACTATAACCGAGAAAATTCTGAGTATGTATAACCATGATGAACAACTACCTTCTGAAACTGAAACTTTAGATAGTAACGATTTCAATAATTTTTTAAACGATTTTGACCAATGGAAAGATAAATTTTTACAAGTACTCAAAGAATATATCGCACAAGATACTGAAAAACAACGCTTAACGCTCATCATGATGGAAGCCGTCGCAAATGCACACCATTTTAACCCGGCCACTGCTATTCAATTAGTTTTGAATGACCATACCCACTCAGATGTTATTGATGGCAAAGAAGATTTAACCGCCTCCATAAAAAATATGTCTGAAATTGAAAAAAATACCATTAAACAAATTGCTACTCAACTAGATCTTTTCAATAATCCCGCTTTAAGTGAAGAGCTTAGCAGATATAATTAGCATATAATTAGCAGTCTAAATGCCCTTATAGTTCTTCCGAAAATAGTACCTTTTAAGTTCCCGCTCAATAATTTTTTGTGTCAAAAATTGTATAGTATCCTCAAGCGTTTCTAACTGTGAAGCGTAAATAAAATGTTCCTCAGGAACATCTAAGCGATACAAAATTTGTAAGAGCCTTTCCGGTTGATTCTGATATAATTCAAGAACACGTTCTCGTAATAATTTAATAAAAGTGCTCCATTCCGAAGGGACTTGTTCTAATTCCCAACGAGGGCTAACTAATTCATAAAATTCCAAAGGAACAGGCTCTTTATTCATAAAACTATCAATCTACTTCAACAAACCTAAATTCAGTTCTGAGATTTTTAGTTTAACTTCAAAAGTTTTATTATCAACAATAGGTTGATTTGAGCCTATTCCGATGGTAGTTAATCTTTTTTCTGAGACTCCTCTTTTAACCAAATCTTTCAAAATGTTATACATGTTATTAGCAAGTTTATGCAAAAGTAATATTTATTCTCAAAAAATGATTTAAATTTGCAGTTTTAAAATGAAAAATATAGCATTTATTTTCGTTGGAATAATTTTGGGGGCTTTAGGTTGCCAAAAAGTAGAAAAAAATTTAGTAGAAATCCATACTTCGTACGGAGTTATTAAAATCAGGTTATTTGATGACGTACCTAAGCACAAAGAAAATTTTATTAAATTAGCTAAGGAAGGTTTTTATGACAATACGAGTTTTCATCGTGTAATCAAGGATTTTGTGATTCAAGGCGGTGACCCCAACTCCAAAGACCCCAACAAAAAAAATCTATTAGGTATGGGAGGACCAGGTTACGAGTTAGAACCAGAAATCAATACTAAGTATTTTCATAAAAAAGGTATGGTTGCAGCTGCAAGACTTAGCGATCAAGTCAATCCCGAAAGAAAATCTTCGGGCTCACAATTTTATATTGTCGTTGGAAAAAAAACAACAGAACAAGAACTTGACCAGATAGAAATCGCTATTAATAATGCGAATCTACAAAAATTTAGCATCTTAGAATTAAAAAAACCTGAATTTGATTGGCTAAGAAAAATTGACTTTGAAAAATTACGCAAGGAAAATCTTGATTCTTTGATTAAAATTGACCAAAAAATTTACAAAATCATTCAAGAGAGATACGAGAAACAAGAAAAAAAATTTAAATTTACAAGCGAGCAACGTAAATATTACACCCAAAATGAAGGTGCTCCTTCTTTAGATGGGCAGTATACCATTTTTGGGGAAGTGGTGGAAGGTATGGATGTAGTAGAAAAAATTAGCCAAGTAGAAACATTAGAAAATGATGTACCAACAAAAGAAATTAAAATCACTGTAAAAGTAAATGAGTAAAATCTTAGTTACAGGAGGCACAGGATTTTTGGGGCGGTTTATTATGGATAGGTTAATTAGAGAAAAATTTGACATTCGTGCTCTCGTCAGGAACCCGAAGCACCCTGCTATTCAAGAATGGTATTCTCACGTAGAAATTGTCCAAGGGGATATTATGGACATAGCCTCTTTAGAAAGTGCTATGGAAGGCGTTACACATGTAATTCATTCAGCCGCTGTTGTTTCTTTTCATCAGAAAGAACATTTTAAAATGAAGAAAATCAATGAAATGGGCACCGCTAACGTGGTCAATTTATGTTTAGAAAAAGGAATCAAAAGGCTTGTACATGTCAGCTCAGTTTCCGCATTAGGTAGAACCGAAAAAAATGAAATTCTGAACGAGAATACTAAATGGCAAGATTCGCCCCTGAATACCGCCTACGCAAAATCCAAATATTTAGCAGAAAAACAAGTTTATCGTGGTATAGAAGAAGGTTTAAATGCTGTAATTTGTTCTCCTTCCATGATTATGGGCTATGGTGATTGGAACCAAGGAACTCCTAAAATGTTTTCTATGATTTACAAAGGCTTTCCTTTTTATCCCGAAGGTTCTAATGGTTTTGTGGGCGCCGTAGACGTTGCAGAAGCTATTCGTATCTTTTTAGATGATCCTCGAGCTACTGGCAAAAAATACATCCTCTCTCAATCTAATATGACCTACAAAAAACTCTTTGAACTCATAGCTTTTGCTCTCAACAAACCAGCTCCTAAATGGAAAATACCTAAATCCATTTCTTTGGTTTACGGCTCTATTTCAGAATTTATCGGCGAAATTTTTCATCAACCATCATTAGTTACACGGGAAACAGCTATGACTGCTAGTCAGTTTTTTCAATACGATGGTTCTTTAATTACTAAGGAATTAGGATTTGTTTACACTCCTATTGAAATCATTCTAAAAGAAACTGCCGCTCTCTTTCTTAAAGAACAAGTCTTAGATAAACAAACGAAAAAAGCAAAATAATAACCAAAAGAATGTTATACTGGACAAGTAGCTATTGGGCTCTGTTATTTATTCCTTTAATTGCTTTTTTAGTTTATCGTATCAAAATTTACAAAAATCAATTAGTTTTAAAAGTAACTCAAATTCCTGTACAAAACTCCCGATTTCCTTATTGGATAGTTTTCATACCTGAAATTTTACAATGGATTTCATTAGTTATGTTAATTTTAGCTCTGATGCGCCCACAAAAAATTTTATCTTACTCCCAAAAAGTAACCGAAGGAATTGATATCATTTTAGTTTTAGATGCTTCTAAATCTATGGAAGAAACTGATTTTTTACCAAACCGCTTAGAAGTAGCCAAAAATGTACTTCTCCAATTCATTGACCAAAGCCAAGGTGATAGACTAGGATTAGTGATTTTTGCGGAAGATGCTTTTTCTGCTTGCCCCTTAACCTTAGACAAAGATTTGTTAAAATCTATCTTACAAGACGTTACAACCGAAACGCTCCCAAGTAGTGGCACTGCCATCGGTACGGCATTAGTTACTGCTGTCAATCGCCTTCAAAATGTAAAAGACTCTAAATCTAAGAATATTTTGTTAGTAACCGATGGGGTTTCTAATAAAGGCAAAATAAATCCAATTACTGCTGCGCAACTTGCCGCTAAAAAAAATATCAAAATTTTTACTATCGGAATAGGTACTAAAACCGATGAAAGTACCGAGTATGATTTTCCTACTCTCCAAAAAATTGCTCAAATTACGCAAGGTCAAGCCTATGAAGCTCAAAACACTGAAAAACTTCAACTTATTTTTGAAAAACTTGAAATGGAATACAAATCTATTTTTCAGCAACCTGTAAAAAACAAAACTAAGGATGTTTATCCCTATTTTTTATGGGCATTTTTAGCATTGTTTTTATTAAGTTTTGGATTAAAAAACGTAGGTATTGACCAAATTTTAACTGAATAATCTTTTATGCTACAACGAATTCCGAGAACCGTTAGGATTCTAGCCTGGATTAGTTTTTTTACTGATGTTGCTTCAGAAATGTTGTACCCCGTGATGCCTCTTTACTTAAAATCCATAGGTTTTACGATGATTGGCATCGGCATTCTAGAAGGAATTGCAGAAGCTTTAGTAGGTTTAAGTAAAGGCTTTTTCGGGAAATGGTC
>Ga0068706_1000798_pt1 | contig 13920 bp, 12 predicted proteins | sample YNPMSBMetaG_FD_65632 | JGI IMG/M metagenome (GOLD analysis project Ga0068706, IMG submission 65632) | Anoxygenic and chlorotrophic microbial mat microbial communities from Yellowstone National Park, USA - YNP MS-B MetaG | ecosystem: Environmental > Aquatic > Thermal springs > Hot (42-90C) >...
GTAGTAGAGGTTTTGAAGAATCAAGTAAGTATTTTGGTGGAGGGGGTACTAAATGCCTAAAGTTTCGGTTGTTATACCTGCTTACAATGCGGAAAAATTCATAACCGAGACCCTTCAATCCGTTTTAAATCAAACTTTTCAAGATTTTGAGGTAATCGTAGTAAATGATGGTTCCCAAGATAAGACTCCTGAAATAGTTCAGGAGTTTTGCAATCAAGACCAAAGAGTTCAGCTGATTAATAAAGCAAATTCGGGGGTGTCAGACACTCGTAACTTAGGTATGAGCCTCGCAAAAGGAGAATATATTGCTCTTCTAGATGCAGATGATTTATGGATGCCCACTTATTTAGAAAAAAAAGTTCATTTTTTGGAAAATCATAAGGATATAAGTTATGTTGGTTCTTACATTGTTCACGTGGATGAAAGTGGTTCGGTAATAAAAAAAGAACTTATTTCATGGAGCGAAGATCTTTTAAATGCGATTTTAGAGTTGAGAGGAGTTTCAACGCCTGTTACTCTTTTATTTAAAAAAGAATGTTTGAGAAAGGGCATAAAATTTGAAAAATCACTAACAACTCTTGCAGACAAGCATTTTGTCGCTCAATTATCATTTCACTTCAAAGGTTACTTGATACCTGAATTTTTGTGGAAATACCGAAATGTCGCAGGTAGCATGAGTAAAAGTTTAAAAGTACATGAACATGATTGCTTGCTATCAATCCAATTGTACGATGAGTTGGGATTTTATCCTACAAAATCCTACAAGCGATATTGTGCTTCCAAAACTTACTTAATGCTTGCGGGTTCATGGTGGAAAGATGGAAATAATAAAATTCGTGGTCTAAAATATATTTTCAAGAGTTTTTTTACTCATCCTAAGCCGCTATTAGAAAAAGTTTTTAAACAAATTTTATGAACATTTTGGTTATCACCTACTGGTCTTATAGAGAGGCTCTGATTCAAACGTATACGCTTCCTTACCTTGAAATGATAAAAAAAGCCAATCCTGACGCTCAAATTACTTTAGTTACATTTGAGCAATCCCATTTAACCTTGAAACTTGAAGAAAAACATAAGGAATTATTAAAGCTTAAAGAGAAAGGAATTGAATGGATTGCTTTCCCGTATTTTCGTTTTGGAATCAAGTCTATTCTTACAGTTATATGGGTAATATTAAAATTATTTTTTTTAGTTTTTAGCAAAAAAATTAGATATATACATGCATTTGGAACTCCTGCTGGAACTATTGCATATATATTAAAAAAACTTACTTTCACAAGGTTAGTCATAGATAGCTATGAACCGCACGCGGAAAGTATGTTAGAAAATGGTGAATGGGCAAAAAGTTCAAAAGCATACAAAATACTAAGTTATTTTGAAAAACTACAAACTCGTTCGGCTCAACATTTTATTGCTACCAGCTACAAAATGAAAGAATATGCGAAAACTCGTTTTGGTGTAGATATCAAGTCATTTTTTGTAAAACCTGCAGGAGTGGATGTGCATAAATTTAATCCACATTTATTTAATAAAAAGGAAGTACGTTCAAAGTTTCAAATTCCTGAAGATGCTATCGTTGCTGTTTATATTGGAAAATTTGGGGGTATTTATTATAAAGAGGAGACTTTTCAATTATTGAAAGCCGCTAGTGATACCTGGAAAGAAAAATTTTATGCGATAATTGGTTCTCCGATTGATAGAAAAGAATTTGAAGAGCTTGTAAATCAGTATCAAATACCTGCTCAACAGGTGCTATTTCTTTCATATGTGCCTCATAATCAAGTTCCTGAGATTTTAGCTATGGCTGATTTTGCTATTAACCCCGTAAAACCTGTTCCTACTAAAAGATATTGTACCTCGGTTAAAGACGGAGAATATTGGGCGATGGAACTCCCTGTCATTATTCCACCCAATATTTCTGATGATTCGGATTATATCAAAGATAAAAAAATAGGCGTTATATGGGAAAACACCACCTATGAAGGTTGTTTAAAGGCTTGTCATGAAATGAAAGTACTTTTAGAATCAGAGAATTTACCTCAAGTTAAGTCGGAAATTAGAAAACTTGCAATAGAAGTTCGGGCATTTGAGAATTTTGAAAAGATTTATCGGGCTATTTACTCTTCTAATCTTTCTTGATGGTAGAAATTTTGGGGATAATTCCATACATCTTCGGGTAGTTCGGTTGTATCGTCATTTTGCTTAGGAAATAATGTTTGATGGATTTCTTTTTTTAGGTGAAAAGCTAAACTGATACCAACTACTGCGCTATAAAAATGACCTTCCCAAGAAACAGGGGCGTCTACGGGTACAATTCCCCAAAACATACCTTGGTTCATTAAAATAATTACCAATGCTAAGGATATCGTTTTAAAATTTTGTAAAAGAATACCTGATGTAAAAATAAAAAAGTTGATACCGTAAATCAAACCACTGCTACCTAAGTGATAACTTTCCCTGCCAAATGCCCATACCATTAGTCCGCCAACAATCCATATCCATAACAAAACTTCCCAAGCCCATTTTTTATAAAACTCAAAAAGTATGAATATACCAATAGCTAAGACTAAAAGATTAGAACTTAAATGACCAAAGCTCCCATGCAAAAAAGGAGAGAATATAATTCCTTTTATTCCTGAAAAACTTCTTGGGTATATTCCAAAAGTAGAAAAATCATAGCCGGTTAAAAATTGGATTAGTTGTATCAAATATAATACTACCGAGACCGATAAGATAAACCAAAGTGTTGAGTTAGAGTTCTTTTCCATACTCTTTAAACGTAAAAAATTTATTTTGGTTTCATTAGAAAATAATCAATTGATATTCACGCATTCTTGAACTATGCGGTTGAACGATGAATTTTTAACGTATCTTGATAGGCTCTGCCTACCAAAGGAAAAAGGGTAGGAGAATACCATGACCAATGTTGCTCTCCTCTCTTTAAACGATGGGTTTGTGTCTTTTTGTCGTATAATTCTATCAATTCGCCTCCTAAATCTCTGAATTTTGCAAGGATATAGGAGTTTTCAAGAGAAAAGATATTCATTACGGTTTCAATTGATGTTTTTTAATAAATTTTTGGTACAAAGTTACATAATCTTGGATGCCAGAATCAGCAATTTGTTTGTACATAATCAGAGCTTCAACCAATAATTTTTTTTCTTCGTAGTAGCAGGCTAAAAGAGCTTTTGCTAATAAAGTATTCCCTAAATCATTTTGTATCCCTTGAAGTTCTTTCAGAATATTTTCTTTTTGCGTAGGGTTATAGATTTGAAAACAGTATTTTTCGGATTTGTAATAAATGGAACCTTTGGAAATTACCTGCCAATAATAACATTGATTAGGTTTTAATGTATACGGTTGAATATTGATAGTTATCAAAGTGTCTTGAACTTCTTTTTTAAAAATTTCAGTATCCGACGAAAATAAATAAAAAATATATTCTTTAATGTCAGGTTTTGGGGACCAAACGAAGGTTACTATATCTTCCATTAAGTACGATTGATGAGGTGGTTGATACAAAAAAAGTGCCGTAGCATGAACATTTTTATTGGTTGCAACACTTGATTTATTAGAATTTAATTGAGAAGCTAAATTTTGCATATATGCAATAGTAATACTTGACGGTTGTATTTTGTAACGTTCTTGGATGTCGTTATAATGGTAGGTGCCTTCGGTTTTAAGCTCTATGATTTGATGATTTGCATTTGATAACAAAGCATAAGCCTGCTTAGAAAGAACAATTTTTGAATTATTGGGCAATTGTATTCCAGTAGATGCTTTTTTAAGTGCATTGTTTTCTGTATAATAAACATCACCTTGTACACTCAAAAAGGTAATATTTTGGCAGAAAATCCGATGGTATTGGAAAAAAACAATCAAGAGTTGCAGAATTTGAAATGTAAAAATAAATAATTTACTCCTTGAAAAAAGGTTATTCATTTGTAAAGCTTATACGGTTATCAGGCAAAATGGATGCCATTATTCTTTGATAATTTTACGGTTTGCTAAAATCTGTTTACCTTGTATGATTTGAATAAAATAAATTCCTTTGGGCAGTTCTTGTAAGGACATCGTAAAACGAGCATGACCAGCATAGAGTTTATCGGAGACTAAATTTTTGAGGATTTTGCCGTTTACATCCAAGATGTATACATCTACATCGCACGTTTTAGGCACATCAAAAGTGATAGTAATTTCATTGTAAAAAGGGGAGGGATATGCATTGAACTGAAGGGGAGTTTGGGTAGGTGGTTGGATGGAGGTGGTTTGACAAAGTTGAGTAGAGAATTGAGCTAAGCGAGGGGTATTGATTCCGAATGGATTACCAATAGCACCGTAAGCCCAGATTTGGTTAGAACCATCCTGACGGAGAGCGGCACCGGTATAATCGCCCCAACGAAAAGTTCCAGTGCCAAAGCCTATTGGTCCATTTCCTTCAAAGGCAATAGCCATATCGGAGTAATCTCCGAAAGCATCAACAGCAAAAGCACCTATACCTGGGTAATTGTTCGCAGAAGAATAATCCACAAAAAGCAAGCTGTTATTTCCATCGTTAGAACTACAACCTGCATAAACCACAGAAGGAAATGCAATTGCATATTGAGGGTGAGTAATATAAATGGCATCTGCAAAAGCAAAGTTTAGCCCCATGCTATTTAAATAAATCATTCCATAGTAAATAGAAGGGCGACCATTTAAGCCGATATTAAAAGCATAAACAATGATGTTATTTTCTAAGTAAGCGGATTGAATGCGGTTATCGTTAGTACTTAGTTTAAGAGAAGTACCTTTTTGCGGGGCATCTGGTGGTAAACTGTAATTGAGAGTAGTAGGCAAAGTCACCGGATTATTTAAGACTCCTCCGTTAGCAGCAGAGTTTGTCATATAATGAACATGAATTTGATTTCCGTTACCAATGTTATTCCGAATAAAATACATATCAGGACCGTAAGGCTGAGTAGCCCCGGTGACAGGCATTAAAGAAAAATAGCTAGTTACATAAACCGTAGGATTTAAAGTTGCGCCGGTATAACCTTCATTCATTGCGATTTGCCATATTCCGGCACCTTTGAAATATCCATTATCCGTGAATAAATTTCCAGTAATAAAAAGCTCTTCTGTCGAAATTCCGATAGATGGATAATCAGTCCAAACATCTTCTGTCACAATAATATTATCTTTCAGATTGCCTTCAAGCGCATACATATACCAAGCACCTGTGGGGTTATTAGTTGCTGAAAATCCTACGATTACATGCGAAGAACTCGCAGAAGAACCATTCAAAAAAACAATAATAAAGCGGTCATGCAGCGGGTCATAAATAACGCGTGGGTCGTATTTTGTATTGTTCAAACCTAAGCCTTGTGCTAAGGTAGATAAGGATTTTTGTTGTAACTGTTGACCACTTGTATTATAAACCCCAAAATTTGTATTTTGTACTGCAACAATATAGCCGCCCTTAGAAATTGCCAAATGATTATCTAAGGGCGTTCCTGAACCAGTAGTATTACCAGGGTAAGTACCTTCAACTATTGGTTCTGCCACCATTGTCTTTTGAGTTTTTTCATACGGAATAAAATCTTTTTCAGCTTTTAACTTTTCTTGTTGTAGCTTTTGTTTACTTTCTAAAATACCCGGTTCATGAATGGTTACATTTTTCATGTAAATATATGGTTCATCTTTAAGTTCTTGAATATGAATAACATTGCCTAATGGTACAGGTTTCAGTTTGATTTGGTTTTGTTGGCTATATCCAAGACACCATGTAAGGAAACCTATTAAAAAAAAGTATTTCATGTTTATTCTTTTGCAAAACTACAAATTTTTTTGAAACTAAGTTTCAATTTTTTTGCATTTTTGCGTTATTCATTTTAAAATATGAAAATCCCCATAAAATTTCACACACTTAGTCAAACTAAACTTAAGTTTTTTGCTAGTCTTCAGTCAAAAAAAATACGAGAAAAAGAAGCTTTGTTTTTGATAGAAGGAAAGAAGCTAGTGGAAGAGGCTTTAAGTGAGTGCATTGAAATTAAAGCATTGATAGTTACTAATCAAGAAATCATAAAAGAATTAGATATTCATCCAGCATTAGATTGTTATCTTGCTAAGCCCGAAGAATTTAAAAAAATAAGCTCGTTAGAGAATCCAGAAGGTATTTTAGCGGTAGCTTCCTGTTTTAAAAAAAGGGAATTGTCCATTCAAAAAAATCATAAATATTTTATTTTAGACCAAATTCAGGACCCAGGTAATTTAGGTACGATTCTTAGGATATGTGATGCTTTTGATATTCAAGGAGTTATACTGCATCAATGCGTTGAAATTTATAATCCTAAGGTAGTACGTGCAAGTATGGGGGCAATTTTTAGAGTACCCTTTTACGAAATGGTTGATATACAAACTTTTATTGAAAAAAATCATCATAAAATGATTAAATCTGACCTGCAAGGAAAAAGTCTCAAAGATATACAACTAACTGATTTTCAGTTTATTGTTTTAGGAAATGAAGCCAATGGTTTGATTTCAGAATGGACACAAAAAATTAAGCATTCTTTATGTATACCACAAAAAGGTAAAGCGGAATCTTTAAATGTTGCTGTTGCGGGTGCTATTTTAGCATGGGAATGGACAAAATAAAACTGGAAGGCTTACAGTTAGCAATTTTTCTAATGTTAATTTCTATGGTATACATTAAATTTTGGAACAATTTTTGTAACTTTGCAACATAAATACGAAACTAATGAGATGGATTTTGTTAATGTTTTTTTTAAACATTTCTTTCTTTGCCTCAGCCCAAATAGATTATGAGTTTTTTATTGACATTCGCTTTAAAACTAAACCTAATGCTACTGATATTCATGAAATTATTAAACCAATGCTGGATGAAGATGCTATTGAAAATAACTTTAAAATAGAAAAATTTGAAATTATTTCTTATCCCGAGCCTGAAAATGCTAATTTACTTTCTGTTAAAATGATGATTATTTTTCCTGAAGAAAATGACCCTTGGCAATACTGTGGAGACCTAAAAAAAGATATTGCCACTGAGTTAATCAATAATAAAATTCCTTTTGCACGAATGGACTGTAGGTTCTAATTTTTGCATGAATCTTCAAAATCTTTTTTTTTCTACTGAACTTTCTTCTTTAGTATCATTTTCTCCCGTAAAACCTGATTGGAAAAAAATTATTCTCAAAAGAAAAGAATTTCCTTTTTCAAGGAATGTCCTTTATGAAAGATTGAAAATCCAAAATGTAGATAGAAGTTCAAAGGTTCAAACCCAAATAGAGTTGTTATTACAGCCTAACACGTTTACTATTACAACTGGTCATCAGCTCTGTTGGGGCACGGGTCCTTTGTATGTGATTTATAAAGCCCTTAGTGTCATAGAGTTATGTAAAAAACTAAAAACTATGTACTCTGAATTTCATTTTTTGCCCGTATTTTGGTTAGCTACCGAAGACCATGACTATCAAGAAGTTAATCATTTTTATTCTGATTATCAAAATCAGTGGGTTTATAAGGGGCAGTTTAAAGGTGCCGTGGGGCGCCATATCATTGAATACACGCCCAATTTACCTTTTTGGACAATCCAACCCTACCAAAAAAATATTTCATGGAAGAGTGCCTTCATTCGTTTGATGGATGAAATTTTTTATGATGAACCTTTGATTTTTATTGATGGGGATGACCATGAACTAAAAAAACTTTTTATTCCCTTTTTTTTAAAAGAAATTACAGAAAAAAAAACCTTCTATAATGTTCAACAAACTAACCCAAAACTTCAGGAAAAAGGAATTAGAATTCAATGGAACGTTTTGCCTATCAATCTTTTTTATTTGACGAATGAAGATAGGCAAAAAATTGATTTTAAAAATGGTAAATATTTTGTTGGTAATCAAGAGGTTAATTTAGAGTGGTTATTAAATGAAGTCCAGAATCATCCCGAGAGGGTTAGCCCAAATGCAGGATTTAGACCTTTGTATCAAGAATTTTTGTTACCTAATTTATGTTACGTAGGCGGATGGAGTGAAATTCGGTACTGGTTACAGTTGAAAGCAAACTTTGAGGATTATCATGTTTTTTTTCCTTTGTTACTACCCCGTTTTTCTTTTGTCTATATTCCACCCGATATTACTCAAAAATTAGGGGAACTCGGTTTTTCACCGGATTTTCTTTTAAAAACTTTGAAAGATATTCAAAGAACATTAGCTAATCGCTTTTATGATTTAGAAAAATTAAAAAAAAAATCTGAATTTTTTGATGAAAACATCATTGAAATTCAGAAAGAAGTTAAAAATTTATCTGAAACGCTTGTTTACTCTTTAGAAAGCCAAAAAGTCCGTTGGCATCATTTTTATAAAAATTTAGAAAAAAAAATTATCAAAACCATTCAAAATAAAGATCCAAAATTATTTTTTGAAATTTATAGGTTAAAAGATATAGTTCAGCCGGAGGGATTTATTCAAGAAAGAACATTGAATATTGTTTCGTTTGTAAAATCAAAAGAGGAAGTGGTCGATTTCATGCAATATTTAAGAGAACAGATACAGACATGGGTAGAAAAATTTACTGCGTACTGAAAACTCTATTCTATGTAAAATATGAATTCTAAAAAGTTAATTGTTGAAGAGCTTCTCTTAGTTCGCGGGCGGAGTGGTGGTCTTTCATTTTCATAGCCACTTGTATACCTTGTTCATAAATTTTGACGGCTTCTTCATTTCTATTTAGCGTTTCTAATGTTTTTCCTAAATGGTAATAAGTGGCAACATAATCAGGGTTTGTTTCAAGCAAACTATAAAAACAAGCTAATGCTTCTTCTAATTTATTCATAGACTTGTATTCAGTTGCAATAGCATATTTTAAAAAAGGATCGTTGGGGTCTTCTTCTAAAAAGGACTGTAGTTGCTCTAACCGTGTCATAAAGTTTTTATTTTTCTATAACAATTTTTTGTGTAAAAAATTTATTACCAGATGAAATTTGTAGAATATAAAGCCCGTTTGGTAAATGAGAAACTTCAACAGGTTGTTCTGTAAAATACGGATATTGAGGGTTCATAACCACCTGACCGAGCGAGTTAATGATATTTACTTGAATATCAGAAAGTTGATTAGTATTTTGAAGGTAAATAAAATTTTGAGCAGGATTAGGATAAACCTTAAAGAGGTAAGGGGAATGAATAATTCGTGAAGAAACTAAGTTACAACGGTTATCGGTAATAAGGAGTTTATCGCAAAATGCTTCTAAATAAGCAATTGAATTGGAACCATTGTAAATTAAGGTATCAGCATCTAAAATAAGCTCGGCGGCGTCAGCCAAAGTTTGATTAGGAGCATTCATGTATAAGTGCTCAAAAAATATTTTATCAGCAGGTTCTTTACCGATAATACCCCATGCATGCATCAAAACCGTACACCATAGTTCACCGAAATTGTAAAAATTTGAATAAGAGAGATTGGGATATTTTGTTGTAATGTTGCATTGTCTACCGTTCCAAAACGTATTATGCCCGTCCCAATTGAAGATGTCATACCAACGAAAAGGGTTGATAGAACGAGAATAAGAAGCGGCAATATAATCACCGATGCCTTCGTCTTGTCCTTGTCTTTCAAAACCTGTATTAGAGCTAGGAGAGCCACTTTCAGATAAAGCATGACCGTATTCATGGACGATAACATCTGCATCTTCTGCATCATCTACACCGCCTTCTCCAAAAGCTATCCTCGGACTTGGTGAAGAGGTGTAATAAGAATTATCTTGCCCGTAATTGGCATGGGTATCCACTAAAATTTGATAATTTGCTAAGTTTGTAAAGCCTAAGCTCTGAATATATCTTTGCATGGTGTCTAAATGGTAATAAGCATTTACATCTTCAAAACCGCTTTCCGCTCGCCCATAAAAAAAATTACCATTATTACTTGTAACAGGTTCAACATCAGGAAATTCAAATTCCGTTATCTTTACGTAAGGACCTTCTAATTTAAAAGTTCCATTGGAATAAGTAATATCTTTTAAAATTACGGTATCTCTTTGCTGATTGAGTACTGAAACGTCCGCATCGTTGTTATCTACATAAGGACCGCCATAGGTTACGCCTGCTTTGGTTAAAGGGTCAGGATTAAAAACTAAGCCTTTGCCGTTGGTATCTATTTGGGTTCTGAAGGATGCTAAAATTTGATGGTGTAAAATGGCTCCGGTTTCTCCATCTATCACCCATTCTTGCGAAGAAAACTCGTTATCCATTTGAGTTTGAACTAAATACGATGCTCTTAATTTTCCATGTACCACCAAAGCTATTTTATCAGTTTTAATTGCGAATTCTGAGTTTCCCATCAGCCTTTGGCGTTGGCTTTCTACAAAATCTTGAATGTTATATTCATAATTTCCGTATAACTTAGGTTCAAAATTTTGAAGATAGTTTAGAACGTTGATAACTTGATAGTTTTTATCTAAATTTACTTTAATACCTGCATGATAAACCTGAAAGCCTTCAAAATTCTGTTGATAATCAATATGTATTCCATAAGGGCTTTCTTTTTTAGATTTAACTTTGATTTGAGACTTTGTCTCTTTTAATAATGGAAAATTTTGGTATATAAACTCTTCTACTGCCTTATCATCTGGCGAGATAAGAGATTGATGAAATTTGATATAAATATTTTTTTCCTTGTTTCCTAAATTATTTTGTGGTAAATTTTTTTTCTGTCCATAGATACCTGAAAAAAGAAAAATTACAGAAATAAAGACCATCCATTTTATTTTCTGCATAGTACATTTTTTATACAAAGATACATACTTTTTGTTTATAAACCTGAATTTTCATTAAAAATAATTTCTTCAAAATTACCACGTAATAAAATTAGTGTTCATTCGTGCAATTCATGGCTTAAAGTAATTAAGTTTAGAACTTATTACAAATTCATTTTAAGATTTATGAGTTCTCGTGGTCTTGCTTTTTGAAAGGTTTTACTGATGCCGTTTTTCGTACAAAAGTACTGATATTTTCTTGAAATTCAACATTAAATGTAGGATTTACGGCATAAATATAAACGAACAAAATCAGATTACACAAAATCAATAGGTAAAAATTGACTTGAACATAACTGCTCATCCATAAAGCACGTTCATCTGAAATAACCACATCAGCAAAATAAGAATAACTGGAAACGATACCATGTAAGATGGAAACGGTAATAATAGAATTTGAGGCGTAACGGACATAAAGATAAATAGGAGAAAGCAGTAAAAAAAACATAAAATTGATGATAACAGCATAATAAGGATTGATGACTGCGGCAAACCATACATAAGGGGAGTACCACAGAGCCCAGATGAGCCCTTGTATCAGTGCCTGTTTTAAAAATGATTTTTCGTGAAGCTGATAAAAAAGGAAGCCGCGCCATGCAATTTCTTCGGCAAATCCAATCACTAAGTTTATTGTAAGCCCCCATAAAATTGCTAACGCTAAATTTAACCAAAAAATTGGTATTCCAAGTTTGTAGGCATCTATGTAAATGTTATCGTAAACAATCGGGCTTAAAAAAATCTTGAATTGTTCTAAAAATAAAGGTTTATTGGGGTTAATTTCAATCCCTGGGAAAAAAGATAATAAAACAATAGTTATCAGAACATAAACCATAGGACCTAAAATCACAACCAAATTCCAAATATTGAAAATTTTGATTTTTCCAATGGAATTAGAAATGGGAGTATTTAAAATAAATTTATGCATCAGGATTACTACTAAAAGAGGCAAAAAAGAGTTAAAAAGAATGATAATCGCAGCGGAGGCACTTTCCCATTTCCCTCCAATCAGATGATATACCAAAGCGAGGGTAAAACTTAGTAAAAAGAGCGTAACGGTAAAAATCCATACGGTTTTATTTTTGTTAATTTTCATAAATTTTTATTTAGTGTGCTTCTAACCAATTTTTACCTATTCCTAAATTCACTTCTAACGGAACTTTTAAGTGAAAAGCCGTTTCCATTGCTTCCTTAATTGGCTTTTGAACTATATCTAGCTCATTTTCAGGTACTTCAAATAATAGTTCATCATGAACTTGTAAAATCATTTTAGTTTTCCAACCATGTTTTTTTAAGAGATGATGTATTTTAATCATGGCTAATTTGATGATATCAGCGGCAGTACCTTGGATGGGCGTATTGATAGCGGTACGTTCCGCAAAGCTTCTAACCGTAAAATTGGAAGAATGAATATCTTTGAGGTATCGTTTTCTGCCCATGAGCGTTTCCACGTAGCCTTTTTCTCTTGCTTTTTGAATGGAACTGTCCATATAAGCTTTAACTTTTGGATATTTTTGGAAGTAGGTTTCAATAATAGATTTTGCTTCGCTACGACTGATATTTAACCTTTGTGCTAAACCGTAGGCAGATATGCCGTAAATAATTCCAAAATTTGCCGTTTTAGCTTTTCTGCGCATTTCTGGTGTGACTTTTTCCATAGGAACATTAAAAATTCGGGAGGCGGTGGCAGTATGAATATCCTCCTGATTCGCAAAAGCTACTATTAAATTTTCGTCTTCACTTAATGCTGCCATAATGCGTAGCTCTATCTGAGAATAATCACAAGATAGTAACCAATGGTTTTCAGAAGCAACAAATGCTTTGCGTATTTCTTTTCCTTTTTCTGTGCGTATAGGAATATTTTGTAAATTCGGATTGACCGAACTCAATCGCCCCGTGACGGCAACCGTTTGGGCAAATGTAGTATGAAGCCTTTGTGTCTTCGGATTTATTAGCTCTGGTAAGGTATCAATATAAGTTGATTTTAATTTGCTTATATGCCTGTAATCTAATAACTTAGGAATGATTTCATGCTCATTGTACAATTCCATTAAGGTTTCTTCGCTGGTTGATTGTTGACCTGTTGCAGTTTTCTTTCCTTTTTTGAGCTGCAAACGTTCAAATAAAATTTCTGATAATTGTTTGGGCGATTGTATATTAAAACTTGTTCCTGCTAATTCATAAATTTCTTTTTCTATGATTTCTAATTCTTTTTGGAGATCCTTTGATATTTCTTTTAAGATTTGGGGGTCTATTTTGATACCATGAAATTCCATATCCACTAAAACCGGAACGAGCGGTTCTTCAATTTCATAAAAAATTTTATCTACTTGATTTTCAATGAGTAAAGGTTTAAACTTTTCATATAGTTGGAAGGTTACATCGGCATCTTCGGCAGAATATTCTGCAATTTTAGATAATTCCACTTCTCGCATGCTTTTTTGGTTTTTTCCTTTTTTTCCAATAAGGCTTTCAATGGAAATAGGAGTATAATTGAGGTATTTTTCGGATAAAAAATCCATGTTGTGTGGAGTTTCGGGTTCTAATACGTAATGGGCAATCATGGTATCAAAAAAAGGGGGAGATACCTCAAAACCGTAATTTTTTAAAGCCAACAAATCATATTTTAAATTTTGACCAATCTTCAGAATTTTGGGATTTTCAAAGAAATTTTTAAAGTATTGTAACTTTTTTTGAATTAATTCATAAGAAGGAGGCAAAGGTACATAAAAAGCATGATGTTTTTGATAACAAAAGCTTATTCCAACTAATTCAGAATCAATGACTTCTAATTGGTCTGTTTCGCAATCCAAACATACAACGGGTTGGTTTTGTAGTTCTTTTGCTAATTTTTGAATTTCTTCATCTTCTAAAACAATGGTATAAAGGTGCTTTGTATTTTCAATGTTAGAAAGTTGAGGAAATTTTTCGTGAGAAGTTTCAGGTGATACAAAAAGATGGGAAGGAGGCTGCTGTTGATGATAATGAATGGATTTACCGAGAATTCTTTGTGCTAAGGTTTTAAATTCCAGTTCGGTAAAAATTTGGAGGAGTTCAGTTTCGTTGGGCGGGTCTAAACGAAGGGCATTCAAATCTAAGGGAATGTCTAAGTCTGT
>Ga0068706_1000803_pt1 | contig 13842 bp, 11 predicted proteins | sample YNPMSBMetaG_FD_65632 | JGI IMG/M metagenome (GOLD analysis project Ga0068706, IMG submission 65632) | Anoxygenic and chlorotrophic microbial mat microbial communities from Yellowstone National Park, USA - YNP MS-B MetaG | ecosystem: Environmental > Aquatic > Thermal springs > Hot (42-90C) >...
GAATCCTTTCTTGGGAACTGCTTTCATGGTGGCAACCCTTATTATTGCCGTTCCATCTGCAGTGAAAGTTTTTAATTACTTAGCCACTTTGTGGAAAGGTAATTTACAATATACCCCTGCCATGTTATTTGCAATTGGGCTTGTTTCTTTATTTATTACAGGTGGTTTGACAGGTTTATTTTTAGGAAATGCAGCTTTGGATATTGAACTTCACAATACCTATTTCGTCGTTGCTCATTTCCATGTGGTGATGGGTTCTGCTGCTATTTTCGGAATGTATTCCGGTGTTTATCATTGGTTCCCTCGCATGTTTGGTAGAATGATGAATAAACAACTCGGATACATTCACTTTTGGCTAACCTTCATTAGTGTGTACGGTGTTTTCATTCCTATGCATTTCTTAGGTTTTGCAGGTGTTCCCCGTAGATATTATGCTTTCACACAATTTGAATTCCTTAATCAATGGCTTGACATCAATGTAACCATTACCATTTTTGCGATAATAGGTTTCTTAGCTCAATTTATCTTCTTGTATAATTTCATAGCCTCTATTTTCTTAGGTAAAAGAGCTCCCCAAAATCCATGGAAATCCAATACCTTAGAATGGACTGCTCCTGTTGAGCATATTCATGGAAACTGGCCAGGTGAAATTCCTACCGTTCATAGATGGCCCTATGATTACTCTAAACCAGAAGCTCCTGTAGACTATATCCCTCAGCACATTTCTGATGAAGACCTCAAAGCAGGTAGAAAATATTGGGAAGAAGAAGACCCCGGTGAAGTAGAAAACACTGAACAAAAACCTGAAACGGTAGTTTCTACGCACTAATATCATGCACGAATCGAAAAACTTGAAGCGATTCCTCTTTTGGGGGGTCGCTTCAATAGTTATCATCTATTTAGTAATTTTAGCCGGAGCAATTGTAAGAAGTACAGGAGCAGGAATGGGCTGCCCTGATTGGCCTAAATGCTTCGGTCTATGGATACCTCCTACGCACATCTCTCAACTACCACCAAATTATCAAGAACTTTTTAGTAATCACGGAACCGTATTCGTTGAACCTTTTAATCCTATCAAAACTTGGACAGAATATATCAATCGTTTGATTGGAGCTCTCAGCGGCTTTATTGTTTTTATTATGCTTATTCATGCATTTTTAATTCGTAAACAGTTTCCTAAAGCTTTTTATTGGACTTCATTTGCTTTTGCTTTATTACTTTTTCAAGGTTGGCTCGGTGCACAAGTGGTTTATACTAACCTTACCCCGCACATGATTACCTACCACATGCTTTTAGCCATGGTCATCGTAGGTGCATTGATTTTTGCCGTAGTATCACCGTTTCAGTTCCCTAAAACTTCCTACCATAAATTTTTTTTGTTGATGCTTTTTCTTATGTTTATTCAGCTTACCTTAGGCGTTTTAGTCAGAGAACAAATTGATGCAACCATGAAAAAAATGTTTTACGAATATCGTGAACAATGGCTTTCTTTTGTAGATAGCACTTTTATCATACATCGCACTTTTTCATGGATAGTTTTAGGTGCTTCCCTATTTTTTCTATGGAAACTCAAAAATACCTCTTTTTCCTTACATGCTTACATTCAAATCATTGGTGTTTTGGTTTTATTTACTACTGGCGTTTTATTTCAATATTTTCAGTTCCCGGCTTTTGCACAGCCCGTTCATTTATTAACCACAACTTTGATGATAGGAAATCTCTTCTATGGTTATTCAAGAACTTAATCCATGACAAAAATTTTGTTTGTTGGTTTACATCGTCCTTTTCGTTCTGCAAGCCAACGTTTTCGTTTTGAAATGTATATGGATTATTTTCAAGCAAATGGCTTCCAAATTGAGCATCTTCACCTTATTGATGAAAAGGATGACCGCATTTTTTACCGAGCCGGTAATTACTTTGGAAAATTGAAAATTCTTTTGAAAAGTATTATCAAGCTATGGAAATACTCCTCTCAAAAAAAATATGACATTGTTTTTGTTCAACGGGAAGCTTTTATGTTAGGCACTGCATTTTTTGAAAAACGCTTCGCTCAACACTCTAAACTCATTTTTGATTTTGATGATGCTATTTGGAAAATGAATGTGTCCGAAGGTAATAAATCACTCGCTTTCTTAAAAAATCCTAGTAAAACTGCAGAAATTATTCAAATTGCGGATATGGTTTTCGCTGGTAATCAATTTCTTGCAAACTATGCCCTACAATTTAATTCAAATGTAAAAGTCGTTCCTACTGCTGTAGACCTTGAAGAATACCAAAAAATACCTTGTACCAACAAAAATGCTGTTCGTATCGGATGGATAGGCTCGCCTACTACCATTCCTTATTTACAAATCGTAATCCCTGCTTTTCGTATCTTAAAACAAAAATACGGCAATCAAATTGAATTTAGAATTGTCGGAGACCCTCATTTCAGAGTTGAAAACTTGGAAATTCAGGCTATCCCATGGAAAAAAGAAGAAGAAGTAAAAGAACTTTCTTGTTTTGATATAGGTATTATGCCCTTAACGGATGACGAGTGGTCAAAAGGTAAATGTGGATTTAAAGGTTTACAATACATGGCATTTGAAGTACCTGCTATCATGTCTCCTGTTGGCGTAAATCTAGAAATTATTCAAGAGGGAGTGAACGGCTTCTTAGCACAAAATACAGAAGAGTGGATTCAAAAAATTAGTTTATTGGTGGATAATCCTGAATTAAGAAAAATGCTCGGGCTTGCAGGACGTAAAACCGTAGAAAAAAAATATTCTAAACAAGTTTGGCAAAATAAAATCATTGAATATTTTCATGAAGTATTAAAAAATAAACCTTAAATTTGCAACTAAAACTCTGCATGATTACTCAAACGGTCAAACAAAAAAGAAAATACATTTCTCCTGATTATGAAATTTCAGACTGGCAAAGTCTTGAACCTTATTATGAAGCCTTGCAAAATTTTCCTATTCATTCCAAGGAAAGCCTTGAAGAATTTTTAATTCGTTTCAATGAACTTTCCAACGTTGTCAATGAATCTTTTGCATGGGTTTATATTACCATGACCCGCGATACAAATGATACTGCTATTGCACAGAAATATCAATACTTTGTTACCGAAATCATTCCTAAAATAGGTCCTTACGAAAATCAACTACAAAAAAAATATTATAACTCTCCTTATCGTAGCCAACTAGATAGCTCAAAATACTTTATTTTAGACCGTGCTATTGCGAATGAAATTGAACTTTTTAGACCCGAAAATGAAGAACTATTAGGAAAAGCTCGCGTTAAAGCACAAGAATATGACCATTTAGTGGCGAATTTAACGGTACTTCATCAAGGTGAAACAATGACGCTTCAAAAAGCCGCTACTTTTCTTGATCTTCCGGATAGAAAGGAGCGAGAAAATGTATGGTATAAAATGCAAGATGCACGGCTTGCTATTGAAAATCAAGTAGATACAATTTTTAATGAACTCATTCAAATTCGTCATCAAATTGCTTTGAACGCAGGCTTTAAAACTTTCACTGAATACAGGTTTAGAAAACTCGGGCGTTTTGATTATTCGCTCAAAGATTGTGAAAAATTTCACGAAGCCGTAGAAAAAGTCATTACTCCTATTTATATTCAAGTCATGAATGACCGCAAAAATCAATTGCATTTAGATACTCTAAGACCTTGGGACACCATCGTAGACCCCACGTTACAACCTCCATTAAAACCCTTTCACGATGGAAACGAACTACTTCAAAAAACTATTTCTTTATTCCAAAAAATGAAACCCGAGCTGGCTGAAATAATTATCACTATGAAAAACATGGGGCATTTTGATTTAGAAAGTAGAGAAGGCAAAGCACCTGGTGGTTATAATTATCCCTTAGCCGAAACCGGAATTCCTTTTGTTTTTATGAATGCTGTCGGTACTCATTCTGACCTTACTACCATGGTTCATGAATGTGGGCATGCCTTTCATTCCTTTCTTACCAAAGACTACGAACTCAACGCTTTCAAGGATACTCCCTCAGAAGTCGCTGAACTTGCTTCCATGAGTATGGAATTCCTTTCTATGAAGTATTGGGGCATCTTCTACCCTAATGAAAATGACCTTCGGAGAGCTATTTACGAACAAATTGTAAGAAGTATTACCATTTTGCCATGGGTAGCTACGATTGATGCTTTTCAAGCTTGGGTTTACAATCATCCGCAAGCAACTTTACAAGACAGAAAAAACGCATGGCTTCAAATTTATGACCGTTTTCATGGAAATGCAGTGGATTGGTCAGGTTTTGAAAAACAAAAATCCATTCTTTGGCAAAAACAAGGGCATATTTTTGATGTTCCTTTTTATTACATAGAGTACGGCATAGCTCAAATGGGGGCTTTACAAGTTTGGAAAAATTCCCTCCAAAATTATGAACAAGCCTTATCTAACTACCTGAATGCCTTAAAGTTAGGTTACACAAAAACCATTCCTGAAATCTATCGTACCGCTAACATAGAGTTTGATTTTTCTGTGGACAAGTTACAAGAGCTTTCGGATTTTGTAGTAAAAGAATTAGAAAAGTGGAAATAATCATTACCTGGGCATGCTCCCGCATTACTCGCCTTATTACTCTCGGGTTCGTGAATGGTAGGTTTGTGAGTGAGCGGCTCGTTAGGGAGTGGCTAGTGAGATGCCTCTATTATCCCGTCATGGTTTCCTAAATCATGAAATTGCCTTACGAATATTACCAACAACAGGATGTGGTGGCTATCGCCAAAGATCTTATAGGTAAAGTCCTTTGTACTTACCTTGATAATCAATTTACCTCAGGTATCATCACAGAAACAGAAGCCTACGCAGGAATTCAAGACAAAGCTTCCCATGCTTACGGTGGTAAACGCACCAAAAGAAATGAGGTCATGTATCATGCAGGAGGAAAGGCATATGTTTATCTTTGTTATGGTATGCACACTCTTTTCAATGTAGTAACGAATACGGAAGGAATTCCTCATGCCGTTCTCATTCGTGGAATTTATCCTTTAGATGGTATACCAATTATCCTTCAACGTCGTAAAGCTAAGCAAATCTCACCTCAAATTACTCTCGGTCCTGGTAAAGTTACTCAAGCCTTAGGTATACATTTATCTCATAACGGCTTAGACCTCACTCAAAATATCCTTTGGATTGAAGATAGAAAAATCCGTATTCCTGAAAATGCAATTAATATCGGTAAACGTGTTGGCATAGATTACGCCGAAGAAGATGCCCTTTTGCCATATCGTTTTTATGTAGATTCAAAAAACTTATCCCCAAATTGTTTTTAGAGAGCGGATTTTTTCATCAATCCTCAGTAAAACACCTGAATCTTAGTAAAAATTGTTAATGAAATGAAAGAATATTCAACATTGCAATAAATCCCAATCAGGTTGTTGTTTAAAACATTTTTAAATATAAAATCCTGATAATCAAGTTTTTACATTAAATTGTTAAAAAAACTTTTTTCATCATTAAAACGGTAGTTTGAAGGTAATATTTTTGCAATGAATTAGATATGAAAACATTCGTACTTTTCATAGAAAGCCATTTAAAAGGAGATAAAATTATTTGGCTAGTTGCATTATTATTAGGCTTAATTAGTTTATTAGCGGTATACAGTTCTACCTCAGCATTAGCGTTTCGCTATCAAGGAGGAAATACAGAATATTATTTTTTGAAACATTTTTTTCTTTTACTTCTTTCATTTTTGGTTATGTTTATTGTTCATCAATTTGATTATAAATTTTTTTCAAAAATTAGTTTTTTTTTGGTTTTTATTTCCATAATTTTATTGGTTTATACTCTACTTCAAGGTGACCAATTTGAGATAAATGAGGCTCAAAGATGGATAAGTTTCATGGGGCAATCATTTCAGGCATCTGATTTTGCTAAATTTTCGTTAATTGTTTATTTAGCAAGAGTACTGACTGAAAAACAAGATCATATCAAAGATTTTAACAAAAGTTTTTTACCTGTCATTCTTATTGTCTCTGTTATTTGTGGTCTCATTGCTCCCGCAAATTTAAGTACTGCTGTTTTGTTATTCGCTTGCAGCTTAATCTTAATGTTTATCGCGGGAATTTCATTACGATATATAATCATGTTGTTGATGATAGGCTTTTTCGGTGTTTTAATGCTGATGTTTACAGTAAAAAGAGGCGAAACATGGCGTAACCGTTTAAGAGACTACATAGAACGTATCAGTTCAACAGATTATGTTCCCAATTATCAGACTGAACAAGCCAATATTGCTATTTCAACAGGAGGTATCTTGGGAAAGGGGGTCGGAAAAAGCGTACAAAGAAATTTTCTTCCGCATCCTTATTCTGATTTTATTTTTGCAATCATTGTTGAAGAATACGGGCTTATCGGTGCTTTAATTATTTTAGGACTATATTTTGCACTATTATTTCGTAGCCTTGCCATCATTACAATTTCTAAGACTTTTGGAGCCCTATTAGCAGCGGGTTTATCGTTTTTAATTGTTTTACAGGCATTAGTTAACATCGGGGTTACTGTGGGTATTTTACCCGTGACGGGTCTTCCGTTGCCATTTATTAGCATGGGCGGAACTTCCTTATTATTCACGGGCATGTCATTAGGAGTAATTTTAAGTGTCAGTAAAGCCGCAATGATAGAAAAAACTAACTTAAATTATGCTAAATAAAATTATTATTGCAGGAGGTGGTACGGGGGGGCACGTGTTTCCGGCTATTGCTATCGCTAACCTCCTTAAAGAACATTATTCTAACTTAAATATCCTGTTTGTCACTGCCAACGGCATGGAAGTTCCTATTATACAAAAATATAATTTTCCCTATAAAAATATTTGGATATCAGGATTTTACAGACAATTTACTTTTAAAAATTTTATCAGAAATTTAAGTTTACCATTGAAGTTGTTAGTTTCAAGATATCAGGCAAAACAAATCCTAAAAGAATTTCAACCGCAGATAGTGTTAGGGGTAGGGGGGTACGCTGCTTATCCTATGCTTGAGCAAGCTATAAATTATCAAATTCCGACAGTTATTCAAGAACAAAATGCTTATCCGGGGCTTGCCAATCGTATGCTTGCTCCCAAAGTAGATTTGGTTTTACTCGGAAACAAATTAGCATCCGAAAAACTTGAAAGTAAAAGAAAAGTTTACTGCGGTAATCCTGTAAGAAAATCTATTTTTAACGGAAATAAACATAATTTTTGTAAAAATTTTGATTTAGATGTTGAAAAAAAAACACTACTCATCTTGGGAGGTAGTTTGGGCGCCAAAACCTTAAATCTTGCATTGCAAAACCATTACCTTCAACTTCTTAGGGAAGGATTTCAAATCATATGGCAATGCGGAAAAATTTATTATGAAGAATTAAAAAAATCCATTACACCTCAGAAAGGATTGCTTTTGATGCCTTTTATTGAAGATATGGCAGGGGCATATGCTACTGCTGATTTGGTAGTAAGTAGAGCGGGGGCTATGTCCGTTTCTGAAATTATGAACCTTAGAAAACCTTCTATTTTAGTTCCTTCTCCTAATGTTGCAGATGACCACCAAACCTTTAATGCCCGTTCTTTGGCTGATTTTGGTGCGGCTATTACTATCCCTGATGAACTCCTTAAGGCTAAACTCCCTGAACAAATCCATTATCTTTTTTATAAAAAGGGCATTGAAACTATGCAACAAAAATTAAATATGCTTGAACTTCCTGATACTGAACAAATTATTTTAAAAGAAATTCAACAACTTGTTTCATGAATCTTCATTCTGTATTTTTTTTAGGAATAGGAGGAATAGGAATGAGTGCCTTAGCCCGTTTCTTGAAACAGAAAAATATTCTTGTTGCTGGTTACGATAAAACTCCTACTTCACTCACTCAACAACTTCAAAATGAAAATATTCCCGTTTTTTTTGAGGATAACCCTAACCTAATTACGGATTTTGATTGTGTAGTTTATACTCCTGCCATACCTAAAGAACTTAGATTATTTCAAAATGCTCAGAAAACTCATAAAAAAGTTATTAAACGCTCTGAATTATTAGGTGAAATTTCATTAAATTTTAAGACTTTAGCCGTAGCTGGTACCCATGGAAAAACTACGACTTCCAGCATGTTGGCTCATCTATTAAAATCTTCACAAATTGATTGCTCTGCCTTCATTGGCGGCATCACAAAAAATTATAACTCTAACTATATCTGTGGAAATCAAGATATTTTAGTTGTGGAAGCGGATGAATATGACCGTTCTTTTTGGACTTTGTTCCCTGAAATGGCTATTATTACCTCAGTAGACCCAGACCACCTGGATATTTATCTCACTCCTCAAGGTTTTGAAGAAGGTTTTATTAAGTTTTGTTCTCAGGTTAAAAAGAAAATTTTTTTACATGACCATCTAAGAGATTTTTCTAAAAAAATTAACCCAAATTATGATTTTTATGGAATTAATGGGCAATCAAAGTTTACGTTGCGTTTAAAAGGTTCCTCTGGGCTAACTAATTACTTTGATTATCTTTCTCCTGAATGGAAAATACAGGATTTAGAACTTCATTTTCCGGGAGAACATAATCTAAAAAATATTTGCGCTGCGATTACCGTTGCTTTGCATCAGGGGGCTACTGAAAAGGGAATTCGTCAAGGCGTTAGAACCTTCCAAGGTATTAAAAGACGTTTTGACATCATGTTTTATAGTCAGGATTTGGTTTATATTGATGATTATGCACATCACCCTGATGAAATTTCAGCTCTTTTGCACGCTGTTAAAATGCTTTTACCTCAACACCAGGTAATAGCAATTTTTCAGCCACATTTATATAGCAGAACCCGTGATTTCTATCAGGAATTTGCTAAAAGCCTTAGTATTGCTGATGAAATTATCTTGTTACCTATATATCCCGCAAGAGAATTACCCATAGAAGGTGTACAAACCGAAATTATTTTTAGTGAAATTAACAAAAAAAGTAAATATTTATTTTCCAAAGATGAAGTTTTTGATTATCTACCTTCTTTTATTCGGAAACCATCTGTAATTTTAACTATAGGCGCAGGAGATATTGATACTATTGTTGAAAAACTTCAGAACTTGATTAAAACATGGGCATGAAAAGATATATAAAAATAGGGCTTATAATAGGAATAACTGCATTTACAACATTTTTAGTTGTTTTAACTAATCGTTACCAAAAAAATAAGATTTGCAGGGATGTTATTGTTCACTTTGATAATGAACAAGAAATGATGTTTTTGGATGCAGAAAACGTTAAAAACATATTAGAAACTCCGTTAATACTTGGGGAGCCATTTGAAAAAATCAATTTACAATTATTAGAAAATAAATTAAGAAAAAATCCTTTTATCAAAGAAGCAGAACTATTTGTTCGTTCAGATAGAGCTTTGCAAGTAAATGTAAAACTTCAAGAGGTTGCAGCCCGCGTATTTGAAGATAATGGAAGTAGCTATTACATTGATTATGAAGGGAAAAAAATTCCACTATCCCCAAATTATACTGCAAGAACCATCTTAATTCGGGGAGATTTTAATGAAAATCCAGAATATAAAACAGTACAAAATGAGCATTTAAAAAATTTATTGACATTTTTAAAATATATTTCTCAACATTTTAAATTTTCGTTGATTATATCAGAATTGAAAATTTCTGAAGACGGAAGTATTGAAATTTATCCTGAACTTGGTAACTTTGTCATTGAATTTGGTAATTTAGAAAATTATCAGCAAAAATTAGAACACTTATGGAGGTTTTATAAAGAGGTACTTCCAAAAGTGGGCTGGAATTATTACGAAAGAATTATCTTAAAATATAACAATCAAATATTGGGTAGAAAAAAATTGTATGAGGATGTCAGAAGAAAATAACATTATAGTAGGTTTAGATATAGGAACAACAAAGGTTTGTGCCATCGTTGGTAGAGAAGACGAGTACGGGAAGATAGATATTTTAGGCATCGGAAGGGCTGATTCTGAGGGAGTTAATAGGGGAGTGATTACCAACATAGATAGAACTGTTGAGGCTATCAAAAAAGCAGTAGCAGAAGCAGAAAATCAAGCGAATGTGAACATTCGTTCCGTTTATGTAGGTATTGCCGGAGACCATATCCGCAGTATGCAGTTCAAAAATATGATTACCCTGAACAATCCTGACATGATTATCCGCGAAGAAGATGTTAATCGTTTGATAGAGAACACTTTCCAAATTCCTATTGCTCCTGGTACTGAAATTGTCCATGTTTTGCCACAAGATTATACCGTGGACAACGAGAGAGGGATTACCAAACCTGTCGGATTTGCGGGAGTAAGATTGGAGGGTAATTTTCATGTGGTCACTGCTCAAACTACTGCTGCAAAAAATATTTACAGATGTGTAGAAAAAGCAGGTCTTGAAACTATCGAATTGGTCTTAGAGCCTATTGCTTCCAGTTTTGCGGTTCTTTCTGAAGAAGAAAAAGAAGCAGGAGTATGTATGGTAGACATCGGCGGTGGTACCACGGACATTGCTATCTTTAAAGATAACATCATCAAACATACTGCTGTCATTCCTTTTGGAGGTAATGTCATAACTGACGATATAACGCAAGGTTGTTATTTAACGAAAAGGCAAGCTGAAAAACTCAAAAAAGAATACGGTGCTGCAATTGCAGAATTGGTTAATAAAGATGATTACATTTCCATTTCACAATTACAGGGAAGACCACCTAAAACCATTATGCGTAGAATGCTTGCTCAAATTATTCAAGCAAGATGCGAAGAAATTATCGAATTTATTGCAACTGAAATCAAAAATGCAGGTTTTGATAAAAGGAAACTCATCGGCGGTATTGTTATTACAGGCGGTGGCTCTCAACTGCCTTATCTTAGAGAACTTTTTGAGTTAGTTACAGGTATAGATACTCGCATAGGAATAGTTTCTGAATATATATCCAAAGGTCTAATTCAAGAAATTAATCATCCTTCTAATGCAACCGGAGCAGGTTTAGTAATATACGGTTTCAAAAACAATATCACCGTTAATTTACAGGACATTGAAAATCAAAAAGTTACAAAAAAAGTCCTTAAAACAAACAACAGCTCAGGGTTCATGTCTAAAATTAAATCTTGGTTTGAAAAAACATTAACAGGAGAAGATATTGAGTAGTCAAAAAGCGTCAATAACTTAAATTAGGAAAAGAACATGGAAATAGATTTTATAGGAAACACACAAAACAGTATCATCAAAGTGATAGGAGTAGGAGGAGGCGGTACAAACGCTGTGAATTCTATGTTTAAAGCAGGAATTCAAGGAGTTGATTTTTTGGTATGTAATACGGATATACAATCTTTGAATTCAAGTATCGTTCACAATAAAATACATTTAGGAAAAAATCAAACCAAAGGGCTTGGCGGCGGTGCGGACCCACTTGTCGGAAAGCAAGCGGCAGAAGAATCCCTTGAAGAAATTAAAGAATACCTAAAAAATAATACGCAAATGGTTTTTATAACGGCAGGCATGGGCGGCGCAACAGGTACCGGTGCCTCTCCCGTAATTGCTTCCTTAGCAAAACAAATGGGCATCCTGACTGTCGGCATAGTAACTACCCCTTTTCATATGGAAAGTAAATGGAGAATGGAAATTGCAAGAGCCGGTATCAATAACCTAAAAGAACATGTTGATACGCTGATAGTTATCAATAATCAAAACTTAATTAAACTCCTTCCTAAAAATATTAAAATGAAAGATGCCTACGCAAAAGTAGATGAAGTACTTTTAAATGCAGCCAAAGGAATTTCTGAAATTATAACAAAAAGCGGATACATCAATGTAGATTTTGCTGATGTACGAACTATTATGAAAGATAGCGGTTCTGCAATCATGGGAACTGCTTGTTTTGAAGGTGAAAATCGTGCTTTACTTGCCATTGAAGAAGCCCTTTCTAGCCCTTTGCTGGATAATGTAGATATCAGCGGTGCAGAAGGTGTGCTCCTTAATATTACTGCTTCAGAAGAAACTTTAACTATGGAAGAAGTTTCTATTATCGGTGACTACGTCAATAATGCCGTCGGTGAAAATGCTAGAATCATCTTCGGGCAAGTTTATGATGAATCTATGGGCAATAAACTTTCTGTTACCGTTATAGCAACCGGATTTGATAAAAAAAAGTCAAAAAAAAACCACAGCATTTCTCTCTCTTTGAATGATAGTACTACAACTCACCACATGGAGGGGGATAGTATGCTTATTCCCGATGAACCATTAATACCCCCCAAAAAATTTGATATTAGTAAATTATTTCAAAAAGACTCTACTCAAAATCTTCAAATGGAAGAGAAAACATCTGTTCAATCCGAATTAAACAATGCAACCCCAAATGCAGAAAATATTACTACTTCAGAAACCAAGGATAATCAGGATGTTGAAACTCAAATTAATGAAATTAAACCTTCGTCAAAAAAATTTTATTCTCAAGAATTTCCTGAAAAAGACCTCCTGGAAGAAAAAAAACAAAAAGTGGTCAATGATGCTCAATTAGATTACAAAAATGCTGAAAGAATGAAACAATTAGAAAATCAACCTGCATGGGTTCGAAGAAACGTAAATTTAGAAGATTTATCAAGCAAAGTACAACTTTCTAAATTTAGTGTTGGGCTTGATGAAGACGGTAAAGCAAAATTAAAAGAAAACAATAGTTTTCTATTTGATGCAGTAGATTAAACTTATGAAATTACATAAAGAAGCATTCCCTACTGCCTTTTATTTTATTATTCCGCTTCTTATTTTCATGGGAATAACTTTTTTACTATTCCCTTTTATTATTTTCATTCCAATCGGGCTGGCAGGTTTTGTATTGATTTTGTTGATTCTCAATTTTTTTCGAAATCCTGATATTCAAATTAATGAAAATCCCAATTACATTCTGGCACCTTGCGATGGCAAAGTAGTGGTCATAGAACAAGTATTTGAACCTAATTATTTTAAGAAAAACATGATGCAAGTATCCATTTTCATGTCTCCATTGAATGTACATGTTAATAGAACACCTATTAGCGGAAAAATTGTGCACTTTGAATATAAACCTGGAAAATATTTAGTGGCATTTCATCCCAAATCCTCAGAAGAAAATGAACAAACTTTTTTCGTTGTAAAGAATGAAAAATTGGAAGTAGGTTTTAAACAAATAGCGGGAGCAGTAGCAAGACGTATCAAATGGTACGTTCAATTAAATGAAGAGGTTAAACAAGGGCAAGAATTTGGGTTTATTAAGTTTGGTTCTCGGATGGATATATTTTTTTCATTAGAAGCTAAGGTTAAAGTTCAACTTAATCAAGAAACAATCGGTGGGAAAACCGTTTTGGCTGAAATCATTTAATTTTTTTTTGACTGACACCCAAATCATTACGTATTACCAAATCTTACGTTTTGGTTCTAATTTATTGGTTTCCATTATTTTAAGTAAATTTTTTTTTAATACTTCTCACCTCAATCAATATGAAACCATTGTTTTAAGTACAAGCACTTTTGTATTTTTTTGGAATACAGGAATAGTTAAATTTTTTCAGTCTTATTATCCCATTTTTTTATCAAAAGATTTTGATATTTTTTTACAAAAAGTTTTCAACACATCCTGTATTCTCGGTCTTATTACAGCAACTTTTTTTTACGTTTTAAGTTCTTCATTTAACACGCTTCATTTGCTTATTTCTCTAAAAATTTTTACTTCTATTGTTAGTAATCCTTTGGAATACTACGCATTAGCTCAAAAAAAGAATAAAAAAGTATTTTTTTTTATCCATTTCTACTTTATCATTTTTATTGTATGGACTATTTTTAGGTACCTACATGCAGATTTTTG
>Ga0068706_1000813_pt1 | contig 13726 bp, 10 predicted proteins | sample YNPMSBMetaG_FD_65632 | JGI IMG/M metagenome (GOLD analysis project Ga0068706, IMG submission 65632) | Anoxygenic and chlorotrophic microbial mat microbial communities from Yellowstone National Park, USA - YNP MS-B MetaG | ecosystem: Environmental > Aquatic > Thermal springs > Hot (42-90C) >...
AAAAGCGAGCATTGTTCAAACTTTGCGTTTAGAAATTCAAAAAGAATTTTCAATTCCTTTTCAAATTATTTAAATTCCTAACCGCAATACTTTAGAAAAAATCATCCATAGAAAAAGATTCTCCAATTTACTTTTATGAAAACTTTTTGTTCTATTTTTATTAGAAGAACGGAAAATCCTTAATTTTGCATCATGAAAAAGACCATTTTTATTACGGGCGGTGCAGGCTTTATAGGTTCCCACTTAGTTAAACGATTTGTTAAAAATTATCCTGATTATCAAATTGTTAACATAGATGCACTCACTTATGCAGGTAACCTTGAAAATCTTCAATCCATTGAAAATTATCCTAACTACCATTTCCGAAAAATCAATATTGTAGAATGGAACGAAATAAAAAAAATTTTTGACGAGTTTCAGCCGGATGCTATTATCCATTTAGCCGCAGAAAGCCACGTAGACCGTAGCATAGAAAGCCCTATGAATTTTGTGATGACCAACGTCGTAGGTACAGTTAACCTTCTGAATGCAGCCGTTCTACAACTCCAAAATAAACCCGATTTCTTATTTTATCACGTTTCCACGGATGAAGTTTTTGGTTCTCTCGGCGAAACAGGTTTTTTTAACGAACAAACTCCTTATAACCCGCAAAGTCCTTATTCCGCTTCCAAAGCTGCATCAGACCACTTCGTTAGAGCCTACGGCAATACCTACAAGCTTCCTTACATCATTTCCAACTGTTCTAATAACTATGGTCCTTATCAATTTCCCGAAAAACTTATTCCTTTGATGATTTACCGCATCTTAAAAAACGAAACTCTCCCTGTATATGGACAAGGCTTAAATATTCGGGATTGGCTTTGGGTTGAAGACCATGTAGCTGCCATAGACCTTATTTTTCATTCAGAAAAAGCTCGTAATCAGACTTTTACTATCGGCGGAAAAAATGAGTGGAGAAATATTGACCTCGTTCAGTTGCTTTGCGATTTGATGGATAAAAAACTGAATCGCCCCCAAGGTACTTCCCGTAAACTTATCACCTTCGTCAAAGATCGTGCCGGTCATGACCTTCGCTATGCTATTGACCCCTCCCATTTAGAAAATACTCTCGGATGGAAGCCCTCTATTACTTTTGAAGAAGGTCTATCTCAAACTATTGATTGGTACCTTAGTAATCCCGATTGGGTTGAACGTGTAACCTCTGGTGAATATCAACATTATTTTGAAAGGCAATACAAAAACAGAGTTTAGAAAAGGCCATCTCAAAATAAAATCAAAAAAATTTTGTGCTTTAAAATTTAATCTTTATTTTTGCAAGCTCTTTGAGGGGTTAAATTTTATATTTATGCGAGAATTATTTGATTTAGTAGAAAACTACAAAAAAACCGATCTTCCAGAATTTAAAGCAGGAGATACCATTGCGGTTCATGTAATAATTAAAGAAGGAAACAAAGAAAGAATTCAGGTATTTCAAGGTATTGTCATACAAAGACGTGGAAGCGGTGCAACAGAAACTGTCACGGTAAGAAAAATTAGCGCAGGAGAAATTGGAGTAGAAAGAATTTTCCCTATTCATTCTCCAACAATCAGCAAAATTGAAGTCATCAAACGTGGTAAAGTACGAAGAGCAAGAATCTTTTACCTGCGAAAACTTAAAGGTAAAGCAGCTCGTATTAAAGAATTGATGAACTAATATTTTTAGTTCATATTATTGTGAACTACCTTGTTATTAAGGTAGTTTATTTGTATCTTTTTAAGCTTATTAAAACTGAAATTGTAGCTCCGCAAATTTGAAATAAGCACTTTGTGAATTTTGTATTAACTCGTCATGAGTGCCCTTTTCAATGATTATTCCGTCTTGTAAAACCAAAATTTGATGTGCTTTTTTAACAGTTGAAAGTCTGTGCGCAATCACAAGGGTTGTTCTACCTTCCATTAAAACATTTAAAGCTTCTTGTACTAAATGTTCTGATTCGGAATCTAAAGAAGATGTGGCTTCGTCTAATATCAATATTTTAGGATTTTTTAACAAAGCTCTGGCTATTGCGATACGTTGCCTTTGACCACCAGATAATTTTACTCCTCTTTCGCCGACAATCGTTTCATAACCCTCTGGAAAGTTTACAATAAAATCATGAGCATTGGCTAATTGGGCTGCTTGAATAACTTGTTCCCTACTAGCACTCAAATTACCGTAAAGAATATTTTCATAGATAGTACCACCGAACAGCAAAACATCTTGTGGAACAATGGCTATTTGTTTTCTTAGAATTTTCAAAGGTATCTTTTGAATAGGAATGCCATCTAAAAGTATTTGCCCTTGTGTAGGCTCGTATAATCTCATCAGTAACTGAGCAATAGTAGACTTACCGGCACCACTTGCACCAACTAACGCTGTAACTTCTCCCGCATTCATTTGAAAACTTACCCCCTTTAAAACCTTATGCTCAACACGAGTAGGATACGCAAAATGAACCTCCTGAAAATCAATTTGACCTTTAAAACTAAATTTTTCTTCTTGATTATCAATACTTTCTGTTGATTCTGAAAATAATTCTCTGACCCGTTGAGTAGCACCGAGAGTTTTTTGGATTTGAGCGTAATACTCACTAAAACCTCCTAAAGCTGCTCCCACAAAAACCGTATAAATCACAAATTGAGTTAGATTACCAACCGTAATTTCTTGATTTTGAACTAAATATGCGCCGTAAGCAACAATTAGAATAATTGCCCCGAAAAGACAAAATATAATAAAAGAAGCAAATGCTGCCCGAAACCATGAAGCCCTTAATGCCAATTGTACAGTTTTGTTTACAGAATTAGAATAGCGCTTTTGCTCGTAATCTTCGTTCGTAAAAGTTTTGACATTTAAAATTCCTAAAAAAGTTTCTTGGGCTATTGTAGAAGTTTTGGCTAATTCATCTTGTACTTGTTTGGATAATTTTTTGATAAATCTACCAAAAAGAATGGCTCCTACAATCATTATTGGAAAGGAAGCTAACATCACTAATGTCAAACGTGTGGATATCCAAAAAATTACAGTAATTCCGATAATTAAATTGATAATTCCTCTTAAAAATTCGGGCAATGTCAAAATAAAAGTATCCGAAATTAAAGACAAATCAGCAGTAAGCCTACTGTTGAGCTCTCCGACGCGTTGCTGATGAAAAAAATTCATAGGCATTTTCAAAAGTTTTTCGTACAATTTTTTCCGTATATTGGCTATCACATTTTCGGATACTCTGGTAAAAGTAACAATTCTAAAAAATGAAAATAGTGCTTGCGCAGAGAGTATTAAGAGCATAAAAATAGCTAATTCATACATGGCTTTCGTAAAATCATCGCCTTGTTTTTTTAAGGAAACATCCAAAATATTACCAATGGCATAAGGGAATATCAAAGAAGTTGCAGTGGAAAGTAATAAACAAATCATTCCTATAAAAAATGTCCATAAATAAGGCTTGAAAAAAGGTAGAAAAAAACTAAGCGCAATTAAACTTTCTTTGGTTAGTAATTTACTTTTTTCTTTATTCACAATTTCATTTTCCATTTAGAACTGATTTTTGAGTATAAAACCCATTAAACCGCAAAATTAAAAAAATAATTCAAGGCAATTTGGATTTCTTATTTTGGTATAGAAAGTGTTAATATTTGTGATATAAATCTTTTTGGAGTTATAGTTACGAAAAATTTTGAATGATAGTACCCCGTAGGGGAATCGAACCCCTGTTACAAGAATGAAAATCTTGGGTCCTAACCTCTAGACGAACGGGGCATTAGAATGAATAAGAGTGTTTGAGTACTCCGTAGGGGAATCGAACCCCTGTTACAAGAATGAAAATCTTGGGTCCTAACCTCTAGACGAACGGAGCAATCTTAAAAGGTATCGCAAAATTATAACAACTAATACAAATCTCCAAATTTAATTTTCGTATTTTAATGTAAAAAATTGATTTTTAAGTACTTAATTTTTACATAGTGATGATTAACTTCCAAATTAAAAAAATTTTAATTTTTTTTTAACCTTTTTACCGTAACATACGTATGCATGCCAAAAATGTCTTATGAAAAATTTATTTTATCTGACAGTGTTATTTACGTTCTTGATGTGCGTAAACAAAAGTTAAACGCTCAAATTTTGAGTGTACAAACTGGAAATTGGAATGCAACAACCACATGGAGTTGTTCATGTGTACCGACTTCTGCTGACGATGTTAAAATTGTTGCAGGGCATACTGTATTCCTAACCACAAACCAAACCGTTAATAACCTGGAATTAGTGGGTAACCTAAACTTAAATACAAACTCACGAACATTAACGGTAAATGGAAACTTTAAAGGAAGTGGAACAAGCACCCTACTCAAGGTATCTCTTACTATCGCCTAAAAACCGTCGATAACGATGGAAAATTCGTTTATAGTAACGTTGTAGCTGTTTATTACCAAAATCAAGCTCAACTTTCTATTTACCCCAATCCTTTTAATAACTTTTTGAACATTTAACTCCCTCACCCCCAAGAAAACCTTGAAATTACTGTCACTGACTTAACCAGAAAACTAATTTTTAAACAACATTACCCCCAAATCTCTAAAATTGAATTCAATACAAACAATTGGATACCCGTTCTTTACATCCTCCGCTTAAAAAATGAAAATCTTGATTTAACAGAGAAAATCATCAAAGAATAATTTCTAAATTTAAATATCATTTTAACCCGTTCAGTAAGAACCTGGGCGGGTTTATTTTTCAAATATCGCTAAAAGCTCTTGATTACTTCTCAATACTTCCACTGCCTGAAAATCAATAATTCCAATTCGTGTTCCCCTTTGAATATAATCCTCAAAAGTATGTATTTGACCATGTTCTTTCAAAAAGATAGCCTCACCAATGGTAAAAGGATAATTTGTTAATAACGGTTTCGCTCCATATTTTTTTAGGTAATCCACTAGAACCGGGTACTCTGAACCATAATAAAGCAAATGCTGATGAATATTTTCAGGCAAACCTTCTTTATTTTCAAAGATTTGGTTTGTACAACCAATTAAAGCTAATTCCTTTGTTTGACAAGCCCTAAACGGCTTATTAAGTAATTTAAAAACTTGATTTACGGCATCTTCTGCCATTTTTCTGTAAGTTGTCCATTTACCACCTAAAACACTAACAAATTTTTTTTCAGGGAAAATTTCAATTTCATGATTACGAATTAACGCTTCTGTTTTAGATTGATGAGCTTTAACCAAAGGACGATAGCCCGCAAAAGTTGCTTGTATGTCCCTTACTTCTATTTTTTTGCTTAAATACGGGTTTACTTGACGTATTAAATACTCAATATCTTCCGGCTCAACCGTAGGAACAGAAAAAGCATCATGGATTTCAGTGTCTGTCGTTCCGATGATTACCGCATAATACCAAGGAATCACAAAAACCACTCTCCCATCTTCTGTAGAAGGTATCAATAAAGCGTAATCCGTTGGTAACCAAGTTCTTGGTAGAACCATATGAATGCCTTTGCTAGGTCTTAAACGGGGTTGTAATTCCGGGATGACCATTTTACGAATACTATCCGCATGCACACCGGTACAATTCACTAAAACACGAGTTTTTATTTCAAAGCTTTGGAAATCCAGTTTATCCTGAACATTCAGAAAATGAATACCTAAATTTTGGTTAAAATCCACATGATTAAGTTCTACATAATTCAAACAACAAGCACCATAAAGAAGAGCAGTTCTCATTAAAGCAGTGGCATAAAAAGCATCATTAAATTGACCGTCATGATATACTACAGCCCCATGAAGATGATTTGAATTTAAATTAGGAAATTTTTTTATTGCGAATTCGGGAGAAACAAAATAGGCATTTGGAACTTCATCTTTACCGGCAATCCAGTCATAGATTTTTGTACCAAGAGAATAATACATTTTTTGCCACCACGAATAAACGGGAATAATAAAAGGAATTGGTTTACTTAGATGCGGTGCATTTTTTAACATAATTTTTCTTTCATGTAAAGCTTCTTTTACAAGCTGGTATTGCCCCCAGTTGAGTTCTTTGACAGCCTTTTCTAAATAACGAACTCCACCGTGAATAAGTTTGGTAGAAGTGGAAGTAGGTCCAGAAGCATAATCATTTTTTTCAATTAGAGCAACTTTCAAACCTCTTTGAGCAGCATCTAAAGCAACACCCAAGCCCGTCGCTCCGCCGCCTACCACTACTAAATCCCATTGCTGATTTTGTATTTCCTTTAAAAGCAATTCCCTGTTTAAATTTCTTTGACTTTTCCCGCTTGGCATTGTAAGGTTCTTGAAGGATATTTCTGAATAAGAGCTAAATCATGCGTAGCTAATAAAATAGAAGTTCCCTTTTTGCTAATGTTAAGTAGAATTTCCAAAATTTGCTCGGATGCTTCGGGATCTAAATTCCCCGTGGGCTCATCTGCAATAAGTAACAAAGGTTGGTTAGCAATACCTCGTGCAATGGCTACACGTTGCTGCTCTCCCCCTGAAATTTGATGCGGAAATTGATTAACTTTCATCGCTAAACCTACTGTGTTCAAAACTTCCATGACCCTCTGTTTAATAAAAGAACTATCTGTATGACCTACCGCTCGTAAAGCAAAAGCTATATTTTCTCCGATTGAGCGGTCAGGTAGTAATTGAAAATCCTGAAAAATAATACCTAATTTTCTTCGTAAAAAAGGTATTTGACTTTTTTTTATTTCGTGAACATGTATGTTATCAAGAATAATTTCACCCGAAAAAATCGGTTGGTCAGCATATATAGCTTTCAATAATGAACTTTTCCCTGAGCCTGTTTTTCCTATCAAGTACACCAGTTCAGAAGAGTATATCTCAAAATTTACTTCTTTCAGAACAACATTTTGGTTATAAGCAATAGATAAATTTTTGACTGTCAGAACTTTATGGTTCATTCAAAGGTATTTCAATTTTGATAATTTTACCAAACTCTAATTTATCTGCAATTTGTTCAATATAAGATAAAGATTTTTCATCAATTTGTTTATTAGCTTTTTCGCCACGCCCAGGTCTAAAATATCCAATTAACGTAAAATTTTGGTCTCTTACTTGAATGTAATCGGGAATTTTAGCTTTTCCTTTTACTTTCAGCAAATAAAAAACGTTATTAGTTAGTCCCATAGACGGTTCATTTTTTGAATTTTATTGTGTTCTAACCGTATTAAAAAACGGGCAATAAACAATAGTAAAGTAGCTATGATAGGAAAAATCAAACCTAAATATTTAATTTCGGATTGGATAGCTTCGGCAAATTGAAACATCAATAAAAATTGAAACATTGCAGGAAAAGTAGCAAAAAGGCAAAATTTCATTTGTTTACTTCTTTCATTAGGAAAGGTTACTCCATAAACTACCGTCATACCGGTAATTACAGCCATAGTAAAAGCTATTTGTACACGCCAAATTTCTTTTTTTGCAATTTCATTTAAAATGGAATTTTCTTGTACTAAATTCGTTAAGGAATAATTTTGCCCGTTAATCGTAACAAACGAAAATAATACAGAAAAAAAAGTGCATAGCACTGCTGCGAGCATCAGATAGGTTTTCGGTCTATAAAAATCAGGATTTTTGAGTAAGTTCATACATAAAAATTAAGGCAAAATTAGAAAAAATTATTAGAAATAAAAATACATCGTTTAGTTTTTAACTACCTCAGCAGGCTAGAACTAATTTTTTCCACTATTATACACATGGTAAGTGAATATTTTTTTTATTGTTTGCAATTTTCATTGAATAATTTTGCAAAAATACGTAATTATTATCAGTTTTGCGAGTTCAAATGGTACGGTTGAGTGTCAACATCAATAAAGTGGCATTATTAAGAAATTCAAGGGGAGAAAATTACCCAAATGTCATAGAATTTGCAAAAAATTGTTTAAATCTCGGTGCTGACGGAATAACCGTGCACCCCAGACCCGACGAAAGGCATATCCGTTTTTCTGATGTCTATGAACTATCCGATTTGCTCAAAAAATATAAAAAAGAATTGAATGTAGAAGGATATCCCTCCCAAGAGTTTATCAAAATGATGGAAGAAATCCAACCTGACCAATGCACTCTAGTACCAGATGCCCCTCATGTTTTAACTTCTAATACTGGTTGGGATACCCGCCGGCACTTTTCTTTCCTGAAAGAAGTGGTTTCTCACCTCAAAAGATTTACACGTGTATCATTATTTTTAAATCCTGATATTGAACTTTTGCATTATGCCAAAGCCATTGAAACACAAAGAGTTGAATTGTATACGGGTCCTTATGCGAAATTCTATCCTTACAATCCACATAAAGCCATAGAACCCTACGTCCAAACTGCTCAGACAGCAGAAATTCTTGAAATTGGTTTGAATGCAGGGCACGATTTAAACCATGAAAATTTAAGCTTCTTTGTTCAAAATGTACCTAACATTTTAGAGGTTTCTATTGGTCATGCGATTATATCGGATTGCCTTTATTGGGGATTAGAAGAAACACTAAAAAAATATAAAAAATGTTTAAAAACCTCGTAATTTTGAAGCATGAAGCATCATGAAAAAAAGTTCTATCATTAACCGTTTTAATTCTCTTTTCTACATCATCCTTTTTTTAGTTGCGGTGCCGCTATCCGTCAGTATCTTTTTAATTTGGAAAGAAAAACAAGAATACCTTCCTCAATTAGAGGATATTAGACTGATTGAAATCAAGATTGAGACTATCAAGCAAATGTCCTCCAAAAAAATGGCGAACACTCTTTCTAATGATACTATTCCCTTTTTAGACCCCGTTAAAGAAGACCAACTTTACCAAACCAGTAACGAATTAAAAAGAATTGCTAAAGACTTCTTAGAACCTGATTCCTTATCTCAACTCGTAAAATTGACTGACCAATTTGAAAATACCCTCAGAACTTTTGTAGGCGTAAAAATGAACTATGCAAGCCAACCCCCCAAAGAAAAAGATGAAGCTACCTTGAATTCTTTACTAAATTATGGTAAAGAACTTTCTCAATTGTACTTTACTATCCAAGAAACACTCTTTAACTTAAATAATGACCTGGATAAAAAAAGACAACAAATCAAAACACAACTTTCTTACAATCAATTTGTTCTATTTTTAGTTCTTGGGGCTAGTTTATTTTTATTTTTAATCGCTATTATCATCACCATTATTTATTTCAATTCTTCACTTAAAAAACCTATTCTAATCATCAATGAAACTTTGCTTAAATTTAAATCCGGAAATATTTCCCCAAAAGATTTAGTCATTGAAAACAGCCCTATTCCATTGTTATCAGAAACTTTGCAACAGCAAAAAATCAAAATGGATGCTGTTCAGGAGTACTTAGAATGTATATTAGCTGATAAAACCCCTCGCCTCTCTTCTGAACAAATAGAAAATGAATTACTTAGTAACCTAAAACAAGTCCAAGATCGCATTAAATCGTTAAAAAATATCATTTCGCAATATTCCCAAGAAATAGAAAACTTAAAAAACTCCTACGCTTTGAAAGAAGAAGAACAACGTAGGCAAATCATCAAACTTAATCATCGTTTACAAGGTGTTGATTCCTTTATTGCTCTTGCAGAATCAGACTTACAGGGCAAAATTACTTATTGCAATAATATTTTTGCACAATGGTTTGAATATCAGCCTAATGAATTACTCAACCAACCTTTTAAAATTCTTAATTCCGGTTATCACGAAAAAGATTTCTTTAAAGATTTATGGGATACTATCCAGAAAGGTAATGCATGGAAAGGACAAATCAGAAATAAAACTAAAAGCGGCAAGCTAATCTGGCTTGCAGTTAGTATCCATCCTATTCACGATGCACTCGGAAAAATTACTAAATACATTTTCACAGCATTGAATATTCAAGATATTAAACAAAATGATGAAGAAATTCAAAATGCTTTAAATACTACTGTCAAAGAGCTTGAAAACCTCAAAAATTTACATAACAAAGTAGTTCAAGAAAGAGACCAAATCAAACTTTTATATGATGAACAAAAAAAATTAGAATATCGGTTAATCCAACAACAAGCTACACTCCAAGAATTTACAAGAAACCCTGATTTAAAAGAAGGCAAAATTGCAGAGTCTGTCAGAATTGTCACGGAATCAACATGTTATACTTTAGACCAGGACCGCGTAGGCTTTTGGTTATTTAACAATGATGATAAATCCCTTTATGCTGTTGACTTATTTGATAGACAAAATTTACAACACGTAGAAAATTTAGAAATCCAAGAAAAATATGCCAAAGAGTTCTTTGAGGATCTTCAACAAAATCATTTACTTGCCGTAGATGATGTCCTTAATCACGAAAGCACAAAGCGTTTATCAGATTATTATTACATTCCTTATAACATTTCTTCCATCATAGCCGCTCCTGTTCGCTTAGGCGGTAATGTGGTAGGTTGTTTAACCATTGAACACATCGGAAAGCCTATTCAATGGGCACCTGACCAAGTTTCTTTTGCAAATGCTGTTGCAGATGTGCTTTCCATGGCTTTAGAACAAGGTAACCGTAAAGTCATGGAAGAAGAACTTCGCACTGCCTTAGAAGAATCACAAGCTCTTGAAGAAGAACTACGCCAAAATGCCGAAGAAATTGAGGCTACTAACGAAGAACTCCGCAGAGCTCAAATAGAACTTAAAGGACAAATTGAGGCTCTTAACTCTGCCGCTATTGTCTCTGAAACCAATGTCAATGGGTTTATTACTTATGTAAACTCCGAGTTTCTTCAAATTTATAATTACCACAAAGAAGAAGTTTTTGGTAAAAACCACAGAATCCTCAAATCCGGTGAGCACCCGCCCGAGTTCTATAAAGAAATGTGGGATACTATCTTAAAAGGTAGAGTCTGGAAAGGTGAAATCAAAAATAAATCAAAGGACGGTTGGTACTACTGGATTAACTTAACCATTACTCCCGTCATAGGCTCTGATGGGAAACCCTACAAATTCATTGCTGTTGGCTTTAACATTTCTTCCCAAAAACTCCAAGAAGAACAACTTAAAACTGCCCTTGAGGTAGCTCTTCAACAAGAAGAAATGCTCCGCGAAAATACCGAAGAGCTTTTAGCCGCTAATGAAGAAATGAGACGCACCCAAGTAGAACTCATCGGGCAAATCTCTGCTCTTAATAACTCTTCTATGGTCTTTGAAACAGACATGGAAGGTAATATTACTTACGTTAATTCTGAATTACTCATTACTTTAAACTACGAAAAAGAAGAACTTTTGGGAAGAAGGTATACAGTTCTCAAATCCCCCAATCAAAGTGATCGTATTTACCAAGAACAATGGAAAAGTATTTTAAACGGTAGAATTTGGGAAGGTGAAATAGAACTTCGTGCTAAAGATGGACATTCAGTCTGGGTTTGGATGACTAACACTCCTGTTTTAGATTCCGATGGTGAGCCCATCAAGTCCATAAATGTTTTATTTGATATTACAGCTCAAAAAGAACAAGAATTTCGTTTGAAAAAACAACAGGCTGCTTTATTAGAAGTAACTTCTCACCCCGCTGTCAAAGAAGCTAAAACAGAAGAAGCTTTCGCTATTATTGCTCAAATTGGGCTCGCTACCTTAGAAGTTGATAGAGCTTCTATTTGGATTTTTGAAGAAAATGAAACTCGTATTCGCTGTATGACTACCGCACAAGCTGACGGCGTCGTCCATAAATACCAAAAAGGTACCGTCCTCCAAAGAGATTTTTACCCTAATTACTTTAGAACCCTTGAAAAAGACCGTGTTATTGCTGCTGTCGATGCCGTAAATGACCCCCGAACCAAAGAGCTTTCTATCCCTCTTTTAGTGCCAAGCGGTATTCAATCCGTTTTAGATTCCTCTATCAGACAAGGCATGAAAACCGTCGGTATTTTATCTTTTGAATCTCGTTCTAAACAAAGAAATTGGACCTTGGATGAACAAAATTTTGCTACTTCGCTCGCAGACACAATTGTCTTAGTGCTTGAACAACATGAACGCCTCAAAACCGATAAACTGAAAGAAGCTTATGCTCAGCTTGAACTCATCAATCAAGAAGTTATTCGCCAAAAAGAAGAAATCGAAGAAAATGCTAAAAGTTTAACGGAAAGTATTAAATACGCCAAAAGAATTCAACAAAATATCTTACCTTCAAAAGAATTTCTGAATAGTCTATTTACTAACTACTTTGTAATTTTTAGACCTCGCGATATTGTAGGCGGAGACTTTTACTGGGTTAGCGGACACGAAACAAAAAGAGTAATTGTAGTGGCAGACGGTACAGGGCACGGCGTACCTGGTGCCTTCCTAACTATGATTGGCAACATCCTTTTAAATCAAATTGTCAATGAAAAGAAAATTTTAAGACCTGCTGATATTCTTTACTGGCTTCATATCGGTGTAAGACAAACCCTCAAACAAGATGCCGAAGACTCAACCTCCCGTGATGGTATGGATGTAACCCTTGTCGTTTATGATACTGAAACCTATGAATGCCAATATGCAGGTGCAAACCTCCCTTGTAATTATTACCAAGACTGGGAAGTCCACGAAATTAAACCAGATAAACAATCTATCGGTGGTGAACAAATGGAAGAAGAAAGAATTTTTACTAATCATCAATTCCAATTAAAACCCGGTGATGCTATTTACCTCTATACGGATGGCTTCGTAGACCAACTCGGTGGACCCGACGAAAAAAGATTTTCTACTCGCCGTTTCCGTGACCTTATTCTACGTACTCAAACTGAATCTATGGCTACTCAAAGAGCTCTGCTCAATATGGAATGGAAAGAATGGAAAGGTGACCTAGAACAATTAGATGACGTAACCGTCTTCGGGCTTAGATTGTAATTCCTATGAAACTTTATTTAATTGATGCCCTCGCCTTAATTTACCGTGCTCATTTCGCTTTTATCAAAAGCCCCAGAATTACTAGCTATAACAAAAACACTTCTGCCACCTTTGGTTTCGTCAATACTTTATTTGACCTGATTTCTACTCATAAACCTACTCATTTAGGCGTGGCTTTTGACCCGCCCGGTCCTACGGTAAGACATCAAGAATTTAAAAATTATAAAGCTCAACGTCAAGAAACTCCCGAAGATATCATTCAAGCTATCCCTGATATTAAAAGAATACTAAAAGCCTGGAAAATCCCCATTCTGGAAATCAACAGCTACGAAGCCGATGACGTAATCGGTACTCTTGCTAACCTAGCCGCTAAAAATAACGTGGATGTGTTCATGGTTACGCCTGATAAAGACTACGCTCAGCTCGTCAATGACCATATTTTCATGTTAAAACCTTCTATCGGAAAAAATCCAGAAGAAATCCTTGATAAACAAAAAGTTAAAGAAAAATACGGTGTTTCCCCAAACCAAATCCCTGACCTTCTCGGGCTCATGGGCGACTCCTCCGATAACTACCCCGGCATCCCTAAAATCGGTGAAAAAACTGCTCTTGAACTTATTCACCGTTTCGATAACCTAGAAAACGTCCTTGCTAACGCCCACTTGATTGAAAAAAAATCTATTCGTGAAACTTTAATTCAAAACGCTGATTTAGGTATCCTTTCCAAAAAACTCGCTACTATTCGCACAGACTTAGACATTCCCTTAGATTTGAATGCCCTTCGTTTAGACCCGCCCAACGAAACTGAACTCCTCCAAATTTTTACCGAACTGGAATTTAAAACCTTAGCACAAAGAATTCTCGGT
>Ga0068706_1000838_pt1 | contig 13443 bp, 10 predicted proteins | sample YNPMSBMetaG_FD_65632 | JGI IMG/M metagenome (GOLD analysis project Ga0068706, IMG submission 65632) | Anoxygenic and chlorotrophic microbial mat microbial communities from Yellowstone National Park, USA - YNP MS-B MetaG | ecosystem: Environmental > Aquatic > Thermal springs > Hot (42-90C) >...
CATGTCCGCTGTGACTCGACGCCGCTTGGCGGGCCGGCACCAGGTCAGGGTGGACGTTACGCACTTTTGCCAGATAGGTAGTCCGGGGACGAACGTTGAGTTCGGCTAGCAGCCCATAGTTGGTGGGCTCTTTCCGCAACTGGGCAACCTGACTATTTGGGTCGTTGATGTCGCCAAAGATGATAGCCTGCGTCGGGCAAACAGCCTGACAGGCTGTGATAACTTCGCCGTCTAGGATGCGCCGGTCTTCTTTTTCGGCCTCGATGCGGGCGGCATTGATGCGCTGGATGCAGTAAGTACACTTCTCCATTACCCCGCGCGTCCGCACCGTCACATCCGGGTTGCGCCCCAGTTTCAGCACCGGCGTGTCATAGTCGGAGTAGTGCAGGAAGTTGAACCGGCGCACCTTGTAGGGGCAGTTGTTGGCGCAGTATTTCGTCCCGACACAGCGGTTGTAGGTCATCTCGTTGATACCTTCCGGGCTGTGGGTCGTTGCGGCTACCGGACACACCAGCTCGCACGGAGCCATTTCGCAGTGCTGGCACATGACGGGCTGCAGGTGCAGGGCGAGGTTGGGGTCGTTCGGGTCGCCGGCGTAATACTGGTCAATCCGAATCCAGTGCATTTCGCGCTCGCGCAGCACTTCGGCCTTACCCACGATAGGGATGTTGTTTTCGGCCGTGCAGGCTACGACGCACGCCTGGCAGCCGGTACATACGTTCAGGTCCACAACCATGCCCCAAGCGTAGCCCTGGGTATAGTCATCCGGCGGCTCAAACAGCGTCAGTTTGCGCGCTTTTGGGTCGTCAAACTCAGTTCGTGCAAACTGTGGGTCAGAGAGGTATTCGGTCAGGGTGGCTTCCCGGACAAGCTGACGACGCCTAAAGGCCCCGGCTGCTTCAATTTCCCAGTGCATCTGGGTGCAGGCCAGGCGCGTGGTCTCGCCGGTTTGGCTGACCTTGGCTCCGCTGGCCATCCACAAGTTCTCGGCGGTTCGCAGCAGATTGGCATTGAAGCCGGCCCCATTGCCGACGCTGCCAGCTCGTTCCCGGCCGTATCCTAGGTGCATGGTCAAGGTGTTATCCGGGTGACCAGGCACAATCAGCGCTGCGCCACGCACGCGCCGCCCCCCAACTTCTACTTCAACAACGGGATATGGTTCTGTGTCGTGTTTTCGGACGACGCCAAGCTCGGCGCCTGTACGGGGTGAGACAATAACAGCATTGTCCCAGGTGAGTTTCGACCGGGGTTTTGGCGTTTCCTGAAGCCAGCCGTTATTGGCAAAGCGGCCGTCGTAAATCATTGGGTCAGGGCGAAACACGACTTCAAAGCCGCTTGGGGCTGGCTTAGGCAGGGTCGCCATCGCTTCGGCGAGCGCACCGGTAAGTTGGACTTCGACAGGGGTAAAGGCCGAACCGGCTAAGTAGCCGTCATGCAGCGTGCGCCGCCACTGCTTCTCAAATTCATCTTGTAATCCGACAGCGTTGCGTCCTATCCGCACCGGGCCGCTGACGCTGGGGGTAAAAGCTTTGCCGGACTTTAGTTGCGCCAGGTTGCGCTGCCAGAAGTTGCGGACAATTTCTTCACTGCTTTGGTTGAACTCTTCCAGGAAGGCAGCGAGCAGTTCGAGCGGCGATTTAGTTTCCCGGTAAAGTGGCGCAATGAGTGGTTGCTGTACGGAAACCGTGCCATCGTGCGCACGGGCATCACCCCAGCATTCGAGAAAGTGCGATGCCGGAATGTGCCAGTGGCAGTGAGCCGAGGTCTCATCAAAGTAAAGGCTCAGGTGAGCGGCAAGTTTGACTTTCTGTAAACCGCCGGCAAAGTCTACATCGGCCGGCGCTGTGTAAGCTGGATTCCCACCCAAGATGATAAGGGTTTCGACAGCGCCGGCATGCATTTCCGCCACGAGTTGTCGGAACTCAGCTTCCTGGTCAGTTGGCGCAACTTCAGGCGTGTCGGTGTAAAACAGGGTTTGCCCGACATTACCCAGTTTGGCGTTGATGGCGTGGGCTAGGAAGTGAAGCGCGGCTGGCTGGTAGTCCCCGACGAGGAAGAGGCTCTTGCCGGCATGGGCCTGCAGGTCCTTGACCACGGTTTCAACAAACTTGGCATGGGCTGCCGGTGGTTGTGCCGGCCGTCCGGTGGCAATCCCCAGTCCGACGGCAATGGCGTTGGCGATTTCGATAAGCTCACTGGGACGTACGGCAATCCGGTGGTCGGCTACGGTACCGGTGGAAGTGAGCGTGCACTCGACCATGTACAGCCGTGACATTTGTTTGGTGGCGTCTTGTCCAAAGCGGGCGCGGCGGCGACGACTGAAATCCTGGGCGTAGCGCACATGGCCGGGACCGGCAGCAAGGAAATCCGCATCGAGCGCAACTACAACATCGGCTGCTTCAAAGCGGTACTGAGAGGCGACATAACGTCCGAAGGCGAGCTTTGCGCCAGCGCGCGCCAAGTTTCGGCCGCATGGTTCGTACTGCACCCATTTTGCCTTCGGAAACGCAGCCAGAACACGCTGAAGCTGGAAGCCAAGCGCCGGCGAAACGACGGTTTCTGTCAGAATCCGTAGCCCAGCCCCCTGGTCGGCCCGGTGCCGGTCGAGTGCCTTGCGCAGGTCGCGCAAAAACATCTCATACGGACGTGCATCCCCGTAATAGCGCGTAGTTTGAGAGCGATCCGGGTCATAAAGGGTCAGAAGAGCTGCTTGCGTGAGCGCATCGGTCGCCCCAAGGCTGGCTGGGTGATCGGGATTGCCTTCGATTTTGGTGGGGCGGCCCATGTGACTTTCAACAAGAACTCCAATGACCTGCTCCCCCATGCTAAAGGTGGAAGCGTAAAACAGCGGTTTGCCCGGAACGATTTCTTCTGGTGCTTTGACGTAAGGCACGATTTTGCCGTCGTCCGGGTAGGCGCTGCATGCGGTGAGCCCAGCCAGCCCAAAGGAAGCGCCCATGATTTTGAGGAAATGCCGCCGGTCAAGGGCATCACCAAGCAGTGACGCCTGACGCGGAAAGGCTTCGACAAGCGCCGCTTGGGCTTCCGGGTCGGCAAGTAGCCGTTCAATACCGCGCCAGTGCGCTGGCTCTGGCTGGGGCGTGGTGGGCATGGGAGAGACAGAGGAACGTGCGGAATGATCGGTCATGGCGTCACACTTCGGCGTTCAGTGGTGACATGTCGAGCAACTGGTCAGCTTGCGAGGCGATTCGATGTTGTATTCCTTGACAAGGCGCGCTCCCAGACTCGCTTGCGTTTCGCCAATGTCTTCGGGCTTCCACGTCATATTGAAGACTTGGTCACGCGGCCGAATGTACTGGGCTGGATTGCGGTGGCAGTTCAAACACCACTCCATCGTGTGGGGCTGGTCTTTGTAGATGAGTTGCATTTGATCGACCCGCCCGTGGCAGGACACACATCCAATCCCCTTTTGCACGTGGATACCGTGGTTGAAATAAACGTAATCGCCGAGGTTGTGGACGCGATTCCACTCCAGCGCCTGTCCCGACTTCCAACTGACGCGGACGGGTTCGAGCATCGGCGCGCCAAACCAGATTTGCTGATGGCAATTCATGCATGTCGAAATCGGGGGCACATTGGCGAAGGCAGAGTTTTCGACCGAGGTATGGCAGTAGCGGCACTCAATGCCTAGTCCGGCAACATGGTGCTGGTGACTGAACTGCACCGGTTGGGGAAGCGCCAGTCCCACGTTGGTGACGTTCGATGAGCGGTTGATCTCAAGCAGCAGCCACGCACCAAATCCGATGATGAACACTGCTCCGAAGATCGAAACCTTCGCCACCGTGTTCATGCTGCGATGGAAATGTTGAGCCATAATCAAACCCCTCTGTTGCGCGCCACTCCCATCCCGGCCGAAAACCAAGCCCTAGTCAAGGCGCTGCCTGTCCATCCAGCAGGGGACAGGCACGATGGGGAGTGAAGACACAGCTTGCCAATCTGGGACGTTGTCACTGTCGTTCAGAGTAACCATCAGGTCGCTTTATCCCGCTTATGCCTGGACGCAACAGGGCGAGGGGGGACAGGGAGCGGGACGGATACTCGTCATCAAACGTTTGGTTTCGTACACCGGACAGCCGCGGCAGGTGGACCGGGGAGGTGCTGGCACTACCGCTGAAGCCCATGGCTTCGTGTGCTGCCGTACAAAGCGGCACTAATCTAGCGTGTTTTTTCAAACATTCCAAGCCTTTTTTGCATGTTTTTTCACAAAAGGGTAGCAGCCACCCGCGTTTGCCTAGCCTTTGCCGGCTGTGATGTGCTGAGTATCAGGGTTGTGCTGGGGCTTGACCGTGCCGGGCGTGGAACTGCTCCAAAACCCGCCCATAGTACGCTTCGTAGCGCGCAACAATGTCATCGGCATTGAAGCGTTCCACCGCCGTGCGTCGGCAGGCTTGGCGCATGCGGCGGTGTAGGGCATTGTCGGTCAGCAAGCGGTAGGCATACTCGGTCATGCTTTGGATGTCGCCAACTTCAGCTAGAAAACCGGTTTCGCCAGGGGTGACAAGTTCCGGTAGCCCCCCAGTACAGCTTGCGATGACCGGCACTTCACACGCCATGGCTTCAAGCGCTGCCAGCCCGAAGGACTCTGATTCCGAAGGCAGCAGGAGCAGATCGGCCAGGGAAAGATACGCCGGAATGTCTGGCTGTTTGCCGACGAAGTGAACCCGGTCGGCAATGCCTTTCTGCCGGGCAAGCCACTGCGCCTGAGCGCGCTCTGGGCCATCGCCGACCATGACCAACTGTACCGGGAGCCGACGATTGAGGCGGGCGGCAATGCGGATGCAGTCAGTTGTGCGTTTGACGGCGCGGAAGTTGGAGACATGAACGAGGAGAGGTTCGTCGGGCTTGGCAAAGGTGGCCCGAAGCGCTGGATTTTCTATCCGCTGGTAGACCTGGCTGTTGACGAAATTGGGAATGACCTCAATGGGGGTGTCGGCGCAGATGTCGAATTCGCGGCAGGTTTCTGCGCGCAAGTATTCTGAAACGCAGGTTACTCCGTCGCTTTGCCGGATAGCAAAGCGCGTAATGGGCAAGTAAGAGCGGTCAGTGCCAACGAGAGTGATGTCTGTGCCGTGGAGCGTGGTGATAAAGGGAATTGGACGGGTTTCTTTGAGCATCTCCCGCGCTAGGAAGGCGCTGACGGAATGCGGAATCGCATAGTGCACATGTAGAAGATCGAGCTTGTATTCCAGCGCAACTTCAGCCATGCGCACCGCCAGGGCCAACGCATAAGGTGCTGTATCAAACAGGGCATAGTTGGTCGCTTCGACTTCGTGAAAGTGGATGCTGGTGGGCATCCGGCTGAGGCGCAACGGCAGCGTGGCGCAGATAAAGTGCACTTCGTGGCCACGGGCGGCCAGTTCAAGGCCAAGTTCGGAAGCGACGATGCCGCTTCCGCCGTAGGACGAGTAACATGTGATACCGATTTTCACAGCGGTTGGTTCCTCTCCACAGAAACTTCTCCGGGCCGCGCCGCACCGACCTTACGCCCCTACTCTGAGCCGTTGCGACGACGTAGCCGTGCCGCAAAAAAGCCGTCGGTTCCATCCTGGTCGGGCCACAACCGCAGAAAGCCTTCGCTGGTCAGCGCGTCACCGGCATCAGGTGGGGGGGCAACCTCAAAATTGCGGTGGTGTTTGAGAAAAACCCGCATCACTTCTTCACCTTCGCGGGCTTCAAGCGAACAGACAGCATACAGAAGAATGCCGCCGGGTTTGACTGCCTGGGCGGCGTTCCAGAGCAACCGAGTTTGAACGCCGGCTAGCTCAGACAGTTTGCGGAAGGTAAGCCGCCACTTGATTTCGGGGTGGCGGCGCAGCGTGCCGGTGCCAGAGCATGGTGCATCCAGCAGCACGGCGTCGAAAGAATCTGGAAAGAGTGAAAAGGGCAGTTTTTTGCGGGATCGCCGATGGTCAGCCGGTGAAATCAGGTGGGTTGAAGTAGCGTCAGCAACATAGCACCGGGCAATGCGGACGCCCAGCCGGGCTAAGTTCTGTTCCATGGCCGCTACCCGGTGGGGGTGAATATCCAGCGCCGTGATTGTGCCTTCATTTTGCATCAAAGCAGCAAGTTGGGCTGTTTTACCACCTGGTGCAGCGCACATGTCAAGAACACGCTGCCCTGGTGCAACGCCAAGCCAGTGCACAACCCGCTGCGAGCCAGCATCTTGGACGTAGACTTTGCCACTAGCGATAAAGGGTGCAAGAAGAGACAAATCGCCCTCAACGATGCCAGCTTGGGGCAGGCCAGCAACAGGCTGAAGTGTCAGCCCAGCAGCAACTAGCTCATTCCAGGTGATTTGTGGGTCTTGGCGGAGGGGATTGAGCCAGATAAAGGTTGGTGCTGGCAGATTGTTAGCCGCGGCAAGGCATGTGGCACGGGTTTCACCAAAGGCCCGCGCCCAGTGGCTCAAGAGCCAGGCTGGATGAGAGAGATCAGCTTCCCGGTCGGCAATGGTAGCCGGCTCAATGCGGGGTGGCGAGGGAGACAAAGGCAATTTGCGGCGCGTTCTTTTTGGTGAAATGGGTGGCGGCGTCGGTTTTTTGAGAATCCGTCGGACCGGCGCGAGTTTTTGTTCATCCAAACCGCGCTGCCGCAGGATTTCACGCAAGACGGCGTTGACGAAGCCGGCGGCATGGGTGCTTTCGGAAGATTGTTTGACGAGTTCAACGGCGTCATGGACGACGGCAAAGGGTGGGACGCGCGTCAGGAAGACGATTTGGTAGAGGGCCATTCGCAAGGCCGTCCGCACTGCCGGATCAAGGGTCGTGATTTCCCGCCCAAGGTGTTCCCGAAGCTGGGCGTCGAGCTTGCCCCGCCAGCGCAGGGTTCCCATGACGATGTCCGTTGCCAGGCGACGGTCAGCAGCAAGCTGGTCGGGGTTTCCGTAGGGAGACAGGCGAGCAAAGGCGGCATCGAGCGCTTCGTTTGACCACGCCTCATCCGTTTCAACACGCATCAGCGCTAGGAAAGCCGCCCGGCGTGCCCGGCTGACTTCCCGCAGCGGCATTGTTGACGGCAACGCATCGGATGCTTCTGGCGTAAGAGCCATACAAACCTCGAGCAGCAGTTGGCCTTGGCTAGCAGTTACTGCCCCCCTTGGGTTGCCGGCCGGCGCAACTTATGGCTTTCAGGTCTGGTCTTGCTCACGGTTGACGGATGACACCGATCACAGCTTCCTAGGTTGAACACCGCGATGAAGTTATGCTGTGCCGGCGCAAAGCTGGGCATAGGGAGCAGGCGTTGGACCCGTTCCTTGGGGTCTTTTTCATTGATTTTCTCAATTCGCTCGAAGCCATGGCAACCCGCGCAGGCCTGGTTTGCCGGATAGGTTGGGTTGCGCCGAAAGGTGGTTTGCACCAGCCAGTCCCATTCGAGCTTTTCTTTAGCAAACTCTTCCTTGCTTTTCTTACCGCGTTTTGGACGGGCGTCCCGGAGTTCCTTCGTGAGCGTCAGCAGATTGCCATGACAACTCCGGCAGGAAAGGGCAGTTTGTTTGCTGGCCGCATCGGGATGCGTCATGGCAGCTAAGGGTGTTACCTTACCAAGGTTGTTGAGAAACTCAATGGTCTCAAATGGTTTACTAGGGTCCCACTGCCGGTTGAACACCGCATGGTGGCTGCCATGCTGAAACTCTAACGTAATGGCCGTGTAGCGTGGCGCACGGAGCAGCCGGCGGTCTGGGTGGCGTTCTAGAGGGTGGCAACCAGCGCAGTTGGTTGCGTAGGGCTCGGCTGCTTCCCGTCCAGTAAGCACCTTGGCATTTTCAATGTGGCACACAAAGCATTCACGGTGTTCGGGACGTGATACATAGACGTTACGGCGGGTAGGCTGATTTGGCGTGCCGATTAGCATCGGCTGTGCCTGTACGTGATGGCAGCTTTCGCAACTTTCTCTGGCGTGGGCCGAAATGGCATGTGAGTACAGCGCTCCAAATTGGGTTTGCCGTGCCGGATGGGGGAACGGATGGAGGTTTTTGGCCGTCTGACCAACCGGAGGCCCGTTATGGCAGACCGCGCACATAACCTGAAGCTTGGCCATACGCGCGCGGTTGCCAGGCGTTACTGCAAAACTGTGACAACCCGTACAAGCCGAGTGTTTGACCGGGGCTTGGCGGCCGGCGTACTGCTGTAAGTAAGCCGGTGTTTCAAAGGGATATTGTCCGAAGCCATCGGTGCGAACTTCTTCCGGCCGTACGATGTGACAGTAGTTGCAATCAAGCCGGATGGTAGGTTTGCCGTCGTTGAAGCGGATAAGTTCCTTGTCCACGATGGCCACGTCGCCTGTCGGGTGTTGGTCATGCCGGAACGCTCCTTCCGGCAGGTTGTCCTCTGGCACAGGCGGGTAGATTGTCCCGGCTAGCGGCGTAGAAGCGCCCACCACCAACCCTGTAGGTGGCTGGGTCGGCGAGGGCGTGCCTTGCGATTGAGCTAGGCTGAACCAGCCACTCCCGATGAGGACGAGCCACATGATGATGAGCTTGAGACGCACTGCCTTTTCCCTTGCTTTGTCGGCCACCGCGTTCACAGATTGGGATTGGGAGGAAACTTGAGGAATGCCAGGCGAACACCACGCACAAACACCTGGTCGCTACGTATGTTTGCTGGAGATTCAAAGCCGGCTGAGCCAAACGCCGCGATGATGTCATCTTGGTCAATCCCGTCGCCGCTGATGCCAATCCCACCAACCAGCACGCCGTTTTTGTAAAGCGGCACTCCACCGGCAAAAATCTGCAACCCGTTACGGAGATTTGCCGGTGGGCGGCGAATGACCGGCACACTGCCGGGATTGGAATAGTTGGTAAGAATGTCGGCCAGTGTACCGGCAATAAGATCGAGCTGAAGGCCAGTATTGAACGGACTCCACACGTTGGTGTTGGTAAAGAGGCGGCTTCCGTTTGAGAACGGTCCTGGTGGATTGGGTACGCAGGGCCCAGAGCCGGTACAGTCAATCCCATCTGGGAAAAACGGGCGATGGAGGTCGCCCAAGCCCCGGCAACTGAAGGCAATCGCCCCATTGAGCTGAATACCGTCTGCCGCGGCGCGGCTGACGTAGTTGCCCAACCCGGCTGCGGTGAGAATGGCGCCGGCATTGGGATGGCTCATAAAGGCAGCCGAGCGAGCTTTCTGGACTGCCACATCTACTCCGAAGACGGGTGCGTCAGGCGTTCCCCGCAGGCCCAGCAGATTGCCTTCTGCATCCACAACGGCCACGTTGACTTCAGCAAAGTTGTTGAGAGGAAGCCGAATCCCAGCGCGCGTAATGTAGGCTTGTTGAATCGCCTGCGAGAGTATCCGTTCCACTTCGGCTGCAGAAAGCTGGGCACTCGACCTAATAGCAGCCAACGGCGTAAAGATACGAACCGGACGACCGCCCAAGGTTCCACACGTAAACTGACTGCCGGGGCCAAGAAATGGTACGCCAGCTCTGGGAGTGGCTTGGGTGCCGAACGCTGGGATGACCATAAAGCTTCCGTGAGCTGCTAAGTTGACGAGCGGTTCGGGTACAGGTGGCGGCGCATTGACAAAACGTAGGGCAACACCGTCAATCAGAATCTGGTTGCCACGGATACCGGCTGGTGCTTCAAAGCCCCGTGAACCAGCGACGGCAATAAGCTCTTCTGGCGATTGGTCGTTGTCCCTTGGGTCGAGGTCAAGGCCGTAGTTGCCATCTAGCTCGACCCCGATACCACCCACTGGTGAATCTCCAATGTAGAGGGGGACACCACCAGGGTCGGCCGACAGCCCGAGCGGCAAGCGAGGATTGATGTCACTAAAGAGCAGACTGGAAAACTGAACGCCAAACAGCGGACCGCTACGAGTGAAGGCAACTCCCGGCGGAAAGTGCTCTTGGATGATGAAACTGGCCGTTCGTGGGGTAAAGGCATTGCCACTGGTTGCGAAAAAGGCACATGTGCCGGCTTTGGAAATGGCTGCCAGTTCGCTGGGGATAGGTCGCCCGCCAAGCGGCCCGCCTGAGATGAAGGTGTTGGGATTGGCACCGGTCATGCGGAATACGGCCAAGACGTTGGCTTCCCGGTCGGTCACGGCAATTGTCGCGCGCAGGTTCAAAGCAACGGCGCGAGTGACGGCCTGGGTGATGATCTGGGTTACGTCGCTGGCCGATAGGGCACGTTCATTTGGGTTCGGGCACAGCGGTTTGTTGAGCGCTTGAGTTTGGGGAGGTGGAGCCAAAACGGCGTTGCTACCGGTAATCGTGCGCGAGCCACAGGCTGAAAGCAGCGGAATGCAGGCACTGAGCAACACAAAAAGCAGGCTCGGAAGTAAGTGCAAGCAACGCATACTCGTCGTACGTACCCTTGGGGAAACGAAGTCAGAACTCATCGCAGGGCCTGATTCGGGCGTATCGTGTTTACAAGCGGCTGTTTGTGGCGTGAAGTATTCCAAAAGTGTTTGTAACCATACCAAAATGCCTTGAGATTACAACCAGAAAAGCGAGTTTTGGTGTAGCTTCTAAAAGCAAGTGCTGGGCTAGTGGCGTTCTGGCAAGGGATCAGGCAGGAGCTGTCCGTCGCTAGCCAAACGGTATCTCTGCCCACGCCATGTGATGGTCTTTCCACCAAAGCCACCAAGCCAAATAGCCACATGAAGAAGGTCGCGCAGAGGAAGCCAACCAAGGTGGTAGATTGTCAAGGCATCCCCAAGGACGCGCGCCGTTTGCCATGCGGCAAGAAACCGTAGCGTGAGGGTGCCGAGAAAAAGACCCCATGCAAGTGGGACAAAAGGAAACATGCCAACAAGAAGGCATCCCCACCAGCAGGTATGGGTCAGAAGCAGTCCTGTGTAACCGCCAGGGCGGGCAGTCCGAATCGTGCGCGCCCACCGCAGTTGGTGGCTTAGAAAGTCACGCCATGTCAGGCGGGGTACAACCGTCTCCACAACACATGAGGACAAACGGACTTCGTAACCGGCCTGGTGGGCGAGATGTCCTAGCATGTAATCATCCCCCAGGTAGTTTGCTAAGCGGGCTAGTCCGCCAAAACCGGCGATGACCGTCTTGCGCGTAGCAATCGTAGCGCCAAAGGCGAAGCTCAACCCTTCGGTAAGGCGAGCAGCCAGCACACCGGCAATGAAGTCTGTACTGATGCCTAGACATTCAAAATGGGCTGGGAGTCCGCCAGCAGCCTTTCCGCGATAGGGACAGGTGACAACGCCCACATGGGGGTGTTGTAAGGGGCGGACAACCGTGTGCAGATAGTTGGGCGGAACACGAATGTCAGCGTCACTTATGACCACCGTATCGTATTGTGCAGCGTCAAGGGCATGGGCCAGGCTGGTGACTTTGGGGTTAGTACCGAGCGGGGGCGGCTGGAAAACGCAGGTAGTACGAACGCCGGGATAGGTTTGGCGTAGGCGCTCGATGACGGCAACGGCTGCGTCTTCCGGGTCGTGAAGGGCAAAGATAATTTCGTAATTTGGGTAATCCTGGCAGAAAAACGTTTCCAAGCAGGCTTCGAGATCGTCGTCAGCCCCGCGAATAGGTTTGAGAATGCTCACCGGGGGAGCAAAGTGAGTAACCTGGCGCTGTTCCAGCCTGCGCAGCCGCCGAAACCAAAAGGTACCTAGCAAGACAACGAACTGGTAGACCCCGGAGGCCACCGCAAGCAATGCCAGACCGGCAAACAGCCAAGAATTGACCTGCATTCGGATTGGGTGTGAGTCAGCGTGTTAGGGCATTTGGATGACACGGCGCTCACATGGGAGTCAACTCCGGGTAACTCAAAAAAACAACAGATAAGCGCCGCCGGTGACAAGCAAGGTTCCAACCCAGCGCGTTGGGTTGACGTGTTCTTTGAGGATGAACCGAGCACCTAGGGTGTTGAGAACAAAACTCAGCGCCGTTGCCGGCTCAACCAAGCTGACCGGCGCTACGGACAGAGCTGCCAGCAATGAAACAAACGCGCCGGCCATGCAACTTATCCCGAGGTAAAAGCCCGGAGCACCAAGCGTGCGTCCGGCAAGTCGCAGAGCATCACGCCAGGTACGGAGATCATCTTTGCCAACCTGCTTCATGGTGCGGCTAAGGATGAGGTCTCCTAACGTGCCGAAGATAACGATACCGGCAATGAAAGTGATGACAACAGAGACGGGAGCCGTCATAAGGGCATCTCTTGGCGCTGTGCTGGTTGCCGGTCAGCTTCAGCGCTGCACGTTACAAGGTAAACACCAACAGCGATGGCAACAATGCCCGTCCAGCGCAGCGCCGAAATGCGCTCTCCAAGGAGCAGAGCGCCCAACAGCGCCGTGACAACATAGCCCAGTGAGGTGATCGGCAGGACGTAACTCAGATCGAGCTTGGAAAGCAGGGCTAGAAACAGAACAAAAAACGTAAGCAACAAGGCAAGTCCGCTCAGGAAGGTTAGGTCGGTGGCAAGCGTAAGCAGTGCGGCTATGACGTTGTATGCTGCCAGATGAGCTTCCAAAACCGGCGCAAGGTGTTTCATCGCCAGCGTCAGCAAGACATTACCTAGCGAATTGACAATAACCGAAGCTGCCACCAAGGGATGAAGTTTCATGACAGGTCTGCATGTGTCACCATCTGGATACGTCTCCGCCGTAAGTCGTCCCTAAGGCGCGGGCTCAGCAGGGCTGCCAGTTCATCAGGGCCGCGCGCATTGTGCCTAGGCAACATAGGCGATGCGACTTCCGGGTGGCAATACACTTCGTGGGTAGCAGCAGAGAGATGGTCAAGTAACGCCAGCCAGTAATCTTCTGTGAAGCGTCCTGTTTCGTATAGCCCGTGAACTTCTTCCACCGTGCAGAGGTGATGCCGCTGCATGTGCCGAGCCGCTAAAGACGAAAGTCCACCAAACACGAGCCGGTGCCACAGCTTGACAGGCCAGCCTTGCCGCCGAATCGCCAGATTGCGCCGCAGCCGCTCCCGTGGCAAGCGGACGAACCGGACGCCAAATTCCGCTGCACATGCGGCGACAACGGGAAAGACCACCGGGTGCATGTGAAAGTGCAGGTGGCCGTCCACGTGAGAGCAGGGCAAACCGGTGCTGAAAAAGCGCTCAAATTGCGCGCGAATTTCCCGGTGCAGTTCCCTTCGGCAACGCGGATCGAAAAAGTAACGTACGCCGGCAATAACCGGATTGGCAGCAAACTGCCGGTGCTCGTCAACAAGGTGGGGAATCTCTGAGGAAGGAAGCACGGATTTGCCGCATACAAGCGTCAGGTGCAGGCCGACACTGAGGCGGGGGCGAGCCTTAGCCATTGCCACTGCTTCTTCAAACGCATCGCCCCCAACCATGAGGCTACAACTTGTCAGGATGCCCTCGTCGTGAGCCTGGGCTACAGCTTGGTTCACTGTGGAGGACAGGCCGAAGTCGTCGGCGTTGACAATGAGCTTGATAGACATAGCCGGTGCACACGCGCAGGCACAACACGCGCGAACTGGCCGCTA
>Ga0068706_1000841_pt1 | contig 13388 bp, 10 predicted proteins | sample YNPMSBMetaG_FD_65632 | JGI IMG/M metagenome (GOLD analysis project Ga0068706, IMG submission 65632) | Anoxygenic and chlorotrophic microbial mat microbial communities from Yellowstone National Park, USA - YNP MS-B MetaG | ecosystem: Environmental > Aquatic > Thermal springs > Hot (42-90C) >...
ATCATCATTTTTTGATAAAATTTGGCAACCGCCAAAAGCTTAGTTTGCTGTTATTTTGAGTTATTGCTTTTTGAGCGCAAGCATATTACATGTTTGAAGTAAACTTATTTGAATTTTAGAAAGACTTTTTAACGTCTTTTTTACGTAATTTTTTGGTTATCAAACTTTTAGCTATTAACTTTTTATGTTGAATGCAATCATCAAATTTTCCATACAAAATAAATTGATTATTGGGCTTTTAGTTTTAGGGCTCATATTTTATGGTTCCATAGAACTAAAAAAATTATCTATTGATGCAGTACCTGATATTACAAACAATCAGGTTCAAATAATTACGGTAGCGCCAGCGTTGAGTGCAATCGATATAGAAAGGCTTATCACTTTTCCTATTGAGCAGGCTAATGCAAATTTACCGTATTTGAAGGAATTAAGAAGTTTTTCACGATTTGGTTTATCAGTTATTACGATTGTTTTTGAGGAGGAAGTAGATATCTATTGGGCAAGACAACAAATTGCCGAGCGATTACAACAAGTTCAAGAAGTATTACCTAAGGATTTAGCAAAGCCTTTTTTAGCACCTGTCACAACAGGTTTAGGTGAGATTTATCAGTATGTTTTAATGCCTGCCAAAGGCTACGAAAATGTATACACTCCGATGGAATTGCGTACAATTCAAGACGGAATAGTTCGTAAACATTTATTAGGAGTGGAAGGCGTTGCAGAAGTAAGCAGTTTCGGTGGTTTACTCAAACAATACGAAGTAGCTATTGAACCTGAAAAATTGTTGTCCTATCAAATTACTGTTTCAGAGGTGCTTCAAGCATTAGAAAAAAATAACCAAAATACCGGCGGAGCATATATAGAAAAAGGACCTTATGCCTATTTTATTCGTACTGAAGGACTTATGCAAAACATTGAAGACATTCGTAATACAGTTATCAAATATTTGCCGAATGGTCTACCGATATTTATCAAAGATGTGGCGCAAGTGCAGATAGGTCATGCTATTCGTTATGGGGCATTGACTTACAACGGAGAAAAGCAGGTCGCAGGGGCAGTGGTCATGATGTTGAAAGGAGAAAACAGCAGTAAAGTCATTCAAAACATTAAAAAGAAAATTTCAGAAATACAAAAAATTTTACCGCCTGGGGTAATCATAGAACCGTTTTTAGACCGTACCAAAATGGTAAATAATGCCATTCAAACGGTTTCACATAATCTTATAGAAGGTGCACTCATTGTGGTATTCGTTTTAGTGATTTTCTTAGGAAATCTTCGGGCAGGTCTTTTAGTTGCATCTGTTATTCCTTTATCCATGCTTTTCACTATCATTTTGATGAATAATTTCGGTGTGAGTGGAAATTTAATGAGTTTAGGAGCTTTAGATTTCGGTTTGATTGTTGACGGTGCCGTGATAATTGTCGAAGCAGTACTTCATCAGGTTTCACATCATCCTCATTACCAAAACCTCATTAAAATTTCTTTGAAAGAAATGGATACCACAGTCCAAAAAACTTCCTCCCGCATGATGAACAGTGCAGTTTTCGGGCAGATTATCATTTTGTTAGTTTACTTGCCCATCTTTACATTAAAAGGAATTGAAGGTAAAATGTTCAAGCCGATGGCTCAAACTGTTATTTTTGCTTTATTAGGTGCTTTCATTCTATCCCTGACCTACGTCCCTATGATGTGTTCTCTCTTGCTTCGTTATCCGAATACTCGTTTTCTTGATTTTTCTGATAAAATGATGAAACAAATTGAAAAGTTTTATAGCCGTATGCTAAAACTCATATTACGGTATCCCAAACCTTTCTTAGCTATAATTTTGGTTAGCTTGGGGATTTCTGTGATAATACTTATGAATTTAGGAGGTGAATTTATTCCCTCTATTCCCGAAGGAGATTATGCTGTTGAAACACGTCTTTTAGCAAGTAGTAATCTGAATACTACTATTGAAGTGACATCCAAAGCTTCTCTGATTTTATTAAAAAATTTTCCTGAAATAGAAAAAATAGTAACTAAAATTGGCAGTAGCGAAATACCGACAGACCCCATGCCCATTTATGCGGGTGATATGATTATTGCCCTCAAAAAACGAGGTGAATGGACATCTGCAAAGACTTATGCAGAATTAGAACAAAAAATGTCTAAAGCATTAGATGCTTTACCGGGGTTAGATTTTGGTTTTCAGTATCCCGTTGCGATGCGTTTTAATGAACTGATGACCGGCGCTAAGCAGGACATTGTCTGTAAGATTTTCGGTGATAATTTAGATACGTTAGCTCATTATGCACAAAAACTTGCTAAATTATGTGAACAAATTGAAGGTACGGAAGGCTTGTATGTAGAAGAAGTTACTGGCTTACCCCAAATTACTATTCATTATGACCGCAATAAGATTGCTCAATACGGTTTAAACATTCAGGAAATCAATCAAGTAGTCAATGCAGCATTTGCAGGGCAAGAAACAGGTGCTATTTATGAAGGCGATAAACGCTTTAGTTTGGTCGTAAGATTAAAAAAAGAAAAAAGAAATGATCTTACGGATGTTCAAAATTTATTGATACCGACCTCAAAAGGTACTTCAATCCCGCTTTCTATGGTTGCAAACATAGAATTGGTTCACGGACCGAATCAAGTACAGCGAGAAAGGGGGCAACGCAGAATAATCGTAGGGTTTAACGTACGCGGGCGTGATATTCAAACAACGGTTCAAGAGCTACAAAATAAAGTTTCTCACTCTCTACATTTACCGTCTGGTTATTTAATAACTTATGGTGGTAGCTTTGAAAATTTACAAGCCGCAACAGAACGGTTATACTTTGCCGTACCGCTTTCATTAGCTTTGATTTTTTTAGTTTTGTATTTAGCATTAGGTTCTATTTCCCAAGCTTTGCTGATATACTCTGCTATTCCTTTATCAGCGATGGGAGGAATTTTTTCTCTTTATTTACGCGGAATTCCTTTTAGCATTAGCGCAGGGGTCGGTTTTATTGCTCTGTTTGGAGTAGCTGTTTTAAATGGCATTGTACTAATTTCTGAGTTTAAACGTCTTAAAAATCAAATGAATGGGAATGATTTACGAGTAATTTTAGAGGCAACTCAATTACGTTTACGTCCTGTAATAATGACAGCTTCTGTTGCTTCTTTAGGATTTTTACCGATGGCTATCAGTCAAGGTGAAGGTGCAGAAGTACAACGCCCCTTAGCTACTGTCGTTATCGGTGGGCTTATTATCGCTACTGTTTTAACGCTCTTTGTTTTACCTATCTTGTATTTGTCCTTAACTCGTAAAAATTACCTTCAACTAAATTTCTCAATGAAAACCATGCTCTTAGTTTTGGGTATGTCTTTTGCCACGCATGCTCAAACTCCAATTACTCTAAAACAAGCAATAGATAAAGCCATAGCTCAGCATCATCTTCTTAAAAATGAGAAGTTAATCGCAGAGTATCATCAACAAGTCACTAAAACTGCAGGGGCTTTACCTTCTACGCAATTGGGTTTAGAATATGGGCAAATCAATAGTTTTTATAGAGATAAGCGAATAAGCATTACGCAAACTTTTCAATTTCCAACTGTATATAAACGACTCAAACAAATCTATTCCGCCGAATGGCAAAATAGCTTGCTAAAAATTGATATACAAAAGTCAGAAATTCATAAAATGGTTGCACAAGTTTATGCTTCTTTAATTTATATACAACAAAAAAAATCTTTGCTGTTGAAGATGGATAGTTTATGGAACCAATACCTTGAAAAAGTAAACTTGCGTTTGCAACATGGTGAAACAAATGCCTTAGAAAAAGCAAACGCAGAAAATCAGCGTACTCAAATTTATTTACAATTACTTGATTTACAACAAGAAGAAAAAGATTTCCAACTACAATTCCAGTATTTACTCCAAACTCAATCAACCTACATTCCTATGGAAAAAGAAATTCCATGGGAAAATACTTTGCCCGAAGAAACTCAATTTTTGAAATCTCATCCGTTGATGCGTTATTATGAACAAAAAATTCAAGTAGCTAAGTCAACAACTCATTGGGTTCGTTCTTTGCGTTTACCTGAGTTGCAATTGGGATATAATGCCATGAGCATGCAGGGTATTGGAGCCGATAACCTAGCCTATGGCAAAGAACTTCGTTTTCATTCTACGCAATTAGGTATTAGTATACCACTTTGGGCAAAATATCATCCTAAAATTCAAGCTTCTGAAATTCAAGAAAAAGTTGCCCAAAATGAATATGAATGGAATTACCAACAAATGCAAAAAAATTACCTAAAAGCAAAATCTCAATATGAACATTGTAAGAAATTGCTTCAACATTATGAAGAAATCGTTCTGAAAAATGTTTATCAAATTCAACAAAACGCAGATAATCAATTAAATAAAGGTAACATAAATTTTTTGGAATGGATGATGATGGTTCAACAAGTATGGACTATTCAAAAAGAATACATAGAAACGCTTTATCGTCGTAACCAAGCAGTAATTGAACTTATTTATTTTTTAGAGCAATGAAAAACAAGAACAATAACCTATTGATTTTAAGCTTGTTAGGAATAACCTGGATAATTTCCTGCAATCAACCGAAAGGTAACGTGGAATTAGAAGAAAATAATGTACAGGATAGCGTCATCACGCTTACTGAAGAACAAATTCAAAATACAGGCATGGAAATAGGAAAAATTACTTATCGTGAGTTGCCGTATACACTCAAATTAAATGGTAAAATAGAGTTGCCACCTCAAAATTTAGTTAGTATCAGTGTACCGATGGGTGGTTTTTTGAAACATACACCGTTATTAAATGGCATGAAAGTAAAAAAAGGAGAACCGATAGCTGTGCTGGAAGATATGCAATACATCCAAATTCAACAAGATTATTTAACCGCACGTGCTCAATTAAGTTTTTTAGAAAATGAATACCAACGGCAAAAAGCACTGAACGAAAGTAAAGCCACGAGCGATAAACTTTATGAACAGGCTATGGCAAATTATCAAACTCAAAAGGTTACTGTTAAAGCATTAGAAGAAAAACTGAAATTATTGGGAATAGAACCTAAACAACTTACTTCAGAAAATCTATCTAAATCAGTGACTTTATATTCACCTATTAACGGTTATGTTGCAAATGTTTATAGTAATGTGGGTAAATACATAAGTTCAGGGCAAGTGCTTTTTGAATTGATTGACCCCGCTGATATTCATTTAAGTTTAACGGTTTTTGATAAGGATTTAGATAAATTACAAGTTGGGCAAAAGGTCTATGCTTACACAAACTCTCATCCCGAGAAAAAATATCCTTGTGAAATTATTCTTATCAGCAAAAAGGTTTCAGAGCAAAATTCGGCAGAAGTGCATTGCCATTTTTTGGATTACCAAGATAATTTATTGCCCGGTTTATTTATGAATGCAGAAATAGAAATTTCAGGTTCCAAAATCGCAACATTGCCCGAAGAGGCTATTTTATTTTATAAAAATCAGCATTACGTGATACTTAAAAAAGGAAAAAATCAATTTGTTATGCAACCGATTCAAGTTGGAAATCGTGCAGGTGGGAATATTGCTATTTTAAATTCCAAAGATATTGAAAACCAAGAGGTTGTAGTTAAGGGAGCATACCGATTGTTAAAAGAGTAATTACGGGCTTAAAAATACAAAATGAAAAAAGAACGTTTTTTTAATCAAGAATGGCAAAGTTTTGTAAGGCGCCCAAGCGAATCCTTTTGACCTATCCAAGCAAAGTTTTGCTAAATCATTAAAAATTACAAAAAATTTTTCTAATCCAATTTTTCCGTAATTACATCCTTTAATTTTCATACTTAGTTCCTATTTTTTTACCTTTGCAAGCTTTACAATGGAAAAAATCATCATAGAAATTATCGGATGGATAGGTTCTGTGGCTGTTGTTGCCGCTTATCTTTTAGTCTCTTATAACAAAGTTAAATCAGACTCTTATTTTTATCAATTTTTGAATTTATTGGGCAGTATTTGCTTGATTATCAACACTTTTTACCATCATGCTTTCCCATCTATGATAGTAAACATTATATGGTCATTTATTGCTATTGCGGTATTATTCAAGACTTTTTCAAGAGAGAAAAGGCATTTATAACCTATTCAGAAGTTTTTTTAAATATTCCTTTGCATTTTGAGGTTTTTGGATACACTCAAGAGTAAAACGTAAAATAGAAAAATCATTGATATTCAATTTTTTAGGAAGTTGTTGTAAAGTAAAATAACCTTCGGGAATGGTTTTGAGTTCTTTAAAAATGCTATTCACTTCTTTTCCTTGACCTATTCCTATACCAAAACGCCGGTTTCTACTGTGAGGACTGTAAGCCGTTACTAACAAATCTCCTAAATAGCCATATTGCAAAAAGTTATCTACAGAATAATTCAGAGAACGAAAAATTTGCATTGTTTCATTACTGGCGGCAGTAGTTAAAGCGGCTTGAAGATTATCTCCGTAATCCATTCCTTTGACAATCCCTAGGGCTATGGCGTACACGTTTTTTAAGATCCCTGCTAACTGCAGACCTAAATAATCCTTTGTAGAACGAATTTGTAAATAAGGCTGTTCAAAAATAGAAAAATAATTGCCAACTGACCCCCATTGTAAAAATGTAATCATTTGTTGAATAACCTCTTCTGCATGCGAAGGACCCGATAAAACAGCAAATTGTTGCGGGGCTACTTCAAAATTTTCTGCTAAATATTCTGAAACAAAAAGTGCTTTTTCGCCAATAAATCCTTTAATGGCAGAAACCACAAAATGATTTTTAAAATGTTCAGCGAAAATATTTTTTAAATTAAAATTTAAGTAGGCAGAAGGGCATGCTAACAAAATAAGCTCTGTGTCAACAAAAATATCCTGATTATTTTCATGAAGCGTAATCAATTGAAAATTAAGTTTAATCTCAGGAAAATGGAAAGGATTAGATTGATTTTGTAAAAAAAGAGGGATGGTATGCGATTCATGTACATACCATTTAACAAAATGACCGTTTTCAGTTAACACCTTAACTAAAGCAGTTCCCCAAGAACCTGTTCCAATAACACCGATTTTCATATTTTATTCCCATTCAATGGTTGCCGGAGGTTTAGAAGATATATCATAAACTACACGATTGATACCTTTGACTTGATTGATGATTTGATTAGAAATATTAGCAAGAATATCATAAGGCAAGTGTGCCCAGTCTGCAGTCATACCATCTAAACTATTGACAGCTCTCAGTGCAACGACGTGTTCATAAGTTCTTTCGTCCCCCATTACTCCTACACTTTGAGAGTTCAGAAGGATAGCACCAGCTTGCCAAATTTTTTCATACCAACCGGTAGCTTTGAGATACTGTATAAAAATTGCATCTGCATCCTGCAAAAGCTTGACTTTTTGTTCTGTTACTTCGCCTAAAATACGAATAGCTAATCCAGGACCTGGGAAAGGATGTCTATTCAGGATGTTAGAAGGCAAACCTAATTCTTTACCAACTTTTCGTACTTCATCTTTAAACAACATTTTAAGAGGTTCTACAATTTTTAAATGCATTTTTTCAGGCAAGCCTCCTACATTATGATGGGATTTGATGGTCGCAGAGGGTCCCTTTACGCTTACACTTTCAATGACATCTGGATAAATTGTGCCTTGCGCTAACCATTGAACATTTTCTATTTTTTGTGCTTCCTTTTCAAAAACTTCTATAAATACTCTACCGATAGTTTTTCTTTTTAGTTCAGGGTCTGTTATGCCTTTTAATTCACGATAAAAATGAGCTTTCGCATCCACACCGATAACATTTAAACCTAAATTTTGATAAGAGGTTAAAACTTCTTCAAATTCATTTTTGCGTAGCAAACCGTTATCAATGAAAATACAAAATAATTTTTTGCCAATTGCTTGATGTAAAAGTAAAGCACAAACACTTGAATCTACTCCTCCTGATAAACCTAAAACCACTTTATCTTCTTGAATTTGATTTTTTAACTGTTGAACGTTGTTTTCTATAAACGATTCAGGTGTCCAGTTGGGTTGAATTTTGCAAATATGAAATAAAAAATTCTGAAGAATAATTTTGCCATCAGTGGTATGAGTAACTTCCGGATGAAATTGTATTCCGAATATGGGTTCATCTAACAATTGATAAGCGGCATTTTGAATAGTTTCTGTTGAGGCTATTCGTTTAGCTTGAATTGGCAAATCAAAAATTGTATCTCCGTGAGACATCCAGACTTGTGATTTCTCGGGAATATTTTGTAAAAGCAGGTTGTCTTTTTCAATAGGAATTAAAAGAGCTCTGCCGTATTCTCTGACTTGTGAAGCTTGAACAGTTCCGCCTAAATGTTTGGCTATCCACTGTGCACCGTAACAGATCCCTAAAATAGGGCATTTCCCTCTATATTTTTGCAAATCAATAGATGGGCAACCTGTTTCATTCACAGAGGATGGACTTCCTGACAATATCACACCTTTTATGGTTGCATCCCATTCAGGAGCACGGTAAAATGGGTATACTTCACAAAATACCTCTAATTCTCTTACTCTACGAGCTATCAATTGGGTATACTGAGAACCAAAATCTAAAATAACTATTTTATCCAAAACAATTTTTTTTTGCAAAGTTAGAAAACAAATTTTCAATTAAAGACAAGGTTTAAAAATTTAGCATTATATTTGCAAAACTAATTATATATTTGTTTTAGAAACATGCCTTTCTTTTTTTCCAAAAAAGATACTAAATCACTTATCAACCTTATTAAAGAAGGGGATGTGAAGGTCATTTCTGAAATTTATCAACAGTATTACACTGATGTTTTTAATTTGCTTGGTGATGAAAAAGCAACACAAGATTTATTAAAGAAAGCTATTTTGGTTTTACGAAGTTTAGTATTAAGCAATCGGGTAAAGGAAGATTTTAATATTTCTAAGTTTTTAATCAATTGGTGCAAAAAACAATACGATGAACAACAATCTAACAAAGATTTAGAAGAAAAGATTTACAATAGTTTAAAAAATAATGACGGATGGGCATTTTATTATATCAATATGACTTACCTTCCCTCGGTTATTCAGTACATTAAGCTGCACGGAGGCACCAAAGAAGATGCTGAGGATATTGTTCAAGATGCTATTTTGATTTTAATCAATAACGTGAATGAAGGAAAATACCAACCGCAAGATTCTACGAAAATTAAAACCTATTTTATTGGTATTTGCAAAAATTTATGGAAAGAACATCTTAGAAAAAAAGCAAGATATGCATCATTTGCTGATTTTGATTTTAAAATTGAAGAATTTGAGGGATATGATTTTTTATACGAGCTTACCGAATTTGAAGCTCTTACTGAAAGGCAAAAAATTGTCTTAGAAGTTTTTGATAATGCTTCAGATACTTGTAAAAAGGTTCTGAGTTATTTTTACTTCAAAAATTATTCTCATGAAGAAATTGCTGAAAAAATGGGATTTTCTAATGCAGAATCCTCAAAAACTCAAAAAAATAAATGCCTAAAAAAATTAAAATTATCCATTATAAATAGATTAAGTAAAGTAAACTGACATTATGCAACCATTTGATAACTTTGATTTGATTGATAAATATTTACGAAATGAAATGACGCCCGAGGAAGCCCTTGCATTTGAAAAAACACTTGCTCACAATCCTGAACTCAGAAAAGAAGTTGAGATACGTTATGATATTATGGTCGGGATTCGGGCGGCTGAACAAAAACATATCCTTGAAGAATTAGATAAAATTGATAATCAAAAGGTTTTAAATATAAAGCAAGTCAATACCAAACATTTTAAAGTAGTTCAAACAAAAAAAAATAAATCTATTTCACAAAATCAATACAAAAAAATGGGAATTTTAATCATTATGATTGTTGTTTTGATTATTTTATTTCTACTCTTTCTGTTACTAGCTAAAAAATAAATCAGAACATGGTAATAAAATTTTTTTTATTTTAAAGAAAAAAGATATATATTTGCGTTTACTAAATCAATTATATGAAAAACGTTTTTTATGGGTTACTTACTATTCTACTTGTATCCTGTAATATATTAGAAAAAAGTCAAGAAGATTTAACTAAGCGCTTGAAAGGTACGGCTTGGTCACATGGAGATTATTATTATAAAGATAGTGACGGAGTTTATAGAAGACATAACGAAAAATTAGAAAGTTGTGTTTTTGGTAATTTATTAAGATTTGATGCCGATTCTGTTTTTATGGAGGATGTTGGTATTAAATGCGTTAGTGATTCCAATAAATATTGGGGTAAAAAGTATTCTTATAAATTAAGTAGTGACAATCGCTCGTTAGATATTTTTGTTCCAGAAAAATCTTTAAACTACAAAGTGGAAGCTTATAATGATAATGAACTGAATTTAAGTCCTAAATCTGACCCAAATGGCGTTATTTTTTATAAAAGATATAAAGAGTTTAAGTAAAATTGATTGAGTATTTAGATTTTAAGGGAATTTCCGTTCCATATATCATAAAGAAAAATCCTAAGTATACTGTTAGGCTTGCTTTTAGAGCCAATGTTTTGGTAGTAGAAACTTATCATGGTAAATTAGATAAGCAGATAAGGGCTTTTATTCAAGAAAAATCAGATTGGATTATTAAATATTATGAAAAACACATAAAACAAGCTCAAAAAGCGGAATTAGTAAATCGTTTGCCGGACGGAAAGGTTTGGATATTAGGAAAAATTTATGAATATGAGTTTGTAAGCTCAAAAAGTAATTTTTTTCGTTTTCAAAACCAAAAACTTATCATATTTACAAAAGTCAATGAGCCTAATTTAGATACAGTCTACGAAGTTTTGAGAGCTTTTGCAAGGAAATTTCTTGTGAAAAGAACGAATGAACTTGCACAAGAAACGGGATTGATTCCAAATCAGGTACGAATAAAAATTCAGCGTTCCAAGTGGGGGTCTTGTTCTTCTAAAAAAAATATCAATCTAAATTGGCGTTTGATATTTTTAGACCCTTCCTACATTGATTATGTCATTATTCATGAACTTTGCCATTTAAAACATTTGAACCATGGTGATTTATTTTGGGATTTAGTAGAAACTTATTGCCCAAATTATAAGGAAATTGAGAAAAATCTGAAAGAAAATCAATGGGTTTTAAATATTTATAATGATTACCTTGATAATTTGTTATAATTTTTTTCAACACCTTTAATTTTTAACATTTATATGATGTGAGTAACTTTTTTTTGTTATTTTTATTATTTTCTTGAAACATTTTAAAAAAACAAACGTATAACATAAAAACGACTTCTCTATGAGTACACTTTTACTCTAAAACGCTGAATGCCATGAAATTATTCTTATCGTCCCTATGGAAAAATATGGTTGTTCTCACTTGGGAAATAGAACCTGAGTTACTGATAGAGCATGTACCCCATAAAATAGGTATTTATACACAAAATGATAAAGCCTACATATCCTTGGTAGCATACCAATATGAAAATACAAAGGTAAAGGGCGTAAAAATGCCGTTTCATGTAAGTTTTACAGAAATAGACCTTCGATATTATGTAAAACATCAAGAACAATTAGGGGTTGGTTTTATTCAACATATTGTGCCCAGGTATTGCATATCTCTATGGGCAAAACGTATCTTCAACGAAAATTATATCACCCTTCCTATGGATTACTCTTTCCAAAATACAGAAACAAGTAAAGTAATTCACTATAAACTTTGGAAAGACAAACGTTTGTTTTCTATTGATGTTTTAGCCAATCAAGATTTAGTACATACAGATTGGAATGAGATGAACCTTGTACAATTTGGCATAGGAATGGATAAATACGGAAATACAACTAAATTTCAATTTGAAAAAAATGAAAATTTCCGTTCTTATACAGTGATTGATTATGCTTTGAACATAGATTTTGCGTTTTTATTTGGTAGAAAATGGGGATTCTTAAAAGACCTTCAACCTGTTCAAATTACTGTTTTAAACGATAATAAAATCCGTATTTTTCAGCCGTATTATGTTTATGATAAGACCTTTAATACGCTTGCGGCAAGAATTCAAGAAGAATCAATTCAAGAAGAATTGATTACCAAAGAGTTACCATAAAGTTATTATTCTGAAAGCCCAAGGGCTATAACCTTGTAAAAAAGGATAATTTCCGTAGGCTCTGTAAAAAATGCCCATACCTAAAAATCTAAGGCTACTCACCACTTTGGCTAATTTTTCCGGAAGAATATTAAAAACTCCTATTCCAACTTCTGCGTAGCCCTTATCCAATAAAAAAGTTTCATAAAAATTGGGCTCTAAGTTAGGTTGATATTTTCCATAATAACCTTGCCCAAAAATAACTATATCCGGTGAATATTTTTTGGAAGGGAAATTAGGGTTTTGAATGAAGTGTTTCAAGTAAAAAATAATTTGTTGTTCTGCGGTATAAATATTAAAAGGAAGTGTATTAAAAGTTTGAGGGTCACAAACATATGAAGGCTTGCCCATTGTTCTGGTTACTATATATCGGCTTAAATGTTTATTTCCAAAAACTTGAGTAGCTATTCCCCAAACTTGCATTTTACCTAATTTATGCAAATTAAATTTTTGTTGATATCCTAAAAGTAAGGTTTGATGTTCTGATGTACCATCAAAAATTTTTAATCCTGTTCTATATTCTGACCAAAAAAGAGGTCCTTTGTTGTCTTGAATGAACAACTTGCCATTGTAACGAGTAAGTTTTTCTATTGGAGCAAAACGCATCTTTAAGGATAATTCTGAAAAATTTTCCGTTTCTGAATCAAAGGTAGGTAAAGTTTTTTCGTGAATTGCCTTCAATTCCAAGTTTAAACTTTTTAAAACAGGAAAAAACAAACTGGCAGAATAATGTTGATAGTACTCCCAATTTTTGATATAAAAATCTCTGACTGTCAAGCTGTAAGGATTGTATTGGTAAAGCCATTGCAGGTTTTTGAGTTCAAAACGTAAAGCAGAGCCTAATTCTCGTAAAGAATTTTCATAATTGAAATGAAACCTAAATTCTTTATTTTTAAAGGGATACCATTGCGTAAATGCACCGTATTTCCATTTTTTATCTCCAAAGCCGTAGCCCACCCATGCACCTACATGAAAAAAATTACTAATTTTTTCGTTGCTTTGCAGCCCGAGCCCTAACCTTGATTTTTCTTGCCAATTGTAATAATAAATCCGCTTAAGGTCTAAATCAAAAAATTTGAATCCTATAAAGCCTTGTAGTAACTTGTTCATTTGACGCACTATAGAGGCTAATTTTACCTTTTTTCCCAAACTGTCAATCTTGATATAAGTATTTTTTTCTTTTTCAGTTAACGGTTGAATTCTATTTTCTTCTAAGATTTTATCGGTAAATTGAGCAGCAGCCTG
>Ga0068706_1000851_pt1 | contig 13291 bp, 10 predicted proteins | sample YNPMSBMetaG_FD_65632 | JGI IMG/M metagenome (GOLD analysis project Ga0068706, IMG submission 65632) | Anoxygenic and chlorotrophic microbial mat microbial communities from Yellowstone National Park, USA - YNP MS-B MetaG | ecosystem: Environmental > Aquatic > Thermal springs > Hot (42-90C) >...
CAATAGATTGCTTGCCATGTTTTCGGTCAATGAAGGTAGGAATGTTATCCATAGGACCCGGGCGATACAAAGCATTCATTGCAATCAAATCCTCAATATTCGTTGGTTTGAGTTGTCTTAAATATTTTTGCATACCATCCGACTCAAACTGAAACGTTGCTACTGTTTCCCCTTTTTGATAAAGTTCAAAGGTTTTGGAGTCATCTAATGGAACTTTTTGTGGATCTATTTGGATATTCTGGGTTTGTTCTATTAGTTTACTACAAGTTTTCAGAATGGACAAAGTTTTAAGACCTAAAAAATCCATCTTGAGTAAGCCTACTTTTTCAGCGTGAGGTCCATCGTATTGAGTGGTTACGACCTTATCTTTGTTGACAGCTAAGGGTATGTAATGATAAAGCTCGCCTGGAGCAATAATGACGCCCGCAGCATGAACGCCCGTATGGCGTACAGTTCCTTCTAAGGTTTTTGCATATTGAAATAATTTTTTTATTGCTTCAGAACCATTTTCTTGAAGTTCAATAAGTTTCTCGTAGTGGTCAGGGTTTTCTTCTTTTGTAAATGCCTTCTCTAAAGTAATACCGGGTTTATCTGGAATAAGTTTAGCAATTCGATTTACTTCATCTAATGGAATTTTGAGAGTTCTACCTACATCACGCAAAGCAGTTTTTGCGCCCATTGTTCCGAAAGTAATAATTTGACAAACGGAATTTCTTCCGTATTCTTCTACCACATAATCTATAACAGCTTGGCGTCCTTCGTCATCAAAATCTATATCAATATCAGGGGGAGAGATGCGTTCAGGGTTCAAAAAACGTTCAAAAAGTAAGGAGTATTGCAGCGGGTCAATATCAATGATTCCAATGCAATAAGCAACGACAGAACCTGCTGCCGAGCCCCTTCCGGGTCCTACTAATACATTTCGTTTACGAGCTTCATTCGTAAAACCTTGTACAATCAAAAAATATCCTTCAAAGCCCATTTTTTCTATGATACGAAGCTCATGCTCAATACGTTCCGTGATTTCAGGAGTTAAAACGGGATAACGTGCTTTTGCTCCCTCCCACGTCAAATGTCTTAAATACTCCATCATAGAAGTAAAACCAGGCGGAACTTTGTACACAGGCAATAACAAATCTGCATTCAGATTTAATTGAAAATCAACAGTTTCTGCAACTGCAACGGTATTTTCTACTGCTTCTGGCACGTCCTGGAATATATCCAACATTTCCTCAGCAGTTTTAAAATAAAACCTGGGGTTTAACTGATTATTATCATCTGTAAAACGAAAACGATTGGGGTCATAATAATCTGAGCCTGTTTGCAGTGCAAGTAATAAATCATGCGCATCCGCATCCTCTTGATTAACATAGTGCGAATCATTTGTAGCAATGACCTTCACTTGATATTTTTTTGCCCATTCCAAAAGAATTTGGTTACATTTATCCTGGTCTTTGAGACCATGCCTTTGGAGTTCTACGTAATAATGTTCACCAAAAAGGTTAAGGTACCATAAAAAAAGACGTTCGGCTTCTTCTAAATTATTTTTTAAAATATTTTGGTTAATTTCAGAGGCAATACAACAAGTCGTAGCAATTAAACCTTCTGAATGCTTGCTTAAAAGTTCTTTATCAATACGTGGTTTGTAATAATAACCTTCCAAGTATGCAATGGAATTTAAATAAATTAAGTTTTTGTAGCCCTGTTCATTACGAGCCAATAAAATTTGATGATAAATTTCATTTTCTTTAGAAAAATTTTTGAGGTCATACTTACAAATGTAAAATTCACAACCGATAATAGGTTTAATTTGTTTACTTTTAGCCGCTAGTGCAAATTGAGGAACGCCGAACATATTGCCATGGTCAGAAATAGCAATCGCAGGCATATGAGATTGAGAAGCTTTTTGAATTAAATCTTCAATTTTAGCAGCACCATCTAATAAACTATATTCCGTGTGGCAATGTAAATGAACAAACTGAGCCATACAACAAAATTAAAATATGACACTCATAGAATAAAATAAAAAATGTTAAATCATTTGGGAGGAAATTTTGTTATAAAGCGTAAAGCTAAAAATATTATTTTTGCAAAGTGGAAATTCAACAATTCATTGAACTATACCAAAATTTAGAACCTGTTCAAAAATTTCTCAATACAAAAGAACCACGTATTTACTGTAAAAATTTGATAGGCTCACAGTTAAGTTTAGCTGTTTACCTTAATGCCAAAACCAACGGCAATAAGCATCTAATTATTTGTAACGAGAAAGAAAAAGCATTTTATTTATTTGATGAACTGCGGCGCCTGAATGAAATTCAATTTCAGTATCATTTATTTTATTTTCCGGCAACCTTCAAACGCCCCTATGAAATGGAAGAAATTGATAATGCAAATGTTTTGCGACGTACCGAAGTTTTAACACAGCTTTATTATTTACAGCAAGAAGCTCAAAATGAGCCAATGATTATTGTAAGCTATGCAGATGCATTATTTGACAAAGTCATTCAACCTAAGGAGCTCTCTCAAAATAGCATCCAAATCAAAGTTGGCGAAAATATTGGCATGAGTTTTTTGCTAGAAGTTTTGCATGAATATCAATTTATTTCAAGTTTTGAGGTACAAGAACCCGGGCAATATGCCCAAAGAGGTTGTATAGTAGATTTTTTTTCCTTTGCTTATGCTTCTCCTATTCGCATTTTGTTCGATGGGGATACCATTCAATCCATCAAATATTTTGATTTAGAAACTCAAATGACCACAGACTCCCTTTCTTATGTCTATTTAATACCCAATACACAAAAATTTTTAACAGAGGAAAAAAGAATTAGTTTGTTAGAGTACTTAGGAAATAATACACTTCTTTGGATTGAAGAAGAAGACCAATTAACAGCTTGTTTATCAAAGCTTTATGAGAGAGCATTATCCATTTACGAAGAAGGACAAAGAATCTCAGGCGGTGGTAATCCTGTTTCAGAACCTCAAAAATTATACTGGACTAGTGAAAAATTCTACCAAGAAACTTCCCAACATCCTGTGATTTATTTTGGTAAATTTCAACCTAATCAAGCTTTTGCCATATCATTTGGAGGCATGCCATTGCCCAATTTTAAAAAAGATTTTCAATCCTTATCTCAATATCTTTTGAGTAATCAAGAAAAGCATATCCGAAGTTTCATTTTTTGTGATGACAAGCAAATCAAAAGGCTTAAAGATATTTTCCACGAGATACAGCCTCATTTACGTTTTGAAGGTGTAAATTTTAATTGGTTTGAGGGTTTTGAGATGCCTGAATACGGTATAAGTGTTTTCACTGACCATCAAATTTTTGATAGATATTTTAAATACCAAACTCCGTTCAAACCTCTGAAAAGTCCTTCGTCTTTAATTAAGGAGCTATCGCATTTAAAACCAGGGGATTATGTTACGCACAGAGATTTTGGAATAGCTCAATTTGCAGGGCTACATGTAGTAAAATTAGGAGAGACCGAAAACGAAATGGTTAAGTTGATTTTTAAAGGCGGAAGTATTCTCTATGAATTTGTTAGTCAGCTTCATAAAATCACAAAATACTCCGATAGAGACGGGGCAGTTCCGAATTTAACTAAATTAGGTTCCTCCGAATGGCAAAAAACTAAATCAAAAGTTAAAAAACGAGTCAAAGAATTAGCCTTTGATATTGTCCAATTATACGCTAAGCGGAAAGCATCCAAAGGTTATGCTTTTTCTGCCAATAATTTTTTAATGCAAGAATTAGAAGCCACTTTTCCATATGAACCAACTCCTGACCAAGAAAAAGCCTTTGAGGAGGTTTATAAAGATATGGAATCCCCTTCACCGATGGACCGTTTGGTTTGTGGTGATGTAGGTTTTGGAAAAACAGAAGTAGCTATACGCGCTGCATTCAAAGCAGCTTGTGACGCTAAACAAGTCGCTATTTTAACTCCTACTACTTTGCTCTGTTTTCAACATTATAAAACTTTCACTGAACGCCTTCAGAAATTTCCTATTCAAATTGATTTTCTCAATCGTTTTAAAACGCAAAAAGAAATTAAAGAAACCTTAAAAAGGTTAAAAGAAGGTAAAATTGATATTATCATTGGCACGCATCGTTTACTTTCTGAGGATGTAGAATTTAAAGATTTAGGTTTGTTGATTATTGATGAAGAACAACGTTTTGGGGTTGCAGCAAAAGAAAAATTACGCCTAAAAAGAGCTAACGTTGATACTTTAACCTTAACCGCTACACCAATCCCTCGAACTTTACAATTTAGCTTGATGGGCGTACGAGACATGTCCATCATACAGACGCCACCGCCAAACAGATTCCCCGTAGAAACGTCCTTACATCGTTTTAGTAAAGAAATAATTCGTGATGCCGTTGCATACGAAATTTTTAGGGGAGGGCAAGTTTTTTTTATTCATAATCGTATTGCAGAATTAGATAGCTTAGGTTCTATGATAAAAGAATTGGTTCCTGAGGCTCGTGTGGCTTGCCTTCACGGACAACTAAAAGAAGAACAAATTGAAAAAATTATGACCGCTTTTTTGCGTGGGGATTATAATGTTTTGGTTTGTACAACCATTGTGGAATCAGGTTTAGATATACCGAATGCCAATACTATCATTATCAATGAAGCACATAGCTACGGTATTAGTGATTTACACCAGATGCGCGGGCGTGTCGGGCGTTCAAATCGCAAAGCATTTTGTTATCTTTTAGCCCCTGCCCTATCTGTTTTACCTACTGACGCAATGAAAAGACTTCAAGCTATTGAAGAATTTCAGTACTTAGGTGCCGGTTTTCAAATTTCTTTAAAAGATATGGATATTCGTGGTACAGGAGACCTGCTCGGTAAAGAACAATCCGGATTTATCGCTGAAATCGGTTATGATACTTACCATCAAATTCTTGAAGAGGCTCTCTACGAACTCAAAGAAGAACATTTCTCTGATATTTTCCAAGATGAAATCCTTCAAGCAAAACAAAAAGCTCTTTCTGATGTCCAACTGGAAGGCGATGACATGGCTTATATCCCTGAGGATTTTATTCCTAATCCTGCCGAACGACTCCATTTTTACCGTAGAATTGCGGAATGCCAAAATGAAGATGAACTCAAGCAAATTTCTTATGAAATGGTAGACCGATTCAGTATTATTCCACCACAAACCTTAGCTCTTTTAGATGCGGTACGTTTACGATGGCTTGCTAATGCCTTAGTTTTTGAAAAATTAGTTCTCAAAAACTATAAACTTAAAGCTTTTTTCCCTTCGGATTCTCAATCCAATTACTACCAAAGCAACGTTTTTCAGGCTATTTTGGATTATATCCCTCATCAGTATGATTTTACAATGAAAAAACAAGATAATAAAACCTGGTTAGAAACTACCAACGTAAAAACTTATAAGCAAGCATGGTTTAAGCTTACAGCTTTATGGAAATTTGTTGAAAATCAGATAAATAGTAAAACAAAGCTACAAGAAACCACTTAGTATGAATTCATATGGAAAAACTATTCAATGACTTTAAGCTTAGCAAATTTTAACATTAAGGTTTTAGTTCCTGATTTTTCAAATTGAACAATGGCTTTTTTTTCGTCATTTTTTCCTTCTAAATGAAGCACTTTTCCTTTACCAAATTTAAAATGCTCAACCGTTTTACCGATTTGGATATTATCAATTGGGTCTGCAATAAAGTCAGGAGGAATAATTGTTTGATTTTTATTTGTTATTTCTTTAAATTTCACCAGGTTAATGGCAGTAAAATCATTTTTATATTTGATTTGGTTAGTATTAAGAGGCGAGAGCCGATGGCTCGGAAACTCAAGGTATTGTTCGTCAATTTCATAAATAAAACGGGAACTATCCATTCTATCTAAGCTACCAAAGCGTAAGCGATTTCGGGCGTAAGACAAAGCAAGATGTTTTTTGGCTCGGGTAATAGCTACGTAAAAAAGCCTTCTTTCTTCTTCCAAACTACGTTGATCCAATAAAGTCATAGAGGAAGGAAATAAACCTTCTTCTAAACCTGCTATAATAACAGAAGTAAATTCTAAGCCTTTTGCGGCGTGTACCGTCATCAAGGTAACTTTATCGGTGTTTTGGTCAGTGTCTTCTTCATCTAAATCTGTAAATAGCGAGGCTTCTTGAAGGAAAAAAGGTAAAGTGTTTTCATTTTCATTTACACGTAGAACAAATTCTTGGGCAGCATTGATAAGCTCTAACACGTTCTCCCAACGTGTATGATCTTGTGGGTCATTACTATTTTTTAGATGAGCTAAGATTCCTGAATTTTTTATAATAAGTTGGCAAGCATCATAAGCATTGAGGTTAGAGGAAGCTTGAAAATTATAAGCTATTAACTTGGCAAAACTTTCAACGGCAGCCGTAAAACGTTGGATACCGAGTTGCCTGATATTATAAATGACATCCCAAAGGCTCAAGTTATTTTCGTGTGCATAAGTTATTAACTTTTCTAGGGTAGTATCCCCAATTCCACGAGGCGGATAGTTGATTACTCGGAGAAGTGCTTCTTCATCATACGGATTGACAGCTAATTTTAGGTAGGCTAACGCATCTTTTACTTCTTTTCTACGGTAAAATGATAAACCACCGTAAATTCTATAAGGTATACCAACTTTTCGTAAAGCATCTTCTAATAAACGAGACTGCGCATTTGTGCGGTATAAGATAGCAAAATCAGAATTAAAATAAGCATACCTTACTTTTTGTTCACGGATATAATTAGCAATTTTTTGAGCTTCTTCTTGGTCATTTAAATTTTCTATGACTTTGATTTTCTCGCCTTTTTCGTTTAAAGTATAGCAATTTTTTTTCAGTTGAAATTGGTTATTCGCAATAACATGATTAGCGGCCTGAACAATATTAGCTGTAGAACGGTAGTTGAGTTCTAATTTAAAAGTTTTGGCATGAGGATAATCCTTTTGGAAATTTAAAATGTTTTGGATATCGGCACCGCGAAAAGCATAAATACTTTGAGCATCATCGCCTACTACGCAAATATTTTGGTGCTCAGCTGCTAACAACTTAGTAATTCGGTATTGCAAATGATTCGTATCCTGGTACTCATCTACTAAAATATACTTGAATTTGGATTGATACTTCTCTAAAACATTAGGAAATTTATCAAATAACTTGAAGGTATTGAGCAATAAATCATCAAAATCCATTGCATTTGAGAGCTTGCAACGCTGCTCGTAGATTTTATAGATTGAAGCGATATGCTCGTTATTCTCATTTAAGTTTGCATTTTTGATAGCATATTCTTCAGCGTCCATCAGGTAATTTTTTGCAAGAGAAATACATTTTGCAGCCGTAGCAGGTTTTATTTTATTTTCTAAGTTAAGTTCTTTGATTATAGATTTGATTAAAGAAAGTGAATCATCGGTGTCATAAATAGTAAAAGAATTAGGATAACCGAGGTAATCACATTCAAAACGAAGAATTTTAGAAAAAATAGAATGAAAAGTCCCCATCCATAAAGATTGAGCATGAGTACCTACTAAATCAATGATACGGTTTTTCATTTCTTTGGCAGCTTTGTTAGAAAAAGTAAGAGCTAAAATTTCAGAGGGGCTAGCGAGCTTTTGGGCTAATAGGTAAGCTATTTTGCGTGTTAAAACCGTAGTTTTTCCGGAGCCTGCCCCGGCTATTATCATGATAGGTCCATCCGCATGAAGAACAGCCTTTTTTTGCTCTTCATTTAATGAAGTTAGTAAATTCATGTTGCAAAGTTAATGAATTTTAAGAAAAGTAGAACATCAAGATTACCACGCAATTAAAAAATTAACTTTTACCACTTGCTACGCCTTTTGAGTTCTTTGTCTATCAATAAAAATTCTCTTCCGGATTGCCCTTTGACAGAGGAATTTTCTTCTGCACGCCTAAATAAATAAGGTAAAACTTTTTCAACCGGACCGTAAGGTAAGTATTTTGCCACACGGTAACCTGCCTTAGCCAAATTGAAAGAAATATGGTCAGACATTCCGAATAATTGAGCAAAAATGATTCTGGGGTCATCGGGAGAAATTTTTTTAGATTGAAGTTGTTGGATAATTAATTGGCAAGATTCTTCATTGTGAGTGCCTGCACATAACCATACATTATCTAAATGCTCAATGGCAATTTCAGCACAAAGATTAAACATTTTATCCGTAGCATCTTTACTGGGGTTGATAGGAGAAGGATATTTTAGTTCTTTGGCACGTTGATTTTCTTTTTCTAAATAAGCACCACGAACCAATTTCACACCGAGAATATAGCCTTTTTGTTGAGATTTTTGGAGTAGTTCCTGAAAATATCCTAACCTATCTTTGCGGTAGCACTGAATAGTTGTATACACACAAGCATACTCGTGATTATACTTTTCCATCATTTGCTCTGCAAGTTCATCAATAGTATCTTGAATCCAACTTTCTTCTGCATCTATGTATACCGTTTGCTTGAGTTCGTAAGCTCTTTTACAAATTTCGTTTAATCTTTGTAGAATTTTTGAAAATGCTAAATTATCTGAATCAGACATTTGATTTTTTTGATAGTTTTCTAAAACAGAAAAACTACCAATACCTGTAATTTTTAACGCAGACGCACAAACTAAATGATTACTTGCAGCAAATTCAATAGTTTTAGTTAATTGCTCTTTACATTTCTCAAAACCTTCTTCCGTTTTTTCTCCTTCTACTGCATAATCTAACAAAGTATAAACGCCGTATTTCCCGAGTAATTCAATAGTTTGGTGGATATTTTTTAAAGAAGTACCACCACAAAATTGCTTAAAAAAGAATTCTTTTAACAAAAATTCAATGGGTAATCCCATTTTTAAAGCCCAATTCACAAACTTAGGTCCTGATTTAACTAAACAAGGGTACTGCATGCTTTTAAATAGCCACCAACTTTTGCGTAGTTCTTGAGTACTCTTATATGCAAACGCGATAGAGGTGTCTTGAAAATCTACCTTAATACCATTTGTAACTTGCTGATTCATAAAACTTTTGAGTTTTTGATACGTTGTAAACTTCTTTTTACTTCTTTTTCTTTAATGCTTTCCCGTTTATCGTACAATTTTTTCCCTTTGGCAAGTGCTATTTCGACCTTTGCGTAATTCCTTTCGTTAAAAAAAATTTTGATGGGGATGATAGTCATACCTTTTTCCATTTTTTGTTGAATTTTGAGTAATTCGTTTTTTTTTAATAACAATTTTCTAACTCTTTTGGGTTCAACATTGCTAAAAGAGCCTGCTTCATAAGGTGCTATTTCCATGTTCTTAATAAACAATTCCCCTTTATCAAAGTAGCAGTAGGCATCTTGAATTTGTGCTTTGCCTTCTCGTAACGATTTAATTTCGGTTCCTGTTAATACGATTCCGCAGGTATATTTTTCTATAAAGAAAAATTCGTGAGCCGCTTTACGGTTCGTGATAGTAGGTTTGTAGTTTTTATCTTTATTTTTCGGGGACATGTGTTTTATTGATTAGTATCCATACAAAGTTCTACCAAAACACTTTGAGTAGATTTAGGATGTAAAAACGCAATTTGTTTATTATCAGCTCCTTGCTTAGGGGTTTTATGAATTAACTGAAAAGAAGCGTTTTCAAGGCGTTGAAGTTCTTGGTGAATATCATCTGTAGCAAAAGCTATGTGGTGAATACCTTCCCCATGTTTTTCAAGAAATTTAGCAATAGCAGAATCAGGCTTGATACTTCCTAAAAGTTCAATCTTAGTTTGACCTACCTGAAAAAAAACAGTTTCAACTCCTTCGGTTTCAACTATCTCCGATTTATAAGGACTTATTCCTAACAAGCAAGAAAATAATTCTGTAGATTTTTTTAAATCTTTTACAGCTATTCCGATGTGTTCAACGTGAGATATCATTTTAAAATGAAGGCAAATATAAGTAATTTCCGAGAATAAAAACCTAGAATTATCATTTGAATGACTTACTGACCGCATGGTTGACCATTTTAACTAACCACGAATAACAAATTTTCACGCAGGTTTCAGTCATTAGTGAGAATTTTGAGACAAAAAAAGCTGGCTTTAAGCCAGCTGTAAAAAAAAATGATTACTGTTTATTCATTTTCTCTTGTAACTTCAATTAAAGCATAAGGACTGCCTAAACTTCTACACAAAGTTTGCTTACCGACAAATTTGCCTGCTGTTTTAAAAGTTTTATTGTAAAACTCTTCGTTCAAAGTAGGTCCCTGAGTGATGTCGGTGTGATAAATCAGATTCATGAGTGCCGCTGCACCACCCATCATCAAAAAACAAATAGGTTTATTAAGATTTTTTAATTCGGGTAATGAATACATTAAAAAGTGGTTACTTTCGTAATCGTTGTACATTCTTAATTTTAGGGATTTGTAGGGGATAAGCTCTTCAATGATGAAAGTTCCCCAACCTAAGGCATTTATGCAAGCGATAATTCCATGTATCCAATCTTCACGGGTTTGAATCATCGGCTTAATCAAAGCATTCCATTCCATTGAAAGCATAATACCTCCAAATGTATTAAATCCACAGACATGCCCTGCTTCTACTAATAAATCTCTTACCATAGCATATCCATCCTCAGGACCTAATTCTTTAATCAAATAGTATAGCATGCCATAAGAAATATTGCAACAATAATTGGCGTAATGACGAGTAAGCAGAACACCAAAAGCATCAATCAAACCATTATCAGGAGCACCTGCCAAAGGCATGTTAATTAAAGCCTCTCTTATGCCTAAGTAATCAATAGAAGTATTCTGTGGATTTTCAAAAACAGGCGTTTCTCCTAAAACTCCTTTTCCATGCTGAAAATTAAATAACGGTATATCCGGTTGATTTCTTAACTGTACTTCAAAAGCGGCTCGTGTATCTCCTTTGGAAAAACATTCCGTTTGAGTTACTTCATAGCTGTACAAAGGTTTTTGATACATAAAAGCAAATACCGCTGCTATAAAGCCTCTTGTGAAATAAGAAACGCCTGATTCCTCGGGCTTACGTGGGTTATATTTACTTATATAACCAACGCCATAATGTTCACTAATTGAAGTCACCAAACCACCTTCTTCTTTCATGACCTCAAACGATAGCTTTCCAAAGCCTGCATCCGAATAAACCTGTAAAATATCTCCTAAGGTAATTCCTTTGGTCTCTAACACTTTCAATTGATGATAAACAACGTGCTCAGCGGATTGTACTTGCAGTTTCTCAGCATCATAAAAATCACCTCCATCTTCAATAGTATTTTGTAAGAAAAGATTATAATGATGACAGTGAAACACTAAGGGTTCTTCACCTACTCTATAAGCATGCGTTTGTTTATCGTACGTTGATTCAAAAACTTTTAGTTCCATATACTTAAAAAGTTAATTCTTTGTTAAAAAGTTCCTTGATAGTGTCAAAAATTTTTTTTCTTAATTCTTCAGGCAATTTGGTATCATCCTGAACCTTCATCAGCACTAACCCAAATTTATCAAGGGAGTATTTCCCAACTCTTAAATTGATACGTTGCCATGCAAGCGGCGGCAATTCTTTTTCTACCAAAGCTTTTAGCTCTCCTACAGTTTCTACACTTTGTTTTTTGTGTAACTCCTGTTTATTCTTTTCACTTTCTTTGCTTTTCCAATTAAATATGGAAAGCGTTTTAGTTAACCAACTCATAATTATTATCTATATTAAGGCTGCAAGTTTACAAAATTTATCATTATCATTCAAAGAAAAATTTTACATTTTTATACCCATAAAGGTAATATCATCCGTTTGAAGGGAATGCCCCATCCATTCAGCTTTTTTTTGAAACAAAAATTGTTCAGTAAATGATACATCTTCCATGCTTGACGCCTCGGTCAAAATTTCTTTCATTCTTTTAATACCAAGAGGTTTATTATTGCTATCCCCGAATTGGTCCTTTGCCCCATCAGAAAATAACCATAACCAATCTCCTTGATGCAATTGAAAAACTTGGGGAGATTTATTCAATAAAGTTTCCCAATTAGCAAGTATAATTTCATTTTCAAAATTTATATTCTTCAATTCCAAAGTTTGGTTATCAAAACGATAAATCGGTAAATTAAAAGAAATCACATTTGCTTGCAAATGCTCATAATCAAAAATGGCAGACACCACGGATAAATGTATTTCACTGTTATATTTTTTAAAAGAAAGATTTAGTTTTCTTAAAAAGTGAGACAACACTTCTATGGGATTAGTGAAAGATTCCCATCTTTTGGAAGCGTTCATAGCGCTTAAAAATACGGAAGACAAAATACCAGCTTGTATACCATGCCCAATAAAATCTCCTACCAACAAAAATAGTTTGCGGTTTATTAAACGAAAATAATACCAATCCCCACTAATATGACGCATAGGGCTATATATCAAGATACCTCTTCCAGAGGTAACTTTTTTAAAATCCTCAGCTGTTGGTAATAAACAAGAAAAATACCTTCCCGCAACTTCCAAATCCTTTTCTATTTCACTAGAACATTCTTTTTTAAGTTCTTGTAATTCTTTTTCGAAATCTATTAAAATTCCTACAAAAACATAACCATTAGATTTGGGGGCTACTGTAAACCTCATCCAGTTAACTTTCCCACGAATTTTGATTTTAAAATCTACACTTGAAATGTTCCCTGCTGATAATTCAACCAACCATTGATCGATTTCATTTACTGAATTGAACTCACTAAGAATATCAAAAAAATTCTTTCCTATGGCTTCCACTTCATGAATTCCATAGTCCCGAAGAAATTTTTCAGAGACATAATTGATGAATAAATCTTTGTCTGTCTCAAAGTAAAAACTTACTTTTTCTAATAAGTTCTTGTAATTTACTTTTGTGTTTACTTTTTGCATAGCCATTCAGTTAATTTAGTTTCAAATTCATTTATTATTTTTTTTGCGCCTTTTACTGTTTTCGGACAAGAATAAAAAAGTTTATTGTCCCTTAATGCTCCTTCAATCAACATTTCTTTATTTACTATCTTAAAAAACACTTTTGAACTTTTTGAAAACTTTGAGAAATCTAACACTTTAATTTTGCCAAATTGGTTCCCAAATTCCCAAAAATTTTCATCCACCGTTACAGGTAACTCATAAATGTATTTCAGCCAATTCTTACAGTTTTTGCTACAAGTCTTTACCCAGTGGTTACATGGCGAAGCACTTTTTTCACAAACATCGCTCATAATTTCAAAAATTACGAAGCAAAATTAAAAATAGAAAATTATTTTCCAAAAAAATTTTGAAAAAAAAAAAAAAAAAAAAAAAAAAAAAAAAAAAAAAAA
>Ga0068706_1000880_pt1 | contig 13061 bp, 10 predicted proteins | sample YNPMSBMetaG_FD_65632 | JGI IMG/M metagenome (GOLD analysis project Ga0068706, IMG submission 65632) | Anoxygenic and chlorotrophic microbial mat microbial communities from Yellowstone National Park, USA - YNP MS-B MetaG | ecosystem: Environmental > Aquatic > Thermal springs > Hot (42-90C) >...
TCTCAACGTTCCTTAGCCAAAGATACTCTTTTAGAAGTGGATAAAAAATTGATAAATGTAAATTTTATTGGAACAATTGCTCTTGCGAAAACCGTTATTCCGCATTTTTTGCAAAGAAAACAAGGCTGCTTTGCGGTAGTCACCAGTGTGACAGGTCTTTATGCAACTCCATGGAGGTCCTCTTATGCGGCTTCTAAACATGCTTTGCACGGTTTTTTTGATGCTTTGCGTGCCGAGTTACATGATGAAAATATCCAAGTAACTATCATCGCTCCGGGATTTGTTCGTACCAACATTTCTTTAAATGCTCTTACTGCCGATGGTACTCCTCTCAATCAAATGGATGAAGGGCAAGCTAAAGGGATCTCAGCAGAAAAATGCGCTCGGGATATCATAAAAGGTATAGAAAAAAACAAGAATTTAGTGTTAACAGGTGGTTTTAAAGAGATTTTGGGGGTTTACTTGAAACGATTTTTCCCCGGGCTGTTCGCTAAACTAATTCGTAAATTAAAAGTTCGTTAGTTTATGCCCAAGGTATTGAGAATTATTAACCGCTTGAATATCGGCGGACCTACCTTTAATGCTGCTTACCTCACCAAGTTCTTAGCCCCTGAATTTGAGACTCTTTTAGTTTCTGGTACTATTGACGATGGAGAAGCAAGCTCCGAGTACATTTTACAAGAGCTTGGTATCCAGCCGATTTACATTCCTGAAATGCAAAGACCTATTCGCCCTTGGAAGGATAGAAAAGCTTACCTTAAAATTCAGCAAATCATCAAAGATTTTCAGCCGGATATCGTGCATACGCATGCTGCCAAAGCAGGTGCCTTAGGAAGATTAGCTGCTCACGCCGCAAAAGTTCCTGTAATTTTACATACCTTTCACGGTCATGTTTTTCATTCTTATTTTAACCCCCTCGTAACTCATGCTTTTATTCATATTGAACGTTTTTTAGCCAAAAAATCAACTAAAATTGTAGCAATTAGTAACTTACAAAAGAAAGAGCTCGCTCATGACTTTAAAATTTGTCATGAAAATCAAATCGCTGTGGTACCGAACGGTTTTGATTTAGACCGTTTTCAACAAAATTATGAACAAAAACGTAAGTTTTTTCGTGAAAAATATCAAATCCCTAAGGATACAGTGGCAATTGGAATTATAGGTAGGCTTGCACCGATAAAAAACCATAAACTTTTTTTACAAGCCATAGCCAAATTGCAGCAATTAACTGCTGTTCCTTTTAAAGCCTATGTTATAGGAGATGGTGAATTAAGGCTAACACTGGAAGAAAAATGTAATCAACTTCAACTACCATTTGCACGTATGGATAAAGGCGAGCCGACGCAATTAGTGAATTTTACTTCTTGGATTAAAGAGATTGATGTAGCCAATGCCGGTTTAGACATTGTGGTGCTTACCTCTTTAAATGAGGGAACCCCTGTTAGTTTAGTGGAAGCACAAGCTGCGGCAAACCCTGTGGTGAGTACTAACGTTGGCGGCGTAGCGGATGTTGTGCTACATGAAAAAACAGGTTTTCTTACTCCGTCTAATGAAGTAGAACCTTTGGTCAATGCTTTAAAAATTTTAATTGAAAATCCTCAACTCCGAGAATCTATGGGACAACAAGGTAAAAAATTTGCTTTCGAAAACTTTGGTTACCAAAGACTTATCAAAGACATGGCAAATTTATACAAGGAATTATTGAACCAAAAAAAATTTAAAACTAAACCCTAACAATTTTTTTATGATTGCCATAAAGACACGAAATTATTTGTATACATTCGTGTAATTTGTGACTCATCACAATTTAGCTTTGTGTTAACACATGATTTTACGTAAAATTTCTTTCTGACAATCAATTAGTTATAAAGTTTCTTCAAATTTTTTTCGGAATTTTGTAACCATAATAGAAAAACTTACGTATATTTGCGTAAGCAAGGTTCAACAAAACATAATTAAACTACTTAAATGACTAAACGCTTGTGAACTGCCTTTAAAGGCAGTTTTTTTTTTGAATTTTCCTATTTAATTTTGTACCATGTTAAAACGCATAACATTTTTATCCTTATTTTTAACGATATCGTGGATTTCATTGCTTTATGCACAATTTTTTGATTATACAGATGATGTTTATAACGATAAAATTCGCTCTGTTCAATGTTATAGAGGTAAAGATGAAAGAAATTTACCTTACCTTTTTCTAAAAGAAAACAACCAAATTACAGTAGAATTTGATGAATTAAGAGCCAGCCCGCAGGCTTATTATTTTTCTGTTGTACATTGTAATTACGATTGGCAACCTTCTCGTTTAATGATATCGGATTATTGGGATGATTTATCTTATTTCCAAATTACTGATTATCGTTCATCGCAAAACACTTTGGTTCCTTATATACATTACACTTTTCAAGTACCCAACAAATTTAAGGTTACTGGAAATTACGCCATTAAAGTTTTCAAAGATTTAGATGAAAATGACGTCATTTTAACGAGAAGAATTATAGTTGTAGATGACCCATTAAAAATTACTTTGGGACAAGGGCAAGCCATCAGTGAAAACGTTGCAGATCGTTTTGCGATGCAAACATTATTTTTTAATTTGATTCCTAACCAACTTTTTCCGTTACAAAATCCTCGTAGAGATATTAAAGTTCGTGTTATTCAAAATGGAAGATGGGAAACCTCACGTGAATTAGAGCCCATGTATATCTTGAATGACCGCATAGAATTTAGTTTTTCTGCGCAAAATGATTTTGAAGGGGGAAATGAATTCCGTAGATGTGATATCCGCTCTTATCGTTATCGTTCTGAAACCGTTTCTAAATATGAAATTCGGGATAATATGGTGATTGCTTACCAAGTGGAAGATAAACCTCGTAGCTCCAATGTTTACCTTAAAGAATTTGATATGAATGGAGCATTTTTTATTATTAATCGTGAATTCCCTAATTACGATATTGAATCCGATTATATTTTAACTATTTTTACGTTAAAAGTTCAACAACCTTATAAATATGATGTCTATGTTTTAGGTAGATTTAATGACTGGAAGTTTAGAAAAGATTGTAAAATGAAGTATGACCCTACCTATAAAGTTTATACTGCTGAAATTTGGTTAAAACAAGGGGTCTATGATTATTGCTACGCGTTAAATAAAAAAGGCGAAACAGACGAGCGCTCTATTGAAGGTTCATTCTTTGAAACTGAAAATAATTATATGATACTGGTCTATTATCGTGGTCCCGCAGATTGGACAGATAAAATTATTGGTTTTAAAAGAATCGGTGTCAATGAATAATTTACTATCAATGAAATCAAAAAATGCTCATATTCAGCCTGATACAGAGTTTTTGAGGCTTCTTCAAATTATGGATGACCTACGCGAAAAATGCCCTTGGGATAAAAAACAAACTTTTGAATCTTTAAGATATTTGACGATAGAGGAAGTTTATGAACTTTCTGAGTGCATTGTAAATCAAGATTATGAGGCAATGAAAGGTGAACTCGGTGATTTGTTGCTGCATATTGTCTTTTATGCAAAATTAGCTAAAGAAATTTCCGCATTTGATATTTCAGACGTCCTTCATCAAATATGTGAAAAACTGATAAGGCGCCATCCGCATATTTATGGAGATGTTCAGGTAGAAAATGAAGAAGATGTAAAAAGAAATTGGGAGCTCATCAAACAAAAACAAGAAAAAAAGCGTATTTTGAGTGGTGTTCCTAAAGGTTTGCCCGCTTTAGTGAAGGCAATAAGAATTCAAGAAAAAGCAAAAGGGGTAGGGTTTGATTTTGAAAATCCTGAGCAAACTTGGCAAAAAGTCTTAGAAGAACTCTCTGAATTTCAGCATGCTTCCCCTGAAAATTCTTCTCACGAACTCGGTGACTTGCTCTTTGCTATTGTTAACCATGCCAGAATGATTGGGCTAAACGCTGAAGATGCTCTGGAACAGGCTAACCAAAAATTTATTAGGCGTTTTAACTTTGTGGAAGAACAAGTAGAAAAATCTCAAAAATCATGGAATGAATTTCAGTTGCAAGAATTAGATGTTTTTTGGAACGAGGCTAAAAATAAAGGGCTGTAAATCAATACTTTAATTTTTCAATGTCTTTACTTGTACTTATTCAGCATTTAAAAAAATCTTGGAAATATTACCAAATCATTGTCTCAATTGTAATTTGGTTATTTGTTTTGTATTTTGTTTACTACGAGAAAGATAAATTTTTAGATATTTGGTTTCATTCTGCTTTACAATGGACCTGGATTTTATGGGCAATGGTATTATTAATTTTTAACATAGCTTTTGAAGCGTTAAAATGGCAATATTTAGTTAAAATTTTTTATCCTGATTTGACTTTTTTTGTTGCTTTTCAAGCAATTTTGGCGGGCAATGCTTCCGCTTTCATAACTCCCCAAAAATTAGGGGATTATGTTGGTAGGTTGTTATACTTAAACGAAGGCAACCGTATCGCTGCTGCTATTGCTACTTTTTTAGACCGTCTCGCTCAACTCGGTGCTACTTTATTTTTTTCCATTCTTGCTGCTCTTTATCTTCATTTAAACCTGTTTTTTATCTTTTTGTTGTTTGCTTTTGCTATTCTTTTTCATACTTTTTTATGGTTTCCGTCCATCGGCTTTAATATGATGACGTTTTTTATACCGAAATCAAAACTGAGGTTAAAAAAAGTTCTGTTAATTATAAAAAAAATATCACCAAAAATTCTAATTTTTGTAAGTTTTTTATCTTTACTAAGGTTCACAGTATTTTTAACTCAATACGTATTGATTTTCAAAGCATTCGGAGTTTATGATAACAGTTTATGGGCATTATGTTGTGCAACATTTTTTTTAAAATCATTTCTACCAAGCATTGCTTTTTCTGAATTAGGTATACGTGAAGGCGTAGCCATTTGGGTTTTTTCTTATTTTCATAGCCAAATCAGTAGTGTGATTGTTTTTCAAGCAACTTTTCTCTTGTTTGTTATAAACACTTTAATTCCCGCTATTTTGGGTTCTATACTGATTAGAAATCTTAAAATTTAACTTTATTTTAGTGAAAAGTGGATACTTTGTTTTCTTCGTGGTACTCGTCAGGGACATAAGTAGAAAGCCAACAAATAAGTGTAGCGACCATGAACTTGGATTGGATAACCCCCCTCCCGCCTGAACCGTTGGAAAAGTACGGGAGGGGCACGCCCTTAAAATTATTGATTCTTGAAAACTACCACATTGTCAAAGACATCCACATAAATTTTTTGGTCTTTGGTGATTTTGCCTGCCAGTAATTGTTTAGAAAGTTCGTTGATAATATTTTTTTGGAGCACTCTTTTGAGCGGTCTCGCACCAAATTGCGGGTCGTAGCCCATTTCTGCTAACCACTCAATTGCGTAAGGACTGAACTCAATTTCGGCACCTAAATCCTTGAATTGTTTTGCTAAATTATTTAACTGAATTTTGACAATGCTTTCAATTTCTTTTTTAGTTAACGGAGCAAATACAATGATTTCATCAATACGGTTCAAAAATTCTGGTCTTAAACCTTTTTTCAATAGTTCAAACACTTCTACTTTAAGCTCTGCAAGCACTTTATCTCGTTGATTATCGGTAACATTTTCAAGTTTGTCTTGAATAAGTTGAGAGCCTAAGTTGGAGGTCATGATGATAATAGTATTTTTGAAGTTAGCGGTACGTCCTTTGTTATCTGTAAGTCTACCATCATCAAGGACTTGCAAAAGGATATTGAAGACATCGGGATGGGCTTTTTCAATTTCATCTAAAAGGATAACGGAATAGGGTCTTCGTCTTACGGCTTCTGTTAATTGCCCGCCTTCATCGTAGCCTACGTATCCAGGGGGAGCACCGATTAAACGGCTGACGGTATGTTTTTCTTGGTACTCGGACATGTCAATACGTACCATAGCGTTTTCATCGTTGAATAGATATTCTGCAAGGGCTTTGGCTAATTCGGTTTTACCTACACCTGTCGGACCTAAGAAAATGAAAGAACCGATAGGCTTTTTGGGGTCTTGCAAGCCAGCTCTTGAACGACGTACGGCATTAGCAACCGCTTCAATAGCCTCATCTTGCCCGACAACTCGTTTATGTAACTCCTCTTCAAGCCGTAATAATTTTTCTCTTTCAGATTCTAACATCCTCGTAACGGGGATCCCCGTCCATTTACTGATGACTTCCGCAATGTTATCGGCATCTACTTCTTCTTTCAGGAGCCTTTTAGTTCCTTCTAACTGCTTGTTGATTTCTTTGAGTATTTTTTCTTGTTCAATAATTTTGCCATAGCGTATTTCGGCAACTTTTCCCCAATCGGCTTCACGCTCGGCTCTTTCCGCTTCAATTTTGAGTTGTTCTATGGTTTCTTTGGCAGTACGAATTTTTTGGATAAGTTCTTTTTCTTTTTGCCATTGTGCTTTGAGAGCGTTGTATTCTTCGGTCAAATTGGCAATTTGTTTAGAAAGTTCTTGAACTTTGAGTTCATCGTTTTCTCGTTTAAGGGCTTCTCTTTCAATTTCAAGGGTACGAATTTTTCTTTCTAATTCATCCACTTCTTCGGGAAGGGAGTCAATTTGTAATTTCAGGCGAGAAGCGGCTTCATCCATCAGGTCAATAGCTTTATCGGGAAGAAATCTATCGGTGATATATCGTTGAGAAAGTTCTACGGCAGCTACAATGGCAGCATCGGTAATTCTTACACCGTGATGTACTTCGTATTTTTCTTTTAAACCTCTTAAAATGGAAATCGCATCTTGAACATCTGGTTCATCTACGTAAACTGTTTGGAAACGTCTTTCAAGGGCTTTATCTTTTTCAATGTATTTTTGATATTCATCTAAGGTAGTTGCACCGATGACATGAAGTTCACCACGAGCGAGAGCAGGTTTTAAGATGTTGGCAGCGTCCATGGCGCCTTCTGCTTTACCAGCCCCCACTAACGTGTGAATTTCATCTATAAACATGATGATATCTCCCTGAGATTGAACAACTTCATTCACTACAGCTTTTAAGCGTTCCTCAAATTCCCCTCTGAATTTAGCCCCAGCAACAAGTGCTCCCATATCCAAAGCGATGATGGTTTTCCCTTTTAAGTTTTCGGGAACATCACCTTGCACAATTCTGTGAGCAATGCCTTCTGCAATTGCTGTTTTTCCGACCCCGGGTTCGCCAATCAAAATAGGGTTATTTTTGGTTCTACGAGTTAAAATTTGCATCACGCGGCGAATCTCTTCATCCCGACCGATAACAGGGTCTAATTTTCCTTCGCGAGCTAACTCATTAAGATTCGTACTGTATTTTTTGAGCGCATTATACTTAGCCTCGGCGTTTTGGTCAACTACACGTGCCCCTTTACGTATATCCTGAATGGCTAAATTCAGATTTTTTTCGGTAAGTCCTTCATCTTTAAGAATTTGAGAAGCTCTTTCATTAGCACTGAATACGCCCATCAGCAAGTGTTCCATGCTTACGTATTCATCTTTGAGCTTGCCCGCATATTTATCCGCATTATCTAATGCTCTATAGCCGTCTGATGATAAATATTGCCCGCCCGTAGCACCTGTTACTTTGGGATAACTTTTAACTAAATCTTCCGTTTTACTTAATACTCTTTGAGTGTTTACTTCACATTTTTTTAGTAAATTTACTGCTAACTGTTCTTCTGATTTTAGTAGTGCAAGCAATATATGCCCTGGCTCAATTTGCTGTTGCTGATTTTCTTTTGCAATCTGCCCAGACTTCTGAACTACTTCCTGAGCTTTAATGGTATAATTGTTAAAATTCATAATACGGTTTTATTTCACCGTTTCAAAATGTATGCAAAAAAATAATAACAGACAATTTGTCATAAATTTAACAGAATTGTCATTACAAAAAATAGATTTTTTCAAAATTGCCATGAATGCACAAATACAATTCAAATAATTCGTGGCTGAAAAAATGCCACGAAGAACAAATTGCCTCCATAAAGTTTTGATAATGTTAAGTAAATAAAATGTTATTCACAAATCCATTTTAAGGTCAGAGAATTTGTATTACTTTGAATTTGAATGAGATATAAACCTTTTGGCAAATTAGGTAATTCTAAGATGTTTTCTCCGTTTCCAGGTATCTGAGTCTTCCAAACTGTATAACCTAAGGAATTAGCAATCTGAATTTGAGTTTTTTCATAGCTCGTCCACTTTAAAATAGCATTTTTACCAGGATTAGGATAAACAGTTGCTTGTATTGTATTTAGCGGTTTTAAGGTTGAGGTGGTGTTAATTTGAAGGGTTGCGGTATAGGTTTTAGTTCTGAACCCAGATATGATGCCTGGTAAACCCGGAATACTGGATAAACGAGAATCATCAAAACTAACGGTATCGCCTGCATTTAGACCTGTTAGGGGTATTGTTATTGGCATGATAATGTAACCATTAGCATAATTAGTGGTAGTAACTTGAAAAGTTCCGCTTTCAGTGGGCGTTCCGGATAATAACATACATCCTCTGTTCGTTTGGTTTTGTACAATGTTGTAAGTACAATTGGGTTGATTACAGGAACTTAAAGGCATACTGAGCCCCTGCGGTATTCCCGAAACCTGTTGAACCTTAAAAGAAGTATAATAAGCTGTAAAAGTTTGGCTACCAAAACCAGGAACGTTTATTGTGGTATCAGAATGTGTATCAAAAACCATGGTTACGCTTTGCGAATACGCCGAACCTATGGAACCACCTGGTAATGGATTAGGATATAAACCTTTTACGTTGGGCGTTTGCGTATCCACGGTACATTGACCTCGTAAAGAATAAGCCACAAATAAGCAAATTGTTAATAATGCATACTTTTTCATATCTAAATTTTCTGCAAAGATAACACCTTTCCATTCAAATCAAATGAAATTTTAAAATTTTTTTGCAATGAAACTAAAAATTCACATAAATTTGCAACCATATTTTATAACTATGAATTATTTTTTTTGCATAAATAAGTTAAAGCAGGTTTTAGCAAGTATTTTAGTTTTAAGCTGGGTGGCATGCTCTGAACAGTCTTCCGATGAACAAAATGACAAAAAAACAAAAGTGCTTCCCAAGCCCGTAATCAACGTTTTTTTAGAAAATTCAGGAAGTATGGATGGTTACGTGAAAGGAGTTACTCAATTTGAGCAAGCTATTTATAATTATCTTTCTGACCTTAAAAATTACGAAATTGCTGATAGCTTTAATTTATTCTATGTCAACTCTCAACTGATACCTCAAAAATTATCTGTTAAAGAATTTATTCAAGATTTGGAACCGGCAGTATTTGTTGCACGGGGTGGAAATCGTCAATCTACGGATATCGCCAAAGTTTTGGCTACTGTTTTGAATAATACGGATAGCAACCAAGTTTCTATTTTTGTAACGGATGGTATTTTTTCTCCCGGAAAAGGAGTTAATGCTCAAGAATATCTTGCTAATCAAGAAATTGAAATAAAAAATCACTGGATTGCCTACCTAAAAAAACATCCTCAAACGATGTTAGTACTTTACAAACTGGAATCTCAATTTGAAGGAACTTATTATGACCGTGAGGATAAACCCTATTACGTTCGTACACAAAGACCTTATTACCTCTGGATTTTCGGTAATTCGTTTTACATGCAACAAATTTTGAAAAAAATACCTCAAAAAACCTCTTTGCGAGCAGATAGCTTACAAAGTTTGTGTTTGTATAACCAACCTTATCCCGTACCTTATGCTATCATGAGAAATAGCGGTGAATTTGATTTGGATGATGAAAATCCTAAAAAAGCTATTAAAAATTTGAATAAAATAGAATTAGGAAACAAAAAAATTGCAAAGTTTTCAGTGAAAGTAAATTTAGATACCTTAATGTTGCCTGAAAGTTATATCCTGGATAGCACCAATTACGTTTGTAACGAAAAAGATTTCAGGTACCAAATTTCAAAATTAGTTGAACCTTTGCCAGGTTTTTCCCATCAAATTACTTTTCAAACAGAAAAAGATTTTACAGGAGAATTGAAACTAGAACTAAAAAAGAATTTACCCACCTGGGCGCAAACTGCTCATGATAGCACCGGTTTGCAACCCGTTCCTCACAAAACCTTCGGTATTCTTCACCAATTGATTGCTCTTCATCAAGCTTTTTCAATTACTTACGATTATTTCACTGAAATTAGTATAACAGTTAAATAAATTTTAAACTTTATGAAAGGTTTTTTTCAATTTTTATACAAATGGTTACTAAGCAAAGATTTGTATGACTATTTTTTAGGTTATGACCCTAAAACAGAGGAATTTACAGGTACACCATGGTATAAATGGATACTTATTATGTTAATTTTGGCACCAGTTATAATTGCACTTATGTATTACTTTGTAAATTTTTGGATTTTTAATCATCCCCGTTACAACCGATTTAAGTTTTGGTTAGAGATAGGTCTCGGGGGAATTTTTATTTTAAATTTTTTATTTTTAATTTTGCCATTACTTTTTAGTGACTATTCCATAATAGTTAAAAATATAGGTAGTTTTATAATCCTTTTATTTTTCCACTTGTTAATTTATTCCTTTTTGGTAATCTACTTAATTTTTTCGTTAATTTTAAAACGATTTAGTACAAACTGTAAATATGTTCCATTTTAAATATATAAAGTTATGAGCAAGCAAAAACTGTATTATTTTGGGATAGGGGGAACGGGATCCCGAGTTTTAAAATCTTTAATATTTCTGTTGGCATCGGGCGTTTCCGCTGAACATGACATTGAAATTATTCCTATTCTCATTGACCGAGATTTGGGAAATGGAGACCTTAATTATACAGAGGAAATTCTAAGAACTTACGAACGCCTTTATAAAAAAATTCATACACAAGTAAAAAATTGTTCTTTTCTTAGAATTCCCATAAAAAAACTAAGAAGTGGTTTGACGTTAAGTTTAAAAGACAATACTCAAAAATTTTCTGATTTTATTCAACTTTCTAACTTAGATTCTACCAACAAAGCTTTCTTGAATTTACTTTTTTCAGAACAGGTCTTAAATATGGATGTTACCGTAGGATTTCAAGGGAACCCGAATGTAGGAAGTATAGTCATGAATCAATTTGAAGAAGGTGATGTTTTTGAAGAATTTGCTAAGGAATTTTCTGACCCCAACAGTAAAATTTTTATAGCTAGTTCCATTTTTGGCGGTACCGGTGCCAGTGGCTTCCCTTTGTTACGTCGTATTTTACAAACTCCTAACTTTAAAGACCAACAAGGTAAAGAATTGCCCAACTGGGGACTTATCAACAAAGCTAAAATGGCTGCTATTACCGTTCTTCCTTATTTTAATGTTCATAAAGCACCCAACGAGGAAAGCTTAGTAGATGGCGATACATTCTTTGATAAAGCCAAAGCCGCTCTTCATTATTATAAAAACGAAAATCAAAAACTGGATACTTTTTATTACATCGGTGATACACGAACTAAAACTTATGAACATCATTTCGGTGGTTACGCTCAAAAAAATAATGCTCATTTTGTAGAGCTTGCTGCAGCATTAGCTGTTTTAGACTTTGCCAACCCCAATAATGATTCTGACAATATCAAAAGAAATTCTGCAAATGAAATCACTGAAACGGTTTATAAAGAATTTGGTATTCAAGAAGATACAAATCAAATTACCTTTGAAACCTGTTCTCCCGAAACCAAAAAAATTATTTTAGAACCCCTTTCTCGCTTTATGTTATTTTCAAAATATATTCTCGGTCCCTTACAAAATGATACGTCCTTTAATGAAAACCAATCCACTTTTTCTACTGAAAAAAAATATCAACCTTATGCTATTGAAGGAGAGTTCAATAAAGATAAATTCCTTAACTCTGAATTCTTTTCTGATTTGAAAAAATTTCAGAAAGAGTACATGAAATGGTTATTAGAAATGAGTCAACAAGAAAGAAGTTTTAAACCTTTTGATTTATCATCCAAAGAAGCCTCTACAACCTTACAATCTTATTACCAAATAGGACGTTTCAAAAATGATGTTTGGGCAGCTCTTGATGATGCCCTCAACCACCAATTCAATCAGATAAATACAAGAATTTCAAAAGATCATCAGGAAGCCTTATTCATGGAATTATTTTCAGTAGCAACTACTCAAATATTAAAAAATAATCAATAAAAATTACGAATATGAATGAAAATAAGTCTTACGTTTTTAGAATTCAAGATAAAAATCAAATCGTCGGTTTAAAAGAGTCTATATCCCATTGGGGAGAATCCAACCAATATAATGATAAACAAATCAATGCCATACTTAGCAGCAATCCCCATAGTTTCAAGCAACCTACTTCTATACCTTCCCCATTTGCAAGGTTCTTTTTAGCCAAAACTGCCTTTGAAGAAGTGGCTGATAAAAAAGATAAAGCCTTGATGTCTTATCAAAAAATTGTTTCTGATTGCTTGGATGTTGCTGAACTTTTTATCTTTTATCCAAAATGGGCAAATATTATCGAAATTATAGAATGGAGACCCAAAGAGCATTTAGAAATTTTGAAAGCTAAGAGCCCTAAATTGCATAAAACTTTTGACCTGTTTTTTAAAAACGATAAAGAACTTTTAAATTTTAACCCAGAACATAGTATTTATATTATTCAAAAAAAGAGTGGAGAAGTTTTAGGTTCTACTTCACCGGCTACTGTTTTCCTTTCCCCACCATATTCTGAAAAAAGTCGTTTTAAAGACTTGAAATTAGGAAACAATCGTATTCTATTTGATGAAAAAATTTGCCATATAAATGAAAGAAGTCAAGATTTTATTAAAATCCTATATGTTCTAAAAAGCAACAAAGAAAGGCTTAAACTTCCTCATAACCCTCTCTGGGAATATTTAGATAGGTATTCTAAAGATTTAGATGAAAGTTTACGTGAAGAAATAAATAATTTAACTTGGGATGAATTTATAAATAATGTGAAACCCCATAACGACGCCAAAGTACATGGAGAAACTATTTATTATTATGAACAAATTAGCCCGGAAAATTGGACAGAAAAGGATGTTTTTGAAGATTACTTGCTAAGGATAGATTCTATT
>Ga0068706_1000883_pt1 | contig 13011 bp, 12 predicted proteins | sample YNPMSBMetaG_FD_65632 | JGI IMG/M metagenome (GOLD analysis project Ga0068706, IMG submission 65632) | Anoxygenic and chlorotrophic microbial mat microbial communities from Yellowstone National Park, USA - YNP MS-B MetaG | ecosystem: Environmental > Aquatic > Thermal springs > Hot (42-90C) >...
ACCAAAAAATCCCACATAGCTTTTAGGACTATAAGTACCACTATAAGTATCGGAACGATCAGGATAAACATTGACAATATCTCCTAATCTTACAGACCCTTTAAAGTAAGCATTTCCTGTAGAACCTTCAATCCAAGCATCAGCAGAAGATGTTGGAGATGAACCAAAGAATATTTTTCTTAAAGGATTGACACCTATAAAAAGATCCCTGCCTATTTCCTGAGAAAATATTCCTGGAACCCCATAAACCCCTCCTATTCTTACTCTTCCTGCCCTTTCTGAATCTTCAAAATAGTTTCTATATGTTCCTGCTTCAAACACTCCTATTTGAGCAAATTTAACATTGCCTATAGAAACTGTTAATTTAGAATTAGGATTATCATTTCCTATAGAGACCAAGGAATCTTTTAGATATATTCCAGTTGAAGTTGTCTGCCACAAATAAGAAACAAAACAATTAGTTTCTCCTGGTTTACAAGCTGGATCTAAAGTTTCTCCAGGATTATAAGGAGAATGTGGAGGCGCAGCGTTTGTCAAAGAATAAAAAGCGAACAAGAAAGCGAAAAATAAAGTTCTTTTAATGAATCTCGATTTCATTTTTTAAAAAAAATTTATTAAACACATTCTTAATTATGCGACCATAAAAAATTAAAATATTTAAATTAAGATGTTATAATTTAAATTTAAAAAATATACCCTGGTGTCCTTTATATAACTTTATCATAAAAATATATAAAAGTCAATAATAAAATTAAAATAAATAAATATGGAAATTCAAGTCCAAACTAATTCAAAAAGGCAAATAATAGATATAACTAATAAAATAGAAGATATAATCAAAAAAAATCAAAGAACTACTTCAGGAATTATTAATCTTTTTCTGCTTCACACGACTTGTGCATTAACAACTGCTGACCTAGATCCTGGCACAGATTTTGATTATTTAGATATTTTAGAAAAGATTGTGCCTAAATTGAATTTTAGACACCCTCACAACCCTTCCCACTTACCAGATCATTTTCTTTCTCTACTTATAGGAACATCCCTGAACATCCCTTTTGAAAATAAAAATCTCATATTAGGAAGCTGGCAAAGAATAGTTTTAATAGAATTTAATGGCCCAAATACAAGAAAAATTAAAATAACAATTTTAAATAAATAATACTAATTTTTAATTTTTATTTTTTATTGTTTTAGATTACAATATTTTATTGAATTATTAAATATTAATTAAATATTAATTAAATAAGATTAAATAAGAAAAGAAAGTAAATAAAAAGGCCGAAATTAAAAAAATTTTTAAAAATGAAAAAAATATCTTTATTAAAGGTCTTATTTATTAATCTTCTTGTTATTTTTGTTTTTGCCCAAGCTCAAATGTTTGAAAATCCCAACAGAAGCAGTTTTGCTCCTTCTTTTAATCCTGTACCTAAACAAAGACTTCAACAAAGATTATTACAAACAGCAACAACAACAAACTCTGCAACAGCCACATTAAATTTTGCTACAACCAATTATCCAACAGTTAATTTAGAATGTATGAAAAATGCGATTTTAAATAGAGAGGAAGCATTAAAATCAGCAAGAGAAAATCAATTTAATAAAGTAAATCAGGCCTATGAAGAAAGAAAAAATTCTCTTTTAAATGCCTGGACAATTCAAAATCTTCAAGATAGACAAAAAGCTATTAAAGACTCATGGCTAAAATTTCAAACAACAGTAAGTCAAGCAAAAGAAGAATATAGAAAAAAAAGAGTTGAAATTTGGCAAAATTTTATAAATGAAAGAAAAAAGTGTAGAGCATTACCAACCGGAGAAGATCCTAATAATGACATTTTAAATCTATAACCTTATAATAATAGAATAATAAAAATTTAAATTCAATAAAATAATAAAAAGTATTTTAAATTTAAAATAAAATTTATTTATTTAAAATTACCTATAGAATTTAAAATTAGCAAAAAAAATTAATGAATTTTTTCCAATCTTTTTTATTGGGGGTAATAGAAGGTTTAACTGAATTTTTACCAATATCTTCAACGGCTCATTTAATTTTAATATCAAAAATTCTAAAAATAGAATCAAATGACTTTCTTAAATTCTTTGAGATTTTCATTCAGTCTGGAGCAATTTTGGCTATTATAATTTTATACTTTAAGAAAATTTTTTCCAGTAAAAAAATAATTTTTTTCATTTTCACTTCTTTTATAGTCACATCGCTTATAGGTGTATTGTTTTATAAAACCATAAAAAAGGATTTATTTGAAAATCTAAAGTTAATTATCTTCAATCTTTGGTTTTTGGGAGTTGTATTTATCATTTTAGAAGAATTAATAAACAGAGGGAAAATTCATCTTAATAAAACCTTACAAGATTTATCTATCAAAGAAGCTCTACTTATAGGATTATTTCAAGGATTATCAATAATGCCCGGCATATCAAGAGCAGGAGCAGTTATTTTAGGGATGATGATCCTCGGGTACAAAAGAGAAGACTCGGTTACTTATTCATTTTTTATTTCTGTGCCAACAATAATATCTGCAGGTTTATTTGATTTTTATAAATCTGGGATAAACCAGGTTTTTTTATCAAGTCAAAATTTATTTTTTTTAATAACTGGGTTTTTAAGTGCTTTTTTGGCAGCTATTTTAGTTATAAATTGGTTTATAAAATATCTCCAAAAAAACAATTTAAAAATTTTTGGTTATTATAGAATATTGTTTGCAATTTTTATCTATTTTTATTTATTTTTTTATAAAAGTTAAAGCCATTTTTTAATTTTAAAAATAATAAACAAAATAATCATAGAAAAAATAGAAACTAAAATAACAAGAAAGTAGGCGAACGGATTATTCTCTAAAGGAAGTTTTAAGTTCATCCCAAAAAAGCTTGTAATCATTGTGGGCACAGAAAGAAGTATCGTAAAAAATGTTAAAATCTTTAAAACCTTATTTACAGTATTTGTAAATATACTTTCATAACCTTCTCTAATGTTTCCAATATTTCTTATATTAGCGCTTGCTAGTTCTTCAAGCTGTTGAGCTTTTAAAACTAAATTTTCAATTAATTCTCTATCAGGACTAAAAAGCTTTAAATATTCTTGCTTTAATATACTATTTAAATACTACTTTGGTTGCTAAAAAAGCGTCTAAGAAGTCATTAAGAATAATTTCAAAACGAATAAATCTTTTTATTTCTTCGTCTTCAACTTTAGCTGTCTCAAAAGCTATTTTTCTTACTTCTTTATTAATTTTTAAAATTAAACGATTGAACTGTTCGTATATTTCATAAAGAATTTGAATAAAAAGTCGGATTTTTTGAGTTGTAACAATAGGCGTTTTATTCTCCAAAATAAATTTTTCCAAAAAATCAACTTTAGATTTTGAAAATATAAGAAAAAAATTTTCAGAAATAACAAAACAAGCAAGGTTGTAGTAAAAACATCTCTTAAACTAAAGACAGGCACTCTTAAGAATATATAAATTAATCCGTCTTCTTTCTCAATTGTGGGTATTTCATAAGGATCCATTCCATCATTTATCAAGACATCATTCAATTTTAAATTTTCTGTTAAAAATTTCAAGTCATCCTCTTCCGGTTCAAAACAAACTATTAAACACCTTTTTCTTGGTTTTTCAATTTTAGCTAAATTCAAATCTTGTACAGATCTATAATATAAAGAAATCATTTTTAAACCATTTTTAAATAAATCAAAACAATCTAACAATCCTTAATCAAAATTAAATCCTAACTTATTATATCCTAAAAAATAAATAATAGATAATTATATTATATTAACAAAGAGACTGATTTAAATTTGGGAATTTAGATAAAATTTCTTTTTTGTAATTGTTTATTCTCTCAAAAATTACTTCTTATATATTTAGCACATCTTTAATAAAAAAGTCAACAGCCTCGTTAGGATTGTTGTCAATCAAGTTGATAAAATTAATTAAATTATAATTTTTCTACTATTTTCTATTTACAAAAAATAATGATATTAGAAAAAACAAGAACCCTGATATTACAATCATAAGACCAGCTGACAATTTTGTAAAGTTATAAATTAAAATTCCTGATATTGCTGAAAGCATACCAAAAATTAAAGATCCCAAATAATATTGATTAATATTTTTAGCAATATTTTTTGCTGTTAAAGATGGAATAACCATTAAAGCAACCGGCAAAAGTCCTCCAACCAATTTTACTGTTAAAGCAACAATAAAAGCAATACAAGATAAATAAATAAAATTATACTTTTCGACATTAATTCCTTCTGTCTTTGCCAAATCTTCAGAAATCTCAAATAAAAGTATTTTTGAATATATTCTTCTTATTATTAAAAAGACCAGAACAGATAAAACCACTGATAAAATTGTGTCAAAAAAACTAATTTTTGTAATATCTCCAACTAAAGCCTCCTCTAATTGATGTTCATCAGAAAAAGGTAATATTAAAAATCCCAAAGCAACACCAGTTGTAAAAACTAATCCAGTTAAAGCCTCTAAAGGAGACTTTGTCTTTATTTGTAAAAACAAAATAAAAATCTCAGCTAAAATTATAGCTAATAAAGCTCCTAAAAAAACATTAAACTGATAAGCTAAAGCTAAACCAACTCCAGTTAAGGCTAAATGTCCTAACGGTTCACCAACCAAACCCATTCTTTTTATAATCATTAAAGAACCCAAATATCCCGCTACCCCCCCCAATAAAAATTCCTGAAATTAAACTTAGAGTAAATTGATCAATCATGTTTATAATCATAAAAATTAATTTCTGCCCCATAAATTTTTTCTAAAGAATCTGGAGTTAAAATTTCTTTAGGTTTCCCAAAACAACAAAAACCCTTTTTACTTAAACACAAAACATTTGTAGCATATCTATAAACAATGTTTAGCTCATGCGTAATTAAAAAAATAGTAATTCCTTTTTCTCTCCAAAATTTTTCTAAAAGAGAATAAATTGTTTCCTCTCCTCCTATGTCAACACCCGTAGCTGGTTCATCAAAAAACAAAACCTCTGGTTCTTTAATAAGACTCCAAGCAATAAGCATTCTTTGAAATTGTCCTGAAGATAAATTACCAGGATTTTTGTTTAAAATTTCTTTTGGTTCAAGACCAACCGCTTCCAAAAAATAGGAAATTTTCTCTTCTGACTCCTCTTTAAATTTAAAAAAATCATTAATAGTAATTGGTAGATCATAAAACCTTTCTCGACTTAATCTTTCAGGCAAATAACTAATCTTAGGTATTTTCCCCTTCTGCCAAACAACTTCACCACTTGATGGAATTAAACCTAAAATAGCCCTAAAAAGAGTTGTTTTACCTGAACCATTAGGCCCTAAAATAATCAAAAATTCTCCTTTTTCAACTTCAAAAGACAAATTTTTAATCACTTCTTCTTCCCCAAATTTAACACTTAAATTTTTAACCTCTAAAATTTTCTCTTTCATTTCAAAATTATATTACATTTAAGTTAGTACTTCAATTAATTTATCTTTTAAACTTTTTTAAAAAAGATTTTACTAACTGTCACCACCTCCTCATCTAGGCCCAAACTCAGAATAACCTCCACCACTAAACCTAGGGGGTTTATCATTTAAAATAAAAGACAAGACCATAACTTTTGAATATAGTCCTTGGTTTAAAATTTTAAAGAAACACTCCGGACTTATTAAGGAAATTTGCGAACTCGAAAAAGATAAGATTTTACAAGGAGAAAATACTATTTTTGAAAAAATTCATTCTGAAATGCTCGCCTATATCCTTGATTTGCGAAGTTTAGATAGTTATAGTATAAGTCAATTACTGAAGTTAGTTAAATAATTATTCACCACCACTGCTACCCTATATATTTTTATTTCTATCTTATTTTTTAATTATTTCTTCAAGAAGCTTATCAAAATTTTCAAACCAATAGGTTTTATATGGATGAGCTTTTAGTTTGTCAATATCGTTTGTATTTAAAAAGCAATAAATATAGCAATTAAAATTTTTATATTTGAATTCTTTGGGTCTGTCATTTTCTTCAAAAATCCTTTTATACCAATCTATTTTATTATGATAATCAGTAAATTTATAAGATTTTGGATCAATAAACACGATAAAATAATCATTTTCTTTTTTAAACCAAAAAATAAAATCAGGGTTAAATTTTTTTAAAGAATTTTCTTCATAATCATAATAAGGAATATAAACCTCATCTAAACTTTCATCAATTTTACTAAACATCCACCAATCAAAATTTTTAAATTTATTCATAGGCTTAGAAAGATATTCTTCTAATTTCTCAATAAATTTAACTTCGCTTTCAGTTTTTATAATGTGTTTAATATAATCAATCTTTTCAGTTTTGCTTACAATTAAAGGCAAATAATAATTATCTGAAATGTATTTCAATTCTAAATTTTCGAACGGTAAAGTAGTTTTTGTTTGTTTTACTGCTTCTAAAATTTTATTAAATCCTTCAAATTTTGCTTCCTCAATAACAACTTTCTCAAAATGCCTAATTTCATCTTTAAGTTCGGAAAATTCTTTAAATTCTTCAAACTTTGCTCCCCAAAATCTAAATAGATCATTTAAAATAGTAGAAATATTTTTTCTTAAAGTATCAGAATTTTTATAATATCTCCCTTCCCCCAAATCTTTTTGCTCTGACAATGAATTTCTAAAAAATTTAAAAAGTTTTGGCTCTACTTCATAGCTAACTGCTAAAATTCTATCATCTTCAATAAAGTTATAAAATTCTTTCAACAAATTAAAATCTGTCTCAGAAATACTAAATCTTATCTCTTCTTCAAAAACTCTTTTTTCAGATTCTTCGTATTTAGGAATAAGCAATGGATTGTTTTGAATTCTTTCAATATTTTTAAACAAACTAATTTGTTTTTCTCTAAATTCTCGCTTCTTAAATTCTCCAACTTCTCTAATGATTGTTTCAATTACATTTTTATTTGTCCCAAAAACAAAAAGTATTTCTATTGGTTCAACAAAATTTTTAATTTTTTCAAAAATATCTTCTCCTATTTTATATTTAATATTCAATGCTCTTTTTCTTTCATTTTTAACTGGCTCAATTCTTATACCTCTTCCAATAGATTGCAATACAAATTTTCTTGCTTCATTCCCAACTCCTATATTAATAAACAAAATAATATTCGGCCTATTAGAATCCCAACCTTCATAAAACGCTCTTGATCCTAAAAGAATATTTATTGGCGAATCTTCAGAATTAATTTTTTCGAAAAATTTTTCTTTCTCAAAAGTATGATTAACAGAAAATTCGCTCAATGTTTCTTTAAGCCAAGTTGGCATTCCTCCCGTCTTCATCAAGGCAAAATGAACATCAGAAGTAATTAATTTAAAAGCAACCTCACCTTTTACTGATGGATTATAAGAAATTTCAACATCACCAGCAGTTTTGGAATTAAAAACATAAAAAAGAATATCTTCATAAGTGATTTCATTAATTTTTTCAAAATCAATATTTAAATTATCCTCTCCCGGTATATCTAAATTTCTCTTTTCTTCAAAATCTTTTTTAACCTCCTCTTTACATTCATCTATTAATTCTCTTTCAAATTCACCTTTTGCTATCTTCCTTAAATGATCAAAAAATATCTTTAAATCGGCAATTTCGCTATTAACACTATTTACAAGCACCATCATTAAAGGATTGTGATAAAAACTATTATTAACTTTTCTAATTTCCTCCAAATTTTTCTTTGTATAAGTCAGCAAAATACCTGTCTTCAAAATAACTTTCAATTTATCTTTTTCTTTCAGCTCGTCCCTAAAAGCCCTTGCCTCATATTCTGAAATATAAATTTTCTTTCCATAGCCTTTTTCAATAAAAGTAGAAAGATTGTATTCAAAACAAGTAGTTACTAAATCTCTTATATCATCAAAAGTTGCTGAAAAGTTAAAAAGAAATCCATTTTTAGAAAGAATAGAAAAAATGTGCTGTCTTTTTGATTCTTCTTTATCTCCTTTGTGCGCTTCATCCAAAATAATGTACCATTTACCATCATTAAAATAATTTCTAAAATCTAAAATTTTCTCTTTTTCTTCATCACTAAACAAATCTGATCTATAATAAAAAACAAAATTTTCCTTAAATAAACTATTTCTTTTTACTTTTTCATAATCTTTCAAATCATAAACCAAAATTTTGTCTTCCCTACCCTCATTATATTCTTCTAAATGCTTTCTAAATTGTTCAATCAAATCATCTCTATAAGTCAAAAACAAAATGTCATAATCTTGAATTTCTTCTCTCTTTATAAGCTCTTTTAAAAATTCAATTAGCTTTACAATCACCAAAGTTTTACCAGATCCTGTTGCCATCCAGAACCCTGCTCTATTTATAAAATGCCTAAAACTAATCTTTTGATTTTCTAATGGAAAATAATCAAAAATAAATTTATGCCTTGCCTCTTCTTTATAATGATGATCTGCTTCATTTTCCAAAAGCCCATAATCTAAATATTCCCTAAATAATTTTTCTTTTCTTTTATCATTAACACTCAAATCCTCATCTTTTTTAAAATCAAAGTATTTTTCATAATAAAACCACAAAACTTTTAAAACATTTTCTAAAGATTCTTTCTGAAAATCATAAAGCTTCTTCCTTTTAGAAAAACCCTCAAAATCAAACCCCCTCCAATTATGCCCCAAATTTTCTAACTCTATATTTTCTGCTATTTCTCGAAGAATTAATTTCATTTTTAATTTTTACCTAATATAAAATCGCCTAAAAATATTAATTTTTCATTTTTTCTTTGTATCAATTTATGTAATAATGTTTGAAATTTAGTCAAGTTTAAATTTGCTTGTTTATGAAATATATTAGAATTTTCAGAAAATCCAAAATTATTTAGATTTATATTCTCTTCTTTAACAATTTCTAAAATCCAATCTTCTAATCTTGGACATAACACTATTAACTTATTGTTTCTATCTTTGTCCTCATAAAGTTCTAATGAAAATTTTGAGCCTATGAAATTAAAATTTTTTATTCTTGAATCTTGCTGAGCCTCATGATCTTTATCTATAATACCGATGCTACCTCCAAAATATTCTAATTTCTCCAAAACACCGCCCTTTCCTGTACAATGTTCAACTTCATTTGGTGTTTTATTTGTTAACACATAAATTAAAATTCTGTCTGTATTGCATTCCACATAAATCATTTTTGTATAATTTGATCAATGTTAAAAAATACATCTTTGCCTTCTTTCAAAATTTTTTCTTTTTCTAAGTCATCCAATTCTTTCAATTTAGTCTGATAATCTTCAAGATAAGTAACAAAAATAGCAACATCACCCTTAGGAGCTTTTTCCAGTATTGAAATAAGAAAATAAGGATTATGCGTAGTTATAAAATATTGATTATTAGAGTTATCTAAAGCAATAATTTCTGCTAATATCTTTGTGTAATAAGGAAAAGCATGAGCTTCAGGTTCTTCAAAAAGCAAAACTGAATTTTTATTACTTTCTATAGCAGTTAGATAAAATATTATTCTTTGGAAAGTATCAGAAAGAGAAGAATATGGAAATAAAATAGGCCTTGGTGTATCTATTTTTAAAATTTTTAATTTAGATTCTTTTTCTTCGGGTACTATTTTAAGTTTGTATTCGCTAAGAAATTCATCTACTAAATCATAAATATTTGTATTGGTCTTTAAAATTTCTAATAAATTTTCACCATCTGGTGGCAAAAGAAATGAAAACTCTTTTTTAGGAAACTGCTCTAATATTCTAAATCTATAAAATTTAATGTCGGGAAGAGGTGATTGCGTTGATCTATAAAAAATTTTACCTCTCGGGTTTAAAGAATAATGAAAACGAGGCAAAGAATCTCCCGGTCTTTCACATTTAATAATCACATTATCTCCTTCGCTCCATCCTTGCCAATTCAGATCATCTGCTTTTACTTCTATCCTTTGAGAAGTTTGATTATCAAAAAATAAGTCCACAGCACTTTCTATCCTTGTAATAAATTTTAATTTTTCACCATCTGAGTAAGGCAAAGAAAATACACCCAAAGCTTCAAGCAGATTAGATTTACCTGTATTAGGCTTACCAATAAATAAATTTATCCTTTTAGCGCTAAATCCTAGCTCTTTTATTGACTTAAAATTTTTAATTGTAATTTGTTGTATCATAATTATATTTTAAACTTATTTTCTTAAAACAAAAACTGTTTTGCTTAAAATTAATTTCATAATCCTAATTTTTTTAATTCTTCTTTGCTCAATTTTTTCAAATATTCATTAACATAAAAATAATCTGGTTCGTTTTTAATTGCTCTTGTTCTAATTTCAAATTTAGGATCTTCTGGATTTTTACTATCAAATAAAATTAAACCAATTCCAAATCTTAAACAAAGAGACTCTAAACGGGCAACATCTTTTTCCGCTTCTTTTGGAATAACTAAATAAACTTTATGAGAAAATAATTTATAAGCACAGGCTTGTCCAAAAGCAGTAATTAATTGATTAGTATCAGTTTTTATTTCTGCGCTTACTATTTCAACTAACGGTTTTATTGGATCTGTTTCTGAAAATTTATAAACTCCAAAAACATCAGGCGTTCCCCATCTATCTTGAAATCTATTTCCACCCAATGGAATTGCTGATGTACATTCATCTAAATCATTCACTAAATAATCAGCAAATGAGTAATAAAAATCTTCTTCTATTATCTTTTTTCTTAATTTTTCAATCATATCTTTTCGTGGCCCAATATCCATAAGTTCAACGTCTATTCCATATTCAGTTTTTTCTACGCTCTTTTCCACTGTATAAAAATATTTTTCTAAAATATATAATCCTTTTTCTGGTCTTAAAACATCTTTGATTTCCCCACTATCAATTTTTTTCTTAAAATTCCAAATTGTCCCATGAATAGTATTTTCTTTTATTTCCGGTAATTCTTTACTAATTTCTCTAATTAAATCAGCATAGCGAATTCCACCTGGTTTTCTCTCTAAAATCTCCCTCGCTTTTTTAATTATTTTTTCTCATTGCGTGGGCATGAATAGTAATTTATATTTCTAATTTCCCTTGGTTCATAGGTATAATTATTTCTCCTTCCTTTTTTATTTGTTGTTGTAATTCGTTTAATATTTTATTACAAAATTCTGATGTAAATTTATAATAAAAATATTGAGGCCGAGGATTTTCTGAATAAATAATAATTTTTAACAATCCTTCCGGTTTATCTGTATTGAAGCCTATATAAAAATCACTTTCGAATCTTTTTATTTCTATTTCCTGTTGCGGTAGTAAAATTATTTGATTGCCAAGATGATGATTACTCGTCAGAAGAATTTTTTTAAATTTTTTATTATTAATTGATATCATTTCTTCTCGTACTGATATATCCCAATTACCTTTTATATACCGAACATAAAATAATCCTAAACTTTCTTCTGCTATAATTTCTATAGCATATTCTCTCGAGGGAACAGCTGATAGATTTTTTATTTTTATTCTAAAAGCTAATCTTGTTTGCTTATTAGCATTAGGATCTCTTCGGTCCGGAATTAAAAATACATCAAATACAGGTTTTTGAAATTTATTCATTAATAATCTAATCCAATAATCATCTAACGCTTCATCTTTATCACCAAATCTTCCATAATATTTTTTATCTATTTTATTTTGATACGCTGTTATGCCTTCGGGTACATATATTAAAAAATAGCCAAATTTTTTATTATTTTTCTTAATAACTTTTATTTCTAATCCTTCTAAACGAGGTTCTAAATTTCCATCTATAATATTTCGCAATCTTTTCTCATTCCATTCTAATAAATTTACGCCTTGATCAAGCTGTTTTTTATTCTCATCAGCGCCTATTATTATCAGTCCACCTTTTGTATTAGCAAATGCTGAAACTGTTTCTAATAAATTTCTTTTTTTCTTTTCCTTATCTTGATCTTTTTTAGAAAATAAAACATAAGAAAGTTTATATTCTAAAACATCATTTTCATCATTTTGTTTTATAAAATCTCTTAACTCTTTTAAATTTTTAAATTTTCTATATGGTATCATTTAAATTTTTCACCACCAAATTAAGTTTTTAATCGACCGGTAATCTAAATTTTTGACATCTATTTTTTCTCCGTCTTCGAATTCCACTTCATTTTCACTAATTCTTTTTATCCACTTCCCTTTTAAATTTGATAATGTTTTGGCAATATCTATTTGTTTTTCGGTATAGATTTTTGTTAAATCTACTTTGATTTTGTTGTTTTCATAATCTAATTCAATTGCTTCTAACATTTTTGGATCGGTTGAGAAGATATAATTGAAATCTTTGTCAAATAAAGTTTTTTGTTCTTTTGGTTCAAGATATTTCGTTTTTCTTAAAATTTCTTCATATTGTTCAAGTTCAAAGTATTTAAAAAATCCACCACCTTGCCAACTAATTATTTTCGAAATTCCTAAATTATCACCAGCTAAAACCTTTTTCATTCTTGGCAAAACTACACTATAAAAATGCTTTCCCATTTCAATTCCAATCCATTTTCTTTTAAGCTTATGTGCTACTGCCGTTGTTGTTCCAGAGCCTAAAAAGAAATCCATAACTAAATCGCCTTCGTTGGAGGTAGATTCTATAACACGCTTCAGAAGGATTTCGGAATTTTCGGTTTTAAATCCCCAAATAGAAGAATATCCTGGGATATCAAGCCAATTATTATCTAATAAAATCTCTTCTTTGGGCGGCACCCAATATTGAATATTATCACCTTCTCTTCTTATGAATTCTAGTTTTTTACCTGTTCTAATCCAATATTCTTCTATTGTTTCGCCAGTTTCCTTAGCTATTTCAAGGTATTTTTTATAATTCTCGACTGCTTTATAGGCTCTTTCTTTATTCCACATCCACTGCCCTTCGGTAAGATTTATTCCTAATATTTCATATCGCATAGTAGGTCTATCATAAATTTTTTTAAAGCTAGTCCAATAACCCTTCCTCATTTCTGCCAATGGTTCGATAAATTT
>Ga0068706_1000884_pt1 | contig 13005 bp, 10 predicted proteins | sample YNPMSBMetaG_FD_65632 | JGI IMG/M metagenome (GOLD analysis project Ga0068706, IMG submission 65632) | Anoxygenic and chlorotrophic microbial mat microbial communities from Yellowstone National Park, USA - YNP MS-B MetaG | ecosystem: Environmental > Aquatic > Thermal springs > Hot (42-90C) >...
TACCCAAGAAATTTACTATGCCTTAGAGCAACAAAACGTAACCGCTTTTCAATCTATTAAAGGTATCGGAGAAAAAACCGCTCAAAGAATTATTCTAGAACTCAAAGATAAATTAAAAACCCTCAAAACTTCTCAACTATCAACTAAAATAAATGAAATTGAACAACTTAAAATGGATGCCATCCAAGGGCTTGTACATATGGGGCTTAAAAAACAAGACGTAGAAAAACGTGTTGATGAACTACTCAAACAAGGTATAAACAAAATTGATGAAATCATTCGGGGAGTACTCAAATTAAACAAAAAATAAATCATGGAACATTACTGCACGCTTTTCAACAAAAATTACTTAGCTCGGGGCTTAGTCATGATGGAATCGTTATTTCAGCATTCCCAAAATAGTAAAATCTTTGTTTTTGCCTTTGATAATGAAACTTATGATTTTCTTTCTACCTTAAACAACGAACAAATTCTACCTATTGCTTTAAAAGATTTTGAAGACCCCGAACTGCTCAAAGTCAAAAATTCTCGTACAATCACCGAATACTGTTGGACAGCAACCCCCTCTGCTCTTTTGTATTTGTTTGATAAATTTCAAATTCCGCAGTGCACTTATTTAGATGCTGATTTGTATTTTTATCATAATCCTGAAATACTTATTCATGAACTTCCTTTTAATAAATCAGTGCTTCTCACTGAACACCGTTATACACCGAAATATGATACTTCACAAAAAACAGGACGGTTTTGTGTTCAATTTATGACATTTAAAAACAATGAAGAGGCAAAAACCGCATTACGCTGGTGGCGAGAACGTTGTTTAGAATGGTGCTATGCTCGTTTTGAAAATGGTAAATTTGGGGACCAAAAGTATTTAGATGACTGGCAACAACGCTTCCCGTTTGTTCATATTTTACAGCATCTCGGCGGCGGAATTGCCCCTTGGAACGTCCAACAATATGACCTACAAGATCATTTTTATGTCCTTCATGATTCAGGTAAACATGTTCCCCTTATTTTTTATCATTTCCATTATGTAAAACTCTATCATGAATACCTTGAACTCGGTCGTTTTGAAATTCCTAAAGAATTTATTCAAAAAATCTATAAACCTTACATCCAAAACTTACTAAACAAAGAAAAAGAGCTTCCTAAACACTTAAACCCTAACGGTAAAATTCCTTATCCTTATTCATGGAAATTCCCTTTTGTACAATTACTACGGAAATGGAAAGGTGTTAACTATTTATTTTCGTGGGAAAAATGGAATGAAACTTAATTTTGTAAATCTAGACCGAAATTTTTCTCTAATTTTGCCATTTATTTACTAAAATGTACGGAATCAATGACCCCATAGTTTATGATAGGACGGGCATTTCGGATGAAGAGCTTATTCATTTATATAAAGCCATTCTTTTGCCTCGTATGATTGAAGAAAAAATGTTGATTTTATTGAGGCAAAATAAGATAAGCAAATGGTTTTCAGGAATAGGACAAGAGGCTGTTGCAGTGGGCGTTACCGAAGCACTTTCTCCAAGAGATTACATTTTTCCTTTACACAGAAATTTGGGAGTTTTTACTTCCCGCAAAATCCCGCTAAAACAACTTTTTTGCCAATGGCAAGGTAAAAAAAACGGTTTTACTAAAGGTCGTGACCGCTCTTTTCATTTTGGTGCCCCCGAGTACCGTATTATAGGCATGATTTCTCATTTAGGAGCTATGTTGAGCGTTGCGGATGGTACTTCCTTAGCCTCTAATTTATCGGGAGATGATTTCATTTCTGTTGCTTTTTCAGGAGATGGGGGAGCTTCTGAAGGGGATTTTCATGAAGCCATCAATACGGCAGCTGTATGGAATTTGCCTGTCATTTTTTTAATTGAAAACAACGGCTATGGGCTTTCTACACCTTCTTCCGAGCAATTCAAGTGTAAAAACTTTATTGATAAAGCTCCTGGCTACGGCATTGAAGGTTATTTAGTAGACGGCAATAATATTTTGCATGTTTATAAAACCGTCAAAGAAATTGCCCAAAAGATGCGTGAGAACCGTAGCCCAGTTATCTTAGAAGCTATGACCTTTCGCATGCGCGGGCATGAAGAAGCCTCCGGTACCAAATACGTCCCCAAAGAACTTTTAGAAGGTTGGGCTCGTAAAGACCCCGTCACTAATTATGAACAATTCCTTTTGCAACATCATATCATCACAGAAAACTACATTCAAGAAATCAAAAATGAATTCAAGCAAAAAATTCAAGAAGCTTGGAATGAAACCGAACGAGAACCTGAAATTATTCCGAATTTACAAGAAGAATTGAACGATGTTTATGCTCCTGTAAACTACTTTCTTACAGAGCCTTCGCCATACGGAGAAAATAAAAGATTTATTGATGCCATTTCGGATGGCTTACGTGAAGCTATGCGTAAAGACCCTCGCTTGATACTTATGGGGCAAGATATTGCTGAATACGGCGGTGTTTTCAAAATCACGCAAGGTTTTGTAGAAGAATTTGGTAAAAGCCGCGTTAGAAATACGCCTTTGTGTGAATCCGCTATTATTGGTTGTGGTTTAGGATTGAGTTTAGAAGGTTACAGAGCGATGGTAGAAATGCAATTTGCAGATTTTGTAAGCTGTGGCTTCAATCAAATTGTGAATAATTTAGCCAAAACACATTATCGCTGGGGGCATGAAGTGAAAGTAGTAATTAGAATGCCCACAGGCGCAGGTACTGCCGCAGGTCCTTTTCATTCTCAAAGCAATGAAGCATGGTTCTTTCATGTTCCCGGCTTAAAAATTGTATACCCCTCAACTCCTGAAGATGCCAAAGGTCTTCTAACCACTGCCTTCCTTGAGCCCAATCCCGTCATTTATTTTGAACATAAACTTTTATACAGAAGCTTAGAAGGCTTTGTGCCTAATGGTTACTATAATACTCCTATAGGTAAAGCTCGTATAGCTCAAAAAGGGCAAGATGCGACAGTTATTTCTTATGGCACGGGCGTGCATTGGGCTCTAAAAATTGCTCAACAAAAAAATCTGGATATAGAAATCATTGATCTTAGAACACTCCTTCCATGGGATAAAGATACCGTGTTCAATAGTGTTAAAAAAACCGGAAGATGCTTAGTTGTTCATGAAGATACATTGACTGGTGGTATTGGCGCTGAAATTGCCGCATGGGTCGCAGAAAATTTGTTTCAATATTTAGATGCTCCCGTGATGCGTTCCGCTTCCCTTGATACTCCTATTCCTTTCAACTCTAAATTAGAACAACAATTCCTGAATCTCTCTGAACTTGAGAAAAAAATTCAGGATTTGTTAAGTTTTTAGGTTACATAAAGAGATGCTGAACTCGTGGAATTCATGGCTAAATAAAAAAGCCACGAATGGACAAATCTATTCGTGGAAATTCGTGGCTTCAATAAAAATTTATTTCTTAGGGCAACACTATGGTAAATTAGTTCTATTATGATTTAGGTTGTCTAAATCCAACATAATGGAACCTTTTGGTTACAAAAGAAGCATCCGTAAAGGAGGCATTTCCTGCGGGGTTCCCTCCTGTAACATGAAAATCTGAAAATGCCGCATTCTGATTTACATAAATCGGACCATATAAATTAAATGAAACGGAGGTTGCTGCTTCCATCATGTCTTCCTTCACTTTTTCAATCACATGAGAATGTTTAGAGTACACTAAACATGAAATTGCCCCATGCTTTTGTGCCATTTCTTTTGCAATCGCAATACTAGAATCCGTTGAACTCGTTTGAATAAGTAAGACGATGGGTCCAAAAAGTTCTTTTTCGTATACAGATTTATCTTTTTCGTTTATTGCTAAAATAAGAGGGCTGGAAGTTACCGCATTAGGGAACTCTGTGTTTTGAATTTTTCGGGGTTCTAATATGATTTTGCCTAATTTTTTTGCTTCTTCTATACGTTTCAAAGTATTTTCATTTTGGATAGCCCCACAAATAGCTGGTCCTGCTTTGGGATTTTGGCATAAACCTTCTACCGCTGCCTTAAAATCTTGTGCAAATTCCTCAAAACTTTTTATTCCATTTTCTGTTTCAATACCTTTTTCTGAAACTAAAATATTTTGTGGTGCTGTACACATTTGACCACTGTATAAACTAACTGAAAAAGCTAAATTGTTCAACATTTCTTTGTAGTTATTGGTTGAATCTATAATAGCAGAATTAACGCCTGCTTTTTCTGTAAAAGTTATTTTCCCAGGTAAACTTTCTATATAATGACCAAACTCAGAACTACCTGTAAAATCAATGATTTTGATATCAGGATGTTCTGCTAAAGTTTTAGTAATGAGATTATTAGGATGATCAATAGCGATTTGAACGATGTGTGGGTCTAAGCCATTAGCTTGAAAGGTTCTTTGCATTTCTGCTACTACAATTGCTATCGGATAAATAGCTAAAGGATGTGGTTTGACAATCACGGTATTGCCCGTTATAAGACTTGCAAACATTCCTGGAACTGTGTTCCATATCGGAAAAGTAGAACAACCAATAGCCAAAGAAATTCCTTTGGGAACAGGAATAAATTCTTTTTCCAAATGTACATTGACCTTTCCCATTGGCTTTATCCATGAAGTGTTATGCACAAAGTAAGTTAACTCTTGGTATCCCATCGCAATAGCCTCTAATGCTCTATCATTCGCATGAGGACCTGATGCCTGAAATGACATCATGAAAGCTTGACCTGTAGTATGCATCGTAGCATATGCAATTTCAAAAAAATGTTTCTTGATATTCTCTAAACATTCTATTAAAACTCCTGCCCTTTCTTCTACTGTTAATTTTTTCCAGGTTTGGAATGCTTTTTTAGATAAATCAATGTAGGTTTGTACATCCTTATGAACGGGATACTGTATGCCAATATTTTCATTTCTGAAAGGTGATTTTTCAGCAGAAGCAACCCACTCACCGGATTGTAACAATCTATCAAAAGGCTTATTTAACTGATTTTCAAATGCTTGTAATCCTTTTTGTTGTGCATCTTCACCATACACAGCAGGCGATGGCATCTCAGGATATTGCGCAAAAAAATACCGATTTTTTAGTGCATTTAACGCATTTTCTAATATAGATTTGTATTGTTCAAACTTTTCTTTTAAAGACATAATTAAAAATTTCTGCAATTTTAATACTTTTTTGTGTTCAAAGTAAGAATTTTTTTTAATTTTTTCGGGGATATGCCCTTACTTCGTTAGGAGCAGTACTCTTCTTGCCAACATTATTTCTTGTTACCATTGTAAAAAACAAAGATAAATAAGAAGCTTTTTGGGTAAAAAAATAAAAGAGTATTGTTTTTTATTTTGAAAAAATATAAGTTTGCAACATGTCATCAAACTTATTAGAATTATGCAAAAAGCATTCTTTATTAGCTTTTTTCTAATTTTTCAGTTGTATTCTTTATTTTCTCAGGATATTAGAAAAAAAGGAAGCAGAGAAAAACAAAATAAGGTAGAGGAAAAAAATGTTCATGTAGAAAAAAATGAAAACAAGTCAGGTGCCATCACTGGGAAAATAATAGATAAATCCGATGCACAAGGCATGATGGGGGTTAAGGTAATTTTAAAAGGAACTAATTTAGGTGCAAATTCAGATTGGAACGGCTTTTTTAAAATAGAAAATGTTCCTTTGGGAGAATATACCTTAGTCATAAGTTCCATAGGTTACCAAACTAAAGAAATAACAGGTATAAAAGTAGAAAAAAACAAAGAAACTCAGCCTCTAATCATCACTTTAGAAGAGGTAGGAGTAGAATTACAAGAAGTTGTCATTCAATCTACTGTAAGACAAGAATCTGAGGTATCAGCAATCTTATTGCAAAAAATGAATTTAAATGTTAGCGATGTGTTTTCAGGAGATTTAATCATGCGAAGTACTTCTGATTTGTTTGTAAATAATGTTTTATCTCGGATGCCTGGGATTTCTTTATTGGAAGAAAAATACTTGGTAGTCAGAGGAATGCCTGAACGTTATAATTTGATTTTGTTAAATGGTAGCTTATTGCCTGTTACAAAAATAGACCGCCAAGCTTATGACTTTAATAATTTGCCTTCCAATATGATTTCCCAAATGCATTTAGTAAAAAGTTATAGTACTGATTTACCTGGTACTTTTGGAGGAGGACTTATAACCTTTTATACCAAAGGTATCCCTGAAGAAAATTCTATCCATGTGAATTACCAAATTTCATATAATACGCAGTCTACTTTTAGAGAAGGAATTTTTCCAAAATTAAATGGTGATGGAAAATTAGGATTTTTTAAAAATATGCCACCTTATTTGCCTCAGGATTTTCCTTCTGCGTATGAAGTACAAAATATACCTATTCAATCCGAGGAAAATGCAGCGCTTGGGCGAAAAGTAAATTCTACCTTCCAAGCTATCCCCAATCAAATCATTAGACCCAATCAATCCATTAGCTTACAGGTAAATAGAAGGTATTCTTTCAAAGATAAGTCTACATTAGGTTTTAGTTTATCTTCAAATTTAATAGAAGAAAATGCTATTGAAAAACAGGAACTCAAAATTTTTGAGAACTTTGATGATTCTTTAGGCTATAACCCTGTTTCTGATTCTTCTATCCAACTTATTTACAAAAATACTCAAACTTATAACCAAATTTTGAACGTAGGATATCAATCATCCCAATGGAAAATAGAATGGAAAAACTATTATAGCAAAACAAGGTGGGTTTCTTTTTTAGAACAAAATGGAATTTTTAATTTCGAAAATTTAGATTGGTATAATTACATTTGCTACCGAAATAAGATAGAGTTTCAAGACTTTTTTAATACAAATCTTCAAGTAAAAGGCTTATTACTCAAAAAAAATACTACACAATTATACTTAAAGGCTTCTTTGTTTGCAAATTTTGTAAATTATAAAATGCCTTCATGGCACAATACATATTTGGAATGGAATGATTCAACTCAAAATTATCATATGACCAATGATTATCTTGAAGATTATTTTGATTTAATTTTTTTAATGAATGTTATTCAAAAACAAAAGGATAGGCTTATGGGCGGTAATCTTGCTTTAGATTGGGAAAAAAAATGGAATAAAGTCCAAACAAGATTAGAAGCGGGAGTCTTTTTTTCTTCACAATTTAGATTTTTTCAAAATCGTAACATAGGAATTATTCCAACCAGTCAAAATAGTTCAGACCAAGATTTAACTCAATATACCTATCAAAATTATACCATAGACTTTCCTGCTTCAGATATTAGACCTTATGGCTTTGTTTTAAGAGATATTTCATTAGACCATAACAATTATAGTGCTAAAGCTTTTAATTGGGCTCCTTTTATTTTGAATACATGGAGTTGGAAAGAAAAAATTCAAATTGCTGCAGGTCTTCGTTTTGAAACCTATCAGGTAAATTTGAATAGTAACTTTTTGAATGGTGAAATAGTGAACTTAGTGAATAATTCACTTACAGACTTATTACCTTGTTTGCTTGCAAACTATACATTAAAAGAAAACATGAAATTAAAATTTACCATTTCTCAATCTATTGTTCGCCCTGAAATGCGTGAAATTTCAAAAGTGCTATACTTTGATTATAACACTTCTGTATTTTGGGGAGGAAATCCTAACATCATAAGAACTAAAATTACTAACATAGATTTACGTTGGGAATGGTTTAATCAAGGCAATAATTTATTTTCATCTACTTTATTTTTTAAAGATGTTAATCATCCTATAGAACAAAAATTAAAACAAGGAGATTTAATTTATGTGAACATTTACGAAATGGCTAATGCCGATAAAGCTTATAATTTCGGTTGGGAAGCAGAATTTCGTCAACAATTATCCCAAACTAATTACCTACAAAATTTTAAAGTTTATGGGAATTTCATGATTCAAACTAGCCAAGTAAAAGATGAAAGAACCGGTAGTACAAAAAGACCAATTCAAGGTCAAACGCCTTATCTTATCAATTTAGGAATACTTTTCAGTGAACCTAAAACTAAAATCAATTTGGACGTGTTTTTTAATCGTGCAGGTAAACAAATTGTTTTAATAGGTACACCCGGTAAATTTGATAACTTATATTTGATGCCTCGTAATAAAATTGATGTACAAATACGTAAAAATTTTGAGAACGGTTTGAGCTTAAAATTAGCTGTTATTGATATTTTAAATCAGCCCTATATTCGTAGACAATTTTATTCATCAGGTTTTTATCAAGATAATCTTACCACTCAAATAGGAAGATTGATAACTTTTGCAGTACAATATAAGTTTTGAGCGTTTTAATCTTTTCATCACTTTTCAAATAAGCCATAAACAGCACTACCAGAACCTGTCATAGAAGCATAAAATGCACCTGCATCATAAAGTCCTTTTTTAATTTCTGCTAACTCGGGATATTTCTTAAAAAGAAAAGTTTCAAAATCATTTGTTAAGTGGTTTTTCCATGCAGTTTTATCACCTAATAAAATGGTTTTCAAATCTTTATGTGTAGAACATTTTTTTAAATCGATGGAACGATAGGCTTCTTTTGTACTAGAATGAATATTAGGAACAACAATTTGGACATCAAAATGAAAAGGGAAATCAATTTCTTCGAATTCATCCCCAATACCACGAGCAAGAATAGGCTTATTCATTAAAAAAAAAGGAACATCTGCCCCTAAGGTACGAGCTAAACGATACAAACTTTCATTCGATAAACGAAGTTCAAAAAGTTCATTAAGAATAAATAGCGTTTGAGCAGCGTTTGAACTCCCCCCTCCTAAACCTGAACCCATTGGAATATTTTTTTCTAATTCAACTCTTATTCCTTGTTCTAACTCAAATTTGTCTTTAATAATTTTCCAAGTTTTAAAAATGATGTTTTCATGAATCGGAACATCAATGGGCATTCCAGTTTGAATAAATTCAAAGGAATTCAAAGGTATCACTTGAATTTTGATTTTATCAACAAAATTTTTTACGGGAATCATCATAGTTTCTATTTCATGATAGCCGTCCAAACGCTTCCCTTTAATAAACAAGCCTAAGTTAATTTTAGCGTTACAATTTTTTTGAATGGATAAAGACATTATTTTTATAATGAACTGGTTCTACCTCCATCTACGGGGAGGTTTATTCCATTGACATATGCAGCAAACGGCGATGCCAAAAAAAGAACAGCATAGCCTATTTCTTCAGGCAAAGCAAAACGCCCCATTGGAATTTCTGATTTCATTTCCTTTTTAATTTCTTCCACGGGGATGCCTGTTTGCTTAGATTTATTTTGAATGATACTTTCTAAACGTTGTGTTTTGGTTGCACCAGGTAAAACATTATTCACTGTAATACCAAAAGGACCGAGTTCATTAGCTAAGGTCTTAGCCCAATTGGCTACTGCTGCGCGTATTGTATTAGAAACACCTAAATTTGGTAGTGGTTGTTTCACAGAAGTAGAAATGATGTTTATAATTCGACCGTATCCATCTTTTTTCATTCCTTCTACAACTGCTTGAACTAAAAGGTGACTAGTAAGTAAATGTTGTTCAAACGCTTGAAGAAATTGATAAGGATGGGCATTCAATAGAGGACCTGGCGCAGGTCCCCCTGAATTATTCACTAAAATGTGAATATTTCCATGTTCTTGAATAAAGTTTAAAACCTTTTGTTGCGTTTGTTCTGAGTGAGAAAAATCGGCATGAATATAATGATGTTTTTGACCAAATGGAGATGGTAATTCAGGCAGAAGGGATTGTAAAGCTTCTAAATTACGAGAAAGTAAAACGACATTCGCACCTGCTTGAGCTAATAGTATAGCTGTTGCCAAGCCAATTCCTTGTGTGCTACCTCCTACTAATGCCGTTTTCCCTTCTAAATTCCCTTGAATAACCCCAATCATCGCCTATTTTTGATTTTTTTCTTTGTCTTCTAATTCTTTTACTTTCTTTTCAAGCAAAAATAATTTTATTAGGATACCTATCCAAATTATTAAAACAACAGTTAAAACAGTATAAATTTTGTCAGAAACAAATAAAAATTTTTCAGAATTTTGGAGTAATACCCAGAGGTTCATTAAAAGTGTACTTCGTGTTTAGAGTGTTTTTTGTAATCTTTTTCAATAATTTTTCCCTTTACGTTTACTTCTAAATGTAGATGCTTACGATGGTGTTGGTGGTTTACAAAGAAAAGCTTATAAATATCGTCATCATCGTCATTTTCTTTGTCATCGTCTTTATCTTTTTTATTATGTTTGTAAGCATGATAAGCTCTAGTTAAATCCCACCCTGCGGATTTTTGTTGTTCTATAACTTTTTTTACAGGTTCAGGAATTTTATCATAATCTTTGACGATATGAATTTTTTCTAGTTCAGTACCATTTTCATCGTATCTTGCTTTTATATGGTGCCCATCTTCTACGGCTGTAACCTTATATAGTTCTGTTCTACCTCTTTTTCTAAGCCCCCAATGAGTGTTTCTTGCGTTAGGATGATGAGCATGAAATATATCAACAATTTCTTTGGGGACTTCTGTTTCATCAATGGGCGTCCAGAAACCTTGTGCATTTAAAGCATTAAAAAGTAAAAAACTTAGTAAAGCAATCCAAATTTTTTTCATGACCTAGCTACTTTGGAATGCAAAAGTATAAAACATTTTTATTAAGACAAAATTTTATTTTCATTTGGTATATTTTGTTCTTTAAGAAATAATTTTTTTTGAAAAACTAAAATAGCAATAATTCCTATTGAGATTGCGGTATCAGCGACATTAAAAATAGGCCAGAGTGCAGTGTAAGTTCCTCCCCATATAGGTATCCATTCAGGAAGAATACCTTGATAAATATCAAAATAAAACATATCTACCACTCTACCGTGAAGAAATCCGCCCTCGTAATCATTGATAGAAGCAAACCAAACGCCATAAAAAAGCCTATCAATGATATTGCCTATCGCTCCGCCTAATATTAAGGCTATCCAAAATGGCAACGCAGTAGGATAATCCCTAATTTGATACAAGTAATAAGCAATACCAAAAACTAAAATCACTGAAAGAATGCTCAAAAGTGTTTTGGCGGTAGCATCTGAAATAGCTCCCATGAACAAATTACTTAACGTAACACCGAAAGCTGCCCCCGGGTTTTCAGTGAAGTGTATCTTAAAAAAATCCCCTATTACCCTAATTTCTTGCCCCAACTCCATATTCAATTTAACCAAAAGCTTGGTAGCCTGGTCTATAAGGATTACAGCAATTACCCAAAGAACTAATTTAATTTTCATAAACTAATCTTCGTGTTCCTCCAAGTGTTCTGTCGTATTCGGTGAAATCGAAGGAATATTTTTCTTCTGGGCTAGTTTGGCTTCTATACTGATTTCTGTATGAGGAACCGCACGAAGTCTTTCTTTTGGGATTAACTTACCTGTAACTTTACATCTACCATAAGTTCCATTTTCAATTCTTTGAAGAGCTCTTTCTAAGGAATCAATAAATTTAGCTTGCCTCATCATGAACAATTCAAGTTGTTCTTTTTCTTGTGTATCAGTACCATACTCGGTTAGATTATAGCCATCGGCAGCATTTTCTGCTGTTTCACGTAAACTTTCTTCCAATGATTTGTATTCTTTTCTGGCTTTGTCTAATTTTTCCAAAATAAGTTCTTTGAACTCTTGTAACTCTTCTGCCGTATAATGTGTCTTCTCTTCCATATCACTTCAATTTTTTATGATGTTTACTTTTCCTAATATGTTATTTACTTCTATTTCATGACCATCCTCAAGGTTTTCTACCCAATTTATAGAATTAGCTAAGGTCTCCGTTTGAATATATTGTTTCCAATGTTCTAACGCTGAATACCATTCTTTTTGATGTTGTATTTTAATAAGTATCTTATCAGTTACCTCAAAATCTAATTCTTTTCTAAGGTTTTGAATTCTATTCACAAAATCTCTTGCAATGCCTTCTTTTTCTAGTTCAGGAGTAACCTGTAAATCTACTGCTACGGTTATAGCATGTTCAGTTGCTACTGCCCAGCCAGGTATATCTTGATTAAATATTTCCACTTCCTCAGGTTGAAGGTTATACTCTTGTTCTCCAACTAAAATGCTAATAGAATTTCCTTTTTCTAAATTTTTGATTTCATTTTGTGACAAATTTTCAATAGCTTGCTGAGCCAATTTTAATTGATTGACTAATTTGGGACCTAATAACTTAAAATTAGGTTTAATTTTTTTGATGATGGTAGTATCACTTTCATCAGGAATGATTAGTTCTTTGATATTTACTTCCGATAAAATTAAATCACGAGACTTTAATAAAGCCTTTTTCATTTCTTCATTTTGAGCAGGTATTAACAATTTTGAGAGCGGTAACCTAACGCGTAGTTTATGTTTTTTACGAATAGAGTGAACAAGTGAACAAATCTTTTGAGTTAAGTCCATTTGATTTTCAAGTTGCTTATCAATACACTCCCTATTACAAGTTGGAAACAAAGATAAATGAACGGATTTTTTGTCATCCCAGTGGGAATGGGTTAAAGATTTATAAAGCCATTCTGCTGAAAAGGGAGCAATTGGAGCCATCAATTGGCATACTTTTAATAAACATTCATACAAGGTTTGGTAAGCAGCAATTTTATCGGGATTCCATTCCCCTTTCCAAAATCTTCTACGCGATAAACGGACATACCAATTAGAAAGTTGTTCAATTACAAATTCTTGAATAGCGCGAGCGGCGGTAGTAGGGTCATAATCATCAAAAGCTGCTTCTACTTTCTCAATTAAACTATTCAGCAAAGAGATAATCCATCGGTCTAATTCAGTTCGTTGTGTATATGGTACTAACTCTTCTTCTCTAAAAATAAAACCGTCTAAATTTGCGTAAAGAGCAAAAAAGTTATAAGAATTGAAAAGAGTACCAAAGAATTTACGGATAGTTTCTTGTAAAGTATCTAAATTGAATTTGAGGTTTTCCCAAGGAGGAGTGTTTTCCATCATGTACCAACGCGTAGCATCTGCACCGTATTTTGAGA
>Ga0068706_1000923_pt1 | contig 12684 bp, 5 predicted proteins | sample YNPMSBMetaG_FD_65632 | JGI IMG/M metagenome (GOLD analysis project Ga0068706, IMG submission 65632) | Anoxygenic and chlorotrophic microbial mat microbial communities from Yellowstone National Park, USA - YNP MS-B MetaG | ecosystem: Environmental > Aquatic > Thermal springs > Hot (42-90C) >...
CGAATGCGGAAAGATTGAACTTTTTGAGCTGTAATATCAAAAGCTACCCCAATAAATTTATAAGGTTTGTTATTATGACCTATCACCGGAGTAATCGTTAAATGTACCCAAAATTCTTTTTTGTTTTTGTTTAAATTACAAATTTCACCTTTCCAAACTTTACCTGCGTAGATTGTTTCGTTTAGTTCTTTAAAAAACTCAGAATTATGACGTTCTGATTTTAAAATATTATGTTTTTTTCCTTTGACTTCATCTAAATTATAGCCCCAGATGCTAAGGGCTTCCTCATTGACGTAGGTTATATTACCTTCAATGTTTGTTTCAGAAACTAATGCAGAGTTATTCAAAGCGTTGATTTGCCCTGAGAGTTCTATTTGAGTTTCTAGCATTTGTGCTTGAACTTCTTCCAAGGTTTTTGAATATTTACGAAGTTCTTCTTCATTTTTTTGAGATTCTTCTAAAACTTGCTTAATTCTAAGCGATTGGCGTTTTTGTTTGGTAATATCAAATGCAACCGCAATAAATTTGATAGGTTTGTGATTTTCATCTAAAACGGGGGTAATAGTAATATGGACCCAAAATTCTGAACCTGTTTTAGATAAATTTTTAAGTTCACCTTTCCAAACTTTACCTGAAAGTATAGTTTGCCAAAGCTCTTGAAATACACTCTGCGGATGTTCATCAGATTTTATAATGTTATGTTTTTTGCCGATGACTTCCTCGGCAGTATATTCCCATGTTCTTAATCCTTCTTCATTGACAAACAAAATATTTCCTTCTAAATCAGTTTCAGAAACTAATGCGGCATTATTCACAGCAGCAATTTGTCCTTCCAGTTCTACTTGTGTTTTACGCAAAATAGCGGCATTTTCTTCTAATAATTTTTGTTGCAACTTGGATTGTTCTAATGCATTTTTAAGACTTTCATCTAGTTGTTTTTGAATAGTAATATCTAAAATAGTACCGTCAACGTATAGTAAATTGCCATTATCATCAAATAGACCTTTACCTTTATCACGGACCCAACGAATTTTTTTATCTTTAGTGATGATGCGGTAGTCAATAGAATAAGGTTGTCTATCTTCAAGAGATTTTTCAATATAATTTTTGACGTCAGCAAGATCTTCTTCGTAAATTAACTTGATAAAAGATTTACGACGGTTATAAAGGAGTTCAATAGCGGCAAAACCGGTAACTTCGAACACGTGGTTATTTATTAAGGTGATAGTCCAGTCTTCATCGTTCAAACGTCTATAAATGATACCAGGAACATTTGAGAAGATAGAATCCATTTGTTCTTGTTTTTTTCGGATTTCTTCTTCTTGTTTTTTGGCAATAGTTAGTGCTTCACGAAGTTGTTTTTCTTGGGTTTTGATTTTAGTGATATCAAATTGAACACAAATATATTTTACGGGCTTACCTTCTGTACCGAGTACGGGTGTAATAGTAGTAGCGACCCAAAATTCCGTTCCGTCTTTTGCTTTATTACAAATTTCTCCTGACCAAACTTTTCCTTCGGAAATAGTGTTCCACATTCTAATAAAGAAATCATCTGTGTGGTAACCTGATTTAAGAATGCGAAGGTTATTACCGATGAGTTCTTCACGAGAATACTTTGAGACAATAATAAACTCATCGTTGACGGTCAATATATTTCCTTGGAGGTCAGTTTCAGAGACGATAGCTGAGTTATTGATAGCGTTAATTTGCCCGCGTAGTTCTATTTGAGTTTCTAACATTTTTTGTGCATTTTTACGAAGTTCTTCTTCTTGGGCTTGTGCAATTTCAAGTGCTTGTTTGATGCGCTCGGATTGTCTTTTTTGAGGGGTAATATCAAAAGAAACCCCGATATATTTAATAGGTTTACCATCAAAACCGAGTACGGGAGTTATCGTAGATTTGACCCAATAAAATTGTCCATCTTTGGCTTTATTACAGAATTCGCCATGCCAGACTCTGCCTTCGGATATGATTTTCCATAATTCAGCATAAAAGCTTTCATGATGTTGCCCGGATTTTAGCATTCTATGATTTTGACCGAGAAGTTCCTCGCGTGAATATTTAGATAACCTCACAAATTGCTCGTTAAGGGTAGTGATATTACCGCGAAGGTCAGTTTCAGCGACGATGGCTGCATTATTTAAAGCACCTATTTGCCCGCGTAGTTCCACTTGTGTTTTTCGCATTTCTTCTTGTGCTTCTAAAAGTTCATTCGTAGTTTGACGCAATTCTGCTTCTTGGGCTTTAGAAATTTCTAAGGCAGTACGTATTTGTTCTTCTTGATGTTTTTGCGCTGTAATATCAAAAGCAACACCGATGTATTTGATGGGCTTGTAATCCATTCCTAAAACGGGCGTGATAGTCAACGTAATCCAGTAATAAGAACCGTCTTTTGCACGATTTTTGAGCTCACCTTTCCATACTTTACCCGTAGTAATCGTTTTCCATAGTTCTTCAAAAATATCATCCGGTTGATGCCCTGATTTCAGTAATCTATGATTTTGACCGATGATTTGTTCACGGGAGTATTTAGTAATTTTAAGGAAAGTTTCGTTTACATTGATGATGCGCCCTTGTAAATCGGCTTCAGAGACGATACCTGCATTATTCAGCGCATTGATTTGCCCTGTAAGTTCAATTTGAGTTCTTTTCATTTCTTCTTGTTGAGCTTCAAGTTCCTCGGCATTTTGCCTTAATTCTTCTTCTTGAGCCATAGATTCTTCCAAAGCAAGGCGTATTTGTTCTTCTTGGAGCTTTTGCTGTGTAATATCAAATTGAACCGTAATAAATTTAACTAAATTGCCTTGCGAATCTTTTACAGGGGTAATAACAGTTTCTACCCAACAATAAGTATTGTTTTTAGCTTGGTTTTTGATTTGTCCTTTCCATACATTGCCTTGTAAAATCGTATCCCATAAATCTTTAAAAAAGGCTTTAGAATGAAAATTAGCATTTAAAATTTGGTAGGTATTACCGAGTAATTCATCTTTACGAAAACCGTAAACCTCAAGAAATTGACGGTTCACGAAAGTAATAGTTCCGTTAGGCAGGGCTTCTGAAACGATAGCAGAATTATTCAGTGCCGCAATTTGAGCAGAAAGTTCCTGTTGAGATAGAATCAATTTCTCTTGAGTTTGCTGCATGAGTTGATTTTTTTCTATAAGTTCTTTTTGTTTTCTTTGAAGTTCTTCACTCAGAAGCTGCGCTTCTTTAAGAAGTTGAAGCGTTTTAGCTTTACTTTTTAAGTTGGCTAACGCAGCACCGATAATCTCGGATAATCTTTTTGCGAATTGTATGTGCCTATCATCAAAAGCATTGAGAGTAGCTAATTCAATTGCTCCATGAACTTGTTCGTTGTAAATTAAAGGGATGACCATCAGAGCTTTCGGCTTTGCTTCTCCCAAACCAGAAGTAAGCATGATATAATTATCGGGAACGTCCTTTATAAAAATAAAATCTTTTGTTTTGATGGATTGCCCTATAAACCCCTCGCCAAGTTTAAATTTTCTATTTTTTTGAACTTCAGAATAGGCATAAGAAGAGCTTAAAAAAATCTCAGAAGTTTCTTCGTTATAAATAAAAAATGCACCTTGATGAGCATCTAAATAACGCGGTAAATGACTGATAATGAGCTCTGCAAGTTCTTCTGTTGATTGAGATTGTCGGATATATTCAGAGAATATTGCCTCCCCTTGAATTAACCAATTTCTTTTGTTATCCTCTTCAGCTACTTGTTTGAGGCGGTTTTGCATGTTAATTAAAGAAGAACCCAGTTCATCTTGCTCTGACAACAGTTCCAGCTTAGCTTTAAAATTTCCTTCACCAATTGCCGTCGCAAAACTTGACCATTCATGTAATTGACGGGCTATTTTTTGAATTCCTTGGGTAATTTCTCCAAATTCATCTTTCACATAAGGAACATCCCGCTTGCGAGTATCACCTTTTTCTAAATCAGAAATCAAAGAACGAACAGCCTTTAAAGCATTAGTGATACGAAAAGATGTGGTTAGGCTAACTAACAAAATGATTGCCCAACCGATTAACGTAATGATGATGTAATAATAAATTTTGTCTTGAAAAAACTGACTTTCTTCTTTTGCTTTGTTTTCACCAAATTCTAATTCGTAATTGATAATTTCGTCAATAATAAGAACTAAATCCGACAATGGAGTTACTACTAAACCATTAAAAAATGTGTTAGCATGGTTATAATCTTTGATTTTAATCTTTTCGACAGTATCTATCCAGGTGGTGATATTTTGTTTAATAAGATTTATTTGCCTATTGATACGCTGGTTATAGTCTTTTTCTTTGGGGGTATCTATGAAATTTTGAAACTGAAGCCAGGTTTTATCTAATTTGGAGTATAAAGATTTGATTTGTTCTTGATAATTTTCTAATTGATTGGTAGAAATACCGGGTTTTATTTGGTGAATGGTATTTTTTAATTCATAAACGTAAGTTTTGATTTCATTTAATTGGCTTGTGGATAAATTGTGTTGAATAATGGATTGGTTAGCGGATTCAAAAGTTCCTTTGAGTTGTAAAAGAAAAAATATCAACGAAAAAGTTATTAGAAGCGTTAATAAAGTTAATAGCCAGAGACGTAACCTCACGGGCAGCGCCCAACCTTGATTTGAATTTTTGTTATGATTTGTATTTTTGAGGGACATCCTTAATAACTTACCTGCAAAGCTATTAAAAATTTACTTGCTCGCAAAATTTAGAAAACTTATAATTGTTGAGCCTGCAGCAAGTTTAATATGTTATTCGTTAGATAGTTCAAAATTTATGGAAATAAAAAAATTCGCTAAAGAAATACTCAGAGAAGCATGGCAAACTTTCACATTTTCAAAATACTACATAACATTTAGAAAACTTTTTTCTAATTTCCTCACGATGATTCTCTGAAATAGGATTTTTACTTAAAAACAAATATTTTAGTTTAGGGAAATGCATTTTTTCAAGTGGTAATTTACTAAGTTGGCAATTATCCAACCATAAAACTTCTAAATTGTTCATACATAAAACTTCTTCCGGGAATTCCTTTAAAGGATTATTACTCAAATTTAAAAATACCATTTCCTTCATAACCGTAAAACCATCATGTAAATGAGTTATTAAGTTGTTGTTTAAGTTTAAAGCTTTCAACTTTTTGAAATTACCAAATTTGGGAGATAAATAATAAAGTTGGTTATTAGACAAGTCTAATTGAGACATTTGAGTGTACTCAAAAAAATCATTAGGTAAGTACGCATGCGGTAATTTACCTGCTAAATTTACTGAATAAATATCAATTTTGATGGTAGATTTTTGAAAAGGTTCTATTTTGTAGTGGTCATTTTTATAACGAATATAAAAAGCGATGAGGGTAAAAAAAGCTAATATGATGAGCGGAGCAATGATATCTTTTGGATGAATAAATTTAGATTTATCTGTACTTGATTTAATTTTAATACGTTTTTTGACATAAATTCTATGACTTTTAGTCGGCTGATGAGTGGTTTCAGAAGTCGTTGAAACATTACATTGGGAATGCAAGCTTTTCAGGTAATGATAAAGTTGCAAGTCATAAGCACGTTTTTTTTCACTATCCGATAAAACTTCAAAGGCTTCATTGATTTCTTGTAACAATAAAGTATTATTTTGCCCCGGGTTCAGGTCTGGGTGGTACTGCATTACTAACCTCCTGTAAGATTGTTTGATGACTTCAGGAGGGTCATGAGGCATAACTTCTAAAATTTTATAATAGTTTTTCAAAGCCTTTTTTTATTATACGAAAATAAAAGAAAAGTAGTTCTAAATTTTATTTTGCTAACGCATGAACGGTTATATTTTTAGGTTTTTCAGTAAATCTCCTATTAAAAAACAGCTTCCTGCAACTACTAAAAGTTCGCCCGAAGAAATTTGATTTTTTGCATCTTGCCATGCTAGAGTTATATTTTCGTAACTTTTTCCACTCAATCCAATGCTTTTTGCTTCATTTTGTAATGTTTTCGCATCTAATCCCCGTTCAACGGATGGTTTTACAAAGTAATATTGAGCTTCTTTGGGAAATAACGAAAGTATTTTATTTATTTTTTTATCGTTTACAAAGCCTAAAATAAAATGCAAATTCTTGTGTCCAAAAGCGTTAAGATTTTGGATAAGTTCCGTGATACCGGCTTCATTATGGGCAACGTCCAACAAAATTTTTATGTTTTCGTATTCTAATATTTCCATTCTGCCACGTAAGCCTGCAGTTTTTTTTATGTTTTTTAAAGCATCTAAATAATTTTTTTTGATATTCGGAAAAAAATCGCTGATATATTGCACAGCTAATAAAATGGATTTCAAATTTTTTTGTTGATAGGAACCAATAAGGTCAGTAGTAAAAACCATACCTGAAAATTTATCTTTTAAGGTTTGTTGTTGATAATCAGCATGTAATAATTCCCATTCAAACGCATCTTCTGCGAAAGCAAGTATGCTATTTTCATTTTGAGATTTTTGTATAAAAATTTTATCCGTTTCAGGATGATGTTCTCCTATGATTACAGGTACATTTTTTTTAATGATACCTGCTTTTTCAAAAGCTATTTTCTCTAAGGTATCACCTAAAAACTGCTGATGGTCATACGAAACATTAGTGATAAGGGTTAAAATCGGTTGAATGAGGTTGGTAGTATCAAGTCTTCCCCCCATGCCTACTTCAACAATAGCCACGTCCACCTGATGGATTTTAAAATATTCAAATGCCATGAAAGTAGTAAACTCAAAAAAACTCGGTTGAACTTGTAAAATTATATCTTGATGCTGTTCAACAAAATTTATGACATATTCATGAGGCGCTTCTTTCCCATTGATTTTGATACGTTCTACAAAATCTACTAAATGTGGCGAAGTATAAAGCCCAACTTTATAACCTGCTTGCGCTAAAATAGCTGCTAATGCATGGCTTACAGAGCCTTTGCCATTCGTTCCCCCTACGTGTATCGTCTGATAATAACGGTGTGGATGACCAAAGTACTTGTCCAATTGAAAGGACTTTTCTAAACCTGGTTTATAAGCAATTGAACCAATTTTATGGTATGCAGGAGTAAAATGATATAAAAAATCTAAGATTTCTGAATAACTCTTCATATTTTCGTTGCAAAATTACCGTATAAACTTAAAATGAATAAGCATATTTCTATACTTCCTGCAAAAAATGAATATTTAGGCATAGGCATGATGTCCGGAAGTTCGTTAGATGGAATTGATCTTGCGGCAGTAAAGTTTGTTTTTCAGAAAGGTTTATTGCATTCTTTTGAAATTGTACAAGCCCAAACTTATCTTTACGAAGAAAAGTGGATATCCCGATTAGAACATCTTCCTTATGCGTCTGCAGTTGATTTTGCTAAAACTCATGTTTTTTATGGTCATTATGTAGGCGAAAAAATACAGACTTTTTGTAAAGAATTTGATATAGAGCCTGATTTTGTAGCGGCGCACGGTCATACCATTTTTCACCAACCGGAAAAACGTTTTACTTTTCAAGTAGGTTGTGGGCAAACGATAGTAAGTTATTTACAATGCCCTTTGGTAAACGATTTTCGTAGTAAGGATGTGGCAATCGGGGGACAAGGTGCACCTTTGGTTCCCTTAGTTGAAAAAGAACTTTTCCCAGAGGTCAATGTTTTCATTAACTTAGGTGGCTTTGCAAATATTTCTATTTATCATGACAGCCATATTTTAGGCTACGATCTTACAGCTTGCAACCGTATTTTAAATTATTACGCCTGGAAATATGCAGGTCTTCCTTATGACACTAACGGCATACTGGCTTCGCAAGGAAAAATAAATTCAGAGTTGTTGAATGAAATTCATGCAATACAGTATTTTCATCAAAAACCGCCCAAAAGTCTTGGAAATGAATGGTTAGAACAAAACATTTTTCCTCTTTTAGATTCTTGGGTACCTTGTATTGGTTTTAAGTCTGTATTAGCAACCTGGGTTGAACATATTGCTATGCAAATACATTTATCATTACAGAACTTTGAGAATCAGATTATTATGATTACCGGGGGCGGTGCTAAAAATCATTTTCTTTTGCAACGTATTCATGTGTATTTGAGAAATCATAAGGTCTTACAAGTTTCAGAAAAAATAATGGACTATAAAGAAAGCGTAATTTTTGCATATCTTGGTTTGAAAACATTGTTAGGTAAAACACATGTATTGCTTCCTCAAATTACAGGCGGCAAAGCTACGATTTTAGGAAGTATCCATTTAGTGTAAAAATGATTTGATTTGTTATCAATTAGATTTTAGGGAAAAGGATAAACCCATTTGAGAACTGATTGCGTGCATCCATTTTTTTGTAACAAGTCTTTTCGTTTGGTTAATAATTGCTTCGGAATTAGGAGAATACCAATAAGGGATGTATCCAAAAGTAATAAATACAGAAAGGAAACGTTTATTTTTGAGCATCAACTAGTAACCCATTTTAAAATTTACCATTCCTCCGATACCAAAAGCTTTTGGGTAGTTAAAAACTTCCTAAAGAGACTAATGATCTTTGTTTTAAAAAATTTCTTATACGAGTTATAAAGGTGTCTAAAAAAATTTTTGTTTTTTCAACAAAATGTAATAGAATTGCAAAGTTATGTTTGAACCAAGCGAACTTATTTTAAATTCAGATGGCTCTGTTTATCATTTAGGTTTAAAACCTGAAAATATTGCTTCCAAAATTATTTTAGTTGGAGACCCTGAGCGTGTTAGATTAGTATCGCAAAATTTTAAAAAAATAGTTTTTGAAAACCAAAATCGAGAGTTTCATTGCATCACGGGATACTATAAAAACCAAAAAATTACGGTTCTTTCCACAGGAATTGGAACTGATAATATAGACATTGTTTTGAACGAATTAGAAATCTTAACAAATTTTGATTTAAAAAGAAAAAAATGGAAAAAGAAATTTAATGCTTTGAAAATCCTAAGATTAGGAACTACGGGCGGTGTACAACCTAATTTTCCAGTAGGTTCTTTGGTAGCAAGTGCCTTTGCTATTGACTTAGGCTCGCTGCATTTATTTTATCAATGGAAAAGAACACAGGTTGAAAAGGAACTTACTTTAAACTTTCATCAATTTGTAAACCAAAAATTTCCTTATGCTGAAGCTAAGTTTTCAAAAGCTTTTCAGTCTTCTGATAGTTTCTTGAAGTTAGCTACAAAAATGAATATCCCCTTAGGAATTACTTGTACTGCATGCGGTTTTTATGGTCCACAAGGAAGAAATTTAGGAAGAATTATGTTAAATTATCCTAATTTGCCTATCATTCTTAAAGATTTTGAATTTGAGAATTTGAAAATTACTAATTTTGAAATGGAAACTGCGGGCATTTATATGTTGGGTAAAGCTCTTGGGCATGAAATAGGGTCTTTATCTGTTATCCTTGCTAACCGTAGTTTAAATCAATTTTCAGAAAATCCTGAACAAGATATAAAAAAGCTCATTCAAACGGGGCTTCAACTGATGGTTAATTTTTGATTTTTTTAGTCGTTTAGGTAGGAGAGTGTAAGACCTTATTCGCTTACTTGGCTGGTATCTTCGTAATTGTATGTGAAAAAAAATATTTTATTTGCACGTATCAAGGATTAAGAAATCAAGTAATTTTGCGTTTTGAATTTTTACATTGAAAATAAGGTTATCTATTTGGGGGTCAGGGACAGGTTCTAATGCAGAGGCTATTTTGCAGTATTTTGCAAACCATGATTTTATTACCGTTGTCAATATCATTTCTAATAAAAAAGACGCCAAAATTTTAACCTTAGCAAATAAATATCAAAATCTTTATCCTGAGCTGAAAGCATATTACTTAGATAACTCAACGCTCCATAACCCGTCTCAAATTCTGAATAAACTTCAACAAGATGCCGTAGATTATATTATTTTAGCCGGTTACCTAAAACTTATTGATAAGCAAATCATTGCCAGCTACCCCAAAAAAATTTTAAATATACACCCTTCGTTATTACCAAAGTATGGTGGAAAAGGAATGTATGGAATTCACGTTCATGAAGCTATCATTGCTAATCAAGAGAAGCAATCCGGTCTTACAATTCACGTAGTAAATGAAGAATACGATCGTGGAGAAATTATTTTTCAAAAGGTTGTGGAAGTGGCAACTCAAAATCCTTATGAACTTCAGCAGGAAATTTTAAAGTACGAACACGAATTTTATCCAAAAGTCATTGAAAATTACATACTTAAAGATTTATCTTTTAACCCAATGAAAACATTACCCATAAAAAAAGCGTTAATTTCAGTTTACCATAAAACAGGTTTAGAGCCTATCTTACATGCATTAAAAAGCTATTCGGTAGAATTATATGCCTCTGGCGGAACTGCAGAATTTATACGTTCATTAGGCTATGAATGCATAGATATATCAGAAATTACAGACTATCCTGCAATTCTCGGAGGAAGAGTAAAAACCTTACATCCTAAAGTTTTTGGAGCTATTCTAGCCAAACGCTCTGATAATGCTCATTTACAAGACCTTGCTAATCATCAGATTGATACCATTGATTTGGTGATTGTAGATTTATATCCTTTTGAAAAAGGTTTATCAGAAAATTTAGATTTTGAGAAAATGATAGAGCTGATTGATATCGGCGGAGTTTCTTTGATACGTGCAGCAGCAAAAAATTTTGATGCGGTAACGGTTGTTCCCTCTGTTGATTTTTATAATACTTTTCTTAAACATTACCAACAAGAGGGCACGGTAAGTTATGAACTACGAAAAAAATTAGCTACCGCTGCTTTCCAGGTTACTCAGCAATATGATGCAATCATTGGGAGCTATTTAGCAGGTAAAAATAATTTGCGTTACGGTGAAAACCCTCATCAAAAAGCTCAATTTTTAGGAAATTACGAAGAAATTTTTACAAAAATTAGCGGTAAAGAACTTTCTTATAACAATTTTTTAGATATTGATGCTGCGCTAAGAATAATTTCAGATTTTCCGAAAACTACTTGTGCTATCATAAAACATACGAACCCTTGTGGTATAGCTACCCGTGCTACTGTTTTAGATGCATGGAAAGATGGATTAGCTTGTGACCCAACCTCTGCCTTCGGGGGAATCATCATTCTTAATGATACTGTTGACAAAATGACTGCCCAAGCTATCCATGAGATATTTTTTGAAGTCCTAATTGCTCCTGATTATTCTAAGGATGCTCTTCAAGTTCTTTCTCAAAATCAAAAAAGAATTATTTTGAAAATCAATTCGTTACAACTTCCTAAAAAGCTCTATAGAACATGCGTCAATGGTTTGTTGGTTCAAGAAATTGATAACATTGCATATCAAACAGAATATAATTTTGTAACAGAATTACGACCGAATGACCAAGAAATACAGGATTTACAATTTGCGGAGACTTGCGTAAAACACTTAAAATCTAATGCGATTGCGATTGTAAAAAATAAGCAGTTAATTGGTAGTGGTATGGGGCAAACTTCACGAATAGACGCTCTAAAACAAGCTATCCAAAAATGTAAAGAAAGAGGATTTGAAACGACGGGAGCAGTTTTAGCTTCTGACGCCTTTTTCCCTTTTGATGATGCCGTTAAACTATGTTATGAACACGGAATTACTACTATCCTTCAACCGGGTGGTTCTATCCGTGATAAAGATTCTATTCAGTTTTGTAATGATAAACAAATGAAAATGGTATTTACAGGAATAAGACACTTTAAACATTAAAATTAAGAAAATGGGATTATTTGATATATTTACGAGTGAGATTGCAATAGATTTAGGCACAGCGAATACGCTCATCATGTACAACGATGAGATTGTAATCAATGAGCCGTCTATTGTTGCGTTAGATAGAAAAACAGGAAAAGTAATTGCAGTAGGTACCCAAGCGCTTTTGATGCACGAGCGTACTCACGAAAATATTAAAACCATTCGCCCATTGAAAGACGGGGTGATTGCGGATTTTACGGTTGCGGAGCATATGATACGTGAGTTGATTAAACTTTTGCCTCGCAAAAGTAAACTGATTACTCCCAGTTATAGGATGGTCATATGTATTCCGTCGGGAATTACAGAAGTTGAAAAAAGAGCAGTGAAAGATTCAGCAGAACATGCGGGCGCTAAGGAAGTTTATCTTATTCATGAACCTATGGCTGCAGCAATCGGTATCGGCATTGATGTAGACCAGCCCGTCGGAAATATGATTGTAGACATTGGCGGTGGTACAACTGAAATTGCTGTTATTGCATTAGCAGGGATTGTTTGTGACCAATCCATACGTTTTGCGGGCGATGTTTTGAATACGGACATTCTGGATTACATGCGTCGCCAACACAATTTAACTATAGGAGAGCGTACTGCAGAACAAATTAAAATTAACGTAGGAGCTGCTATTCCTGAACTTGATAATCCGCCTCCTCCTATGGAAGTCAAAGGTAAAGATTTGATGAGTGGTATTCCTAAAACTATTACTATCTCCTACAAAGAAATTGCTCATGCACTCAATAAATCTATCAATAAAATTGAAGAAGCCGTGTTAAGAGCATTAGAACTCACGCCTCCAGAGCTTTCCGCGGATATCTACGAAAGAGGTATTTACCTAACAGGTGGGGGAGCTTTACTTCGTGGGCTGGATAAAAGACTATCTGAAAAAACAAAGTTGCCCGTTCATGTAGCC
>Ga0068706_1000939_pt1 | contig 12555 bp, 7 predicted proteins | sample YNPMSBMetaG_FD_65632 | JGI IMG/M metagenome (GOLD analysis project Ga0068706, IMG submission 65632) | Anoxygenic and chlorotrophic microbial mat microbial communities from Yellowstone National Park, USA - YNP MS-B MetaG | ecosystem: Environmental > Aquatic > Thermal springs > Hot (42-90C) >...
CGCAGTGCATTGCCCAAGATGAACCAGCCCCCTACTTGGTTAGGGAAGGAGTAAGAATACCAGTCGAATCGCTCGGGTCTCCACTGCCCATCCCTATATATCCATACCATCATGTAGTCAAACGCGCGGTCGTTCACATCGCCGATATTCACCTCGCTATCTACCGCGTAATGCAAGGCGCAATGTTCGTAACTAATGCCCTGCTCGTCTGCCCACATCGCCCACAGTGAGTTATCCCCGTTCACCATGGTCGCATAATCGTTCGTGATGTTACCGTATCGAATCGCCACCGCCTCAGGATTTGACGCCTTCAATGCAGTAACGCCGTTCGTATCGTATGCGATGTCGAGGTCGTAATGCTGAGCATTCCATGTGTGGTATGGAGCATTCGTGTCCCCACTGCTCCAGGGACCACCAATAATGTAAGACGAATACCTGACGGTCGGCAGCACCTTCGAGAAGTTGCGGAAGGTTTTGAACGAACGAACATCACTCACAAGGTCTGAATCTCCACCTTGTGGAGTAATCCGCACCCGATAGTAATACGTAGTGTTGGGCTGGAGGTTGAGTAAGTTAACGTAATGCCGGGTAACATCGGTATTAGGCCAGTCTCTCCATTCTGGAGGAGAAATTTGTCCAAGAGCGGGTGTAGTGCCATACTCCACTGTCATCCTGCCCGGCACATCAGTGATACACTTAATACGTGCGCTCTTCGGCATCGCCCATACAACCTCTGGATTAAGTCCTTGAGCTTTTATCCAGTTAAAATTTAAAAGAAAATTGACTAAAATGTATACAATGGTTAGTAATATAAATTTTATTAACAATATTTTTTTAAGAATGGTCTTTCTATTCATTCAGCGTATTTGATTTTTATGTCTTTAAATTATTTTTCTTATTTTTTTTAAAGAAAATTTTAATGTTATTTTAACATGTTTTTCTTGTAAAATAAAAATTATAAATAAAAGCAGAATTAATTTCTTTTTAATTAATGTTTTTAATAGGTGATATAGGAGGAACAAGAATAAAGTATTGTTTTGGTAAAAGCTTAAGGAGAATTGATAATTTTCTTTATTTTAAAACTCCTTCAGATTATCAAGAATTTGTAGATTTTATAAAAAGAATAAAAATTAATGATTTAAAAATTGCGTGTTTTGGTTTTCCTGGAGTCTTTGATAAATATAAGGAAAAATTAATATACTCTCCTAATTTAAGAAGTTATCAATTTAAAAATATAAAAAAAGATTTAGAAAAAATTTTAGGATGCAAGATTATTTTGGAAAATGATGCTGCTTTAGCTGGATTAGGAGAGGCAAATTTTGGAGTAGGGAGAAACTATAGGATTATTTCTTATATTACATTTTCAACTGGTATCGGAGGAACAAAAATAATTAATAGGGAGATAAGTCCAAATTTTTTTGGTTTTGAACCTGGACATTCTTTCTTTTTAATTTCTAATAAAAAAAATATTCTACCATTTCAAATAGAAGAACTTTTAGGAGGAGCTAATCTTTATAAGATATTTAAAAAAGACCTTAGTGAGGTAAAAGATAGAAATTTTTGGAAAGATATTTCTAAATTGGTTAGTTTATTTTTAGTAAATGTTTCGCTTTTTTGGTCACCAGAAGTAATTATTATAGGAGGAGGTTTATCAAGAAGATTGAGTATAAGAGATTTAAGGGAAAATTTTAATAAATTTTACCCTTTTAATTTAAAACCAAAAATCAAGAAATCTAAATTTTTAGATAAAGCAGGTCTTTATGGAGGACTATTTATGATAAAAAAATATCTTAAATTATAATTTTTGATAAAATTAAATTTAAATGATAAATTCTTCGAAAAAAAGGATTATTTTTTTTATTGTTATTTCAATAATTTTTTTTATTTTATCTCTGAATTTAAAATCTAATTTTGACAAAAACAAACTCTTGGCTTACTTTCTAAAAAGTTTAAATCATGAAAATAAAAAAGAAAATTTAAATCAAGATTATTCTACCATCCAGATAGTTGAAGATAATAGTCAAGTAACTTTTAAGGAGGAATCAAAAATTGATTTAAATAGGGATCAGGATGATTTTAAAAAAGATAAGATTGGTTATAAAGAGAGTATAAGAGTAATCAATATTTTTTATGACAAAAACCAAAGTATAACTACTTCGTCTTTCAAAGATCAAAATCAAGATTTTTTAGAATCATTAACAACTACTACTTCAATAGATAACTTAGATAAGAGCAAGGAGAATGATAATGAAAAAGAAGATGAATATGAAGAAGATAATATAAAAGAGCCAACAAGGGGAGGAGCATCCTATAAAAAAGATCCTTGCGAAGATTATAAAAATAAATCTTATCCAAAAGTGTTAATTTCAGAAGTTAAAATTGGTTCAAGCGAAAATAATAAAGACGAGTTTGTTGAGATTTATTTTCCATCCCAGAACAGCGATTTGTTAAATCAAAACGATTTGGATTTAACTTGCTGGTCTTTAGAAAAATACAGTTCTCAAAGTCGAGACAATGAATCTCCTTCTTTAACGGTTCTTATCCCAAGCTCTAAATTTAAGGGAAAAATTAAACCAAATGGTTTTTTTCTGATAACTTCTTCTTCAACTAAAGATAAATATCAAGCAGACTTATCTTATCCTCAAAGTTATTATATTTCCAAAAATAACACTTTAGTTTTAAAAAACCCTAATGGAGAAATAGTTGATATGGTGGGTTTTGGAGATGATAAAGATAAAATTTATAATTTTGAATCCCAGCCATTTTTAGGTAAAGATTTCAAAAATAAATCAATACATAGAAAAAATTTTATAGACACCAACAACAACCAAAAAGATTTTTGGTTTCACTACCCAACTCCTAAAAATTCTTCATATACTCAATTTCCTAGAGATGATTTTTTAGATTTAACTGAATTGAAAATTGATGATTTTAATTTAGAATATAAGTTTTTAGAAGATGAGTTTTATATAAAATTTTATTTTAAAGAACCAAATTTATTTATTTCCTCTACATCCAATTATTCCTATGATTTTTTAGTTTATCCTGGGGGATTTAAAGAAGATGAATTTAATAATCAGGTTGGATTTAATTTAGCGGATTTTGGTGCTAGTTCATCTTTGCCTTCTGTCAATTTTTCCGGTAACAATTTAAATTTATCTTTTCATTTAACAAAATGCCCTACAACTTCAAATACTTATTATTTCGCTTTCTTTCTAAAAGATTTAGTTGATAAAGAAAATTTTTCTTTACCAGCTATCTCTTCGGTAATTTTTCCAGAAGGTTTTTGTGAACTAAATGATAACAATTACAAATCAGAAAATATCTTCCAAAAGATACTTTTCTCAGAAGTTAGAGTTCTAGAAGGAACATCAAGCGGTGAATACTTAGAACTTTATAATCCTAATAATTTTAATTTTGACTTAAAAGGATTTAGAATTGAAAGGGTAAGCAAAACCGGTAAAAATTATATTTTTATTTCTAAATCAAAATTTTCAAATATAGTTTTGCCACCTTTTTCATATTTATTGATTGTAAATAGTTCAACTTTTTCAGATATTGGAGATAAGGCAGATATAACTTATCCATCTTCTTATGATTTATCAAAAAATAACGCGTTAAGATTAATAGACAAGAACAATAATTTAATTGATGAAATATGCTGGGGAGAGGTAAATAACTTCTCTAATTGTTTTTATAATCCAACTTCTTATAATTTATCTTTTCAAAGGAAAAAGACTGCTCTTTCTTCTCCTGAAAATATAAAAAATGAATTTTTAAATAAAAACGGAGAGAAAATATACTTAGGAAATGCTTATGATACAGACAATTTTTTATTTGATTTTGTCGAAGCCGAGATAGATCCAGAAAATTTATATATCAAAAAACCCACCTTAAAAGAAATGTTGCCAATTGAGACTTCTTTATCAGAAAATAAAGAAATTGTTTTGAAATGGTTTTCTCCTGCTTTTTATGAAAATGACTTGTTTTATTCTTTAAGTGTTTCAACAAGAACTGATTTTTATAATTTTGATACTTCAACTTTAAATTTTATTAATCTGTCTCCAAATATAAATTTACCATCTTTTAAAATTTTAGATATTCAAGAAGTTAAATTTAATATAGATTTTAAAGATTTAAATTTAGATTCTGATTTTGATTTTAGACTTTTGGTTTTTAAAATTTCATTGCAAAGTAAAAACCAAATTTTAGACGAGAAATTTTTTTATTTTAAAGAAGAGTAATTTTAGTGCATAATTTTTAAAATTTTGGTATAATCTATTTAAATTAAAAGCCCCCATCGTCTAATGGTTAGGACACCAGTTTCTCAAGCTGGCAATACCGGTTCGAATCCGGTTGGGGGCGAAAATTTAATATAATACTTATTTTTTTATTTTTTTAATGCGACAAGTAGTTTTGTTTTTTTTAGTATTGTTAATTCTTTTTTTAAGTTTATCTTTTGTCTTAATTCTTAAAGATTACTACTTAAAGAAAGCTTTTTATATTTTTAAATTTGAAAATCACGAATTTTTATCCAAATTATTTTTAAGTAATAAAGAATATGTGCCTAAAATATGTGAACAAAGGGCATGGGGTATTAATCTTTCAAAAAACTTAATTTATTTTTACGAAAATTGTAAATTGAAAAGGACTATTCCTATTGATTATCAGTCTCCTCCTGATGTTTGGTATCAAACTCCCACGGGTTACTTCAGGATTGGAGTAAAAAATAAAGAGCATATTTCTTCTATTTTCCCTGTTTATATGAATTATGCGGTTCAATTTTATGAAGATTTTTTTATTCATGAAATACCTCGTTATTTAAATGGCGAGAGAGTAAGAAGTACTTTTACGGGTGGATGCATAAGACTAGAAACCAATTATGCAAAGGAGGTTTTTAATTTGGCAAAAAGTGGAGATTTAGTTGTTTCTTATTTTGATTTGTCAGATTTTAAAGTAAAAGATGATTTTGCTTTTCCTGTCAATAAAGATCAGTTTTATATAAGACAAAGATTTAATAATCCATTGAGAACTAGATGGTTAAGGCCGGAAAATAGAAAAGGAGATTATATTCAGCATGCTGGCATAGATTTATCTCCTGAAATTTATGCTACTGATTTAAATGTATATAATATATATAAGGGTAAGATTGTAAAAATTGTTAAAAATGGGGAAAATGATCATGGATTAGGAAATACTGTTATTGTTGAACATAATATAACTTTAAAAGAAAATAATTCTGAGAAGAAGTTAAGGGTTTTTTCTTTATATGGTCATCTGTCAGAAATAAATGATTCTTTAAAGGAGAATGAATTTATTGAAAAAGGCAAAATAATCGGGAAAGTAGGTGCTACTGGTTATGGTTGTAATTTTTGGAGAATTGGTCCAGACGGTTGTGATTCGAATTTAAAATTAGATATTCACTTGCATTTTGAGATAAAAGATGCGCCAGTTTTGGGTTCTCCAAAAGAAGCCGAATGTTTTGTAAATGGAGAATTCAGAAAATGTTATGGCTATACTCCTTCTAATCCTACTTCTTATGGTTATTTTGATCCTTTAAAGTTTTTAACTATTAAGATAAATAAGAGTAATTAATTTTTATTTATATTTAAAAATTTTATTTATGAAATATTATTATTGTAGATAAAAACGGGCTGTGGTGCAACGGTAGCATACTGGCTTCGGGTGCCAGAGGTTGTGGGTTCAAATCCCACCAGCCCGACAATAAAATTTTGAAATACAGCTTTGCCTTTATAAATTCTCCTGATTATAATTCTTAATTTTTATAAAGAGGCTATCTTTTATGATTAAAAGTAATGAAACATAAAAAATACAATAAATTATAATTTTTAAAATAAGATGAACATTGATAAAAGCAACTGGAAAAAGAGAAAGGATTGCGGCAAGAGGATAATTTAAAAATTTTTTGATTTTAAAAGAAAAGGAAATATGTTTTTTTAAAATAAAATAAGAAAAAATTAAAGATAAAATAGAGCAAAGAGAGGTTATTAAACTAGAAGCGAAGTATGAATAATAAGGAACAAAAAGAATATTTAAAATAAAATTGATTAAAACTATTAAAATCTCATATATTAAAAGCTCTTTTCTTTTATCTATAGCTATTAAAGCATCTATTAAAATCAGAACCATAAAATTGAAAGGTATTGCAAAACTAATAAATTTTAATCCTAGGCTTGCTTCAATATACTTATCACCAAAAATGAATTTAATTATCTCTGGGCTTAAGGAAAAAAGAATAATTAATATAGGCAAAGACATAAAAAGGGCTAACTGAAATCCAAAATTTATTGTTTTGTCAAATTCATCTGTATTTTTTTTTGAAAGAATCGGGAAAATAGACATAGCCAAAGCCGCAGGAAAAAAATATAAAAATTCTGATAATTTAACAATAGAGTTGTATAATCCTACATCTTTGCTTGATTGGAACCAGCCTAATATGACGGTATCTAAATAAGTTATTATTAAAAATAAAAAATTGGCTATACCTATTGGCCAACTTTTGTTAAGTAAATCAAGCGTTAATTTTTTTTCTAGAAACTTGAAATAATTGAAAAAAAATTCTTTTTTAATCATAAAAAATGTTATTAAAAAACCTATAATGCTTGCTAAAAGATAAGCTTTTGCTAAAGAAAAAGGATCAGGATTTAACTTTAGAAAAATCAATCCCATACAAAGAAGCAAAAAATTAGTAGTTAAATGAGAAAGGGCTTGCATTTCCATTTTCTCCTTGGCACGAAAAATTGAATATAAAAATTCTCGTAAGGTGTCAAAAATTAAAAATATACTTAAAAGAATAATTAAGCCTTTTGCTAGTGTGTCTTTTATAAAAATAAATTTGGTTAAATTTATAAGAACTAAAGAAATAATTAGCAAAAATAAGACTGCAAAGACTGCATTGGAGAAAATTTTTCTTCTGTTTTCATAATTTTTAGAAAGTTCTCTTATAACTACAGCTGTTAATCCAAAATCAGGTATAAAGGAAAAGATTAAAATAAAATTCATAGCTAAATAAAAACTTCCTTGTAAAGATGGCCCAAGTATTCTAAAAGAAATAATAACCAAAATTGCTCTAAAAACACTTCCTCCAAATCTAGCAAGCGAAATCCAAAATGAATTTTTTACTATTTTTTGTTCTTCGGATATATTTTGAAGTAAATATTGTATAATTTTTTTTATCATAGTTATTATTAAAATTTAAAGATGAATTATTTTTTGATTAATTTGTGTCGAACATATCCCTCTTTCTTTCAAGCTCTTAACTTTTTAAGAGATTTAATTATTTTAATTCAATTTCTGATTTTTGTTTTATATTTTTTAAAAATAAAAAAAATATATTATTTTATTTATCTAGTTATTTTGCTTTTTATAGGTTTTGGAGTTATTTTTTTAATTAATAAACAATTTCCAACATTGCGACCTTTTTATTTTTGTTTGCCATATTTTGTCAGATTCGATAGTTTACCATCGGGTCATACTTTTTCTTCTTTTATTATAACTTTAGTTATTTTAAAAAATAATTTAAATTTGGGAATTGTTTCTTTTCTTTTAACTTTGATAATTGCTATTTTAAGTTTTTTTTCTTTACGACATTGGCCTTTAGATATTTTTGTTTCTTTTCTTTTAGGATATTTTATATTTTTCTTAGGAGAAAAAATTCTACATTTTTTCAACCGCACTAATATTAATCAAAGAAAGGATAAATGATATAAAGTTGCTTAAATGATAAATAAAAGCAACTTTGGGGGGGGAGGGAAGGATTTTTTCTTTTTCGTAAACAGAGTGAATCTTCTTTGCTGTTTCAATTAAAAATTCTGTTAAAAGATGGACTTTTTTATCTTTGTGGACAATATAAATTAAATCTTGGAATTTATAAATACTTTTTATAAGTGATAAGAATTCTTTTGATTTTTCGATTTCAACAAATATTTTTTGAGGATCAAATTTTTTAAAATCTTTTATTTTTGACTTTTTTAAAATATTTTTTAACCTCGCATAAGAATACTGAACGTACCAATATGGATTATCTTCTGATTGTTGTTTGGCTAATTCTAAGTTAAATTCTATTATAACCTCAGGAGATTTTTGTAGGAAAAAAAATCTTATTATGTCGGGATGAATTTCTTGCATTAATTCATCAAGTGTTATAAAAACTCCTCTTCTTTTAGACATTCTTAATATTTCACTTCTTTTTTTTATATGAAGAAATTGGTAAACTATAGGTTGGAATTGGTATTCTTTAATTTTAAAGATTTTTAAAGCGCTTTTTAATCTACGAGTGTGGTCCAAATGGTCACTGGCAACTATTAAAATATCTATTTTTGTTTTTTTGATTAAAAACTTATAAAAATAATGGATGATATCTGATAAAAAATAAGTGGCTTCTCCGTTTTGTTTTATTAAAACTTCATCTTTATGTTCTCCTAATTTTGTTAAAAGAAGGAAAAGAGCTCCTTCTTTTTGTTCCAGGAGATGATGTTTTTTTAAAATATTTAAAACCTTGTTTTTTAAGTCTCCTTTATAAAGTTGACTTTCAAATAGATAAATATCATGAAAGGTTTTAAATTTTTTTAATGTTGGTTTTATAAAAAATCTTAAAATGTAATCTGCTATTTTTTTTCCAAATTTTTCAGGATTGTTTTTGAATCTTTCTGCTTTTTTAAATTTAAAAGCTATTTCTTTGATATATTGTCCTTTATATAAATCATCTTCCCAGGGTATTTGATTAAGATAAGCTAAGGCAGTTTTACCTAATTTTTCAATTTGGCCACCTCTGTCATTTACGTAATATTCTTTAGTGACTTTAAAACCACATAATTTTAAAACATTAGCCAAAGCGTCTCCTAAGACAGCTCCTCTGGCATTTCCTAGGGTTAAAGGTCCAGTAGGATTAGCCGAGACATAATCAATATTTACTTTTTGATTTCTACCGTAATTTTTTTTAAAGAAATTTGGGCCCTTTTTTGCAAAATCCCTAAAAGTTTTTAGTAGTGCATAATTTGAGATGTAAAAATTTAAATAATTATTTACTATTTCGAATCTATCAAATTCATTTTTTAAGATTTTTTTAATTTTTTCTAATATCTCATTTTTTTTGTTTGGAGCATATTTATCTAAAAGAAAAATTAAATTAGTCGAATAATCACCAAGCTCTTCATCTTTTACGATAAAAAATTTTAGTTTATTTGAAATTTGGATATAGGTTTTTTTATCTAAATTTTTTTTGAGCAAATTCTTTATTTTATTTTCTAAAATATAAAGATTCATTTTTAGAAAAATTAAAAAGAAGATTTAAATATTTTTTTAAAAGTTTGTTTGAGAATTGTTTGATAATTTTTTTTACCTTCTTCTACTAAATCCATATCTTTTTCTAATTTTACAGTAAAATTTTCTGAAACCAAATTTTTATGATTATTTATTAGATAAACGTATATTTTTTTACCCCAAGATGTTGGTATAAGATAACCTCCTTTATTTAACACATATTTTCTTTCAATTAAAGTTTGAACTATGTTTGAATATGTTGATGGTCTGCCAAGTCCTGTTTTTTTCATCTTATCTAAGCTCTCCTTGAAGAAAATGATATTCTTTAGATGTTCTTTTTATTCTTAGTCTTTCTATTTTAAATTTTCCTTCTTGTAGGTTTAGAATTCTTATGTTTTTAAAAAATTTTAAGTGATTCTCTTCTATAATATTTGAATAGAAACTATCTATTTTAGATATTTTATTTGAAAGACTAATTTCTGCTTTTGCTAAAAGAGCTTTAGATGGCTTCATTTGAGAAGATATAAATCTGTTAAAAATTAAACCATAAAGTTGAAGATGTTTTTTTGTCAAATTTTTAGGTTCTAAGATAATACTTTCAATTAAATCTTGAACATCTAATGGTTTAGTTGGCCTAATAGCTTCGTGGGTGCCAATTTCTGACCAAGATCTTTTATTTAATAATTCAAGCATATTGTTTTTTTCTAGATATTGATATGCTATATTTCTTCCAAATTCTGAAACAAATATAGAATCAGTACGATGATATGTTATAAATCCTTGTTCAAAAAGATTCTGGGCTATTTTCATAGTTGTATCTGTATCAAATTTAAAAAATAAGTTTGCATCTTTTAAAAGATTGCTGGTATCATATGGGGGAAGAGGTTTTATTTCTTGATTATCTTTTTCTAAAAATTTTATTTCAATAAAAAGATTGTCATTTTTAAATTTGTCTTTTAAGAGTTTGATCGTTCTTTTGCTTGAGGATATAAAATTTATTTGTTGGTTATTAAAGTTGATGTTTATAACATAATGTTTGTTTTTAATTTTTTCTTCTTTTTCTAAAATCCACCCTAATACAGGTGTTTGAACTCTACCAGCCGAAAGATTCAAATTTTGAAATTTTTTTTGGATTTCTTCGCTTAATCTAAAACCTATCCATCTATCCGATACTCTTCTTAAAATTTGGGCTTTTACTAAATTGAAGTTAATATCTTTTGGTTCTTGTATTCTTTTTATAAATTCCTCTTTTGTAATTTCATGAAGTTCGATCCTTTTGATATTTTGATTGTAAGGATAAAGGTAGAATAATAGGTCAAAAGCTATCTTCTCTCCTTCTGTGTCTGGATCAGTGGCTAAATAAACTTTGTCAACTTCAGAAGCGATTTTTTGTAAATTTTGAATAAGTTCTTCCTTTGAGATTATATCTTTACTTTTGCAAATGATACATTCTGTTTCATCGTTTTGAAGATGCCGTTGACAGTTTTGGCATATTTTTAGTGGTTTAAAAATTGGGACGAAATTGTTTTTTTCTAATTTAACGCCGTAAAAGCCTTCTTGATGAACTAAATCAACAAAATGGCCCAATGTGGCGCAAATATTTAAATGAAGTTTACCTAAAGATATTTCGTATAAAATGATCTTATCTTTTATTCTTTTTGACGGCTTACCAAAAAAATTTGCTAAAGTCTTAGCTTTAGTAGGTGATTCTACTATAACCAAAACGCTTTCAATCGGATCTTTAAAAATGAATTCTTCCCCTCCCAAGACCTTTTTAACTATTTTACGATCATCATCTATTTTTTTTAAAATGTTATCTAAATTTTTTTCATCAAATTCTTTAAATTCTGTTAGATAACCCAAAATTTTTAATTTATCTTCTAAATGCTTTAAAGTTTTTAAATCATCTACTAAAATTACTGACAGCCCTTTTGTAAGACCGAGTGGAAAAAGCCTGGATGTTCTACCTGATGCTTGTAAATAACCCCGTGGATCAGAAACTATAAGGTAAAAATCTCCCTCTTCTTTTTTTAATGTGAGTCGAGGATGATTTTCAATAGCTTTAATTATTTTTTTATCATTAATTAAACTCTCATAATTATTTTTTATGCTTTCTATTTTTTCTTTCAAACTATTGTTTATAAGTATTTGCTCCTCTTTTAAGAAAGAAATTTTTTTAAGAAATCTTATATCTTTTTCAATTAAGGTTTTATTTTCAACTATCTCTCTTAATGATAAAGCCAAAAGAAAAAGATTGAATGGAGAATAAGATGTTTTAAGAGGGATTTTAAATTTTGGGACACCAACAAAGAGAGCATATCTTATTTTTTGAGGAAAATCTATTCCTCTAGTTAAGGGGTTTCGTACATTGCTGAAGCCAACTACCACCTGAATTTTATCATTTAAAAATAGATTTTGATTTTTAGTATTAAATTTTTCATATGAAATAGCTTCAATACTGTAATCTTTTAAAAATTGTAAATAATTGTTTAAGTCTTTTTTATTAAAATCATCATTTAAAAATATAAGTCCTCCATTGCCTAATCTCTTAATATAAGATATAGATTTTTTTAAAAGAACAGATTTTAATTCAGTTATATTTTCTGTTTTTTTATTTATTAATGAATAAAGCTCCTCTATATTTCTTAAAGAAGTAGTAGAAGAACCTATTTCAAAACCTAATAATTCTCTAAAAAGAAATATTCTTTTTGTTCTGGGCGTTAAAGTTGCAGAGGCAGCAATAATAATACCCTTTTCTTTTTTATTAATTTTTAAATTTTCTATAGCATCGTAATCATTTTTATTTTTAGCTTTTCTTTTTTTATCAATTATTTCTAAAGCCTGATTTATTTCTTCTTCGGTAAATTTAACAAGCTTTAGGATTTTATCTATATTTTTTGGCTGACGAATTAATGAATCGGCATCATCAATAAAAACCATATCAAAATCTTTTGGAATAATATCGAAATTTTTATGAAGAAAATAAGAGGTAGTTAAAAGAATGTCAAAATTGCTTGATTTTAATGATTCTTTATCCTCTTTTTCTTTAATCACTAAAACTTTTTTTGTTGATTTGATTTTTTTTAGCTTGTTTTCTAAATTTTTAAGTAGTATTTTAGATGGAACTAAATAATAAACTTTTCCTCCCAAATAATGAGAAATTAAATTGCCAAAAGTAGTTTTTCCTATGCCTGTTGGTGCTATAATAGAGAAAGAATCTCCTTTAAAAATTCTTTTTGCCCAATAAAGTTGAATTTTTAAGGGTTCATGTCC
>Ga0068706_1000942_pt1 | contig 12545 bp, 10 predicted proteins | sample YNPMSBMetaG_FD_65632 | JGI IMG/M metagenome (GOLD analysis project Ga0068706, IMG submission 65632) | Anoxygenic and chlorotrophic microbial mat microbial communities from Yellowstone National Park, USA - YNP MS-B MetaG | ecosystem: Environmental > Aquatic > Thermal springs > Hot (42-90C) >...
ACAGTTTTAGTGCCATCATTGAACCAAGTTGTTAATTGAGATTTATCTTGGTTTTTAGCAGCTTGGAATTCGTTATCGGTAATAGTTAAAGTTCTAAATTCAGCACCAGGACTATCTGTTGCCCATGGAGTATAAATTGGAGTAGATTGATAGCCAGCAGTAGCTAATTGTGCAGCAGAAATTAAAGTAGTACCCGTAGCTTGGCTGTTGTAATATCTGAAATAAGCAGTACTTGGATTAGTAGAAGCAGTTGCAGAGTCAATAACGTTACTGCCATTGAAGAATACTAAAGTTGAAGTGAAGTTTAAGGTTTTAACATTAGGTTTTGTAATAGTAGGACCTGCTTTGATAGTGAATTTAATAGATTTTGTAGCAGATTTACCATCTTTGTCCGTAATCGTAAACTCTAAGGTAGTTGGAGAAGTGACAATACTACCGCTAAAAGTGTAATTAAAAGTTGCATCGGAAGCAGAACTAAGTGTAGAGTCTACGACGGTTTCATTTGCACCGGTTACTTTTTTCACTAGTTTAAAATGTTTTAATTTAGCTCCTTCCGAACCTTTTTGTGCAATAATTTTTACTTTTACAATTGCACCAGAGTCTACTTCTGCATCTGCAGTGTAATACCCTGCACCTTCATTCACAAATGAAATTGTTGGGTTCAACGCTGTTGGATTGTCATCGTCTTTTTTACATCCAACGAAGATTGTTGCAAGAACTGCAAATAAAACGGAACTTAATTTGATTGATTTTACCATAATTGTTGAAATTTGTTTAATTTGATTGCAAAGTTAATACCAAATTTAGACAATACCAAATTTTTTTTGTTAAAAATTCTTATTTTTGTGTAAATACTATCGCAAATAAGCTAACTTTGCAGTTTTGGCTAAATGGAAGTTCTTCATCAAATTCAGGAAATTAAGTCTATATTAAAACCAATGAAACTAAAAGAAAAGACCATTGCTTTTGTTCCAACGATGGGCGCTTTGCACCAAGGTCATTTAGAACTTCTCAAACAAGCTCAAAAATATGGAAATATAGTTGTACTAAGCATTTTCGTAAACCCTACTCAATTCGGAGCTAATGAAGACTTTGATAAATACCCCCGAAACTTAGAACAAGATATTCAAATTCTTCAAACTGAAAATATTCATGTTGATTACCTTTTTGTTCCTAGTATTGAGGAAATGTATCCTTTCTCTGAAAAACCTGAACTCAAGTTTCCTTTTTTAAGCCAAAAATTATGCGGTATTTCAAGACCTACTCACTTTGATGGTGTAGGTTTGATTGTATTAAAACTTTTAAATATCGTTCAACCTGATTACCTCATCATGGGGCAAAAAGATTTTCAACAAACCGTTATCATTCAAAGACTTATCCAAGAATTTTTCCTAGATACACAACTGATTGTTGTTCCAACAGTACGAGAAAAAAATGGTTTAGCTCTTAGTTCAAGAAATCAATACCTTACCGCTGAACAAAAAAATCAAGCTCTTATTCTTTATAATACCCTTCAATTCATGAGCCAACACCTTTATGTAGGTATGACCTCCAATCAAATTATTTCCTTATTACAACAAACCCATTCCCAATTAACTGAACATCCCTATTTTCGGTTGGATTACCTAGAAATTTTAAATGCTAATACTTTACAAGAAATTGAAAAAATTCAAGCAGGTGACAAAATTTTGATTGCTATAGCTGGCTATATCGGTTCAACACGTTTAATTGATAATTTTGTAATTCAGTTTTAATTCTTATGAAAAAAATTAAAAAACAATTTTTAAGATACATTGTAGCGGCAGGCTCAGGAATGACCGTAGATTTAATTGCCTATACTTTACTTTATCATTTTATCCTTTATCACTTACATATTCCCTCCTTCATTATTAGCTTTTCGTTAGGTTTAATAACCAATTTTGCCGTTAGTAAATTTTTTGTTTTTTCAGAATCTGAATTGAGTACCCAGACCCAATTTAAGCGGTTTTTTATTATTAGTATAGTAGTATTTTTTGCAAATTTAGGATTTATGCAACTGCTTTACATTCAATTACCTAAAATCTCTGAGGCTATACCGAAAATTCCTTTTTATGGAGGCTTTGTAAGGTTGCTTGCCGGCGGAACTATCGCAATTATCAGCTTTTTATCGCATAAATTTTTATCTTTTGAAGCATAATCATGCCCTTTTCTGAACTGCTGTTCATTTATTGTTTTCTGCCAAGCTGTCTAATTCTTTATTATCTATGGAACAACCTTACTTACCAAAATTTTATACTGTTACTTTCTTCTTTAATTTTTTATGCTTGGGCAGAGCCTATTTACGTTTGGGTTCTAATTGTCACTGCTTCCATAGACTTTCTTTTAGCCTTATACATGCATCAAAAACCAACTTCAGCCAAACTCTTTTTATTTTTTTCTTTACTTATGAACTTAGGGCTATTGTTGTTTTTCAAATATTTACCTTTTTTGTTAAGTATTTTTGAACTTTCACACGTGATAAATGGAACTCATTGGTGGGTACCTGTTGGTATTTCTTTTTATACTTTTAAAGTTTTGTCTTATCAATTGGATGTATACTACGAAAAAATTGACCCCGCTACTTCTTACTTAAACTTTTTGACTTATGCATTTCTTTTTCAGAACATTTTGGCAGGTCCTATTGTCAGATACATAGATATACAAGAACAAATTCAACATAGAACCTTTCAGCTAAGTACTTTTATTCAGGGCATATTTAGGTTTTCTATTGGTTTATTTAAAAAAGTTTGGGTAGCAGATGTTTTCGCAACTATCGTTTCACAATATCTTTCCTTACAAAATGAATATCTAAGTACTTTGGGGCTATGGTTTGGAGTAATCTGCTTTGCTTTTCAAATTTATTTTGATTTTTCAGGGTATTCTGATATGGCAATCGGTCTTGGTAAAATGATGGGTTTAAACTTTAAAGAAAATTTTGACTATCCCTTTATTTCAAAAAGTACTTCTGAATTCTGGAGACGTTGGCATATCAGTCTTTCTTCATGGTTTAATGATTATGTTTTTTTACCGTTGAACCTAAAACTGAGAAATTTAGGCAAGCTCGGTTTAGTTTTAGCGATTATATTAACCTTTTTTCTTTCAGGATTTTGGCACGGTGCCGGCTGGAATTATATTCTCTGGGGAATGTTTTTTGGAATTACCATATCTTTGGAAACACTTTTCCTTAAAAAATATCTTGAAAAAATTAGCCTTTTAGGGCATATTTATTTAATTGCATGCATCATTTTTAGCATGTCATTGTTTTATTTTACGGACTTACAAAAATGGTCAACTTTTATGTATTATGCTACGGATTTTCAGAATATTCCGATTTATAACGAATTTTTATTATGGACATTGCAAGAAAATTTGTTTCTAATTGGTTTCGCTATTTTAAGTTCAACACCTTTTTTCCGTTGGTTGATAACCTTTTTGCAGCATCGTATAAAAGGTTTACTAACTTTTGCTATGACTGCTATTGCTATTTTACTAATTTTTATATCCACAACAGGGCTATTAAATCAAACGTATAAAGCATTTTTATATTTTCAATTTTAGTACCGTGATACAAAGTATAGGAGAATACGGGTATTTTTTGTGGCGGTTATTCATTTTATTACCGCAATTAAGAAAAGAAAAAAGAAATGTATGGCATCAGTTGTATAGAACAGGGTACCAGTCATTTGTTTTAGTGATTTTCATAGGATTATTCGCAGGTGCAATTATAGCATGGCAAGCAGCTTATCAATTTAAGGACTTAGTGCCCATGAGCTTATTAGGCGGGCAAGCCTTCAGAGTAATTGTCATGGAAATGGGACCGATTTTAACGGCTATGATTTTATCGGGAAGATTAGGTTCCGGTTTTTGTGCAGAAATTGCTTCCATGATTGTAACGGAACAAATTGATGCCATGAAAACGCTTTCAATAGATCCGGTTCGCTTTGTTGCATTGCCTCGTTTTTTTAGTCTGCTTGTCATGATGCCCGTCCTTACGATATATTCTAATTTTGTTGGAATTTTCGGTGCGTTTATAGTCTCTTTACTTTTTATGGATTTAACCCTTTCCATATTCTTAGATTCTATTTTAAGTTTTTTTTATACCAAAGACCTGTTGATAGGAATATTCAAAGCATTCTTATTTGGCATATGGGTCGGTTCCATAGCATGTTTTTTAGGATTTCAAGCCGATAGAAATACTGAAAGCATTGGCAATGTAACCATCAAATCTTTTGTTTATTGTACTATGGGAATTTTAATCATTGATTTGTTACTTTGGATGATATTTTTTTAGCCTCTTAATATTAGGAAACAAGTAAAAAAGTAGGAAGCCTAAAACTTCTGCAGAGCTCAAAAATTTATTTGATTTTTTTATTTTTTTTTTGCTGCAAAATAAAAATTTTGATTAAATTTGCAACCAAATTAAGCACTTCATAAGCCATGAAATTACGTTTGACTTTTTTAATCATTTTATTAGTTTTTTACAATTTTCATACTTATTCCCAAAAGGAATTAGTAGAAACGAAATCCGGCACGGAAATTAAAATTCTTTGTTGGAATATTTACATGTTGCCAGTTGTCAACAAAGGTCAATGGGGCAGGGTAAATCATATTGAAAAGCATTTAAAAGAAAATCATTACGATGTGATTGTTTTACAAGAAGTGTTTCTAGAAAGAATTAAAAAGCAATTGATAAAATCCTTAACAGAAGAATACCCCTACTATGCAGGACCTCCTGGAAAAGATTTTGGATTATTTGGGCAAGATGGTGGTGTGATGATATTTTCTAAGCATCCTATTTTAAAAACAGATATCATAAAATTTGAAGAAGGTTGTAAAGGAGCTGATTGCCTTGCTCAAAAAGGTGCGGTTTTTGTGGAAATACAAAAAGGAAACCAAACTTTTCAAGTAATAGGTACTCATTTACAATCTATGCAAAGCAATGAATGCCAAAAAATTAGAGACCGCCAAATGTGTACGATTTACACGGATTTACTCCAAAAACATCAAAAGCCCTTAGTTCCTCAATTTATTGTAGGTGACCTCAATACTGAATGCCATATTCCTCAAAGGTATATACGCATGTTAGCCCTTCTTGATGCCAAAGATTCCGCTAATTCCCGAAATTTTAAAACTATTTCTACTCAAAATAAATTTAATTCCAACCCAAACGATGAAGCTACTTTGGATTACATTCTCTACAGAGCTAATCAGTCTTTGTTACGTATTAAGCATAGCTTCGTAAAAATTTTTAAAGGTAAATGGTCTGAAGAAAATGATGATTTATCCGACCATTACGCTGTGGAAGCTATCTTTGAGATACTTAATCCCAATACTTCCTCCCAAGATTAGACGATGATTTCTTTCCTAATTTGGGCAATTCTTGGACTTTATGTTGTCATTTATTTGCTTGGTATTATTCATTTTAAAATAAAACCTACCGTTCCTAAATCTCTAACGGAATATTTACCTGTTTCTATAGTGATTGCAGTCAGAAATGAAGAGAAAAACTTGCACGTTCTATTGAGTTCTCTAATTTCTCAGGATTACCCCCAAAACCTTATGGAAGTTATTATCGGCGATGACCAATCAGAAGATAATAGTTTACAAATTCTTCGGGATTATGCTCAACAATTTCCATGGATAAAAGTGGTTTCAATTAAAGAAAAGGTAGGAAATTTAATGGGAAAACAAAATGTTTTAGCTCAACTTATTCCACTTGCTACGCACGAGAATATTTTAATTACCGATGCAGATATTCAACTTTCAAACCAATGGGTTAAAATCATGGTAGCCCATCTTAAAGATAAAGCCATGGTTTCCGCTCCTACTATCGTTGAAGGAAACGAGTTATTTCATCATTTGCAAAGTTTAGATTGGATTTTTAGCATAAGTATTATCAAACCGTTTAGTGATTGGGGCTTACCTATTACAGCTGTCGGGAATAATATGGGCTTTAAAAAATCGGAATACCTTAAAATCGGTGGCTACGAAAATTTACCCTTTTCCTTAACAGAAGATTACCTTTTATTTAAGAAAATGATTTTGCAAAATCATGGTCAATTTGATTGGGTTCATTTACCTGAGGTGCTCAATATTTCAAAACCTACTGAAGATTGGAATACTTTTTTACACCAAAGAAAACGTTGGTATGAAGGGGCAAAAAAAGGTCCATGGTATGCACTTTTGATTTTTGTTGTACACGTTTTAATTAACCCCGCTTTGTTAACAGGGTTTTTGGTTTTTTCTTTACCTTTCGCATGGAATTTATGGTTTATCAAATGGGTGATGGATTTTATTTGGCTTGTAAATTCCTGTAGTGCGTTGAATAAAAAGCATTTACTACGTTATTTTTTACCTTTTCAAATTTACTTTTTTGTTATTTCCATTGTTTTACCTGTGTATTTTTTGACTTCCAAAAAAGTTTTATGGAAGAATCGTGTTTATGAGGTTTGAAGAGTTAGCGTTAAGTGAAAAGGTGAGTACTTGGTGGGAATGAGAAGTGCGTTAATGCAAAATAAGCGTGAGGGATGCGAAGGGCGGCGAAACCACCCCGTCCTTCGGACACTCCTCCTATGTTAGGAGGGGCAAAGGCGGCACTGCCTTTGTGGTTGAGCGAAGCCGAAACCGCAAAGGATTGCTGAGCGACCTACGTATATCTTACCTAATAGGAGGGAAGAGAGGTTCAGCCCGACCCTGCCGAACGAGCCGCATGAAGCGAAGCGAAATGGGGCAAAGTAGGCGGGGCACGCCCAAAAAATTCTCAAAACGTATTCTTAAATGAAAAATCTAAGCATTTCCTTCAATTTGTTCTGAAAATAATCAATTGCTCGTATCATCCTTACTCCGTACCAACTAAACATTTCTCCGTCCACAATTTGAATATGAACATCAGGTAGGTTTTGTTTAAATTCTTGAATGTGTTTGTCTTTAAAAGGAAAGGGCTCGGACGATAAGAATAAAAAATCTAATTCGGCGGATTGCAATTCTTCAAAGGAAATTTGTGGGTAACGCTCCGGGCGATTTTCAAAAGGATTTATAAATCCTAAGGAATTCAGCACATCGTTAATATAGGTAGTTTTTCCTACTGTCATCAAAGGTTCTTTCCAAATTAAATAGGCTACTCGTTTTTTTTGAACAATGGTTGGGGGAGATTCTGGTAAGAGTTTCAGCCATTCGTCAATTTTTTTTTCTTGTTGAAAAATCTTACCAAAATTAGTCATCATTTTAAGACCGTCCTTCCAAGATTCTACGTTTACAACATAAACAGGGTACTGTTTTTCTAAGGTTTCCACGATTTCAGGGGTGTTTTCTTCTTTTTCACAGATTATTAAATCAGGTTTTAAATGATGTATTCTATCGTAATGAACGGATTTAGTACCGCCAACTATTTGAATTTGTTGGATTTTTTCTTTGGGATGAATACAAAATTTGGTTCTTCCGATTACGTTTATGTCTAATTCAATCAAGGTTTCCGTAATGGAAGGGCATAGAGATATAACTTTTTGGGGAGGAGTTGGGACTTCAATTTTTCTATTTAAATCATCTATGAAAAGCATTTTTCTTTGCCTATAAATATTTTAGGATAAAAACGAAATTTTTGGTAGTATGCATTTTGAATATCGGGCAAGATGTTTAAGTCAAAAGAATTATCAATCAGTGCGATAGCACAACCGCCAAAGCCGGCGCCCGTCATTCTAGCTCCAAGGCAACCTGTTTGATTGTTCATTTGGGCTACTAAAAAGTCAAGTTCTTCACAAGATACTTCGTAGTAATTTTTTAAGGAATAATGTGATTCGTTCATAAGTTTACCGAAGTTTACGAAGTCATTGTTTTTTAGATATTTAGCTGCAAGAATAACACGTTGTTGTTCAGAAATTACATGATAAGCACGCTTAAAAAGGATTTCATCTTTTAAAAATTCTAAGTCAGAATAATCGGCTTCAGCAAGGTGTAAGATGTTTTTATGTTTTTGAATGATTGATAAAGCTTGTTCACAGGTTTGTCTTCTTTCGTTATAAGCGGAATGTCTTAAGCTACGTGGTAGTTGGGTATCCAAAATTAAAAATTTGTATTTTTCTTGAATGGGTAGAGGAATTTTTTCGTGAGAAAGATGTAAACAGTCAATCAACAAAGCACTATCATGAAAATTATGAGCAATGACGTAGCTGTCCATGATGCCACAATTGACACCAATATATTGATTTTCAATGAATTGAGCTATTTTAGCAATTTCCTGTACAGACCAATTTAATTTTAGAATTTCATTAAATGCTTTAAGCGTAACCACTAAAATAGCGGCAGAGGAGGATAAACCAGAGCCTTCGGGTATATCGGAATTGTAGTTTAATTCTAAACCATTAGGCAGAGCTATGTTTTTTTCTTGTAAATACCGCAAAACACTTAATGGATATTGATACCAAGCATGTTCTGTTGGGAAATCTTGTTCTAAACAAAAAGAGAAAGACACGTGGTTATGAGAGGAAAAAATATACTTATCCGTAGAATTTTTTATTGCAAGATGAATGGCTAAGTCAATGGTAGTAGGTAGAACAAGCCCGCCATTGTAATCTAGGTGTTCACCGATTAGGTTGATACGTCCAAAGGCAGTGAAATTTTTTTCCATAATAAAAAATGAGGGTGTATTAAAATAAAATAGGAAGAGAGGTTATTTCATGGTTGTACCATATTCACTTAACAAGTAGACTAAGGTAGCAAGAGAGGCAGCGCCAAGTTCTAATTCTCGGGGATGAACAGACTCAAAGACGTCAGTATCTGCGTGATGATAATCAAAATATCTTTGGCTATCAGGTTCTAAGCCAATCAGTAAAACATCAGAATATTTTCGGAAGGGGCTTATGTCTAAACCGCCATAACCTTCAACTATTTTGTATAAATCATAGGGTTCTAAGAGTTTGTACCATTTTCTGACAATTTCTTCTTTGGAATATCCTCCTTCAATTTGAAAACCTTTTGGAGTAAATCCGCCTCTATCGGATTCAATGCAAGCAATATGTTTTTCGTTATTTTTGGAAGCTTCTTCTTCATATTTTAGGGCTCCACGCATGCCATTTTCTTCATTCATAAAAAGGACACAGCGAATAGTTCTTTTGGGTTTGATACCTAATTTTTTGAATAAATAAATGACTTCCATTGCTTGTACGCAGCCAGCACCATCATCGTGGGCACCTTCTCCTTTGTCCCATGAATCTAAATGCCCGCCAACTAAAATGATTTCATTGGGGAATTCAGTACCTTTGATTTCTGCAATCACGTTATATGAAACGGTGTCGGGCATCATTTTGCATTCTTGTTTCCAAAAGATTTGTAGTTTAGGATTTTTTTTGAGTTGTTCACTTAAATAGTTAGCGTCAAGGGTGCTAATGGCAGCTGCGGGAATAGGTTTGATATTAGGCTGATAGTTTACGGAGCCGGTATGGGGGTAATTATCTAAACTAAGGGTCATAGAACGAACGATTACCCCTAAGGCACCGTATTTACTTGCTTCAGAAGCACCAGAAGAGCGTTGGTCTACACAACCACCGTAGGCTTGAAATGTATTAATAAAAGTGGGGTCCATCGGGCGATTAAAAAAAACTATTTTTCCTTGAATTTTGTCTTTTCCGATGCTATCTAATTGCGTTAAACGATGAACTTCAATTACTTCTGCGGTAATGCCTTCAAACGGTGTAGCCACAGAATTGCCTAAGGCACAAATATTTAAGTTTTTTCCGTTGATAATTTTAGCAACTTCTTTATTACCTCTTTTCCAATTAGGAACCATCACTTCTTGTAACCATACTTCGTCTGCGCCATATTCTTTTAACCTTTTGGCTGTCCATTGAACGGCTTTGGCTGCACCCGGTGAGCCTGAAAGACGATGCCCAATTTTTTTGCATAAGTATCTTAAATCTTCGTATGCAGTTTGATTGGTAAGAGCTTCATGAAAAAAGCTTTGTATAATTTTTTTATCTCTTTCGTAAGTAGAAGTTTGCCCGAAAATCCATATGGGCAAAAATGTAAAAACAAATATTATCTTCAACATGGTTACAAAATTACAAGATTTTCAAAAAAAATGGGCTTAAAATCTTTAAGCCCACCTAATTCCTATGAAAAACATCATATATCAGCAAAGTCCTAAGATTTAATTTATTATAATTTTTCTTGAAATGATTTGTCCGCCGATATTTGCGTTGATAAAGTAAATTCCATTGGGAACATTTATTTGAAAAGGTATTTGATGATGACCAGCGGGTAAATTTTGGTTCGGGAACTCATAAACTAATTTTCCTTGAACATCGTAAATTGAGGCATGGAAATCAGCAGATTGGAGTAATTTGATGTTTAACAAGGCTTGACCATTATTAGGGTTAGGGATTACCTGAAAATCGCTATCAGTTAGTAAAATAGGAGTTTTTTGAGTAGTGTTATCATATAACATGATATCATCCACACATAATGACTGTCCGAAGGCGTTGATAGTCATAAATTTGATACGAAGTTTATCGGAATTGGCATAAGGGGTCAGGTCAATAGTTTCTCTGCGCCATTGTGTAGCGGTATAAAAATTAACTTGTTGATCAGAGGGGACGTCAGTTGCAAGGTCATCACCACCTTTGTAATAAACTCTTGTCCAAGTATTACCAGCATCTTGTGAAACCCAGACCGTTAGGGTATCATTTATTTGTACAGAAATTTCACCAGGTGGAGCTTGGTAATCAAAAGGAACATAAGCTACGGAGAAATCAAGTTTAAGGAAACCGTTAAAATTTGTGGTGTTATAAACAGCGGACCATAATTCATCTTCTTGTCCGATATCAGAATAATTGTTAAAAATCATGCGAGCTGCTCTTTTACTACTACCAAAACCACCAGAGCCCGTCAGATTGGTTCTGCCCCAAGTGACACCATTGAAGCCATTGGCGCTAATGTCTTTATTGACAACATTCCATCCGTTAGGTGGAAAAGTGTTAGACTCAAAATCTTCTACAATAGGTAATGTAGCTGTAGAGACGTTACCTACGTAAATGAAATTATTTTTAGTGATGCTAGCTGTATCGGCTAAATTTTGGACTACTAAACTCACATTATACCAGCCGGTATCGGGGAAAGTAACATCCACAATGCTACCGGATGCGTTTAAAACTGTGGAACCGTTAGTAAATGTCCATGAATAAGAATTAGGCTGTCCAGCAGAGTAATCAATAAAGGTTACAGGTGCTCCTACCACTGTATTTTGAGTATTAGACCAGAAATTAGCAACAGGTTTTTTATATTTTCCTGTTCCGGTAGCTTGTTGATTGGTGTCTTTCCATAAGTTTACACGCCGTGAATAAGTTGGGTTATTTAAAGTGGCAATCATTCTATTAGCTTGACATTGGCTAAATTTGTTCATATAGGTATTATCCACGTAATCCATATAAAAACGAACATCATCAATTTTATCGGGGTTATCATTACCACAAGTATTTTGTTTTTTGGGAGTACCGAAATTATTATTTTTGGTAGGAGGGGTATCACAGCAAAAATCACCGCTTGCAGAGCAATTTGTGCTACCACAACCAGATTGAAAAGTGTGAAATAAACTTAACCAATGACCAATTTCGTGAGTGGGAGTTCTTCCGTATCTTTCTGAAGTTGAAAAATAGGTACCTTGAGGGTAATAGTTTGCATTACCAAAGCAATCTGAACGAATGACTATACCGTCATTAGTACTATTAGAGAGGTTAGGAAAAGTTGCATAGCCTAAAATGGTTCCTTGTGGGCTTCCTTTATCAATGCTTTTTACTAACCAGATGTTAAGGTACTTTGTGGGGTCCCATTTAGATAAAGTTTTGAGGGCAGTTTCTTCAGTAGCACGGTCAAGGTCAGTGAGGGTTGCATTTTGTACGTACACAATACCATCGGTTGGGTTACCGTTAGGGTCTTTTGTAGCCAAAGAAAATTCTATTTTAGTATCTACCCCGTAACCTCCATAACCAGGCGTACCCGGTACTCTTCTAAAATCATTAAATAATGACGGAAATTGTGATTTTATTTGTTCAGCAGAAATTTTTTCTGGTCCATTGTTATGAACTACATGCACTACCACCGGAATAACATAGTTAGAATTGTTGTCTAAAGTTTTTTGACTAGTACTTAAAGGCAAGTAATTTTGATTATCCATTATTTCCTGAATAAAATTGGGATGGTGTTTTATAATATCTTCGGGGTCATCAGTTCCACAGGTTGGTTTCTGAGCAATCAGGTAACTACTGTAACTTAATAAGAGCAATCCTAATAACAACTTTCCTTTCATATGTATAAATTTTCTACAAAGATACTTCAAAATTTTAATTTTTGCAAATGTTTAACATTTTTTTGTAACTAAAGGTAAAATTTCGTTATAAAGTGAATTTTTTGGTAATTTATTTTCGTTACTATTCAGGCGATATTTAAGCAACAAATTTTTAGCCCAAATTGAATTTTGTTCGATACAGTTTTTCTATTTTTTGACCCTTTATCTTTTATTAAATCGATTTCTTTTCACT
>Ga0068706_1000947_pt1 | contig 12510 bp, 9 predicted proteins | sample YNPMSBMetaG_FD_65632 | JGI IMG/M metagenome (GOLD analysis project Ga0068706, IMG submission 65632) | Anoxygenic and chlorotrophic microbial mat microbial communities from Yellowstone National Park, USA - YNP MS-B MetaG | ecosystem: Environmental > Aquatic > Thermal springs > Hot (42-90C) >...
CTTCCAGCTCCCCGTACAATTTCAATTTTTTGGACCATTTGCAAAGGAGGCGTGTAATAGGTTTCAGGGTAGCCTAAGGCGTCAGCACTGATATCGTAGCCATTTTGGCGTGTATTAAATTCAGATATTCGGTTGGGATTGAGACCTCTGACGCCTACGCTTAGTTGTATACCTGCACCGTCATTTTCTATAATGTTTGCACTAGGCAATTTACTCATCACTTGGCGGCTGTTATTCATTGCCAAATTTGCTGTAATCTGTGTTAAATCTAAGATTTCATTTTTTTTGCCTTCATACAAAGTAAAATGTTGGATACCCGTGAGCCGTTGAACTCCAAAAACTTTTTTTTCATAATCGTTTGTACCAATAATTGTAATTTCATTGACCTTGATATCTATGGGCTGTAAATAGATTTTGATTTTGCTGTGATGTCTTGAAATCACGAGAGCTGTATCCTTAAAACCGATACAAGAAATAAATAAGGTATCTGTATGATTTTGAATATTTTGAATAATAAACCTACCATTTTCATCGGAATAAGTTCCATTGTTTTGATAACGGATTTTTACACCTTCAATAGTTTCATTTGTGAACGCTTTGTAGACTTGTCCATTTAAAGACCATGTATTTTGCCCTTTTAGGATAGGGCTAATAATTATAAATAACCACCCTAAAAAATACGACTTCATTATACCCTAGGTTTTAGGGTGCAAATATTATATTTATTTAGATTTATTCCAAATTAAAATAAAAATTTTTACGATTTTTCTAAAAATAAAAAACCCCCTATCACTTACGACAGAGGGGATAAATCCATCCAAGATAAATTATTTTCCCGTATATTTAAAGGAATTAAAGAATTTGTTTACACTAGCTATTTGGGGTTCTATTCCCAAAACCGCAAATTGATAAAGGGTATTATAGATTTGAATGACTCGGTAATATACTTTGAAGCCATCCGTACTTTTTAGAACCATTTCATGCCCGGTAAAACCATTGTAAGTATAAGTTTTATCAGAAATAACTTCTGCCCCTAACTTTTCTACAAAAGCAGTTTTTGTGGCTTCAGTAGCTTCTTTCGCTTCAGCTTTATCCATATTGCCAGTGAAATTAGCAAAGAATAACATATAAATTTCTTCGCCATTAATACATTGCAGTTGATAGAACTTGGTTCCGTCTTCTAAATCGGTCACTTCTTCCGTGGGTTTAGATGGAAATGAACAAGTAAAATTACCTAAATTAGAAGAATAATTTACTTGTGCCAACAACTGATAGGTCATTAGACCTAAAAACACTACGATTTGAAATAAGTACTTCATGATATTTTAAATTTAAATTAAAAAATCAATTTTTGGTATCCCAACTACTTTTGGAAATTCCGCTCACAAATTTAGTAAATCCAATGAATAATGCAAAATTCATAAACAAAAAATGTTTGATAAATCTTAAAAATTTGACGTGAATATTTTGTTTTTCCAGTAAAAAATCCATAAAACCTAAGCAATATACTATAATTTGAAGTAGTAAAAAAAATTCAAAAAAATGATTATATACGGACGTACTGAAATATAGATAAATGTTTGATAGCAAAATTAGTACCAAAAAAAAAGGTGTAAACCATCTTAAAACTTTATGAGACCAGTAGGTCCAGGAAACAATCGTAAAAGGTAACCAAAACGATTTAAAATAAAAGAAATTTTGGAAATTCCCGGAGCCAATTCGTATTTTTCGTTGAAATTCTATTTTACTATCACCTGAAATTTCCATAGAACAAACAGCTTTTTCGTTTACTACAGTAGCATAACCTTTTAAAAGAACGTTCATAAAAATAAAAAAATCATCTACCACAAAATTTTTTGGTACTGGAACGTAAAGCTCATTTCTGAGAGCGTAACAAGCACCGTATGCACCTATTACACATCCTAAACGGCTTTCTCCTTTTTTGATGATTAATTCACGATTATTATACGCTATTTCCTGTATGCTAACATCCTTTTCTTTTGGGGCTGTACTCAAAAATAATGCTTGAACACCTCCAATTTTGGGATTTTGAAATGGACGAACTAACTCAGGAATAGTATCCGGATTGAAAATCGTATCCGCATCTGTTAAAATGATGATTTCAGCTTGAACTTTTTTTTGTAAATAATTGATTATCATAGGTTTACCTGTTCGCTCATGAAACCTTTCAAAATGAACTAGGGTGGGATACTTTTCCGTGTATTCTTTCAAAATTTCATCCGTTTTATCATTTGAACAGTCAGAGCCTACCCATATTTCGAACAGTTCTAATGGGTACTTAGTATTTAGCATTGAATCCATTTTTTTTCGGATTACTTGCTCTTCATTATATACTGACATCAAAACTGCTACTTTCACACTTGGAACATCTGTATTGAATTCTTGCGGAGTTTTGCTGAGCAATTTCATTAAAAAAGGAAAAAATACATAAGTATGAAGTACAAGAAAAATGCTAAAAAAAAATATCAACAATATAACACTATCAAGCATTTTCTAAAATTTTAAATTGTTGATAAAAATTTTGCATCTGCTGAATTAAATACTCCCAACGATAATGCGCTTGAATAAATTTCCTTGCATAAGTACCAATTTCCTTAGCTTTTTTAGCATCTGCTATTAAATCTGAAAGTTTTTGAATCCATTCAACAGGAGAATTTGCTATGACAATATTTTGATTATCTTGAATATCAATGCCTTCTGCACCGATAGATGTAGAAATAACACATTTCCCTAATGCCATGGATTCCACAATTTTGAGACGTATCCCAGAACCTGATAGTAAAGGCACTATCACAACAGAAAAATTTTGTAGATATTCGACAGCATCGGGAACCTCGCCGTGTATCACTACATTAGGATATTTCCATTTAAAAACTTGAGGTAAAGGATTTCTACCTGCTATATGTAATTGAATATCAGGATTTTGTTTATTGAATTCTGACCATATATTTTGAAGAAACCACTCTAAACCTTGTACATTCGGTAACCATTCTAAGCTTCCTAAATAACCTATTTTGGTAATTTTTTCTTCAAAAAACATATTTTTGTTAAGCCATTTCTCACTGACCCCTACGGGCACAGTGATGATAGGACCTCGGTAACCCAGTTTACGAAAATTTTCTGCATCTTTAGAAGATATCGCAATGATACCATCTAAATCTTGTATACTTTTGATTTCGTACTTTTTTAATCTTTTAGCAAGATGTTTTAAATAAAACTTTTTAAAGATATTTTTTTCATTTTGGGCTAATCGTTGCCAAATTTCAAATTCTACATTATGAGCGCGCAATATGATTGGAGCTTTCGTAATAGATTTCAGTAAATCAACATACAAACAAAGAGGTAACCCCTCTAACTGAATTATGTCAGGTTGATGTGCACGAACTACATTTATTAAAAGTTTTGAGAAATCCTCAGATAAAAATCTTTGAATATTATAAGGAAGCTCCGAAAATAAAAAATTATTAAAAGCAGAAAAGAAAGATATATCCGTGTTGATATTGGAAGTGTAAACAGTCGCATAGTCTTTTAAAGCAGCTGGGTCACAAAAATGCTTTTGGGTATTCAGTGAAGCCATAATAACTTGATAACCTGCAAGATGCAAGTGTTTAGTTACATGAAATATCGCAATCGCGCCACCGTCAGTTAATGGATACGGAACTCGGTTTGTAACTTGAAGAAGGGTCATTTATTGCAAAATTACAACATTTCTTACGTTCATTTTACAAAGTAGTACGAAAATTTTTTATAAACCTTTTGTGAAATAAATTTTAATTATTAAAATTGCACCATCATTTGAATATGGCAGATACATCAGATATCAAAAACGGTTTAGCGATTCGTTTTAATCATGACGTCTACACGGTCGTAGAGTTTCAACATGTAAAACCTGGTAAAGGTGCAGCTTTTGTCAGAACGAAACTGAAAAGCTTAACCACCGGGAAAGTGATTGATAACACATTCCCCTCTGGTACCAAAATTGAAATTGTAAACTTAACACGTACTAAGTACCAGTATTCATATCCTGATGGAAATGATTTAGTTTTTATTCATCCCGAAACTTTTGAACAAATTACTATTCCCAAAAATAAAATTGAAGGTGTTGAGTTTTTGAAAGAAAATGAAATGGTAGACGTGATTATTGATAGCGATACAGATAAAATTCTAACGGTTGACATTCCTATATTCGTTACCATGAGAGTGATATACACGGAACCCGGTGTCAAAGGAGATACTGCAACTAGTGCGATGAAACCTGCTACCTTAGAAACAGGTGCCGAAGTAAAAGTGCCTTTATTTATTGATAAAGACGAATTAATAAAAGTGGATACCAGAACAAGAACATACGTAGAACGTGTTAAATAAGTCTTAACCACTTGATCAAAAAAATTAAAAATATGGATTTAAAATCAATTTTAGAGCTACTGCGAACCGTTAATAAGTCAGACATTACAGAATTAGAAATTGAAGATAACGGTTTTAAAATCAAAATTAAAAAGGATGGTGGAAATTATCAAGTAATTCCGCAGCAGATACTTCCCGTGAGCCCTGTAAGTAACGTAATAACGCCGGCGGTCAATATGCCGATGGTTCCAACCACTACTCATCATGAGCCGGTCTCTTTGCCAAGTCAAGAAACAACAAAACCTGAAGAAACTTCCTCTTCAAAAAGTAACACCATTTTCATTAAATCTCCTATGATTGGAACTTTTTACAGAGCCTCTGCCCCTGATAAAGAACCTTACGTTAAAGTCGGTGATATTATCCACAAAAAGCAAGTACTCTGCTTGATTGAAGCCATGAAATTGTTCAACGAAATTGAATCAGAAGTTGATGGAAAAATTATCAGAATATTAGTAGAGAACGCACAGCCTGTTGAATACGACCAACCTTTATTTGAAGTAGAGCTAATTTAAGCGTTTATGTTCAAGAAAATTTTAATTGCGAATAGAGGAGAAATAGCCCTCAGGGTAATACGTACCTGCCGAGAAATGGGCATTAAAACAGTTGCCGTTTACTCTACTGTCGACAAAAATAGCTTGCACGTACGCTTTGCGGATGAAGCCGTATGTATCGGCCCTGCGCCCAGCAAGGATTCCTATTTAAATATTCCAAACATCATTTCAGCTGCTGAAATTACAGGTGTTGATGCCATTCATCCTGGTTACGGCTTCCTTGCTGAAAATGCAAAATTTGCGCAAGTTTGTAAGGATTATAATATTAAATTTTTAGGACCGTCCCCAGAGATTATTGAAGCGATGGGAGATAAATCTACTGCCAAAGAAAATATGAAGAAGGCAGGGGTCCCCATTATTCCTGGCTCTGAGGGGCTACTATCTAATTTTAAAGAAGCCATTGAAATTGCAAAAGAAATTGGCTATCCCGTGATCTTAAAAGCTACAGCTGGCGGCGGAGGGCGCGGAATGCGTTTAGTATGGAAAGAAGAAGATATGGAAACGGCTTTCCTTCAAGCATCTCAAGAAGCCGGTGCAGCTTTCGGTAATCCTGGGCTCTATCTTGAAAAATACATCCAAAACCCAAGACACGTAGAAATTCAAGTCGTCGGTGATCAATACGGAAATGTGTGCCATCTGTCTGAAAGAGACTGCTCCATTCAACGAAGACACCAAAAGCTTGTGGAAGAATGCCCAAGCCCCGCACTAACTCCTGAAATACGTGAAAAAATGGGGCAAGCAGCCATCAAAGCCGCTAAGTTTGTAAATTATGAAGGCGTCGGTACCGTAGAATTCCTTTTAGATGAAGACGGTTCCTTTTATTTTATGGAAATGAACACCCGTATTCAAGTAGAACACCCCGTTACCGAAGAAATTTTCCTTTATGACCTTATCAAAGAACAAATCAAAGTGCATGCAGGAATCCCTATCAGCGGAAGAAATTATTATCCAACAGACCGCTACGCTATGGAAGTACGTATCAACGCAGAAGACCCCTACAACGATTTTCGCACTTGCCCCGGCGAAATTACTGAATTTCATCTCCCAGGTGGGCATGGTGTTCGGGTAGATTCTCACGCCTACAAGGGTTATGTCATTCCACCTAATTACGACTCCATGATTGCTAAACTCATTGTTTCCGCTTTCTCAAGAGAGGAAGTTATCAACAAAATGTCACGTGCCCTTGAAGAATTTGTGATTGAAGGCGTAAAAACTACCATCCCCTTCCACAGAAAACTTATGAAAGACGATAGATTTAGAAGTGGTAACTACTCTACCAAATTCCTTCAAGATTTCAAATTTTAAATTATAATATCCTGAAATTTTCTATGAAGCTTTACGTTATTTTTACTTTTGCTTTTGTTTTTATTTTTCAAAAACTATATACTCAAAAAGGCTTGCCCTTGTTGGTGAACTATTTGCCAAAAGAATATAACGCAGGAAATAAAAATTTTGATTTAATCCAAGATGAGAGAGGAATTATTTTGGTTGCAAACGAGGAGGGCATTTTAAGTTTTGATGGTACCTATTGGAATTTAACACCAATTCCTAACAAAGCCCTTCCCAATACCCTAGACCTGACCGCAGACGGAAAAGTTCTTATAGCAGGTAACAATTTTTTAGGTTTCCTTGAAACTAACAAACAAGGAAATTACATTTTTAAAACTTTCCACACTGCTAACTGGGGAAATTCACGGAAAATTTATGTGTTTAATGATGGATTTTATGTAAGTACGGACAGTACTTTGTTGTACTATCATCAAGGCAAAATACAAAATTGTACTTTGGGGAATGCCATTTCATGGAATAAAAATTTAAGATTGGTAGTACATCATCAATGGGGCTTAGGAGCCGTTCAAGGAGCCCAATTCCTGCCTATAAAAGAAGCTCAACCATTAGCATCTAAAAAATTAGTTTCTATCGTAAAAATTCAGGACACTCAATATTTAGTTTGTTCGGCAGAAAGAATTTGGAACTTCCAAAACGGTTTGCTACTCCCTTTTAATAACAAAGCCGTCAATATCTATAAATCAGGAATTATTACCGACATCCGGCGCTCAAAAAACGGATATTTGATTATTTCTACTTTACGTTCTGGTGTCATTCTCTTAGGACCTAAAGGAGATTTAGTTTATTGGTTGAACCGCAATGCGGGCTTAGAATCAGATGCTGTTTATGGAACCATGGTAGATGACCGAGAAAGGCTATGGATGGCTTGCGAAGTAGGTATCTCTTTCGCGGATTTAAACCCGGGTATTACTTTTTTCTCCGAACGCTCAGGCCTTAAAGGGAGTGTCAACCAAATTTACAAAAAAGATAAAGAGCTTTATGCAGCTACTGATAGAGGTCTTTTCGTTTTATCTTTTGAAAATCAAATCCCTATTTTTAAACCTATCAAAGGAGTTATTTCTAACACCTTCAAAATCAAAGAGTATCAAAAAGAATTGTTTGTTGCATCTTTTTCAGGTTTATTTCGTTTACAAAAGGACTCCGCAATTGTAGTCTTAAAAGAACCTACCTTAGATTTATGCCTTACACAATCCGGAAAATTATATGCGGTAACAGAAAATAAAATTGTCCGTGTAAAAAAGCATCCTAAATATAAAATTTTTGAAACTCAAACCGTTGATACCCTTTCCCAAAACATAGAATACATTCTTGAAGATAAAAAAAGAGACTGGTTCTGGATTGGTAACTCAAAAAGCGTTTCGCTTATTCATGTCTTGAATGATAGTATTTTTAAGCAATATCCTTTTTTTATTGATGCAGAAGATTTAAAATTTGCTCAAACCACTAATAAAATTCTACTAACTAACAACGGAATTTTCAAATTAGACACCGAAAAATGGCGTTTCGTTAAAGATAGTTCTTTTGGAGAAGCCTGGCTTAGACAACCTGTAAACTTTTTACATAAGGATTCCAAAGGTTATCTTTGGTTAAATGCTAATGAAAAACTTTACCAGGCTACCTGGAATGTCCAAAATAAAGAATATCAATGGAAACTTGTACCCATTAAGAAAATTAAAAGTTTGATTGTCAATGATTTTTATCGTGAAAATGATGTGGTTTTTTGGCTTGGAACTACACAAGGTTTGATACGTTTTGAACCCAAAGCTAAAGAAATTCCTTCTACTAAGTTTTTTGCTCTTCCCCGTAAAATTTACATTAACAGAGATTCCTTAATTTTTGAAGGTAATTTTATGGAAAACGGTAAACTTGTAAATTATCAACCAATAAGTTCTTTATCTAACTTTCAATTTTATACAGACCTGCAATCCATTGAATTTCATTTCACAGCTACTACCTACGAAGACCCCACCGGAACTTATTTTCAGTATCGTTTAATAGGTTTAGACACATTATGGGAAGACTGGTCAAAAAATAATATATTCACTTTCACGAATTTACCTAGCGGAAAATATACTTTACAAGTTCGTGCAAAAAATATTTTAGAAGAAATAAGCCCTATTTACAGTTTTCAATTTGAAATCAAGCCTTTTTGGTATCAAACTACCATAGCAAAAATTTTCTTTTGGATTATAGGCATTCTAGCCTTAGGGGGCATTATTTGGCTAGGAATTATCATAAACACGAAAAGATTAAAAGCACAAAACGAATGGCTCCAATCTGAAATACAAAAAGCAACTGCTGAAATTCAAAAACAAAAAGCTGAAATTGAAGCGCAAAATTTAAAGCTCATTGAAACTAATCAAATTATTTCTGCTCAAAAAGAAGAAATTGAAAGAGATAAGCAAATTATTGAAGAAAAAAATCAGGAAATTTTGGATAGCATTACTTACGCCAAAAGAATTCAAACTGCGCTCATTCCTTCTGATGAAAACTTATCCAAAGCCTTTGGCAATGAATATTTTGTTGTTTTTTTCCCGAGAGATATTGTTTCAGGAGATTTTTATTGGCTGACAGAAGAAAATGGTATTTACATTATGGCAGTAGCAGATTGCACGGGGCACGGTGTACCAGGTGCTTTTATGACCATGATAGGTAACACGCTCTTAAATCAAATCGTCGGTTTTTACAGTATCATAGAACCCCACCAAATACTAAATCAATTGCATAAAGAAATTCGTACTGCCCTCAAACAAGATGAAGAATCCTCTAAAGTTCGTGATGGCATGGACTTAGCTATCTTTGCTTATCATAAAAATAAAAATTTGCTACAACTGGCTTCTGCTCAAAGACCTGTTTATTTCATTCGTAATGGTGAACTTCAAGAAATTAAAGGAGATAAATTCCCTATCGGTGGTAAAGACCCTGAACGTAATTATACCCTCCACGAGATAAACCTCCAATCTGGTGATGCCTTTTATTTCACTTCCGATGGATATGCTGACCAATTCAATCCAAATGACAAAAAATTCTCTTCCGGTAGACTGAAAAAGCTCATCCTTGAAATTTACCCTATGCCTATGAAAGAACAAGGAAAAATCTTATCTCAAACCTTTTTAGAGTGGAAAGGTGATGCCGAACAAATTGATGACGTGTTAGTCTTTGGTGTGAAATTTTAGCATGCAAATTGAGATAACCCAAGATGGTTCCAGTACCATTTTCATTCCTGAATGGAACGAAAGATACCACTCCAAAAATGGAGCTATTCAAGAATCCCTTTATGTTTATATCCAAAATGGTTTAAATCATTGTTTTAGACCTCAAATCCATATCCTTGAAATTGGCCTGGGCACAGGCTTGAACGTTTTACTAACCATACTTCACCAAAAAAATGATACCTCTATTCATTATATCTCCCTTGAACCTTATCCCCTGAATAAAGAACTTTACACGGCTTTAAACTTTATTCAATTAGCTGAATTTCAGAATCTTTCAGAAATTTATTTTCAGATTCATGAATGCGCCGAAAATACTCCTCAACTTTTTAAAGAAAACTTTTGTTTTACCAAGCTCTATACAAAAATTCAGGATTTCCGAAGTGATAAAAAGTTTGATTTAGTTTATTGGGATGCCTTTGGTCCGAGAGTACAACCTGAAATGTGGTCTCTTGATTTATGTAAAAAAATTTACGATTTACTTAATCCGAATGGATTTATAGTTACTTATTGTGCACAAGGGCAATTTAAAAGAAACCTGAAAGCAGCAGGCTTTAAGGTTGAAAGTTTACCAGGACCCCTTTTAAAAAGAGAAATGACACGTGCCATGAAAGCAAATTGTAACTCTTGATACCCATTTAAAAACTTACTTATTCACAACTATAATAAAAGGAATTGCGTTTGCCGGAGTATCCTTTACTTGAACTTGAATTTTATCGCCCGTTTGATATTTCAGGTAATCCGTAGAAATTAAATTATTGCCAAGAGCTTTTTTAACTCGCATTTCATATGTTCCATTTCTATCCATGTTGATTTTGTCATTGATGGCGTTAATATCCAATTCCGTTTTAGACAAAATCACACACATGATATCTTGAGTACCGATATCGTCTACCATTAAAGAATAATCAGCAGGGAAAACACGTGTGCCTACGATACCGCAATAAGGCGAATGGTCTTTGGTGTAAGGAAATAAAATGTAGGAAGAACCGTCCGTTTCTTGTCCGATTACATAGACATAGCAAGCCATATCGTTTTTTACACTTATCTTAAACTTAGTTTTGATGGGGACTCTGTAAGCGGTTTCAAAAGTATAACCATTTTGGTAAGTTAAGTTAATCCATTCGTTTGTTTTATTGATTTTGAAGCCGATTTCAGCAGAAAAGTCTAAGCCTTTGGTTTCTTTTTTTTCCCTTGGGAAAGGGAAGAGCCCGTAAGCTTCCATGCAAAAAGCCTTAAAATCTTTTTCAGACATCCAAAAAATACCATCTTTACCAAATTCTTTACCCCAGGAATTCATAATTTGAACACCTTTCTGGTTGTCATAGCCTATTACACACATGGCATGACCGCCAAATGTACTTCCTTGATTATTTTTAAAGAGCTCAAGTTGCTCGTAGTCATATTCATTAGGGCGCCATACTTCTTTTCCGTACATACTTTCAAAGGAACCACCTACAGGTAAAGCCACCACCACCGGTGCTCCTTGTGCTAAGTTTTGTTTCATAGCTTCGTAGTTGATGTCAAAAGTTTGACCCGTTGTTAAACGATTGTAACCTAAAATTCTATAATTCCTTGCCTTTTTTTTCAGTTGATTATCAGGAAGTTCTGAGCAAGTACTTTCATCATAACCAAAATCAGAGAGAGGAACATCTCCTAATTTGGTGAGTAATTCCATAGCATCATTGATGTAAGAACCTCTATCGCAGCCTGCTACTTTTATTTGATTATAAACAAAACTGGGGCTAAAAGCAATTTGGTTGGGGTCATCGCCGAAACTTGCCGATTGCAGAATGGTTCGTGCTGCATAGGAACTAGACCAACCCACGCAGGAGCCTTGTTGCCCTTGTGACCTACGCTCGGGCGCATACGCTAATAAACTCACTGACTCGGGCAAATCTGCTTCCGATAAAGGCTCAAATATCTTCGCTTTCTTAAATTCTTCCTTACTGATGTTACACCCCTTTCCTCCCTTGTTATCCAAGGTTTGGTTTTGTTCATTTGAACTATCTTTTCTTGAACCTTTGCATGAAAATAATAACGTAACAAATAGTATAATAACGAGATTTCTCATCTCAATTCCAAAAGACAAAAATAGTTTTTTTTTTAGTATTCATAGATGATTCTCAGAAAAAATTTAGGTCTTCAAAATGTAAGTTTTTTTTAAAAAAAACCTTTTTTTCAATGCAAATAGATACATTTTCATTATTTTTACCTATGTAAGATTTTTTAAAAAATTTTCGTTTTACATGAAGAACTTATTTTAAACCTACTTAAATTTGCTTACGGACTAACTTTTTACAAATATGAAAAAGATATGTATCTTACTTGGTTTATGGGTATCATTAGGTTTACAGGCACAAAATGTGCGAATCAGTGATACCAATGGTACGCCTCACAATAGTGCAGGTTTAGAGATTGATTACAACAATAGAGGGCTATTAGTTCCTCGGATGACGCAAGCTCAACGGGATGCTATCGGTTCTCCTGCTCATTCACTTTTAATATTCAATTTAACCACAAACTGTTATGAATGGTGGGATAACGTAGGTAGCCGTTGGGTAACTATCAGTTGTGGGGACTGTTCCAGTGCACCGTCAGACCCTACTGCCACAGCAGGAACTAATGTAACAGGAAATTCGTTTACCGCCAACTGGAAACCCGTAGGTACTGCAACCTATTACCGTTTAGAAGTTGCTACCGACATGGCTTTTACTAATCCTTTACCTGGCTTTAATAACTTGAATGTAGGGAATGTTACTTCGTTTGATGTTCCTGGATTTAACTGCTGCGTAACCTTGAATTGTAATACCACTTACTACTATCGTGTAAAAGCTTGTAATCCATGTGGTTGTAGCAATGTAAGTAACGTTATCTCGGTTACAACTTCATCTACTGTTCCCTCTGCTCCTACTGCGAATGCCGCTACTAATATAACCTCAACGAGCTTTACAGCTAATTGGAGTTCTTCC
>Ga0068706_1000950_pt1 | contig 12480 bp, 10 predicted proteins | sample YNPMSBMetaG_FD_65632 | JGI IMG/M metagenome (GOLD analysis project Ga0068706, IMG submission 65632) | Anoxygenic and chlorotrophic microbial mat microbial communities from Yellowstone National Park, USA - YNP MS-B MetaG | ecosystem: Environmental > Aquatic > Thermal springs > Hot (42-90C) >...
TTCCACAGCCGCAGGGCGCTTTCCTCGGCATCCTGGATCAAACGGGAAATGTCCAGGCTGTACCAGGAAGCCGCGTAAAAAGCGCAACTGCGCAGGGCGTGGAGCGATACTGGATGGTCTAGGATTAGGGTTTCGTCTAGGTCGAACAAAATCGCTTGAATCACCCCATAATCTTAGCGCTCGAGGGATGCCCAAGGCGCCTCTCGCTTGTTTGTTTTGCAAGAGCTGCGCTTGTCAGTGGGCTTTTTCCAACAACACCCGCGCCCCCTCGACCAGGGCTTCTTGCTCATCGCGGGTGTGTTTGAGGCCCTCCCACAGCGCGCTGAAGTAGCTCTCCTGCATGAGGGCAATCTCGATGGCCATAACCTTTTCGAAAGCAGAAATGGCAGCGAGAATTTCAGGCCCACGCAGGGCGTTGCGGAGGTGCTCGAGGGTCAACTCCTGTACGATACCCACAGCCGGAATGTAATGCTCCGGTCGCACCCCCACCTGGGCATGAACCCACCCGATATACATCCGCCGCCTGGCGTAATGAGCGTCGTACTGGCCGGAAAAAAGCTCGCGGTACCAGGCCGCGAACGACTGGTACAGCCGCTCCACCCGGCCCGGTACGCTCCATAGAATTTCGTGCATCTCAGGGTCGCGCCCCAGGTAGTCGTAAAAAGCCAGGGCCACCTCAGGTGCCAGCGGGCCTGCGATGGGCTCGAGGCTCCGCAAGGTGTGTACATGCTGCTCGGTCAGGCCCGTGCGGCGCACCAGGGTTTGCAGCAGCTCTCCAGGCTTCATCCCAGCGATTTTAGAACATTCTCCTGTAAATGTTTATCCTAAGCGAAAGCTCAGAACGAACACCCACGGGGTGCACCTAGCTTCACGGAGGTCTGGTAAGACTTACGCAGCTGAGCCCAACACAGCCGTAGATAGAACTCCCACATCGGCCCGTCGGGAGAGGATTTTCCATAACCCCTAGTAGAGCTCGGTGAGCCAAAGACTGCCTCACCACACCCCTGAGGTGAGTCTGCACAAGGAGAGGGCCCCCAGAAAGATCAGGAGGACTTCTTACTACTTCAGATATCGCCTGGAAAAGGCGTGGGGCAGAAGCTCGCCCAGCGTGGTATGTAGCTCGGCACCGTTTGTACTTAGGCAATGCACCGGCGTGTCGGGCTGAGCAAACTCGCTTAGCACCTGTCTGCAGCCGCCACAAGGAGTTGCTGGCTGCTCTCCCCGGCTCATGATCCAAACCTCAACCACCTCGCGCTCCCCTGCCGAGATCATCTGTAAGGTGGCCGATTGTTCTGCACAGCGCAAAAGGGGGTAGGCAGCGTTCTCTACGTTAACCCCACCGTAAAGCCGACCCGACCTGGACTTAACCACCGCGGCTACGGCAAAACCGGAGTAAGGCGAGTAGGAACGGGTTAGAAGCTGCTCAAGTTTGCTCAATATTCTCTTGGGTGTCCTAGACACGGCTTTAGCATACCGCGCGGTGGTTATACTTCCTTGGAAATCACCGACTCGCTGAGGGTCTCATCGTCGCTGGGCTCTGGGGTTTTCTTTTGTACCCGCACCCACTCAATACCACGAGGATCAGCGGTTTCAACAGTGAAGATGTATCCGGCGTACTCGAGCTTTTCCCCCACCTCAGGTATGTGCCCAAACTCATCCATTAGGAAGCCGGAAAGGGTGTCATACTCCCCCTCGGGCAGCTCTATGCCCAGCTTTTCCGAGGCGTCCTCCAGCGGGATCGAGGCAGCCAGCAGATAGACCCCTTGAGCTATCTCCTGCACTGGGGCCGCCTCTTCCTCGTCAGATTCGTCGTAGATTTCCCCAACTATCTCTTCGATGATGTCCTCGAGGGTAACCAGCCCCGCAGTGCCCTTGAATTCGTCTACCACAATGGCCATATGGGTCTTGCGGCGGCGCATCTCGCGCAGAAGCTCCCTGGCCCCCATGGTCTCAGGCACAAAGTAGGCGGGGTGGCTTATGCTTCCAATCTTGATACTGTCCAACTCCGGCCCCTCGTACTCAAGCAGATCTTTAATGTAGGCCACCCCGACGATGTTGTCGATGGTTTCCTGGTAGACCGGGACTCTGGAATAACGGTGTTCACGGGCCATGTGCCAGAAGTCGCGCAGGCTGGCTTCAGCCGATATGGCCACCATCTCCACCCTGGGTACCATAATCGAGCGCACCGGGGTTTCTTCCAGATCGAGAATCTGGCTAATGATTTCGCCCTCGCTCTCGTCTAGAACCCCTTCTCTTGAGGAGGCCTCTACGATGAGCTTGAGTTCTTCCGCGCTGCCCACCATGGAGTGCGAGGGGGCTTCCCTGAGGCCCAGCGATTTCAGAAAGAAGTTGCCGCTCCGGTTGAAAAGCCAGACCAGCGGGGCCGTGAGCCGCTGGAAGAGATTGAGCGGCAGAATAGTGATGAAGGCGACCTGCTCAGTGCGCTGGAGAGCGATGCCCTTGGGAATCAGCTCGCCAAAGAGCACGGTGACATAGGTTATGAGAATGACCGAGAAGACAAAACTGAAGGATGAAAGCAGACCGCTTTCTGCCACGGCAGCAGCCTGCGTTTGGCCAAACAGAGCAGTGATGCCAGCTACAATTAGCCGGGTGACGTAGGGCTCCCCGAAAGCCCCCAGGATCAGGTTGGTGGCGGTGATGCCCAGTTGTGTGGTAGCGATGTAGGTGTCAAGCTTAGCTATGGCCTCCTTGAGCAACTTACCCTGCCAGGCGCCAGTATCGGCCATCTGCTCGACACGGCTGCGCCGAATTGCCACCAGGGCAAATTCTGCGGCGACAAAAAAAGCGTTTATAAGGATGAGAAAGAGGATGATTCCAAGACTGCCAGGGATGCTTTCCATAGGTTTCGCGTCAGGCCCAACCAAAAGCTGGCCCACCCCGGGGGCTTCCCAGGGCAACGCCAGGGCTACGTTTGGGAGGGGAGTCCATACGCTACTAAACGGAAGTCTACCACAGCCCTAGGCGCGCCACAAGCGGCGGCAGAAATAGCAAAATGCCGACCAAGGCAGCGATTGTACTGGCCAGCAGCACGCCTGCCGCAGCGACGTCTTTAGCTGCTTTGGCCAGGGGATGGTAGTTGGGTGAGACCAGATCTACCACAGCCTCCAGGGCAGTGTTGATGAGCTCGAGCCCCAGCACCAGGGCCGTCAGCAGCAGCACCGGCACCGGGTTAACCTGTAACCACAAGGCCAGGGCTAGGGCTAGAATCGCGATATAGACCTCGAGGCGAAAATTGCGCTGGTGTTTCCAGGCGAAGCGAACTCCAGCCCAGGCATAAGCAAACGAGGCCCGCAGACCCCGTAGAGGCAGAGGGTCGCGGCCGGGCCTGGGGGAGGGGCTTCGGGGAGACATAGGACTAGAGCTCGAGGATACGTGCCTGCACCCAACGGAATCCCGCCCACTCCTCCTCACTCTGATGATCGTGCCCTAGCAGGTGCCACAAGGCGTGGGCTGCCAGCACCTTAACTTCGTCTTTCAGGCTGTGTCCTTGCCCCTCAGCCTGGCGGCGGGCGGTATCGAGGCTAATCACAATATCACCCAGGTGCGCTGGAACGAAAGGGTCTCCCGGTTCATAAGTAGGAAATGAAAGGACATCGGTAGGGGTGTCCTCACCCCAGTAGGCCCGCTTTAGGGCTTGAATCTCGGCATCATTGGTCAGAATGAGGGTCAGGGATTTATCGCCATGGCCCAGCTCCTCCAGCAGCCGCCCGAGGGCTTTACGCACAGCGAGGCCTAGGCCTGGGGGAAGCTGGGTGTGCGAAACCAGGTCTATCTGCCCCATTAGCCATGACTTTCGCGCTCGTGGGACTCGTAGGCCTTGATGATGCGGGCCACCAGCGGGTGACGCACCACATCCGACTCTAAAAAATGCTGCTGGGCGATACCCTGGATACCCTTTAGGATGCGCATGGCCTCCACCAGGCCACTCTTCTGCGCCTTAGGGAGGTCAATCTGGGTGATGTCGCCGGTGATGACCACCCGGCTGTTGAAACCCATACGGGTCAGGAACATTTTCATCTGCTCGGGGGTGGTGTTTTGGGCTTCGTCGAGAATGATAAAAGCGTCGTTCAGGGTACGACCCCGCATGAAGGCCAAGGGTGCCACCTCAATCACCCCTGACTGGATGTATTGTTCAAAGCGCTCAGCGTCGATCATATCGAAGAGGGCGTCGTAGAGTGGGCGCAGATAGGGATCAATCTTAGCTTGTAGATCACCCGGAAGAAAACCCAGGCGCTCCCCCGCCTCCACAGCGGGGCGGGTTAGGATGATGCGCTTTACTTTTTTGGCCTTTAGAAAGGCCACAGCCATGGCCACAGCCAGGTAGGTTTTGCCAGTGCCAGCAGGCCCCACGCCAAAGGTAATGTCGTGGCTGCTGATAGCTTCCACATACTGCCGCTGGCCGGGGGTTTTGGGCTTAAGTCTGCCAGGCAAGGTTATCTCGCCGCCCAGAACCGGCACGGTGGTTTCGCTGGGAAGCGACTGACCGTTTTCTGCCACTAGGATAACCTGCTCGAGGGTGGCCGTATCAATCTCGGCGCCCTGGCGCACCAGGGTGACCAGGTCACGTATAACCCGTTCGGCCAGACGTACCTCATCTGCCTCGCCTGAAATTTGCACCTCTTGTCCCCGCACCACCAGTTGTGCAGGCAGTAGCTTGCGCAGGGTTTTTAAGTGCCTGTCGCCGTGGCCCAACAAGGACAGGGCTTCCTGGGCCGAGCGAAGGGGGACTACCGCCTTGATTTGCGTGCTCTTCTCCAATATCGACTCCTGGGTTCGGCCAGCACTTGAAGCCAAACCACACCGCTTAGGATATCACGTGTCGAAGCGGAAAAAACCCAAGGTGCTGCGGCGGGCCTAGCTTTGTGTTCTTCGCTGGCAGCTGGTTCCCTCCTGACAGCTGCTGGGGGGGGTTCCTTGGTCTGCCGGGTGCTGGAGCGAGCCAAGCGCTCACGCTCAACTTCCTCGAGACTTCGCGGTCGTTTAGGGGGTGTCCTATGTTTTGGGGGTGGGGCAGGCTGGCTGACCAGCGGACGGGTAGGCGGGGCGCTGGCTGGCGGAGGAGAGGGAGGAGAGCTTGTGGATGCCCCTGGTGGTGGGGGCTGGGTGCTAGGCTGCGGGGACGGGCGGCGCTCCTGTGGTAAGGGAATCTCTTCTGGCTCAAAATCGGGGGGTACCTGCTGGCCCCGCCTGAGCAAGCCTTGTAGGGCGGGCAGCACGATGAAGAAGAAGAGGAACAAAAGACCCAGAAGATCGTTTAGGCCCATGAAACCCTCCACTTAGGGCTGCAAGAAGCCAGTATCGCAGCCGCAAACCAGGTCTCTCGGCTAGGACAGTAAGCGTTCTGCCCGTCTATCACGCCAGAGGCATCCACGAGAGCTGCTAGGGGTATGGGCTTGGCTGCACCCACAGGCGGAGAAGGTTTGCTTGGGGTGAGGCTCCTCTGGAAATGCCTCTCCTGCTGTAGGGCTAACCAGATGTGTACGTTGCTCAACACCAACACCCCTTAGCGCTGTGTACCACCAGCACTACCGTCGGAGGTCCCGCCGCCGCTAGCCCTGCTGATAGACTCGCGCATGTCCGTGTCTGCCTCGATGTTTTTGAGCTGGTAGTAGTCCATGACGCCTATGCGACCGCTGCGGAGAGCTTCGGCCAGGGCCATGGGTACGGCTGCTTGGGCCTCAATCAGCTTGGCCCGCATGGCCTCAACCAGAGCAGCGTTTTCCTGCTCCACAGCCACAGCCATGGCGCGGCGTTCTTCCGCTTTAGCCTGGGCGATTTTCTTGTCGGCCTCGGCCTGATCGGTGCGAAGCTGGGCCCCGATGTTTTTCCCCACATCTACTTCGGCGATGTCCACTGAAAGAATTTCAAATGCTGTACCGGCATCCAGGCCTTTGGCTAGTACGGTTTTAGATATGCGATCGGGTTGCTCGAGCACCAGTTTGTGGTCTTCCGATTGGCCAATAGAAGCCACAATACCCTCGCCTACTCGAGCCACGATGGTCTCTTCGCCCGCCCCACCCACCAAGCGGTCGATGTTGGCACGCACCGTGATACGCGCAGTAGCCAGCAGCTGGATACCATCTTTTGCCATACCAGCCACCATGGGGCTGGTGATTACCTTAGGGTTGACGGAAAGCCGTACGGCCTCGAGCACGTCCCGCCCAGCCAGGTCGATGGCAGCAGCGCGGTCAAAGTTGAGTTTAATGCCAGCCTTATCGGCCGCAATCAGGGCGTCAACCACCCGGTCTACATTGCCTCCAGCAAGGTACTGGGCCTCGAGCTTGGCAGTCTCCACCGGAATACCAGCCTTGAAGGCCTTGATCATAGGGTTGACAATCTTGGCTGGAGGGATGCGCCGGAAGCGCATGCCGATCAGCGAGGTGAGGGGCACATTCACACCAGAAAACAACGCCGTAATCCATAGTGGAACCGGCACAAGGTAGAAGAACAAGAAAACGATTAGCAAAAGGATACCAGCGACGATCAAGATTCCAAACTCCATGGGATCCTCCTTTAGGGTTCGGGGTACAGCACGGTAAAAAGCCAGCCACCAACAACTCACATGTTAAACCATGCCAACTCCCTCAACTCTCCACTTTACGAACCACCACTCGGGGGCCTTCTACTTGGATGACACGAACGGCTTGGCCGCGCTCAATGAACTCACCCATGGTTACCACGTCTACCCGGCGGTCACCAAACTGAGCGGTGCCCGCCGGACGCAGGTCTGTGGTGGCTTTACCGATGGCTCCCAGTAGCAACTCCAACTCGTTTTTAGGCGGAGCCACCTCTTCAACCGCACTGCTTAGCACAAAGGGCCGGGCTACCCGCCCCCTAGGGAGGTAGCGCAGTATGAGGAATAGGCCCAGCACCAATCCAATGATGGCAAAAGAGCCGACCTGCAAGGCCTGGTCGCCAAAGGTAAAGTAGGTCGAAACGCCAATTAGCCCTAGTCCCAACAGGCCTAGTATGCCGAAGCCGGGTGTAACAAATAGCTCGAACACAACCAGCAGCAAGCCAGCAAACAGCAAAATTATGGTCAAGGCGCTGGAAAGGCCTGCCAGGTAGCCCCCCAGGAAGAACAGACCCAGTGAAGTCAGGCCGATAATGGCAGGGATGAAGGTACCGGGTGTAAAAAATTCCAGAACGAGCCCCAAAATCCCCACCGCCAAAAGTATGGCTGCGATGGTCGGGTCGGTCAAAAAGCGGGCCACGCGTATCTGAGGGCCGGGCTCGAGCTCCTGGGTATCGGTGCTGAATCCGGCTTTCTCGAGGGCTGCTCGCAGGCTGGGCACCTCCGCATCGGCGACCTTGAGTTCCACCGCCTTTCTGGCCGAGAGGGTTAGGGGTTCTCCCCTAGTGGTGATGCCCCGAACCTCGGCCTCGGGGTCTACCATAGCTTCAGCAATGTTGGCGGGGCGGTTGCGGGCCTCGGCTACGGCCCGGAACTTACCTTTGAGGGCCGATATGACCTTGCGGTCGGCTGCGGTGGCGTTGCCCACCACCGGCGTAACCGCGACGGGCAAAGCGGCCCCGATATTGGAGCCGGGCAGCATCATAATCTGCTGGGCAGCCAGTGAGATGAGTGCTCCGGCTGAGAAAGCGTTCTCGACTACGGCTAGGGTAGGCACCGTGGAGGCTAGGATGCGGTCGGTGATGCGAATGGCCGCGTCCACCCGCCCGCCGGGGGTGTTGACCCGAAAGACCACCCCGCTTGCTCCCTCGCGTTCTGCTTGATCAAGGGACCGCTCAATGAAAACGGCCAAAGGCCCATCTATGGTTCCCTCGATAGGGATGATGTAGGTTCTAGCCTGCACTGTGGCAGCAACCAGGAGTAGAAAGAAAAGCAGCTTTCTCACCAAGATTATATTAGCAAGCCAGGGCAAGTCTTGTGTAATCTAAAGGGCTTGGCCACAAACGCAAACGCCCGGCCTGGGCTCAAGCGTGAAGTTTCGCCGCTCGTGGAGGCGGCTACCAAGGGGTAGAATCTGATTGTGAGGCTTGGCCTAATCGGATTTCCAGTCGAACATTCGCTTTCCCCCAGCATCCACGAAGCCGCTTTGAAGGCAGCCGGGATCGAAGGCTCTTACCACACCCTCGAGACCCCCCCCGCCCTTCTACCAGCACGTCTGCAAGAGATTCACCGGGAGTACGCCGGGGTCAACGTTACCGTTCCGCACAAGGAAAGCGTATTGAGGTACCTGGACGAACTAAGCCCTGAGGCCAAGGCCATCGGAGCAGTCAACACCATCGTCTGCGCGCAGGGCCGCTTAGTAGGCCACAATACCGATGCCTTAGGGTTTATCTTTGGTTTGAACGAAGCCGGTATCTGCTACCGCAACAAAAAGGCGCTGGTGCTGGGGGCCGGGGGGGCTGCTCGAGCTGTTGCTTACGCTTTGAAGAGAGAAGGTGCACAAGTAGCGGTATACAACCGTACCCAAAGCCGGGCAGAGGCCTTGTGTGAGGCCATGGGGTTGCACTTGGTTACCGGGGCTTTATTGGAAGCAGCCGTTCAAGGTTGCGATTTGTTAATCAACACCACCAGCGTGGGCCTCAGAGACCCCTCCAGCTCCCCTCTGCCACCTGGCTTGCTGCCCCGCGGTGTGGTGATAGATATCGTTTACAACCCGCCGACCACCCGGCTACTGCTCGAGGCCCGGCAAGCAGGCCTTCCCACGCTGAACGGCCTGCCCATGCTGGTATGGCAGGCGGCGCTTGCTTTTGAGCTTTGGACTGGGATCAAACCTGATGTCCAGATCATGTATAAAGCAGCTCAGAGCGGGTTGCAAGGGGCTGCCCCGGCACAATCATAATGCCTTGCTGATCCCTCTGCCCTTTAGCCCTCAATCACTATGGGCAGTATGACCGGATTGCGTCCGGTGTTCTTGGCGATGAACTTCTTGACCGGGTAGTAGATGTCGTCGCGGATTTCCTCGAGGCGTTTCTTCTCACGTACCCCTTTGTAGAGCGCCTCCGAGGCCATCTTGCGCACCTCGCCTAACAAGCGTTCACCGGCCTTGACAAAGCCCTTAGAAATGACCTCCACCAGCGGTTCACGGCTAACCAGGGCAGTGATGATGACCACCCCTTCGGCAGCCATATGCTTGCGGTCTTCCAGGATTTCATCGGTAATATCGCCCACCCCCAGGCCATCTACGTAGAGTTGGCCGTGGGGCACGGTTCCGTCGAATTCGATGTTGTCTGGGGTGAGCTTGATGAGGCGCCCGTTTTCGGGAATCAGAATTTTTTCGGGCGGATGGGAAATACTCTGGGCCAGCCACTTGAAGTTGATCTGCTGGCGAATCTCACCGTGCCAGGGCAACAAAAACCTTGGACGGGTCAGGTTGAGCACGGTCTTGATCTCCTCATGACTGGCATGGCCGGAGGCATGCACGCGGTAGCGCGGCGGGTAGAACACGTAGGCCCCCAGGGCATAAAGCCGATTGATAACGGTGTTGACCGCTTCCTCGTTACCGGGGATCGGACTGCTGCTCAGGATGACGGTGTCGCCCTCTTTGATGGCCATCTTGCTATGCGCTCCAGCCGCCAAGCGGGCCAGAACGGCCTCGGGCTGCCCCTGCGAGCCAGTGGTAATCACCAGTACCTGTTCATCGGGTAGGTCTTTGATTTCATCGAGGGTATAGAAGCGGTCTTTTTGGCGGAAATAGCCCAGCTCGAGCGCGATGCGGGTGTGTTTGAGCATCGAGCGCCCATCCACCGCAATCTTGCGTCCGTACTTCTCACCTGCCGTGACCACCGACTGAATACGGTGGATATGCGAGGCGAAAGTGGTCACAAAAATACGCCCCTTGGCGGCACCAATTACCCTATCGAGCTCTTCTGCCACCTCGGTTTCGCTAGGGGTAAACCCAAGGCGCTCACCATTGGTGGAATCGGCGATCAGGCACAAGACCCCTTGCTCTCCGGCCTCAGCAATTTTCTCTAGGTGGGAGGTCTGTCCGTCAATGGGTCGCTCATCAAGTTTGAAGTCACCAGTGTGCACGATCCTGCCAATAGGGGTATGAATGATAATACCGAAGTTGTCGGGAATGGAGTGGGTCATGCGGAACAGGTCGAGCTGGAAGTAGCGCCCAATGCTAATACGGTCGTCGAGAGATACCTCCTTGAAGTCGTAGTCGGCCAGCGGCAGTCCGAACTCCTCGAGCTTACCCTTCACCAAGCCTAGGGTGAGCTTAGCACCATACACCGGAACCCGTGGTAGCTGCGGAAAAAGGTAGGGCAGGGCCCCGATGTGGTCCTCATGACCATGGGTCAGCACCCAGCCTCGGATAAGGTCTTTGTGCTGGACGAGATAATCAATGCGTGGGATCACGATATCCACACCCAGCATCTGCGCGCTTGGAAAGGCCAGGCCGCCATCAATGATGAACATCTCGTCTGCATAACGGATGGCGGTGATGTTCTTACCAATCTCGCCAGCCCCACCCAGGAACACGATCTCCACGGCAGCACCGGGTTTACCAAGGATGATAGGCGCCTTGGGTTTAGGCCTCATTTGCCGACGACGGGGGCCTTGGGGGCGGCTAAAGGATGGATTGTTGGTCATATTCGCTCCAAGAGTTAGGTTACGCGGGTTGGCTTCGGCCCGCAAAAGCGCCCGCATTGTGGACAGCGGGTGGCCGGGTCTCACCCCATCAAACCCGCTACCCGCCCGAGTTAACGTCGGACGGGGGGTTTACGCGGTGCGATCAGACCCTCGAGCTCCGGGCGGATCAGGTCAACCCGTCCCTGTTCATCGATGTTGTTGACCTTGACCTTGATCTTCTGCCCTAGCGAAAGCACATCCTCGACTCTTTCAACCCGTCCTTTGGCCAGCTGGCTGATATGCAGCAGGCCGTCTTTGCCAGGTAGAATTTCGATGAAAGCGCCAAAATTGGTGATCCGGATAACCGTACCCTCATAAATCTCGCCTACCTTGGCCTCAGCGGTCTGGCTCAAGATGCGGGCTTTGGCCTCCTCGGCTGCGGCTGCGCTGGCGCTGTAGAGCCGAATGGTACCGTCCTGCTCAATGTCAATTTCTACACCCAGCTCCTCGAGCTGGCGAATGTTCTTCCCCCCAGGCCCAATGATGCCCCCGATTTTTTCGGGGTTGACCCTAAGGGTCAGAATACGTGGCACATGGGGCTTCATCTCGGCCCGATGGGTAGGCAGGGCCTTTTCCATAAGGCCCAGAATGTGCAGCCGAGCTTCTCGAGCTTGGTACAGCGCCGCACGCATGATTTCGGGGGTCAGACCTTTGATCTTGATGTCCATCTGCAAGGCAGTGATGCCATCACGTGTGCCTGTGACCTTAAAGTCCATGTCGCCCAGGGCATCTTCCAAACCCAAGATATCGGTGAGCACTACCGCCTGCTCGCCTTCTTTGACCAGCCCCATAGCCACACCTGCAACGTGTTTTTTGAGGGGCACTCCAGCGTCCAACAGGGCCAGGCAGCCAGCGCACACCGTGGCCATGCTGGAAGAGCCATTGGACTCTAGCACATCGCCTACCACCCGGATGGTGTAAGGGAACTCTTCCCGCGAGGGTAGAACCGCCTTCAAGCCGCGCTTAGCCAGGTTACCGTGGCCCACCTCGCGGCGGCTTACCCCACGCAGACGCCTGACCTCACCGGTGGAATAGGGAGGGAAGTTGTAGTGCACCAAGAAGGGGTCTTCGGTTTCAATGCCGAGGTCATCTACCAGCTGGGCGTCACGGCCGGTGCCTAAAGTAACCACGCCCAGCACCTGGGTCTCGCCCCGGCTGAAAACAGCCGAGCCGTGGGGTTTGGGCAGCACGTTGTGCTCGATCCAGATAGGCCGAATCTGCTGGGGGGTGCGACCGTCGGCCCGCTTGTTTTCCTGTAAGACGAGCCTTCGTAGCTCCTGCCTGACTACCTCATTGAAGCCTTCTGAAAAAAGCTTGCGCCGCTCGTGGTCAATCGAGCCATCCTCGGCAGGCGGAACAAACTCTTCCAGCAAGGCCTGGGCGAAGGCCTCTAGGGCAGCCGAGCGCTCTCCTTTAGAAGCGGTCTGCAGGACACTAGAGAGCCCTTTTTCCACCGCCCGCTGATATAAGGCTGCCTGAGCGTCGGGATCGAGCCTAGCCGGGGGTTCGAAGGCAAACTTGGGTTTGCCCAGCTCTGCACGCATTTGCTCTTGCAGCTCGAGGATGGGCTGCATGGCCTGGTGGGCGAACTCGAGGGCTTCCAGCAGCTGATCCTCCGAGACCTCCTGCGCTCCCGCTTCCACCATGATGATGGCCTCCCTCGAGCCAGCCACCACCAGGTCAAGCTGGCTGTTTTCCTGGGCTACCGGGTTCAAAACGGGACGTCCATTCTGCAAGCCAACCCGCACAGCGGCAATCGGACCATCCCAGGGGATATCAGAGATCATCAAGGCTGCACTGGCCGCAGTGGGGCCCAGGATATCTGGGGTGTTTTCCTGGTCTGCCGAGAGCAC
>Ga0068706_1000961_pt1 | contig 12354 bp, 7 predicted proteins | sample YNPMSBMetaG_FD_65632 | JGI IMG/M metagenome (GOLD analysis project Ga0068706, IMG submission 65632) | Anoxygenic and chlorotrophic microbial mat microbial communities from Yellowstone National Park, USA - YNP MS-B MetaG | ecosystem: Environmental > Aquatic > Thermal springs > Hot (42-90C) >...
CAAACAGCCAAAACAAATCTATTTATATATTTTTCTATATCTTTAGGAATAATTTTTTTATTATTCTTATAAAATTTTCTATGAAATTGCGTTAATAAAGGATGACGAATAGTTCTAAACCATAATGATTTTGGGTATTTTTCTTTACTTTCTTTATACCTATAACTAATTTTTGGTTTTGTAAAAACCCATGGTTTTAAAATATTGTATTTCCATAAAACATATTCTTTTTGAGCTAAACCATTTTCTATTTTTAAATTAGCATTAACACCTCTTTTCCCTATTTGAAGCGTACCATCACCAAGAATCGAACCAACAATAACTGATTTTTGTTTTGTGGTTAAGTATAAAGAATTTTTTATTTTTATCCACTTCTTTTGCCAATGTTTATTAATTACTTTAAGACTTCCCACGGTGTTGACCATATATACATTATAAACTATTTGCTGGGTTTTATATATGGCTTTCACCGTTATGAGCCGAATTTTACCTCGACAATCGGCTATTCTATCGAGGTGCCGAGCGAGGTCGTCGATGTGGACTCTTGGACCTCACCAGCCTGTTCATTCACGATTTTTTATCGGAATAGACTATATCTTCACCCCGCCCAACTTTTACCCACCATTCTTAATTTTTATGCATAATTCTTTTTTGTCTAATTTAAAATTTTATATATACATAAAAATTTAATTATGGGTAAAAGTTGGGCGGGGGACGGCGTATTAGCCATTGCAAACAGTCATTGCAATGACTCCGCCCAGTTCTTCTTAAAATTAAGAAGAACTTCTTTTTCCCTGATTAAATCAGGGAAAAAGCTGGGCAAGTCGTTACGGGGTTACAGAGGTATTTTATATGCCATAACTGGCACATAATATTTTTGAAGTATTTTTTTAATTTTTTTATTTTCGCTTGAAGGAAAATAAATAACATAACCCTTATCTTTTTTATCAAGTAATTTGCCTAAGATATTGAACTTTTGAGCAATAGCTTTTTGAGCGATTTGCGCTTCTTTTAAAGAAACTTTACCAAGATAAAGATAAAAACATTTATCTCTTAGAAAATAATATCCATCATCATAAAACCAAATCGCTAAAGCAATATCATCTTTCAATAATTTTTCGAGATTTTCTGGAATTTTCTTTTTATTATCTGGATCTGGATAAAATAATTTTTTTAATTGTCCTAAAATTGGAGATGAATTTGATTGCCAACGCGCATAACAATACACTTTTTTTGTTAATGGATGTTTTCTCTCTAAAATTTGTGGTTTACTCTGAAAAAACATTGGCAATAACTTTGCTTTCCAAATAAGATAATCTCTATGCAAAGCTTTATGTTCAAGTCTAAGACGAGCATTTTTCTTGCCAGTTTTTTGAAGATACCCGTCTCCTAAAATCATACCAATTAAAGCTGATTTTTGTTTTCTTGTTAAATTCATTTTTAATTTATTTAATTTATACTTTTTATTTATTTTTTTCAATTTTACCTCTGAACTTCCCACGGTATTCCTTAAGATCAAAAACCCCTAAGTAGAGGAAAGACCATCTTAAGGTTTACCGTTATAAGCCGTACTTTCTCCACATTACTGTGGAGTCGGACAACACATCCTTTTTCCCGCTACCCAAATTGATAGCGGGTCAGGATTTATCCCCGGAGTAGCTTTTATCCGTTGTCTCCGGCCTTTCTATAAAGTGCCGTCGGGTCACTAAGCTCCGCTTTCGCGTCTGCGCGGCTTGTCGGCCTTGCAGTTAAGCTGGCTTGTGCCTTTACACGTCCAGTCCGGTTTCCATCCGGACTAAGCCAACCTTAATAGACTCCTCCGTTACCTTTTAGGCAATGTGTTCCCCAATTTATATTTCAAAATTGGAATAATGTAAGGACTTATCAAATCTTTAAATTTTTGAGCTGAATCACTGCAAATATAAATTCTCCATTTATCGTATTGCTTATGAAGTCTTACATTAATTCCAAATTTTTCTTGAAATATACTTTTTATTATTAGAAGATCCTTTTTATTAAAACCTGTTGTATGTAATATATAAGTATGATGTTTATTTGATTTAAATGAACCATCATCCATAAACCACACTGCTAAAACTAAAGGATCTAATAATTTTTTAATAATTTTAGGAATAATTTTTTTACCATTAACATAAAATTGTTGACCGTAAAATCTAAATATTCCTAAAGAATATGTAGTAAACCAATAACTTGGTTTACGATTAAATCTTTTTTTAATTTGCGGTTTTTGATTAGCTAAATTTTTTAATTCATAATATAGCCAATCAATGTATTCTTTTTGTTCAATAGAATGTTCTACTTTTAGACGATAAGTTTTTCCTTTATTTTGAGTTTCAAGATGACCATCGCCTAAAAGCTTACCAACTAAAATACTTTTTTGTTTTTTAGTAAGTTTTAATTTCTTTTTAAGATTATTTATTGAACCTAAATTCATTTTTTATTTTAACTTTAAATTGGGTATGTTGCAATAATTTGCAACCTGCATATCGCTATGCAGTTCGGACCATATCTTCCCGCCTAAATTTTTACTTTGTAAAAATTTTGGCGGGTCTGGCTTATGGTCTCTGAGGAGTCCTTAAATATTTAATATTTAAGGTTCCCTGCTGATTGTCCGCTGTTCCAAAATAAATTTGGAAACCACTTTGAGATTTTTAGTTTTTTAAACTACTCAAAGATACTACGGATGTCCCAGCATATAGCCAGATTTTACTATTCCAAATAAATTGGAATAGGTCCCCCTTCGCAATAGCACGGAGTACACTATTGCAGTTAAGGACAACGCCCCATTGAAACTGCCTACCAAGCACTGTCCCAATAAAGCTTCCTAATTAGGTTCTTTATCGGTTAGTTTTTAAAGTTTTGAAGATGGGTGTTTCATTGGCGCCTCCATGCCGACCGAAATCGGCACTTCAAAGGCTCCCCACTACGCTACGCATCAAAACCCTAAAAACAATACCAGGCTGCAGTAAAGCTTCCGGGGTCTTTTCGTCCCGCTGCAGGTATCCCGCGTCTTCACGGGAATCGCATTTTCACCGAGCTCGCCGCTGAGACAGTTCCCCAGTCGTTACGCCTTTCGTGCGCTCCGGAACTTACCCGGAAAGGAATTGCGCTACCTTAGAACCGTTCTTCACGTTATCACTTCGTTAATTTAAAAAATTAACGAAGATCCTCGTAGTCGCCTACGAGATCGGACTATATCATCCCGCCTAAATTTTTACTTTGTAAAAATTTTGGCGGGTCTGGCGTGTAGTCTCTGAGGAGTAAATTATCTTAATTTTTTAATACGTCTTTTATATTATATTTTTTTCTCTCACGACCTTTATTTAATTCTTCTCTTAATTGAAGAATTTTATTGAATCCTTCAGGTGTTAAATGTTTTTTTTCGTACATCATTATTACAATCTCTTTAAAAATTCTAAAATTTCTTTTTTTTTCTGAAGAAAGAAAGTAATACTTATCAAAAAATGGTATTACTCTTTCTTTTAAACTATTTAAATTGTTAACTTCATAATAGAATATTCCATCTTTTCTTTTACGTATAATTCCACATCCAAGCCATCTTTTAAATAAAGAAAGAATTTTAGAATCTTTTTGCGATACATTAAATGTCGATGATATTTGCCATCCAATACTATAATCTTTTTTTCTAATCGAGACATTAAAACTTCCTTCTCCATCTGCAAATCCAGCTAAATACCATCCCATAAAAAATGGAATTTTATTTAACCATGATTTATTCATATAATTTTAATTTAATTAAGATAATTTTTCCCTGCGGATAATCTGCATTTTGGTATTTTTACTGCATTATTTTAAATAATGCGAGTAACCAAAAATACTCAGACTTCCCCGCATATAGCCAGATTTTATAACTACAACGGTTTGTTATAGTTACGGCTGACATTGACGAGGGCTTCGGCCACTCAGCAGGCGGCCCCGCTAATAAACACTAATATTGGCGCTTCGCGCCTAACACTAATTTACGCTAATAATTTAAACAAATCAAACCGCGATTAGCGTCTATTAGTGTAGCGAACGAAGTGAGCCTTATTCGCGTCTATTAGTGGAGCCGACTACCGGCGGCGTTAACCTTCTCGCATCGGTCAGGCGTCACCCCCTATACATCCTCTTACGAGTTAGCAGGGAGCTGTGTTTTTGTTAAACAGTCGCCAGGGAGACTTTCGCTGCGGCCAATGCTCCGCATTGACACACTAATCTACACTAAAAAACTTTAAATCACACTAATTAACACGAAAACATTAGTTCGTGTTTATTAGTGTAGCGCGAAGCGCTTTTATTCGTGTATATTCGTGTGTCAGTGCGAAGCACTGGCAGGGCATATCCCGAAGTTACGCCCAGCTTTTTTGCCGAGTTCCTTAGCGGCGAATCACTCGTTCCCCTTGGGCTTCTCGCCCTATCCACCTGTGTCGGTTTCCGGTACGAATCCTGTTTCTTTAAGCTTAGAAGCTTTTCTCGGAAGGCTCTTCGTTTGAATCGACAAAGTAAAACTTTGCCTTTTTTCAATATCCGAATTTTGCCATTAAAGGCAGTTTTCCGGATTTACCAAGAAAACAATTCTGGATATCAAAAACGCCAAACCATTAAGGCGCTCAAACTTATTTCCTTCGTCACTCCTTCGCAAGAAACAGGAGGGCTGGAATATTAACCAGCTGTCCATCGCTTACGGCTTTCGCCATCAGCTTAGGATCGCCTAACCCGTCCCTGATTGCCAGTGGGACGGAAACCTTGGATTTTCGGGGTCCTGATTTCTCATCAGGATAGTGGTTACTCATGCCAACATTCTCTCTTCATATCGCTCCACCGCTCCTCACGGATACGGCTTCACTGCAATATGAATGCTCTCCTACCTTGTCCCGCCTACGGCGGGACCCACAAATAAACAATAATATAAACGCTTCGCGCTACACGAATATTCACGAAAAAATTACTAATTTAAAATAAAATTCGTGTTTATTAGCGTGTAACGAAAAACGTTAGCTATATTCGCGATTATTAGTGGATCCTGCTGTAAGCAGGACAACCATATCTTCGGTATTATGCTTAGCCCCGGTACATTTTTGGCGCCACAATTCTTAAATAGTGAGTTGTTACACACTCTTTAAAGGATGGCTACCTCTAAGCCAACCTCCTATCTGTCTTAGAATTATGACTACCTTTCACACTTAGCATAAATTTAGGGACCTTAGATGATGGTCTGGGCTGTTTCCCTTTTGAGCATGGAGCTTAGCCCCCACGTTCTGACTACCCCGCTCATTCAACCGCCATTCGGAGTTTAACTAATGCGTCGAGATTTCTCCCTTTACGCATCAACTAGTGCTCTACCTGCGATTGAAAGAATGCGCGGGGCGCTAGCCCTAAAGCTATTTCGGAGAGAACCAGCTATTACCGGATTCGATTAGCTTTTCACTCCTTACCTCAGCTCATCCGAAGGTTTTGAACAACCAACCAGTTCGGGCCTCCTCCCGAATTTCTTCGGGATTCACCCTGGCCAAGGCAAGCTCATCCGGCTTCGGGTCTATGATTTACCGCTTGCGCCCTATTCAGACTCGGTTTCCCTACGCCTCCTTCCGATTTCTCGGAATTAGACTTGCGATAAATCATAAGTCGTTGGCTCATTCTTCAATAGGCACACGGTCACCCCCAATGCAAAAGCATTGTGCCGGGCTCCCGTTCCTTGTAAGTATATGGTTTCAGGTTCTATTTCAACGGCCTCACCGGCCTGCTTTTCACCTTTCCCTCACGGTACTTGTTCACTATCGATCATCAAAAGTATTTAGCCTTACGAGATAGTACTCGTAACTTCCTTCAAGGCATTCTTACCTTGAAGTACTTAAGACTAGAAACTGGAAAGATCATTCGTTTTCGCTTACGGGGCTATCACCCTCTGTGGCTTCCGGTTTCCACCGGAATTCAGCTAACAAATGATTTTGTAACTTTCCTTTCAATTTTTTTGTGAAAATATTCTCACAAAAAAATTGAAAACGTCTCTAATCTTATAACCCCCACTTTATGTTAAAAACATAAAATGGGTTTAGGCTGTTCCCTTTTCGCTCGCCGCTACTAAGGGAATAACTATTGTTCTCTTTTCCTCTGGGTACTGAGATGTTTCACTTCCCCAGGTACGCTCTCCAATTGCTTGGAGTATCCTGATTTTTTCAGGATGGGTTTCCCCATTCGGAAATCCCCGGATCATAGGTTGCTACGCACCTCCCCGAGGCGTATCGCCGCTACGCTGCGTCCTTCATCGCCTTTTGATGTCGAGGCATCCACCATATACTCTTAAAACCAACCATCCCAATGCTGATTTATTAATTTGATTAAATCATAAGTTTGCGGAACGATTATTGTAAACTTATGATTTTATTCAATTTTCAAAGTTCATTCACTGCAACCACCTCAGAAATTCAATCGCCTCAGAAATAAAAACAGCCGCATCTGCGGCTGACAATTTTTTAATGTGTCAAAAAAGACGTCAGCCGCTTTTTCTAAAAGAATTTCTTATATTTACCATCGTGCTTAATATTATAAGCACGATAAAAAAATATGTCAAGAATCTTCACTACTAAATCTTATTTCAAAATTTTTATAAAAAATATCCTCATTTTTAATCCACTCATAATCAATTTTTAAAACTTTAGAAAATGGAGTTCCTTTAAAACAATTATTTAAAAATTTTTCTAAATTTTCTTTTTTACCATAAGCTTCAATATAAACAGAACCATCTTTGTCATTTAAAACAAAACCAACAATTTTTAATTTTTCAGCCCATTGTTTTGCAAAAAAACGGAATCCAACTCCTTGCACTCTGCCATAAACTTTTATTTTAAGACCTAACATTTCTTGCAATATACTTTCTTAATTCTTCAGCAAGAATAATAGAAAAAGAAATCACTATTGCTAAAATCCAATCATAAAAAGACAAAGGAACTGTATTTAAAATATAATTCATAAAAGGCAAATAAATAGCTAAAATTTGTAAAATAATCACAACACCTAAAGCATAAAGCAAATATTTGTTTGAAAACAATTCTTTAAAGATTGACTTATTTTCAAAACGACAATTCCAAGCATTAAACCATTGAAAAATTGCTAATGTTAAAAGAGTCAAAGTTTGAGCTCTCGCTAAATCAAATTCATAAATTAAACTAAAAACATATAAAGCTCCAAACATCATAACAAATCCCATTAAAACTATTCTTTGTATCATTAATTTATCAATAATATATTTTGAACGATTAAATTTTTTCTCTAAAATATTTTCTTCTTCTTTTTCAAAAGCTAAAGGAGTTGCCATAAATGGATCTGTTACTAAATTAAGCCATAAAATTTGAGCCGGTAAAATCATATTCGGAAGACCAAGTAAAACTCTAGCTGATATTGAAAGAAATTCTCCAAAGCTTGTTCCAACTAAAAATAATATTATTTTTTGAATGTTTTTATACATAACTCTTCCCTCTTTCATTGCCTCAACAATTGTTCCAAAATTATCATCTAAAAGAATAATATCAGAAGCGTCTTTTGCGACTTCTGTGCCAATTTTACCCATCGCCACTCCTAAATCAGCCGCAACCAAAGAAGGAGCATCATTTACGCCGTCTCCTGTCATAGCAATAATATCTCCTCGCCTACGATAAGCTTCTATTATTTTTAATTTGTGTTCAGGAGTTACTCTTGCAAAAACAGAAACATCTTTTAATTCTTGCATTAAAGCGTCTGGAGTTAATTTATCAATTTCTTCTCCTGTTAAAACTTTAGAATTTTCTTCTAAAATTCCTGCTTCACGCGCAATAGATAAAGCTGTTAATTTATGATCTCCTGTAATGATTACTATCTTTACTCCAGCGCGTTTAACTTTTTCTACAGCTTCTTTTACTTCAGGTTTTAAAGAATCTTCTATACCAAAAAACCCGCAAAAAATAAGATCTTTAATTTCAGAATCTAAAATAGAAATTTTATTTTTTTCTTTGTAAGAAAAACCTAAAATTCTTAAACCCTGTTCTGACATTTTTTGAAAAATTTCATACAATTTTTCTTTCTCATTTTTTGTTAATTTTTTAATTCCTAAATTTGTATATAAATAATTAGATAGTTCTAAAACTTTTTCAGGAGCGCCAACTACGCTTAAAAATTCTTTTTTATTTATTTTTCTTAAAACAGTATGATATTTATTTTTATAATCAAAAGGTATTTCATTAATTTTTGGATTTTCTAATTCAAATTTTTCTTTGTTAAAGCCAAGCTTTTCCCCAAAAACAAGCATTGAAGCTTCTGTTGGATCTCCTGAAACTTTCCAAATTTTTTTATCTTCTATAAAACTTAAAACAGCATCTGCACAAGATATCGCAATTTTACCTGCTAAATTTAATTCTGGGTAATTATCAATACTTATTACGTTATTATTTAATTTAATTTTTCCAGAAGCTTCATATCCACTACCTTCAACATCAAAAAAAATATTATTAATAAAAACTTTTTTAATAACTAATTCATTTTTAGTAATTGTTCCTGTTTTATCTACTGCAATAATTTTAACCTGCCCCAAAGATTCAACTGCTTGCATTTTCTTAACTAAAGCATTTTTTTTAGCCATAATCCAAACCCCTCTTGCTAAAGTAACAGTCAACAAAACGGGCAAGCCTACAGGAATAATAGATACAGAAAGAGCAACTACTATAAAAAACATCTCTCTCAAACCAAGACCAGTTGAAACTCCAAATAAAAACAAAATAGAAATAGAAATAAAAATTATACGCAAAAGAATTTTTGAAAAAAATAAAACGTCTTTTTTAAGAGGAACATCGGTATCTATACCTAAAATTTCTTGACTTATTTGTCCCATAAAAGTATTAATTCCTGTTTCAACAACAATTCCTTTTCCATATCCGCCAACAACTGTTGTCCCCATAAAAGCCATATTATATCTTTCTTGAATTATTATATCTTCTTTTAAAACTTCATCTTTTTTATGGACCGGTATTGATTCGCCCGTTAAAGATGACTCATCTATTTTTAAATTATATGATTCAATAATTCTTAAATCAGCAGGGATCTTTTCTCCTTCTCTAATTAAAACAACATCTCCAGGAACTAATTCTGAAACATCAATAATATATTCTTTTCCCTCTCTTAAAACAGTTGTTTTATTTTCAATGAATTTATTTAAAGAAAATATGGCTTTACGAGCTTTTATTTCATGAAAAGCTCCAATAAAAGAATTAAAAAACAAAACAAAAAGAATAATCAAACTATCTTTTAAATCTCCTAATAAATAAACAATGAAAGAAGCAATAAAAAGCACATAAATTAAAGGGCTTTTAAATTGATCTAAAAAAATTTTAATAGCCGATTCTTTTTTTGATTCAGGAAGTTTATTTTCTCCAAATTTTTGAAGTCTTAATTTAACCTCCTCATAAGAAAGTCCTTTATCTAAATTTGTATTTAATTTTTTTAAAATCTCTTCTTTTGATAAAGCCCACCAAAACATATTTAATTTTTATTTTCCTCATAAATTTTGACCAAAGAAATAAATAAAGAAATAATCAAAGGTCCTATAAAAAATCCAATAATACCAAACAAAGACAAACCCCCTAAAACAGAAAGAAATATGAAAACAGGATTAATACCGGATTTTTTACCTATTAAATATGGTCTTAAAAAATTATCAATTGTGCCAACAATAAAAAATCCCCAAGCTAATAAACCTAAAGCAAAAAATAAATTATTATTTAAAATTAAATATATTGAAGCGGGAATAATTGTTATACTTGTTCCTAATATTGGAATTAATGCAGCAAAAACAGTTATTATGCCCCAAAATATTGCATTAGGAATATTAAAAACATAAAAACCAATTCCAGCTAAAAATCCTTGTAATAAAGCTACAATTAAAAATCCAAAAATTATAGATTTAGAATTAAAATAAATATTATCTATTAATTTTTCAATAATATTTTTTTCTAATGGCATAATTTTTAAAATATAATCCTTAAAATTTGATATATCTTTAAAAAGATAAAATAAAATAAACAAAGAAAAAATAATTGTTGTTATAAAACTAAAAGTTTTTGAAAATATTTTCAAACTAATATTATAAAAATATTGAAAAATTTGACTTACAAATTCTTGAATATTTATATTAAATTTAATAAATAAATTTTTTAAATAATCTGGACCATTAAAATACACATTAAAATTTTTATTGTTGTTTAAATCATTTAAATAAGATTTAATTTCATTAAAAAATTGAAACCCTATAAAAAGTAATGGCACAAATATTAAACAAAATATTAAAATAACTGTTATAAAAGAAGCTAAATTTTTATTTTTAATAATTTTTAAAATTTTAGAAAATAAAGAATGAAAAATTATCCATAAAATAAAACTTAAAACAATAACATTTAAATAAGGGGTGAAAAGAAAAATTAAAAGTAATAAATTTATTAAAATTAAAAATATTAAAATATTTTTATCTGAAAAATTATTCATATTATTATTTTAGCATAAACTTAGCCAAAAAGAATAAAGTAAGACCTATTAAACTACTTAATCCAGAAATAATCCAAAAACGCATTGTAATTTGTGCTTCACTCCAGCCTTTTGCTTCTAAATGATGATGGATTGGAGCAGAAAGAAAAACTTTGCGTTTAAAAATTTTTTTAGAAATAATTTGAATTATAACTGAAGCTGATTCTAAAACCAAAACAAAACCAATAATAGGCAAAAATAAAACAGAATTAGTTAAAAAAGCAATAACAGCTAAAGTTACTGTAAGTCCCATAATTCCTGTTTCTCCCATATAAAATTTTGCAGGTGGAACATTAAACCATAAATAAGTAACCATTGCACCAATTAAAACAATTATAAAAGCAGTCATATCATAAAGCTCACGCGTATAAGCAATCACTCCAAAAGCTAAAAATATTGGAATTAAAACTCCGCTTGATAAACCATCTAAACCATCAACAATGCTTGAAGAAAAAGTCGCAATCACAATCAAAATAAATAAAGGAATATACCATCCATCAATTTCAATATTGCCGTAAAAAGGAATATAAATTGAAGACCATCCAAGTTTAAAATAAAACCACAATGCTCCAACTAAAGCAATTAAAATAATTAAACCAAGTCTAACTTTAAATCGTATTCCGCCGCCAACATATTTCCCTTTATTACTTACAACAAAAATATCATCAACTAATCCTAAAACTGAAGCTGAAATTAAAGTAAATAAAGGCAGCCAAGTTTCTTTACGTGAAATAAAATTTATTTTTTCAAAAAAAGTATTTGGAAAAAATAAAGATCCTAAATAAACAATTAAACTAACAAGGCCAACAGTAAGCCAAATTAAAATTCCTCCCATGCGCGGAGTGCTAATTTCTTTGTGCGCATGCAAACTTGTAAAAATAGGAGTTTTTTCTCCGCCAATTGTTTCTTCGCGTGGCTTTTTTTTCCAAGCTTTATATTTATAAAGAAGCTTAATTAAAAAAGGAGCTATAATTAAAGCAATAAAAAAAGATAAAACCAAAAGAGTTGAATTTCTAATTATTAAAAAAACGTGCGTGCTATACATAATTTTAATTTAATTTATTTTTCGACTAATTCAAAATTTTGATTAAACCAATTTAAAATTTTTGAAGTATCTTCCGCTCTGTTTTCTGATCCCATAACTAAAATTAAGATTGGTCTTTGTTTAATTAAAAAAACAGAAATTAAATTTTGACGAGCAGCATTTGTTTCTCCAGTTTTTCCTCCTAAAAAATTTTTTTCTCCTGAAAAAGGATGAATATTATAAATTGTTTTTGTTTTGTTTTTATTTAACTCTTTAACACTTAAACTTTTAGCTTGTGTTATTTTAAAAACATCAGGATAATCTTCATATATTCTTTTAACTATTTTTAAAACATCTAAAGCATTTGATTGATTTGATATAGACAATCCTGATGGTTCGGAAAAAACTGTTGAGTTTGCTCCCCATTCTTTAACTAAGGCATTCATCCCCGCAATAAATGTATCATAATTTTTATGATTTGCCAAAGCATAAGCAGCAGCATTATTTGAAGGCAAAAGCATTAATTTAATTAAATCATAAACAGAATAAATATCTCCAGTAGAAAAATAAGCGCTGCTTGTTTCTATAGAATTTAATTTATTAAGATAATTTTCATTAATTTCAACGTTTTCTTTTAAATTAAAATTTTTCATTGCATAAATGCTTGTTATAAGTTTTGTCAAGGAAGCCAATGGCCAATTTTTATTTTCATTTTTCCCCCAAATAATTTTTTCTGTTTTTAAATCAGCAACTAAAGCAATTTG
>Ga0068706_1000965_pt1 | contig 12323 bp, 12 predicted proteins | sample YNPMSBMetaG_FD_65632 | JGI IMG/M metagenome (GOLD analysis project Ga0068706, IMG submission 65632) | Anoxygenic and chlorotrophic microbial mat microbial communities from Yellowstone National Park, USA - YNP MS-B MetaG | ecosystem: Environmental > Aquatic > Thermal springs > Hot (42-90C) >...
GTTCCATTTCAATTCCCAATTACCTGTTTCGTCATTATTCAAATTGGACTCATTCAATTTCCAGACTCCTTCTTCTTCTTTACCGGTAAGTATCAAGGGTTCTCCTAGGTGATAATAAAAATAGGTCCCTTTGATAGATTTTTGATTTTTTACGACGTCCATAGAAATTTTTTGGGAACCGACAGTTCCTTCCAGATGATAATATTGTGCAAAAATATTTTGATAAAAAAAAGTTAAAACGATAAATATTTTTCTCTTCATAACTTATATATTTCTTGATTTTTGAAATGACCGTTAATAAAATCGGTTGCAGAAGCTTTAGACTTACCTTCTAATTGCAATTCAAAGATAGAAAGAAGTTTTTGGTTACCTGTTACCACGTAGATAGTTTTATTTTTAGCAAACATAGTGCCAGAGGGCAAGTCAGAAGTAAGGGAAGTGATTTGAGAACGAAAAATTTTTAATTTTAGATTATTGAACACTGTCCATGCGCCGGGGGAAGGAGCAAGCCCTCTGATAAGGTTATGGATTTCAGTATCTGTTTTATTCCAATGAATTTGAGTATTTTCGTTATTCAATTTGGGGGCATGATGTCTGTATAAACTGATATCTTGGTCAATAGGTTTAATGTTTTGATTTTCAATTTTTTGTATAGTTTCAATAAGTAAATCGGCACCGAGGTACATCAGTTTATCGTGAAGATTACCGGCGTTCCATTCAGGCATGATTTCAATAGATTTTTGGAGTAGAATTTTACCGGTGTCAATTTCTTTATCAATCCAGAAAGTTGTTACGCCTGTAATTTTTTCGCCATTGATTAGGACCCAATTAATAGGAGCAGCTCCGCGGTAATCCGGTAACAAAGAAGCATGTACGTTCATAGTTCCAATTTTGGGGTATGACCAAACCTTCTCAGGTAACATTCTAAAAGCTACTACTACGATTAAATCCGGGTCATAGAATTGAAGTTGTTCATAAAAATCATCTGATTTCAAATTGGTAGGTTGTAAAACAGGTAGATGATGCTGTAAAGCAAATTTTTTTACTTCGGATTCATGAAGTTTTAGACCTCTGCCGGCAGGTTTATCAGGAGCAGTAACAACCGCTACTACGTTATAATGATGGTCCATTAAAGCTTTTAGGGAAGGAACAGCAAAAGCTGGTGTCCCCATAAACATGATTTTCATCAAGATGCAAAGTTATCTGAAAAATGTCATTTAAGATAACTAATTTTGTCAAAATTGTCAATAAATTACAATGTATAAGATTCATAGGAAAACTAAATTTTGCATGTTTCAAAAAATAAATTTGCGTTATTACTGATTTTTGTATAATTTTGCGATTTTTAAAGATATGTACGGAGTTGTTATAACGCTATTGGTTATAGCCTGTTTATTGTTAATATTAGCTGTATTGATACAAAACTCCAGGGGAGGGGGGTTATCTTCCAGCATAGCAGGTATTTCTAACGCACAACAATTGCTTGGGGCAGTTCGTTCTGCTGATTTAATTGAAAAAATTACATGGTATTTAGCTGGTAGCATCGTTGTCTTGATTATTTTAAGTAATTTATTTGTGGAAAAAGGTCAAGTTACAACGGATTTAAAAATGAAAAATCAAATTGAAAATCAGATAATTGTCAACCCTACTACGGTTCCTAATACGAATAAGTTTAATCAAAATCCAAACGAATAAAAATGAAAACTGCATATATTTACGATGCCGTCAGGACACCCCGTGGAAGAGGGAAAAAAGATGGTTCTTTACATGAAGTAACTCCTGTACGTTTGGTAACTACCTTGTTAGATGCGCTTAAAGAAAGAAATTCGTTAGATACATCTTTGATTGAAGACATTATTTTGGGGTGTGTCACGCAAATTGGCGAACAAGGAGGCGAAATTGCAAAAACTGTATCTATGGCAGCAGGTTACGACCAAAAAGTTTCGGGAGTAACAATCAACCGTTTTTGCGGCTCTGGCTTAGAAGCAATTAACCAAGCTGCTGCTTATATAATGTGTGGGCAAGTTTCTGGTATTATTGCGGGCGGAGTAGAATCTATGTCAAGGATAGAAATGGGCTCGGATGGCGGTGCTTGGTATATGGACCCTTCTATTTCTATACCAACGTACTTTGTTCCGCAAGGTATTGCTGCTGATTTACTTGCCACAAAGTACGGCTATTCTCGTAAGGATGTAGATACATTTGCTTACCATTCTCATCAAAGAGCGGCTTTAGCCTGGAAAAATCAGTATTTTCAAAAATCTATCATTCCTGTTAAAGATATCAACGGGCTAACTATATTAGACAGAGACGAAACCATACGCCCGGATACAACCGTAGAAAAATTGTCTACTTTAGAACCTTCCTTTATACAGCATGGGCAAATGGGCGGTTTTGATGCCGTCGCAACTCAGAAATACCCTGAGTTAGAAGAAATTCAGCATGTGCACCATGCGGGAAATTCCTCAGGTATAGTAGATGGAGCGGCTCTCGTTTTAATGGGCGATGAAGAATTTGGAAAAAAATTAGGGCTGAAACCTCGTGCCAAAATCGTTTCTTTTGCTGTGATTGGCACTGAACCTACCATCATGCTGACCGGTCCCATAGACGCTACGCAAAAAGTACTTCAAAAAGCAGGCTTATCTATTGACCAAATTGATTTATTTGAGGTCAATGAAGCGTTTGCGGCTGTAGTTTTGCGTTACATGGATGCACTGAATGTTCCTCACGATAAAGTGAATGTTAACGGAGGTGCCATAGCAATGGGGCATCCCCTCGGTGCAACAGGTGCCATTCTTACTAATACCGTCTTAGATGAACTAGAAAGAAGAAATCTACAAACAGGGCTCATAACGCTTTGTATCGGCGGCGGGATGGGCATTGCTACTATCATAGAACGAGTCTAACTCCTTTTCTTTAAAATTCTTTTTTGGAAATTATTACGGTAAAAATTTTGTTATAATTACCGTGACTTGTCTGCAGCCTTTTGTGATTTGTTGGTTACGTAGAGATTTGAGGTTAGAGGATAACCATGCATTGTTTCATGCGTTAAATTCAGGATATCCCGTTTTAATCCTCTTCATTTTTGATAAAAATATATTAGAACACTTGCCTTCCAATGACAGACGATTAGTGTTTATTTACCAAAATTTACATAAAATTCATCAGGATTTACAAAAATATCATTCAGGTTTATTAACCTTTTATGGAGAACCTGTTGAAGTTTTTCGTAAAATTATCACGGAGTACCCCATTCAGGCAGTTTATGCCAATCATGATTACGAGCCTTATGCAATAGATAGAGACCAAAAAGTCAAAAATTTACTTTCTCAACGTGGAGTTAATTTCTTCACATTTAAAGACCAGGTTATTTGTGAGAAATCAGAAGTGATGAAAGAAGACGGTAAACCGTACACGGTGTACACTCCATATTCAAAAAAATGGAAGCAGATTGTTAAAAATCAAGGAGTTAAATGCTATCCTTCGGAAAAATTGTTACATCACACGATAAAAAATTTTCCTTTTTATTTGCATAATTTAAGTGAAATTGGTTTTCAGAATCAAAATATCACTTTTCCAAGCCCAACATTAGAAACGGAAACCTTAATAAAATATGCTAACAGTCGTGATTATCCCGCAGAAGAAAAAGGTACTTCCAAATTGAGCGTTCATTTGCGGTTTGGAACAGTCAGCATACGTAAGATTTATTTACAAGCTCTTGAAAATCAAAGTGAAAAATTCATTAATGAACTGATTTGGCGAGAGTTTTACATGATGATTTTATATCATTTTCCTCATGTTGTACATAGTTGTTTTAAGCCTGAATTTAACTCAGTGGAGTGGTCAGAAGATAAAGAAAAATTTGAAAGGTGGTGCGAAGGGAAAACGGGAATCCCGATAGTGGATGCAGGGATGCGAGAACTAAATGAGACGGGCTATATGCACAACCGGGTTCGTATGATTGTTGCTAGTTTTTTAACTAAAAATTTATGGATTAATTGGCGTTGGGGGGAAAGTTATTTTGCTCAAAAACTTTTAGATTTTGATTTGGCTTCTAACAATGGTTCATGGCAATGGGTAGCAGGTTGTGGGGTAGACGCAGCACCTTATTTTCGTATTTTTAACCCAATACTTCAAACTCAAAAATTTGACCCTCAGCTGATTTATATCAAAAAATGGATTCCTGAATTGTACACTTTAGAATACCCAAAACCTATTGTAGATTTAAATGCTACTGCCAAAGCCGCTTTAATGAACTACCAAAAATTTCTTAAGAATTAAGTACATTTAACTTAATTTAGTCCATTTTGATACCAAGTAAATACCTCCATACGTAAACATCACCCCCAAAATAAAACTCAGTCCTGTATATAAACCTAGCTCAAAATAATGTTTAAATTCAAGTAGTTCTAACGTTTCATAGCTGAAAGTAGAAAAAGTACTTAGCCCACCGCAAAAACCAGTTATCCACAAAAATTTTGAGCTCTCTGGTAAATATTTATTATTTAACAAACCAACCAATAAACCTAACAAAAAACAAGCAACTATATTTGTGAAAAAAGTAGCGAGTGGAAATTTGATTGTTTCCGTGTTATTCAGCCATTTTGAAATAAAATACCTCAGAGTTCCTCCCATCCCACTACCTAAAAATACAAACATAATTTCTTTCATGAAAGCAAAAATGAATTTAAAGAATACTGCTTAATTTAAAGCTGAATCTTTAGTTTCAGGTGATGAAACTTGTCAATTTCTCAAAAAATTGCTTTACATTTTGGTCGTAAAAAGCCCGAAACCTGCACTAAATCTTATGTAAGCGCCTGCTAAAGATGGTTTACTAACCTTAGAAACAGTTACACTACCAGCACTCCAATCTTTGGAGCCTACATTGAAAAAGCCACCTAAATCTATTCCAATCATCAAAAGACCTTTATCATTCAAGCAATAACGCATAGAAGCGCCGAGTTCTGCTAATCCTGATTTTGATTCAAGTTCTTTTGAAGTTATTCTTTCAATAGTGACATTTTCACCATAGGTTATGTCTACATTACTGTAATTGGTTAAGTTCAGTTTAGCGGAACCCACTTGATAACCTAAGAAAGGATAAATTAAGTAATTATTTTTGTTATAAAGAAGGTAACCGATATGCCCGCCAACGGTTTGTGTTTTTACTTTGGATTGACCTTTTTCTGATTCAGAAGCATCAAAAGCAAAGCGATTAAAAGAGCCTCCGATAACAATTTTAGATGCTAAAACACCGTTTACACTTGCTCCCCAATGAGAACCTAATCCTCTGATAAAAAATTTATCGCCGAAGGTTGTGCTTTTCTTAAGGTCTTTTTCTAAATCGCCATGGGAAGCATAACCTGCCCCACTAAGCACTCCAATAAAAAAGCCATTCTCTTTTTTGGAATCCGTTTTAAACGAATTTGCACCTTGAATAAAAGTATTTTCTTGTGCACTGACCTGTAAACTCGCTAATATAACCCAAATGGTGATAACAATCTTCTTCATTGTATTTTCAAATGCAAAGCAAAATAAATGCTTATCTTTGTTATTTCCAAATTTCTTCAAAAATTTTCTTGTAAACCTAAAAGAATTTAGGTTTCTTTTTGTGTAATTTAAAAAATTGATGTAGCTTTGCCTTAAAATTATTTGGAATGTACAATACACTTTTGTTTAAAGTTGAAAATCAAATAGCTGAAATTACGTTTAATCGCCCGGATAGATATAATGCGTTCAACAATGAAATGAGTTTTGAGTTTATAGACGCTTTAAAAAAGTGTGGAAAAGACGATAACATACGTTGTGTAGTGATTTCGGGGGCAGGGAAGGCTTTTTGCTCGGGGCAAGATTTAAAGGATGTGGAGGCTCAAGCCGGTATGCGTTCCTTAGGTGAATCAGTTGAAAAACGTTATAACCCCATGACCCGCTTAATTCATACGATTGAAAAACCATTTATTTGCAAATTACAAGGAGTAGCTGCCGGGGCAGGGGCAGGTGTCGCCTTAGCTTGTGATTACGTGATTGCATCAGAAAATGCTAGCCTTCTCTTTGCGTTTGTAAATATCGGTTTAGTACTAGATTCAGGCTCTTCTTATAACTTGCCTCGTTTAGTCGGTAAAAGGAAAGCTTTTGAATTAGCTACCTTAGGTGAAAAAATTACTGCTCAACAAGCCTTAGAATGGGGAATGATTAATCAATTAGTGCCTGCTGATAAATTAGACGAAACTACCTTGCAAATTGCTACTCAATATGCTCAACGCCCCACCAAAGCTATCGGTCTTATCAAAAGAATGCTTAATAAATCTTTCCATTCAGATTTAGAAACAATGTTAGAAATGGAAATGTACTGCCAAGAAATTGCAGGAAAAACCGAAGATTATATTGAAGGCGTCATGGCTTTCATACAAAAAAGAAAACCAGAATTTAAAGGTAAGTAATTCATGTTCAGAGCCCTGTGGCATGTCGGAAGATATGTTTTGTTACTAAAACAAACGTTCAGTTCTTTTGAAAAAGGAAGTGTTTATTGGTCATTGACCTTGCGAGAAATCTTAAATATAGGTATTGGTTCCATTCCGATTGTTTTTCTTATTTCTACTTTTATCGGAGCCGTGACAACCGTTCAAACCGCTTATCAATTAGTCAGTGCTTTATTGCCTAAATCTACCATTGGTTCAGTAGTTTCTACTTCTGCTTTATTAGAAATGGCTCCTACGGTCATGTCTATAGTTTTAGCCGGGAAAGTAGGTTCTAGTATTTCCTCTGAAATAGGAACGATGCGTGTTACCGAACAAATTGATGCCTTGGAAGTGATGGGAATTAACGCTACCTCGTATTTAATTTTACCGAAAATCTTAGCTTCTATTTTTTCATTTCCTTGTTTAGTGATTATTTCTGCTTTTTTAATGCACGTTGGTGGGTTTACAGCAGGTGAACTGACAGGCGAAGTTACTTACCAAGAATTCGCTAACGGTATACGGGAATGGTTTGAACCTTTCCAAGTTCGTTTTATGCTCTATAAATCTGTTACCTTTGGTTTTATTATTAGTACCATCTCTTCTTATACAGGTTTTTATGTCAAAGGCGGTGCTCTTGAAGTAGGGCAAGCCGCTACCACTGGCGTCGTGTATTCTTGTATCTTTATTATAATTGCTGATTATGTTTTAGCTCAAATTTTGATTTGACAGTATGAAAATTACACTTCCTTTTGTTTGCGTTTTACTTTCTTTTTACTGCTTGATTGCACAACCTAAAAAAAAGCCAAAAGACTACGGCATTAAATCCAAAAAGGCTCTTGAATTATACCTGAAAGCTGATGAACAAATCAGGTACAAAAGTTTTGAACGTGCTCAAGAACTGCTGCAACAAGCGATTAACTTAGAACCGCAATTTCAGGATGCCCTTTACAGTTTAGGCTACGCTTATTTCATGAATAAAAATTACTCCCAAGCTTATGATGCTTTGGATAAACTTTACCAAATCAACAAAGATTATAAATTGGAATTTCATTTTTATTACGGCTTGACACATTTTCATAAAATGCAATATGAACAAGCGGAATTCTTTTTAAGTAAATATTTACAAGGTAAGGTTAGCCCCCAACTTGCTGATAAAGCTAAAATTACCTTAGCTAAAGCCAAATTTGCTAAAGAAGCTATCAAAAAACCTGTACCTTTTCAGCCCAAAAACTTAGGTCCGAATATCAATACGAAGGGAGAAGAATATTTACCTTCTTTAACTGCTGACGAGCAAATTTTATTTTTTACAAGTCGTAGAGAAGGTAATATGGGCGGTTATATTTCCATGATAAATGATTACAGCGAAGATTTTTATTATTCAGAGAAAAAAAATGGAGAATGGCAAGCTGCTGTTAATTTAGGAAAGCCTATTAACACCCCCGAAAACGAAGGTGCAGCCCATTTTACTGCGGATGGGCGTTGGGTGTATTATACTTTTTGTAGTTCTGACCCCTCCGAAGGTTGTGATATTTACGTTGCCCAGAAAGTAGGTAATTACTGGCTGAATCCCAAAAACTTAGGTCCTAATGTCAATTCTCGTTATTGGGATTCTCAACCTTGTTTAAGTAATGACGGCAAAACATTATATTTCAGTTCTGGTAGACCGGGCGGGCAAGGCGGCGCTGATATTTGGTTTTCTGTATGGTTAGAAAACGAACATAAATGGTCAGCCCCTCAAAATATAGGTCCTCCTATCAATACGCCCGGAAACGAATATTCTCCTTTTATCCATGCAGATGACCGCACACTTTATTTTTCTTCAGATTATTTACCGGGCTTTGGCGGCTTTGATTTGTTTGTTACTCGTTTAAATGAAGATGGTTCTTGGTCTATCCCACAAAATTTAGGTTACCCCATCAATACTTCTCGTGATGAAGTAAATATTTTTGTGAATGCCCGTGGTACTCAAGGTTATATCAATTCCCAACGTGATGACGGTTTTGGTAAAAATGATATTTACGTTTTTGATTTACATCCCGAGATACGCCCGAATTTAGCTACTTATGTAAAAGGTAGAGTATACGATGCAAAAACTTTGCAAAACGTTGTCGCTGAAATTCTTTTTATTGACTTACAAACCGGTGATACTGTCCGTAAATCAGACAATGACCCCGCCAACGGGCTATACCTTGTAACTTTACCTTCCAATAAAAATTATGCCGCTATCGTTAAAAAGAAAAATTACTTGTTTTTTAGCCAAAATTTTAATTTATTTAACTTAAAGGATAATGATTTTTTTGTTTTAGATATTCCTTTACAACCTATTGAAAAAGAAGCCTCTGTCATTCTTCAAAATGTATTTTTTGATTTTGATAAATCCACTCTAAAACCTGAATCTTTTGTTGAACTTCAACAGTTAGTCAAACTACTAAAAGAAAACCCCAATTTAAAGGTAGAAATTTCAGGGCATACGGATAACGTAGGAAACGACGATTATAACCTAAAATTATCGCAAGCGAGAGCAGATGAAGTTAAAAATTATTTAGTAAAGCAAGGTATTGATGAAAATAGGATTATCGCAAAAGGATACGGAAAAAATCGCCCGATTGCGGATAACAACACTGAAGAAGGTAAAGCTAAAAATCGTAGAACTGAATTTAAAATCATTGATATACAATAAATTATGACTATCCAACAAGCTCAAAAAATTGTTGATGAATGGATTAAGTCCTATGGTATAAGGTATTATAATGAAATGACCAATTTTGTTATTTTAACTGAAGAAGTCGGTGAATTGGCTCGTTTATTTGCACGACATTTTGGGGAACAGTCTTTTAAACCGGGTCATGAACCCGAAAATATTATTCATGAAATTGCTGACGAAATGGCTGATATCTTTTTTGTTCTAATTTGCTTAGCAAATCAAATGAACATAGATTTACAAACAGCTTTAGAAAAAAATATTAACAAAAAAACTCAACGTGATAAAGAAAGACATCAAAATAACCCAAAGTTACAATGAAAAAGCCTATTATTGCGCCGTCTATATTGTCCTGTAATTTTTTGGAAATTGGCAATGCTATTCAAATGTTAAATCAAAGTGAAGCGGATTGGGTGCATTGCGATATAATGGACGGTGTTTTTGTTCCTAATATCACTTTCGGCATGCCCATTTTAAGTCAAATTAAAAAAATTAGCCAAAAGCCTTTAGATGTCCATTTGATGATTGTACAGCCTGAGCGTTATTTAGAAGCTTTCCAAAATGCAGGTGCTGATATTCTGACCGTTCATTATGAAGCTTGTATTCACCTACATCGTATTTTACAGAATATCAAGCAATTAGGTATGAAAACAGGCATTGCCATCAATCCTCAAACACCTGTGAATTTATTATTTGAAGTGCTTGATTTAACGGATTTAGTTTGCGTGATGAGCGTAAACCCTGGATTTGGTGGGCAATCTTTTATTGAAAATACTTACAAAAAAATTGAAATTCTAAAAAAATTTATTGAAGAAAATCGTTTGAGTACACTTATTGAAATAGACGGTGGCGTAAACATTGAAAATGCCCCAAAGCTTATGGAGGTTGGAGCCGATGTTTTGGTAGCAGGAAATTTTATTTTTCATTCAGAGAATCCTTTGAACGCCATCTCAAATCTTAAAAATATTAAGCAAAAATAAAAAAATTATGGAAATTATTTGGATAACTGAAAATTATTATCCTAACCAGGGAGGAATGGCTCAGTCTTGTGATAGAATAGTGAACGGGCTTCGTAAAGCCGGTAATATCGTTCATTTATTGCATTTTTCTAATAGACATCCCAAAATTTTAACTCAAAATCAATGGAATGGAAATTATTGGGCTATTCCTATCACTGAAAATTATCCTCACGCCCTACAAATTGCATATCAAATTTTAGAAAAAAATGTTAAAAAAAATGAAATTTTGGTTGCCTTCGGTGGCTTTTTGCCTATTCTCTGCATTCGTACTTACTCTATTTGGTTAAATTTGCCTTATTTTGTATGTATTCGCGGTAACGATTTTGACGTCGCTATTTTTCATTATCAAAGAAAAGCCATTTTATTAGATGCCTTAAATCATGCTCAAAAAATTATTACCAATACTTCAAATAAAGCTTTGAAAATCAATAAGCTAATTCAGTGTGAAAAAGCTATTTTTATACCTAATGGAATTGAAGAGGAATGGCGTTTTAGTTTATATGAACAAGACTGGGCTTATCATTACCAAAAAAAATATAGACCTCGCAAAATTTTAGGGATGTTTGGACAACTAAAAGAAAAAAAAGGAACGCTTTTTTTGTTAGACGCTATTGCCCAAGCTCATCTTAACGAACACTTTCATATGATTATTGCCGGTGAAACTGATGAAAATGTTTTACAATTTCTTGATAATCAAAATTTTAGTTATGAAAAATTAGATTTTATTGAACGATATGCCCTAATTAAATATTACTTAGCGTGTGACTGGATTGCTATACCTTCATTTTATGATGGCATGCCAAATGTCTTATTAGAAGCCATGGCTCTCGGTACCCCTGTTTTAGCTTCCGCAGTGGACGGAATGCAAGACGTTATTATTCATGAACAAAATGGTTTACTCTTTCAAAATTTAAATGCATCAGATTTAATTCTACAACTTCAAAAAATCTTAGATATGCAACTGCCTGAATATGAAAATTTTAAAAAAAATGCTGAAATTACAGCTCGTAACCAATTCACGCTTCAAAATGAAATTCAACAATTTATGAAAGTACTAAAGATTTAAGGAAAATCCTTGCTTTAAACAAAAGCTAACCTTAAAATTATCGTCAATTTATTGGATACCTCATCGTACAAACAAAATCTTTTCTAAATTTGCGGCATTCTAAGCACATGCATTCAGTCCGAGCAGTATTGTTGATTTTATTAGTAATTTACAGCCAAAAGCAACTATTTTCACAAAATGGAAGCCTTCAAGGCAAAGTTATAGACCAAGAAACGGGGGAAACTCTAATCGGCGCAACGGTCACAATTATAGGAACTTACAAAGGTGCATTAACTGATTTAAACGGTAATTACCTTATTCAAGACATCAAACCGGGGGATTACTCTGTGAAATTTACTTACATTGGTTACACAGAAAAAATTTTTAATGGAATCAAAATTAAGCCCAATGAAACCACAAACCTGGATGTGAAGATGTCTTCTGCCGAATTATCCACTGAAACCGTAGAAATTGTAGGAGATAAAAGCTTGATTAACTTAGAAGCGGCAAAATCGGAAGTAAGATTAACAGCAGAGGAAATCAAGGATATGAACGTCACGGATGTTCAAACGATTGCGACGATGCAAATAGGAGTAAATCAAACGCCGGACGGTTTGCAAATACGGGGGGGAAGGGTTTATGAAACACAGTACGTTATTGACGGTATCAATGCACAAGACCCTTTAGCAGGAACAGGATTTGGCGTAGACATTGCTAAAAATGCCATTCAAGAAGTAGAAATTGTTACAGGGGGAGTAGATGCAGAATATGGTAGCGGAACCTCAGGCGTCATCGCAACGCGTACCAAAGAAGGTGGCAAAAAATTATCTTCCTCTTTTTCTTGGCAACGTGATAACTTCGGTTTTCAGCCTCGGTCTAAAATGTCATGGAATACTGATATCGCTTCTTTTACGTTAGGCGGTCCTCTTATTCCTAACCTTACCAAAAAGGATTCCACCGGAAATCGCCCTAAAAAATCTTATCACGATAAACTTTTCTTTTTTACGAGTTTCAACGCACAACTTACCGATGAGTATTACGGTTTTTATGCAAAACAATTGTATTCGTCATTATTAAATCAAAATACGTTTTGGTCGCCT
>Ga0068706_1000977_pt1 | contig 12235 bp, 11 predicted proteins | sample YNPMSBMetaG_FD_65632 | JGI IMG/M metagenome (GOLD analysis project Ga0068706, IMG submission 65632) | Anoxygenic and chlorotrophic microbial mat microbial communities from Yellowstone National Park, USA - YNP MS-B MetaG | ecosystem: Environmental > Aquatic > Thermal springs > Hot (42-90C) >...
GTAAATCTTTTGGGCTACGAATAAAGTTAAGATACGAATCAGGTTTTGAGTGTTCCATTAGAATAAAAAGCGAACGGCAAAGTTAATCAATTTTTAAACAAATAAAGCAATTAAAAAATTCAAGCTTAGCATGTTTTTTAGGAAAAATTAAATTTTAAGAACTTCTTTTAGTTCATCGGCTTCAATTTTCCCGTCGCGTAAACGTACTATTCTTTTGGCATATTGGGCGATATCTTCTTCATGAGTTACTAAAATGATGGTGTTGCCTTGTTTATTGAGTTCTTCAAAAAGAGCCATGATTTCGTGAGAGGTTTTGGAATCCAGGTTTCCTGTAGGTTCATCTGCTAATAGAATAGAAGGTTGATTGACTAAGGCTCTGGCAATAGCAATTCTTTGCCTTTGTCCCCCTGAAACTTCGTTAGGTTTGTGGTCTAAACGATGTTCTAAGCCTACGCTGATTAACGCATTTTTTGCTTTTTCTAAACGTTCTTTTAAAGGTAGCCCTGCATATACTAAGGGCAAGGCTACATTCTCTAAGGCTGTTAATTTAGGAAGCAAGTTGAAGGACTGAAAAATAAAACCGATTTCTTTGTTACGCACTCTCGCAAGCTCTTTATCTTCCATTTGGCTTACTAAATTACCGTTTAAAATATAAGTTCCCGAGGTAGGAGTATCTAAACAGCCTAAGATGTTCATCAGCGTAGTTTTACCTGAACCAGAGGGTCCCATAAATGCAACATATTCATTTTGAAAGATTTGTAGTGATATATCCCGAAGTGCATAAATGATTTCATCTCCCATTACATAAGACTTCACGATTTTTTCAAGCCTAATAATTTCTTTCATAAGAACTCAAAATTCTGAATTTTTTTAATGGTAAACATAGGATTTTTATAAAAGGTTTAATTTTGCGATGTATGCTCAAAAAATGGTTTTTGTTAACATTTTATTTTGTCCTGATGAAATTGAAAGGGCAAAATATAGAATTGCAGGAAGGAAAATCAATGAATTTGTGCAATATAGAACTTCGTATAACGGAGGTTTGGGTGCATCAACATAAGCCGTATGTGTCTTTTGTTTTTGAAAATCAAAATGATACCTTTTCATTGACCTACGGTGAGCGTTTGCCTTTTTTAACTTGTGATTTGTATGTTTTGGATATCCAAAAAATTGGAAATCTACCTGCAAAAATAGAATTAAGTGCTCAGCTCAAAGAACAAAAATCGTTAAACGTTATCAATAAAATGGTTTTAAAGCCCCAAAAATTGTATGATATCAACGGTTTGTTGGTTTCATTTGTAAAAAAAGGAAATTATTTTGAGTTTGAAATCAACGAAAAAGAACGTTTGGTTTTAGGTTTAAAAAATATTTTATGGTTAGGGCAAAATGCCTTTGCATTAACAAAATATCAAAAAGAGGAATTGCATTTGGTGCGTGTTTCAGAACTTTTGTATTACAAAGGTGATACGTTGTTCCAACTAAGTAACGAAGTACTTCCTTATTCACAGGCGTTTATTGAGCAAATTGTAATGTTACCAAAACCAGGGCTCCAAAAAAAATTAGAAGATTATACTGAGGAGGATTATCAAATTTGTTTGGTAAGAATATATTTAGAGCCGGTAGGCTTCCAAACTAAAAAAGACCTCTTCATTGTGAATAATCAAGAAAGGGAATTACCATACAGCATAATCAAAGTTTTTAGAGATAAAAAGGAGGCTTTTGAGTATGCCTTCCAAAATAAAATTAAAGACATTTTTATTGATTAGTTCTTGTATAAGTATGTATGATTGGGCAAGCCCAACCGTTATGTCTTAATAAAAATCAGAAATGGCATTTGAATTTTCGTTCTGATAAACCGTTTAGATTTGTTCAATTTAAAAAAATGATATAGTTTTGCGTTTATGTTGAAGATTAAACAAGTTTTTTGGTGCTTATTATTTTTATATTCCTGTACTCCTTCCACTCAATCAGAAGACACTCCAACAAGCGGAGAAATTGCAATTGCAGTAGATGCTTCTTATCAACCTGTTATACAAACAGCAATACAAGTATTTGAGGCAACTTATCCGAAAGCCAAAATTAAAGCTTATTATGTTTCAGAAAGTGAGGCAATGGATTTATTAACCAAAGACAGCGTGCGTGTAGCGATTGTATCTCGCTTATATAATGAAGCTGAGACTCAGTATTTTCAGAACATTAAAATAAAGCCCCGGGCTACTCAAATTGCAGTGGATGCTGTTGCGTTCATTGTTCATAAAGAGAATCCTGATACAGCTGTATCGCTTGAGAAAATAAAAAAAATTCTTTTAGGACAAATTACTACATGGAAAGAAATAGGTAAAAACAAAAATCGCAAGGATAGTATAACCATTGTGTTTGACCATCCGGGTTCAAGTATAGTAGGCTATGTATTAGACAGCATCAATAAAAAAGAGCCTTTACCGAGAAGAAGTTTTTCAGCAGGTTCAAATGAAAAAGTCATAGATTACGTAAGTCAAAATCAAAGTGCCATGGGTTTAATTCCGTTGGCTTGGATAGCCGATATGGAAGATTCCACAGCAAACAAATTTTTATCTAAAATTGAGGTAATTCATATTATAGGCGAAGACGGTGAATACCGAAGGCCTTATTTGTATTATTTGCAAAATGCTGAATATCCTTTTATTAGGAATGTTTATGCTTTAAGTAGAGAAGCGAAGACAGGTCTCGGCACGGGTTTTGTATCTTTTCTTGCAGGTAAGGAAGGACAAAGGTTAATCTATAAAGCAGATTTGCTGCCCGTACATAAGCCTATCCGCTTAGTAGAAATCAAGTCCCAAAACCTTGAATAAAATTTGTTCAGTACAAAAATGAAATATATGAAAAAAATTGTAATAATTCTGATTGCTAGTTTAAGTGTTCAAGGGCTTATTGCTCAGACATTAGAAGATGTCAAAAAAGCTATTTTCCAAGAAGATTTTAAGAAGGCTAAAAGCATGCTTCAAACTTTGATGTCTTCAGGAAAAAAGCCCGAATATCATTATTACATGGGGCTTGTTCATTTAGAAGAAGCTCTGGATTATGAAGATGATGCAATATCAAAAGAAAAAGAATTAGAAAATGCAAAAAAACAATTTGAAGCCGGTATTGCTTTAAAAAATAAGTATCCGTATAACTTTTTAGGTTTAGGAAGGTATTATGCTTTGAAAAAAAATTTAGCTGAAGCAAAAATTAACTTTCAAAAGGCTTACGAATTATCAGGAGGCTCTGATTTGGAATTGATTGTTGAATTAGCGGAAGGTTATGTGGAAGGGGGGTCCAAAGAATTCATTGAGGAAGCTACTAAATTACTCACTAAAGCCAAAACAATGGACAGCAAAAATGCTAATATTTATACTGCGCTTGGCGATTTATGGGAAAAACAAAACGTCTATGAGCTTGCTTTAACGGAATACAAAAACGCTGTCAATGCTAATCCGAATTTAGTCAAGGCACACTATAAAATCGGTAAATTGTTACTTAAAGAAAAAAAATATAATGAAGGTGCTGAATATTTCAGAAAATGCATTCAATTAGACCCCAATTTTGCACCTGCTTACCGTGAAATGGGCGAGCTATATTTCCGTGCAGGTCGCTATAAAGAAGCAAAAGATAACTACAAGTCTTATGTTCAAAAAACTGCAGGGGATTTACAAGCACAAGTCCGTTATTGCCAATTTTTATATCTAAGTAAAGAATACCAAGAAGCTGTTAACCAAATCAATTCAGTTTTGAAAGATACTACTACCAACGTTTTGTTACGTTTACTCGGTTATTCTTACGTAGAACTAAAAAATTATTCAGAAGCTCTCAATGCTTTGGATAAGTATTTTGCAAGAGTAAAACCTGAAAACCAAATTGCGAAAGATTACGAATACTATGCAAAAGCATTAGATAACACCCAAAAGGATTCCTTAGCCGTATTATATTACGAAAAAGCTATGCAAATGGATCCTAATCTGAATTATTATTCTGCTATCGGTGAATGTTGGTCTGAAATAAAAAGTTGGGAAAAAGCTGTCACTGCCTACGAAAAAGCAATTAGCATCAACCCTAACCCAAAGGATTATTACATGTTAGCTCGTGCTTACCAAAATCTACAAAACTACGATAAAGCCGAAGAATACTACAAAAAAGTTATAGAGCTGAAAGCAGATTTTCTGCCCGCTTATTTACAATTAGCTTACATAGCTGGTAAAAAAGACCCCGAAACGAAATTGTATTTAGCCAAACCTTATTATGAAAAAATTATTGAACTCACTGAAAATGAACAAGAAAAATATAAAAAAGAACGTGCCCGTGGTTTTGCTTATCTAGCCTTTTATTACTACGATACTAAAGATAACCCGAAAGCCTACAAATATGCCGAAAAAGCTCTTCAACTTGACCCTAACGACAAAAATTCCGCTCAAATTCTCGATTATCTCAAAAAAATAGGTGTAAAACCTGAAAATTAGTGATTGAGTACAAAAATTAAAGTAGCTTAGCGAGAATTACAAAGTACTGTTTTTTCTTAGCTAAGCCCATTTATATCAAATGAATTCCTTTTTTTTTACTATTATCCTTTCGGTTTTAGTCAATCTCATCATAAAACCAGCCTGGGTTTTTACCGAAAATAAAATTCAAGATTACTTGGGGCATGAAATCATAGGCATCTATGCCGCAGTTTTTTCTTTTTCAAGCATGTTAATGGTCCTGACAGATTTAGGCATAAACCAATGGAATATAAAAGAATTTTCAGGCAAAAAATTAGAACTTCAACAACAAATTAGCAAAATTTGGGGCTCTAAAATTGTTTTATCTCTCATTTTTTTTGTCATCTCGTTTCTTTTGGCATGGCTATTAGGGTATTCTCTCTATCATTTACAGCTACTTCTTTGGATTTCGTTATATCAAATTTTGATTTCAGCTATACAATTGCAGCGGTCTCATTTACAAGCTTTGCAACTTTTCCGTTTGGATACCTTGCTCGGTAACTTAGATAAAGCAATTTTATTAGTTTTATGTTTGTTACTTATTCACCTACAATTGCTTACATTTCAAAATTTTATTTATTGCCTTTTATTTTCTGCAATTTTCCCTTTTGTTTTTGGTGCTATCTTACTGCATCAGCATTTAATTATCCCAACTATTCAGTGGGATTTTGCTTTTCTTAAAAATATTTCTAAACAATTTTTGCCTTTTGCTTTGATGACTATCTTATTTTCTACTAACGAAAAAATTAACCAAGTTTTAATTGAAAAGATTTCAGGCGATGTAGAATCAGGATTATTTGCCGGAGCGTATCGTTGGAATAATGCCATTGCTATGTATTTATGGACTATTCTACCGATTTTTTTTGCTAAATTTGCTAATCATGCAAAAGAACCAGAGAAACTTCAAAAATTATTTCAATTAGGTTGGGTTATAGTAGCTATTCCCATTTTATTTGTGGCTTGCTGGATTCAATTCTATGGTGAATTCTTATTTATTCAATTTGAAAACAGTAAACTGGAAGAACTCCAAAAAATGGTATTACTGCTGAAAATTTTAATATGGACTGTTGCTCTCAATGCTTCTTTTAATATCTTCTCAACGTGGCTAACCGCCTCAGGTTTTGTAAAACAAACTAATCAAATGCTTTTGCTTGCTCTTATTGCCAATATTCTTTTTTCAATTGCGCTTATTCCAAATTATCAAAGTATAGGCGGGGCTATCGCTTTATTACTTGCCTTTATTGTACAATCTTTTGGCTTTTTTTATCAATTCCTGACACACAAAAATTTTATGTTAGAACCTAAAATTTTTTTCTATTCCTTTGGAGTGCTTTTAGGTGGTATTTTTTTATTATCTATGGGATATTTCTTTGAATGGAATTGGTTTTTTAATACCTTACTTAGTACTTCGTGCATTGCTTTGTTTTTATTTTTTTTGAAACTAATACCTTGGAAAGCCAATTACTAATAAAATATAAAAGGCTTAGTTTTATTTCTACTTTTAATAGTCTTAAACTAAGCCTTTACGAATTTTCTACCAACTAATAATTACGCAGAAATCTCAAAAAAATACGAAAATTACTTTGCTTCAAAAACAATTTCCTCTTCTACTGTTTTAGAATAGTTATCCCAGCTTAAACTTGAATTTCTTGTATCAGTATACTTTCTATACCATACCATTTTGTTATTTCTCAGTTCTTTAAGGTCATAAGTATCATTAAAATAATGTCCTGTTGATGTTAATGTATAGCCTGATAGTTTATATGATGTTTCGTAAAGAGTGATTTGGGATTTATCTTTCATATCACCTACCCCACCAGTAAAGTTCCATTTTCCTTCTATGTTGGTTATGGCCCCATCCTTATTTATTTGACCTGTATAGGAACCATCTTTTTTAAATGTTATTTCATAAGAATAGATTCCAGTTCTAGAAAATGTCCTAATGTTGTCTAGTTCAGTATACGTAGAACCATTTGCTGTAAAAATTACGGTCGTAGAATTATAAGTGGAAGTTCTTTTGATGGAAGTCATTTTCCATTTTCCTATGACACGTGCTTTTCTTGACCTAAAAGAAATAAAGGGATCATCTTCCCCCCTTCTACATCCATTAAATAAAACGAATGTTACCATCAAATACAACGATAAAACAACTATTCTTTTCATAAATTTATATTAAATTAGTGCTGCAAAGATAAGAAAAAATTATCAATTCAAAACAAAAAACTTTGAAATATTTTTTAAATTTTGGAAATTAACAAAATAGCCTTTTGGGGTCTTATGAAGTTAAAATTATTTTTGTAAAAGAGTAGTTAAATGTTGTATACATAAGACGGTTGAGATAAGGCAAAAAGCAGGAGCAAAGAGAAGCCATTTGCCAGAAGACAAAGCTACATAGTAGAAACCATCAAAGAGCAGGGTCCCCCAGGACGGAGCAGGCGGCGTTACTCCTAATCCTAAAAAACTTAAACTACCTTCTAAAATGAGTGCAGTAGTAAAGGTTGAAAAACTGACTACCAAAATAGGCGTTCTTAAATTAGGTAATATATGAAAGAGAATAATTCTTAAATTGCTCAAAGCTAATACTTTAGTAGCTTTTATAAAATTAAGTTCTTTTAAACGAATGGTTTCAAGTCTTACGATACGTGCAATATCTATCCACAAAACAGAACTGATTGCAATCACCAAAGTCCAAAAACCTTTACCGATAGCATAAGCAATTCCAATGGCAAGTAAAGAGGAAGGCAAAGCCCAAAAAATGTTCAACCATCCACTGATTACTAAATCCCAAATCCCCCCTTGGTAACCAGCGAATAATCCTAAAAAAATACCTAAAACAATAGAAATGGCAATAGAAATCATGGCAATACCCACGGAATATCTAGTTCCGATAATTAAACGGCTGAAAATATCCCTGCCCAGCGGGTCTGTTCCTAAATAGAAAATAAAACGCTGAGGCAAAGCTTCTAATTCTTGGATTTTCATTTTTTTTACTTGATTATCCAGGAGATGAAGTTCAATGGTATCAGAAGAAATTACAGAAAAAGGATTCTTTTCATGGAGAACCCAAATTTCAGAAGGATTTTTTCCGTACCAAAAAGTATGAAAAAAAGAAGAGGGATTTTTTTTTGCGATAGCGAGGTAGGCAAAGGATAATGGTTTTTTTTGGGCTAATTCAGGAATTTGTTGAGCCGCAAAATGTGTATCATCCGGGGCAATCCAATAACCTAAAAAAGTACAAATAAAAAGGAGCGTTAAATAAAAAGAAACTAAAAACTTCAATTGTGATTAAACGTTATACCCGAGAATTTTTAGGACTTGTTTAGAATTTTGTTCTTCGTCTTTGACGTCATAAAACAAAGTTTCGTCTCTATTTTTTCGGATAAGGACATGACGAGGCGTAGGCATTAAACAGTGATGAATGCCACCTGTACCGGATAAAGTTTCTTGGTAAGCACCTGTATGGAAGAAGCCAATATATTGAAGTTTACGAGTTTTAGGCATAAAAATAGAATTGATATGGGCATCATTGTTGTAGTAATCTAAGGAATCACAAGTGAGCCCACCGAGGTTAACGCGTTCATAGGTTTCATCCCAGTTGTTAAGGGGAAGTAAAATAAAACGTTGCCCGAGAGCCCAAATATCTGGAAGTGTAGTCATGAGGCTACCGTCCAGCATAAGCCATTTTTCGCGGTCATTTTGTTGTTTTCTACCGATCACTTTAAACAAAGTGCCTCCACTTTCAGCCACAGTATATGAACCAAATTCAGTAATTAAATCCGGTTCTTCCACTTGATTTTCAACACAAATTTGCTTGATGCGGTTCACAATTTCAGAAATCATGTATTCATAGTCATAATCAAAAGCAAGCGAATCCTTGAAAGGTAATCCACCTCCTATATCCAAATAACGAAGATCAGGATTTATTTTTTTTAGTTTACAATAAAGTTCTACATTTTTTTCTAGTTCATTCCAATAGTAAGGAGTATCACGAATACCTGAGTTTACAAAAAAATGTAAGAGTACGAGTTTAAAATTTTCATTATTTTTGATACGAGAATTATAAAAATCAATGATATCTTCATAACGAATGCCGAGGCGAGAAGTATAAAAGGGGAAATCGGGTTTTTCTTCTGTTGCAATACGAATTCCTAATTGGCATGGCACTTCCAGTTCATTGTTGTAAAAATTGAATTCTTCTTTGTTATCTAAAATAGGAATCAGGTTTTGGAATCCATCATGAAGCAAATCAACGATGTATTGCATGTACATTTGTTTTTTGAAGCCATTACAAAGAATAAAAATATCCTTGCTAATCATGCCTTTTTTTTCGAGGTGCTGAATGATAGGCATATCAAAAGCAGAGGAGGTTTCCAGGTGAATATCATTTTTGAGGGCTTCTTCCAGAACATGCTTGAAATGAGAACTTTTAGTACAATAAGCGTACTTATAGCTCCCTCTGTAATTATGTTTGAGCATAGCCTTTTGGAACATCAATTTGGCTTGTTGAATTTTTTTGCTGATAATAGGCATATAAGTAAACCGGAGCGGTGTTCCAAAAGTTTCTACTAATTCCATTAAATTAATTTCATGAAAATAAAGTTCATCATCAATCACTTCAAAACCTTCCTGTGGAAATCCCACACTTAAATCCAAAAATTCTGCGTAACTTTGCATTGAAAGTTTTGTTTTCTTAAAAAAACAGCGTAAATTTACAACAAATATTTTTATGCATAAACGTCAAAATAAAATAATTCATTTTTTTGAGGTCAAATCTGAATTAGGTGCAGGAACATACGGTGCTAGCCTCGGAATTGATGCTATCCATTTTGCTTCCATTCAGTATCAACTCAATATTTTTGAGAATAATCCCATCAAACGCATAGAAGTACCGTTAGAATGGAACTTTGAACATGGCAAAAATTATGAATATGCTTATAACATAGATGCCATCTTAAAAATTTATGAACAAATTGTCCAGGATTTAACTCAAATCATTCAACAAAATTATTTTCCGTTTATTTTAGCAGGAGACCATTCTTTTGCGGGGGCATCTATTAAAACCATCCGTCAAGCTTATCCTGATAAACGCTTAGGCGTCATTTGGATTGATGCACATGCAGATTTACATTCTCCTTATACTACTCCGTCCGGAAATTTACATGGCATGCCCTTAGCCACAGTCCTTGAAGTAGAAAAATTTACTCAACCCTTGAACCACGTTCCTGAACAGGAAATCATTCAATGGAACCAGCTGTGTAATTTAGGAGGCGATGACATTCTTTTTGAAGATTTAGTTTATATTTCCCTGCGAGATTGTGAGGCTCCTGAATGGGATATCATCCATAAAACAGGCATAAAATACTTTCAACCTGAACAAATTCAGCAATCAGGCATACAAAAAATAGCAGAGCTGACTTGCCAACATTTAGATAAATGTGATATTCTTTATGTTAGTTTTGATGTGGATAGTATGGACTCCAGCGTTTCAACAGGTACAGGCACTCCCGTTCCTAATGGTTTATCCTTAGAAGAAGCTAAAACTTTATTGCACTATCTATGGAAATCTCCCAAATTGTCAGCTATTGAAGTCGTAGAAGTCAATCCACTTTTGGATTGTAACAATAAAATGGGAACTATTGCCGCTCAAATTATCGCTGAATTGGTACACTCTAATTTTTAGTAGGATGAAAAAAATCATTTATTTTTTTTCGTTTGTTATCTTACCTTTAACAAGTTTTAGCCAACTTGCAAAACTGTATTGCATCAAATTTGACCCCTTAGGCGGATTATTTGGTGAATTTCGTTTTAGTTATGAAAGAAAAATTACTTACTATAAGTATGTTTATGCTTCTACGGGCTACTATTACAATGAAGATGAATTTCCCGAAGAAAAAGAAGTAAAACCTCCCTCAGAGTTTCAGGCTCTCTTAAAAGAATTTTGGACTTCTCCTTACAACAAATTTTTTTATACTTCGGCTGGTTTTTTTTACAAAGACTATAAAATACAAAGGGAAAAATTAGCCGGTCCTGTTGCAAGGGTAGGTATTAAACAATATGTTAAAACGAAATATGCTCCCCAAGGTGCTTTTTTTTACATGGGCATCAATTATGCTTTTTTGAGAGGCATTTATTACAGCGAAGATTACAAAGTAGCAGGTAAAATTTCTATTCATAAACCTGGCTTTACGCTTTCCGGTGGAAATCAATGGCTTTTAGGTCCTAAAAAAAATTATGCTATTTGCTTATTCGCAGGAGCTGAATATTATTATTGGGCACTCCAACCTGATAATGCCAAAGGACATTTCTGGGATACTACTCCCAATTTTATGTTTTATGTAGGTTGCGAAGTAGGTTTTGCATTCAGACAGCGTAAATTACATTGGTAGTTGAGTAAATAAACTTTTGCGATGGTGCCGCTTTTCAACAAAATTTATGGTATAGTGTTAGGTTTTTTTATTTCTTTTGGGATTTTAACTAATTGAACTCTACTAATGGTAATTCCGTAAACTTTATTTGTGTTTTCTAAATCTATGATGTCACCCGTGTGAAAGGCTATTTGTTGAGAATTTCCATTGGCTTGAAATTCTACCCTCACCTCCCCTTTAACAATAATCCAAAAATACTTACTAAAATCTTGATTTCTAGCAAATTGCATATTGATATCATACTCTTCAAATGCAATCAAATCTTGATATTTTTGGTAAGGTTTAAATACCTCCCAATCCCATAACTCAGGTTTAGGTATCCATTTTTTTAATGGAGAAAATACAGGAACTGGTTCTAATGGAAGAAGTTCTGTTATCGCTTTGGAATTGTTAAGCTCAAGATAACAAATTTTTTTTCCTTCTGATAAAAATTTTTTTTCGTATTCAGTTGGGATGCAATTTTCAGAATTTAGCAAAGCCGAAGCATATAAATCGGTTGTAAAATTTTCAGGAATCCACTGAATTTCGTTTAAGATGCTTAAAGTATATTGAAAGAGCTCTGTATTATCGGTTTTAAAAAATATTTTTCCGTTGGGTTTTAGTAATTGATGGTAATAAGCTAGAAATTTTTTGTTAGTAAGGCGGTGTTTTTCATGTCTATCTTTGGGGTAGGGGTCAGGAAAAGTAATCCAAATCGTATCTATTTGATGAGGTTCAAAGTGTAATAAAATTTGTTCAAGATGCATTTGTACAAATATAATATTTTTTAAGTTAAATTCTGATGCTATTTTTGCGCCATCTGCAAGGCGGTTTATTTTGGTATCAATGGCTATGAAATTTTTATCAGGATTTTGTTTGGCAAGCTCTATTGAAAAAGTAGCCTTTCCACACCCTAATTCTAAAATGATGGGCTGAACTTGATGAAATAATTTTTTTTCCTTAAGTATTTGATTTTCATTTGCTTGAAAACAGTTTAGATATTTAAAAAAGTTGATTTTTTTTTGTATTTTTTTTCTCATTCTCTGAAATCCTTTTGCAAAAATAATTAAAAACGTAAATTTTTGGATGACCTATATTTTTTAACTAAATTCCACTTTCTGTACATGTACTTTACTTTTTACTACCACCACTGTTAGCAGTATCAAATCCGATTTGTTTTGTAATTCAGGGTCATTACGGTAATAATTGAGCAGTTGCTCTTTGGCTTCTTTCTGTATTTCAGCAAGTTGCGATTTATTCGCTTTTTTCAAATATTTGATTTCCATTGCATACTCTTTGTGTTGAAAAGGATTTTGAGGCTTACGGCATAGTTCTATG
>Ga0068706_1000984_pt1 | contig 12214 bp, 8 predicted proteins | sample YNPMSBMetaG_FD_65632 | JGI IMG/M metagenome (GOLD analysis project Ga0068706, IMG submission 65632) | Anoxygenic and chlorotrophic microbial mat microbial communities from Yellowstone National Park, USA - YNP MS-B MetaG | ecosystem: Environmental > Aquatic > Thermal springs > Hot (42-90C) >...
TGAGTGGCCTTGGGGTGAAGCTATGAATGTACTTTTGATGGCCTACGGCACACCCTACCGGCGCGAGGAGATTGAGCCTTACTACACCGATATCCGGCGCGGGCGGCCCCCTAGCCCGGAGCTACTGGCCGAGCTGACCGAGCGCTACCACCTGATCGGGCGCAGCCCCCTAAACGAGATCACCCTTGCTCAGGCGGTGCGTCTCGAGGCCGCTTTGAACGCTACCTTGCCCTTGTATCCGCAGCCCTTGCAAAGCTCCCCCGGCCCGCGCGTGAAAGGCCCGGCGCGGGTCTACCTGGGCACCAAGCACTGGCACCCTTTTATCGCTGAGGCGGTGCAGGTCATGGCTCAGGACGGGGTTGAGCAGGCGGTGGGTATTGTGGCCGCGCCGCATTTTTCCTCTCGTAGCATCGCCGAGTACCGCGAGAAGGTGGAAAAGGCCCTGGCCGAGCTGGGCCGACCCTTTGCCTTCAAAATGGTGGAGGCCTACCCCGACCATCCGGGCTACATTCAGGCCTTGGCGCAGCGGGTGCTCGAGCAGCTCTGGCGGTTGCGCGAGCCCAAGCGGGCCCTTTTCCTCTTCACGGCCCACTCGATTCCGGAAAAATCGGCCCAGGACGGGGTTTATCAAGCTCAGGTGCGCGTTACCGCCGAGCGGGTAGCGCAAAAGCTAGGCCTGGTGCACTGGGATACCGCCTGGCAGTCGGCGGGGCGTACCCCTGAGCCTTGGATCGGGCCGGATATCAACGAGCGTCTTGAAGAGGCCGCAGACCAAGGTTTTAGCGAAGTGGTGGTGACAGCGGTAGGTTTCCCCTCCGATCACCTCGAGGTCTTCTACGACCTCGACTATGAAGCGCAAAACACCGCTGCCCGGCTGGGCCTGCGCCTTTTGCGTACCCGCAGCCTCAACGCTGACCCCGACTACATCGAGGTGCTGCGCGACCTGGTGCTGCGCGAGTGGGCCCGTTTTGGGGTGGAGCCGGTGGGCCAGAATGGCTAGCGTGGCAGTGGTAGGGGGCGGGGCCGCGGGGCTTGCGGTAGCTTACCATCTGTACCAGGCTGCACCCCATCTGCGGATTGCTTTGCTGGAGGCTGGTGCCCGGCTGGGCGGAAAAATTACCACCGTGGCCGAGAACGGCTTTTTGCTCGAGGGGGGCCCGGACGCGGTGGTGCGTTACAAGCCCTGGGCGCTGGAGCTTGTGCACCAGCTTGGGCTGCAAAGTGAGGTGGTGGGAACCCTACCCGCCCACCCCTCGGCCCTGATTCACGATGGGCACCAGGCCTTGCCGATTCCTGCAGGCTTGCAGATGGTGGTGCCCAGCGATCTGGGGGCCCTGGCCAAAAGCCCTCTGCTAAGCCCTTTTGGTAAGGCTCGAGCCCTCCTCGACCTCCTCATACCCAAAGGACCGGCACAAGACGAGCCTTTCGGTGCCTTCATTCAGCGGAGGCTGGGCCGCCAGGTCTGGGAGCGGCTGGTGGCCCCCCTCACAGGCGGTATCTATGGCGGCGACCCCTACGAGCTATCTACCCTGGCGGCCTTTCCTCAACTCAAGGCCCTCGAGCAGCAGCATGGCAGCTTGATCCGGGGGGCCATGCGGCAGCGTAAAGAGCGCGGCAGTCGGGAAAAAGGACAGCTTTTCGCTTCGCTCAAAAGGGGCCTAGGCAGCCTGGTTGAGGCCATAAGGGCGCGGTTGGGCGGAGTAGAGATTCTGCTCAACACCCAGGTAGAGGCCCTCGAGCGGGCCAGCGGGTGGCGGATTCACACTAAACAGGGTTCCCTCCAGGCCGATGCGCTGGTGCTGGCTACACCAGCAGGGGTGAGCGGGCGCCTTCTGGAGTCCCTGCACCCGCAGGCAGCTTCAGCTTTGCGGCAGATCCCCTACAGTGCTTCTTCAACCGTTACTTTTGCCTTCCCCCGGGAAAAACTGCCGCCAAGAAAGGGCCATGGCGTGCTTATGGTCTCGCAGCGGGGCTTCAGTGTGCGCGGTTTTACCTGGGTTGATCAAAAATGGCCTTGCAGAGCCCCCGAAGGTTATGCCCTGGTGCGCGGCTATTTCTCCGGCCTCCAAGCCGAGCAGGAGGAGCTTATCCGGCTGGCCTTACGCGACCTGGTCCGTCTTTGGGGCCGGGTGCCCGAGCCAATCCACACCTGGGTATTTCACTGGAAAGAGGGCCTGCCCCGCTACACCCTAGGCCATCAGGAGCGGGTTTCTGAGGCCCTTCGGGCCGAAACCCTGCCGGGCCTTTTTCTAGTCGGTGCTGCTTATTGTGGGGTGGGTTTGCCTGAGGTGCTTCGCATGGGCAAAGCGGTGGCCGAGCGTGTGCTGGCCTATACAGGGTCTGGCCGTAGCGATTCATGAGTGCAGGCTGCCCTTTGAATGGGGCTGTAAGCCACACACATACAGTCAGCGGGCTAAGGCGAAATTCTTTTCCCCTAAGCGCTTTGGCCTTAGGCTGGTTGAGTATGCGAATTTTGGTTGCCAACGACGACGGTATCTTTTCCCCCGGCATCAAAGCCCTGGCCTTTGCCCTGCGGGAACTTGCCGAAGTAAACGTGGTGGCTCCCGATGTTGAGCAGTCTGGTGTGGGCCACAGCATCACCTTTCGCCGCCCCCTGCGCTTCAAGCACACTGCCTCGGCAGGATTCGGTGAGATCCCAGCCTACCGTGTAGACGGCACTCCAGCAGACTGTGTGGTGCTGGGCAGCCGCCTGCTGGGCTGGCCCGATCTGGTGGTCTCAGGCATTAACATCGGGGTCAATATGGGTCTCGACCTGACCCACTCAGGCACGGTAGCGGCTGCTTTAGAAGGGGCCTCGATGGGGATACCCTCGATTGCCTTTAGCCTTGATGCCTCCGGTGAGGAGCTGCGTTTCGAGGAGGCGGCCCAGTACGCTGTGCTTATTGCGCGCTGGGTGATGAGGCACGGCCTGCCCAGGAAAACCTTGCTTAACGTGAATTTCCCTAATCAGACACCGCGGGGCTTCAGGATAACCCGCCTTTCTACTCACCGGTATGAAGACACCATCGTCGAGCGGGAAGACCCTGAGGGACGTCCCTACTACTGGGTAGCAGGCAAGCCCACCGCTGAACTGGAAGAAGGTACCGATTTCTGGGCGGTGCAGCAGGGTTATATCTCCGTCACCCCTGTCACGCTCGACTACACCAACCACGCTTTTGCCAGAGAGCTCGAGCAGAAGTTCCGGGTGTAGGCGCGGGGCCTTGCTGCCCCTTGTCCGAAGCCCTAGCCTGGCAGCGGGCCTGGGGACTCTCCAGGCAACTGCGGCCTTGTTCTCATAAAAAGCCACCACATGAACTTTTTATTAGTGGAAAAGCCATGTTTCTCATGAAAAGTACGGCTACCCTACCGATATGGAAGGAATAGATCAACCCCTAATCCTGATCGTTGAAGACGAAAAGGACATCGCCCGTTTTATCGAACTCGAGCTCCAGGCCGAAGGCTACCGCACCGAGGTGGCCTACGACGGCATCACGGGCCTATCACGTTTCCGTGAGACCAACCCCAACCTGGTCATTATGGACCTGATGCTGCCGGTAATGGATGGCCTCGAGGTAGCCCGCCGCATCCGCAAGACCTCCAACGTGCCCATCATCATCCTTACCGCCAAGGACCGGGTAGAGGATAAGGTAGAGGGGCTGGACGCTGGCGCCGACGATTACCTGGTTAAGCCTTTCAGCATTGAGGAGCTACTGGCCCGCATCCGTGCCCACCTGCGCCGGGTAACCCCCGCCATCACCGGCGAAATCCGGGTCTCCGACCTGATCATCAACCTCGAGGGCCGTGAGGTCTATCGCGCGGGTCGGCGCATCGAGTTCTCCAACAAGGAGTTTGAGCTTCTGGAGCTGCTGGCCAAGAGCCCGGGCAAGGTGTTCAGCCGCTTTGAGATAGAGGAGAAGGTCTGGCCTGGCTACCAGGGCGGTTCTAATGTGGTGGATGTCTACATCGGTTACCTGCGTAAGAAGCTCGAGGGCGCCGGTGAGCGCCGGCTGATTCACACCGTTCGGGGTGTGGGCTACGTGCTGCGTGAGGATTAGGTATGCCTCTGCACCTTGGTGAGGGACTCAGGCAGGGCTCTTGCTACTTAGGCACCAAGAACCGCACCTAGGGCACTAAAAGCACCCATGACCCTCCGCAGCCGCATCACCCTGCTTACGCTGGCCCTGCTGGCTTTTTCTTTGTTGCTGATCGGGGGGTCGGTTTACGGTAGCCTGCAATTCACTTTGTACGACAACCTGCGCCGGGAATTGATCGAAACCTCTCAAACGGCCCAGCGCCTCATCCGTGAACAAGGCAGCCTCGAGGGCCTGCCACTCACAGTGTACGGCCAGGCCTTGTGGGTGCCCTTCCCTAATCCCACCCCTAGCGATATCTTGCAGGGAGCAGCCATCCCCTTTGCAAAATCGCTGGCCATGGGTGGGGCCACCCTGATCCTTTCGGAGAAGGTTTTGCAAGAGGTTTTGCGTGCTGGTGGCTCCTACACCCAGACCGACCTCATCCGCCCGGACGGCACGCAGATCCCCCTGCGTCTTCGAGCCGAGCGCTTGGAGACGGAGATCGCTGGAATTCCCCAAGGTCCTCAGCTGGTCATCCTGATGGTGGGCAAGTCTACCGAGGGTATCGAGAGCGCCCTGAGCAATTTTGCCCGCACCTATACGGCCATTGCCCTGCTGGTTCTGATTTTCGGTGGCTCGTTGGCTTTCTGGCTGGTACGACAGACCCTAGAGCCCTTAGAGTGGGTGGCAAAAAAAGCCGAGCAGGTCAGCAACAAACCTGAGAAGCTACCCGAGCTCGAGGGCCACAATGAGGTGACCTCACTGGTCAACTCACTCAACCGCATGCTCACGCGCCTGGAGGGGTCCTGGGAGACCCAGGGCCGTTTCTTGGCCGATGCTTCCCACGAGCTGCGAACCCCAGTAACCGCCATCTTGGGGCACGTCAACTACCTGCTGCGGCGGACGCAGATTACCGAGCAGCAGCGGGAGAGCCTCGAGATCATCAAGCGTGAGTCGGAGCGGATGCAGAAGCTGGTGGGGGATTTGCTTGAGCTGTCCAAAAGTGGCAGTTGGAGGATCGAGCTAGGCCCTGTTCACCTGAAAACCGTTCTAAACGAGATCGAAGAGGAGTACGGCAAGAGCTTCGAGGGCCGGATCGAGGTGCAGGCCCCCGACCACGTCTGGGTACTGGGCGACCCCGAACGGCTTCACCAGGTGCTTGCTAACCTGGTTTCCAACGCTATTAAGGCCAACTCTACCTGGATCGGGCTAACCGTACTCGATCTGGCGGAACGGGTGGTGATCCGGGTGGAGGATAACGGCGAGGGCATCAGCAAAGAGCACCTTCCCCATCTATTTGAGCGCTTTTACCGGGTGGACAAAGCCCGCGACCGCGAACGCGGTGGTAGCGGTTTAGGACTGGCTATTGTGCGCTCGATTGTGGAGGCGCATGGGGGCAGGGTTTGGGTAGAAAGCGAACTGGGTAAGGGCTCAGTTTTCAGTGTTTCTCTAAAAAAGGCTCCGGCTCCACACCCCCAGCTGGCCTGATGGGCTACTTTTCAGATTTTCGCAGGGGGCTGGTATCGGGCTTGCCACTAAAGGCGTAGGTGCACCACGGTTACGCCGTGCCCGCCCTCGTAGGGGACCGCGTCGTGGAAGTGCTCCACCCGGCGGTCGCGTTTGAGGGATTCGCGCAGCGCATTTCGCAGCGCTCCGGTGCCTTTGCCGTGCAGCAAGCGAACAGGGGTAGTGGCGGTGGCCTTTGCCTCTGTCAGGAAATCGTCCACTGCCAGCAAGGCCTCCTCTACCGTAAGGCCCCTTAGGTTCAGTTCGCTGGGAATTTTGGCCTTGTACACCGTGCGGCCTCCCGACGATTGACTCTTGGAGGGGAGGTAGGCCTTTAGCTGTGCAACCGGCATGCTGAGGCGTACTGCGCCCATCTGTAAAACTGCTTCCTGCCCGCGCAGTTCCACCACAGTCGCTTCGCCGTACTCGGGCACCTCTACCACCGCGCCCACCTGTAGTTTGGGGGTGAGAGGGGGGGCCTTTTCTGGGCGCTGGTAGCGGTTTCTGAGTTGAATGAGTTCCTGTAGGGCCTGGCCCTGGCCTTGGGTTTTGCCGCGCTCTCGAGCTTGGCGGACACGCTCTTGGGCCTCTTTCACTATCTGCTGGGCCTGCGCTCTGGCTTCCTCGAGCAGCCGTTCTTTGTGCTGTGCCAGTTCAGCCAGTTGCTGGGCCAGCTCTCGCTGCAGACGGGCAGCTTCCTGTTGTTGGGCTTGGGCAGCCTGAATCTGGGCTCGCAGACGTTCCCGCTCGGCCTCGAGCGAGGCCAGCAGCCGCTCCAGCCGCCCTCCCTCGGGCCCCAGGAGGGTCAGGGCCCGCTCGAGCTGTGCTTGCGGAAAGCCCAGCCGTCGGGCAATAGAAAGGGCATAGCTGCGCCCCGGCGCTCCTACCATCAGCTGATAGGTGGGGCGCAGGCGCTCCAGGTCAAAGCGCATCGAGGCATTCTGCACCCCTGGGGTGTCCTGGGCAAAGGCTTTGAGGGGGGAAAGGTGGGTGGTGATCAGGCCACGCACCCCTTTGGCCAAAAGCCCCTCCACAAAAGCCTGGGCCAGGGCCGCCCCCTCCTCGGGATCGGTGCCTCTGCCAAGCTCGTCAATCAGCACTAGGCTGTTGGGGTTGGCCTTCTGCAACACCTCTTTGAGCCCGAGGACGTGTGCGGAAAAGGTCGAGAGGTTCTCCTGGATAGACTGTTGATCGCCAATGTCCACAAAAAGCTGATCTGGGAAGGCCAGCTCGGCCTGCTCGGCGGCCACAAACAGCCCGCACTGAGCCATCAGCACTGCCAAGCCCAAGCTCTTCAGGAGCGCGGTTTTGCCGCCCATGTTGGGGCCGGTGATGAGCAGGATTCTGCACGAGGGGGTGAGCTCGAGGTCGTTGCTTACAGGATTGGCAATCAGGGGGTGGCGGGCTTTTACCAGCCGGTATAGGCCTTCCTGGTTTAGCCGGGGCCGCACCAGTTTCCAGTCCCGGGCTAGGTTGGCTGCAGCCTGGGCCACATCGAGTTCGGTAAGGGCACGCAGGGTTTGGTCGAGCTCGAGGTCTTGGGCCAGGAGGGCCGACAGCTCGAAGAGTACCCGGTTGACCTCAGCTTCTTCCTCCAGCTTGAGCTTGGCGAGTTGGTTGTTGAGGGGTACCACCGAGACAGGCTCGATATAAAGCGTGAGCCCCGAATCGGACTGATCAAGCACGATGCCCGATAGCTTGTGCTGGTGGCTGGTCTTGACCGGTATCACGAAACGGCCGCGCCTAAGGGTAACAAAGCGCTCCTGGATGGCTTCCGGATGCCGATCCATGAGGGTATATAGCCGCTCTTGGATGCGCTCGCGCAGGGGGTTCACCTGCCGACGAATTTCCCGGAGCCTTGGGGTGGCCTCGTCGCGCACGTTGCCCACCTCGTCGAGGCACTCCCGCACGCGCTGCAAAAAGGTGCTGTGTTCGCCGATCCGGCTTGCTAGGACCCTGAGCTGCTTGCCAACCTCCAGTAGCTCTTGCCGCAGGGCTAAGGCGGCCTCGAGGCTGGCCGCCACCTCCCGCAACTGGGGCCCTTCCAGCCGGAGCCCTCTTCGTGCCGCCGCCAGGGCAGGGCGCAGATCGGAGATGCCCCCTAGCCGGTAGGGGTAAGCCAGGGCCTCGGCCACGACGTCCTGCTGGGCCTGGGCCTCCTCGAGGGTGGCCTTGGGCGCCAGCGCCTGCAAGGCCTCCTGGCCCATAGAGGTGGAGGCCCGCTCGGCCAAGGCCTGGCGAACCTGGTCAAAGTCCAGCGACTTGATAACCTTGAGCATACCCAGAGCGTCAGTATAGCCCAGGGCGCAGGACGGGATACGACCTGGGTTACTTCTGGTGCAGGCGGAATACCCCCAGCCCCTCCAGCCGGACAGGGCCCTCCAGGGTCTCGCCGGTAAGCAGGTTTTCTGAATGGGGTAGCTCAATCTCAGTGGGCTCGAGGGCCGCGTAGACCCAGACCTCTTCCCCCTGGTACAGGCGCTTGAAGGCCAGCAGTTTTTCCGAAACCTGCAAGGGCTGTAAGCCCCCCCGGCGCAGGGCCGGAACAGTTTTTTTGAGTCGGATAAGCGTCTTGCACCAAGCCAGCACCTCCTGGTTCCACCGCTGTTCATCCCAGGGAAAGGTACCCCGGCACATGGGGTCGCCGTTCCAATCGTGGTAGGGGTTGTTCTGGTCGAGCCCGATCTCGTCGCCGTAGTAGAGGCCCGGTGCTCCAGGAAAGGTCAGCAGCAGGCCCAAGGCCAGCTTGAAGCGCGCCACATCCCCCCTTAGCCGCCAGAGGGCCCGGGGAATATCGTGGCTGCTGATCAGGGTGTACATGCTCTGGCGTAGCTGGAGCGGCAGGGCGCTGTAGTGATCCCACAAGGTGTCCCAAAGCTCCTGGGTCGAGACCGACACCTCCCAGCCATACACATTCCTGCCCGACAGCCACTCCATGAGGGGGTTGGCAAACCCGGCATAGTGCATGGCACCATCCAGGGTGTGGGCCCTTAGCGTGGGCAGGGTATCGAAGAACAGCTCGCCAAACACGAAGGCCTGTGGGTTTTCCTCTAGACTGTTGTGTTTGATCAGACGCAGAATTTCGGCATTGCGGCGGTCGGTGCCCCCTTCGCCGATCTGGTGGGCCACGTCCAGCCGCCAGCCATCAGCCCCCTTACGCAGCCAGTGCCGCACCGGGGCGTGGGGGCCATCCACCCAGCGCTCGAGGGCCAGGGGGCTGGCATAATCCAGCTTGGGCAGGGTCTTGACCCCAAGGAAGGCGGCATACGAGCCGTCGGCATAGAAGGTAAACTCTTTGGCCTCGGGCGCGGTAGGGTCTTGCAGGGCTTTTTGGAAGTCGGGGTGGGTGTTGCCGATGTGGTTGAACACCCCGTCCAGCACCAGTTTCATACCCCGCTGGTGCAGGGCCTCGAGCAGCCGTTCGAAGGCCTCGTTACCGCCTAAGTGAGGGTCCACGTTGTGGTAGTCGCTGGCGTCGTAGCGGTGGTTGGAGCCCGCAGGGAAGATGGGGGTCAGGTAGAGGGCCTCAACGCCTAGCGCTTGCAGATAGTCGAGCTTCTCCAGGATGCCCTCGAGGTCGCCCCCATAGTGCTGGATGGGCCCCTCGCCCGGCCCGTAGCTCAGGGGTTCATCCCATTCTTTGCGCACGATGGGTCGGCCCATGTACAGCCACTCGCCGGTCTGGGGGTCGTTGCTGGGGTTGCCGTTGCGAAAACGGTCGGGAAAGATCTGGTAGAAGACTGCCCCCACTGCCCAGTCGGGCGCGGTGGGCTGGGCCAGCAGGTGAAAAAACTTGTCGTAGCGGGGCATGGCCCCGCGCAGCCCCTCTGCCGTGAGGTAGGCTTTCTCCTCGCTTAGGAAAAAGCAGTAGCGCAGGGGCGAGGTATACAGCGGCAGCCGGATTTCCAGCCCCCCCGCCACCCTTTTCATCGGACGGTGCTCCACCTCGCCGTAGCGCTCGAGGATCAGGAAGCCAGCCCTAGCCGGTGTGCGCAAGCGCAGGGTGATCTCCTGCCCCAGCTCGGGCTTTAGAGGGTCTACACAGAAGGGTTCCCAGTCGTGGTAATGCCTCATTCCTTCACCGAGCCAGCAGTGTACCCCGAGACAAAGTAGCGCTGGAAGCCGTAGAAGATCAGCAGAATCGGCAGCGAGCCCAGCACCGAGGCCGCGGCAAACAGCCCCCAGCGGGTGGAGAACTGCCCAGTAGTAAAGTTGCGCAGGCCCATCCCTACTGTCCAGGAATCCACGCCGGTCAGAAACAGGTTGGCCACAATAAACTCCGAGTAGGTGCCCACGAACTGCAGAAGAAAGATAAACACGAATATCGGGGCTGAAAGCGGCATCAAGATTTTGGTAAAGACCTGCCACTTGCTGGCCCCGTCAATCAGGGCGGCCTCCTCTAGGCTTTTGGAGATGCTTTCCAGAAAACCCTTGTATACCCAGGTGCCAAAGCTGATAATCCCCCCTGAGTAGGCCAGCACCAGGCCGGTAAAGGTGTTCAGCAGGCCCAGGTTGGAGATCAGGACATAGGTTGCGATCAGGCCTAAAAACCCCGGGAACATCTGGACGAAGATGAAGACCAACAGCATGGGGTACCGCCCGGGAAAGTTGAAGCGGGCAAAGGCATAGCCCGCCGTAGCTGTGAGCAATACCGCTAGAATACCTGTAATTCCAGACACAAATAGGGTATTGCGCACCCAGAGTACAAACCTGCTCTCGGTACCCTGACCGGTAAACTGACTAGGGGAAATGAAAACTACCAGCAGAAATCCCAGGATAGCAAAGGCTGCGAGGCTGCGTCCCTGCAACCATCCCCAGCCGCTATTGCTGCTGTTGTCGCCGATAATCTGTCGGTAAGCAGCCAACACCAGTGCTAGCAGCAAGCATCCCGCCGCCAGCAGTAGCATTAGGGTTTGGTAGGGGTAGATGATGATGCCGTCGAAAAGCTGGAGGTAGTTTTCCCAACTGAGCTGGGAGAAATCAGGTACCACCCTGGCTTGCACCAACAGGTTGTCGCTGGCAGGGGGCAGGATGCGGTACAGGGTGTTTCGGGGGTCGAAGGAGGCCGCCAGGATTTGCAGCACGGGGTAATAGGCGAAGAGCAGCACCAAGAGTAAGAACAAATGTGTGAGTCCCTGGCCAAAAAGGGGCCAGAGACTGCGCTTGCGGCCTGTGCGTTTGTTGCCGATCGAGGTAACCAGCCAAGCGTAGGCCAGAATAAAGCCCACGGTGACCAGAAGGCCGCCTAGGGCATATACCCAGCCGTTTTCAACGCGCACGAAGCCGGGGGGGATATTGGGCTGAATGCGCCCTAAAAGGTTGGGGATATAGATGAAAATCAGCCAGGCTGCTATCAAACCCAGGGTAGCCCAGCCAAAAAAGCGAACTAGAGCACCCATTAGCGCACCTCCTTCAGGGCACCGGTGAAGCGGAAGTTAATCAGGCTGATGGCCACAGTTAGGAAGAAGATTAGGATGGAGATGGCCCCACCCAGGCCATAGGCCTGTCCTCCGTCGGCCTGGAAGGCGGTTTTGTAGGCCCAGGTGATGAGGATATCAGCGGCCTGGGCGGTAGAGGGTCGGCCTTCAACCCCTGGCTGAGGGCCCATCAGATAGATCAGGCCGAAGTTGTTGAAGTTGAAGGCAAAAGACCCCAGTACTAGGGGAATGAAAGGCTGACGCAATAGGGGCAGGGTGATGTAGGTGAGGGTTTGCCAGCCGCTGGCCCCGTCAATTTTGGCCGCCTCGTACACGTCATCCGGGATAGTGGAGAGTGCTCCTAGGGTGGCCGTCATCCAGTACGGAAAGCCCAGCCACAGGCTGATCAGCAAGGCCGAGACCTTGAACCACTCGGGGTCGGTGAGCCAAGGAATGGGGTAGGCACCCAGTAGCCCCAGTAAACGGTTGATAGGGCCAAACTGTACGTTGAGCATCGCGGTGAAGATCTGCACGCTAATAACCACCGGGATGGCCCAGGAGATGATCAGGGCGGTTCGGTAAAAGCCTCTTAGAGCTAGGTTTTTGTTGTTGAGGATTAGCCCCAGGATCAGCCCAGGGATGGCCCCCACTAAAACTGCCCCCACCGCAAAAACGATGTTCCAGCCAGATAAGAACTGGGATCAGAATGGTGCTGGCCCGGCTGAAGATTTCGATAAAGTTGCGGAAGCCGATGAAGCGGAACTCGTTAATTTTGTAGATCAGCTCTGGTGTAAAGGGTGGGGGTGCGGTTAGGGTGAGGATGCCTCCTGTGGCTTGCTCAACCCTAACACGGGTGCGCTGCGTAAGGGTAGTGATCTCCAAGGCTTGGCCTGCGCAGTCGGGCTGGTCGCAGCGCAATAGATCGTGGGCATCACCGTCTACAAAGAGGTTTCGGCCTTCGCTGCGCACGACCTGGGTCTCGGTGGAGCGGTCGGGTTTCCCGTTTCGAATACCGCTGTAATCGGTAAAAGCGTAGTACACAGTGAGGACGATGGGAAATACGGTGAAGGCCAATAGGAAGGTGATGGCAGGAAGCAGATAGTACCAGTCGGTTAGATAGGGTACACGCCTCCCCAGCATTACTAAAATCGGGATAAGCAGTAGCGTAGCAAAAACCAGAACCAGGTAGCCTGGATAAGCCTGGTCTATGGGCCTAGG
>Ga0068706_1000985_pt1 | contig 12212 bp, 13 predicted proteins | sample YNPMSBMetaG_FD_65632 | JGI IMG/M metagenome (GOLD analysis project Ga0068706, IMG submission 65632) | Anoxygenic and chlorotrophic microbial mat microbial communities from Yellowstone National Park, USA - YNP MS-B MetaG | ecosystem: Environmental > Aquatic > Thermal springs > Hot (42-90C) >...
TACAAAAAGGCATTGCCTTTTTCAAAGTAAGTCAAATAGGTAATCCTTTCCTTTCCTTTTGGAGCCACTTCATAAGTTTGACCGTTTTTAGTAATGGAAAGTGAATATTTTTTAAGCTCGTGATTTGAATAATTAAACAGGTAAGCGGAATCATCATTAGGATTTAAAAACACTAAACAACTATCAGAGGCATAGGAAATTATTGCATCTCTGGAAAGAAACAGCATAATAGTATCGATGGGCAAAATTTGGATATTTTGGCAGTGTCCTAAAAATGCTAATCCAAATATTAAAAAACAATTAACACAGATTTTTTTCACTAATCAGCTATAATTTTAACAAAAGGTGGACAAGAACCTAAACAGTGACCAAATAATCTAGGTCCACATTTACCCAACCTGGTGCGTGTGTCTACTGTTGCACATACTAAACCTAAACCACCGCTTCCCGTTGGTTGTGGAACACAACCACATTGGGCAATGGGCTTTCCTCCGTACGGAGCTTCCTCAAAACCTACTATCCACTGTATCTTTTTAAGTTTTTCTGCATCTTGATACGTACTATCCGTCCACGTGCTTCCATTCCACACCTTTACAGGAACGCCTACGTTTTTCTTTGCGTAAATATCATTCAAAACAATACGATTTACCGTAGCGCCGTCCCATGTTGGGGTAACAAATAAGGAAGTGCCGTAATACGGAATGAAAATTTCGGGAGTGATGGTTCTACCGCCGATGGTCTTGCCTTTCATTTCGTTGAGTAAATCCCCGAATTTTGTACTGTCGGAGATTAAACCGCATTGAATAACGGGTGTAATGGTTCTTGACATGGCTTGCCCGCCGTGTGCACTGCATAAGTTAATCAATTGTTCTATGTTGATGCTGTAACTGAAATTACTATTTCCCAAGTTAGAGGTGAAATAATCCTTGATTAAGTTTTTTACTTCGGGGGTTTGGGAAAGAATCATTGCGTATTGAAGCACCTTCTCTTGGTACGCTTGAATTTCATTTTTGTTAGCATTCGCCCAGCCTGTCCATGAAGCATTTTGAGACGGTTTTTGAGCCGTGTAATTTTCCGCTTCCTGTTCTTGCACCGGATTTTCAGGAATAATTTTTGATTTGTTACATGCTGCAAACATCATCACTGCTACCGCAAAGATAGCGGATTTTTGAAATTAAAAACTTCTTTTGCCTTATTTTTATGTATTAAATATGGCTGCAAAATTCATAAAAAAAAACGTGTCAAGTTTTTTAACAATATTTAAGAATTTTTTTGATAGGAAAAGGAGTAGAAAATAAAAAATGGCTGTTTTTTGATGAACAGCCATTTCTGAAAAAAAGTAATTTTAATATAATAATCGCGAGATATTTTGAATTTGAATTTTACTTTGCCCAAAATCAAAAAATAAATTTAATTTTGCTAAGAAATTAGCTGGAATACAAGAAATTTGATTATTTGACCAATTTATTTCTATGATATCTCCCCATGTCCAAAAGTTGATATCTGATTTAAAAATTGTTTTATCATTAGTATTTGTAAGCAAGGAATAACCTTTATTTTTCAGTAGTTCAATAATTTTTTGTTTTTCTATGTTAGATGGTAAATTTTCATATTGTTTATTGCTCCAATCGTAATCGGAAAGACTTATTTTCAATTTATTCAGTCTAATTTTAGTGCTTAAAATTGCCCCGATGGAGTAAAGAACACCTGTCAAGGCACCTACAATAAAATTATCAATGAACATTTGAAAAGAAGTTCTTCCTCTACTTTCCATCATTAAAAAACCAAAAACTACAAAAAAAATTGCAAAGCCTAATACCGTAAAAACTATTTTTCTTATCATATCTTAAAATTATTACCAAAACCAATATCCTGATTGTTTTCCAATTGATATGATGGAAGATGACATGTATACAGCAATACCGCCTAAAATACCTCCAGCTGCACCTCCCAATAAACCACCCGTTACAGCACCTCCAATTAAACCATCTACGTCGTCTTTTGCAGTTTGTGAAGGACCATCTGGTGTTTCTTTGTACCCGTTGGTAAAATTCCACCATGTATCATTCGCATCCCCCCAAACACTCACCCAATAAGTATAACTATGCCTTGCTACACTTGCAGCGCACAATAAACTCACTTTTTCTTCCGCATTTAAATTGGTATCATTCAATATGTTATTTTCAATATTTTTAGATGAAACTACACAAATTGTGATAGCTGAATCAATTCTTGATGGAATAGTAAAACAAGTTGGTGTTAATGTGTTTGGCATAGCATTGAAAATCTGTTGTAAATAGTTATACGTAAGAGATGTCATTTGAGTTTCAAGATTGGGAAAGTTTAGATCCTTTATCTTGATTGGAAAACTTCTGATAGATTGATAGAGTTAAGCCTAAAATTAAATATAAAACAAAAGATTTTAACTCAAATGGAATTAAGAAAATTAAGTAAATAAATGGTAGAAAAATAAAAATTAGCCAAAAGATTTTTACATCTGTAACTTTCATAGCAGGAATAAAATTTTGAAACAGTGCTATTAAGCCCATCAAGAGAAGAGGTATGGTTTCTAAATATTGTTCATTTTCAAGTAATTGAATACCTGTATAAAGGTAACAACAGCTAATAAGACCATCAAAAATAATGTTAAAAATTTTAATAAAGTTTTCTTTCATGATTTGAAATTTATTTTGAAAATAATTTTCCTACTCTTGCAGCTGCACCTAAGCTCCCGGTCATTGCTCCCCAGAAAGCAGCCCAACCACAGCCTTCCCAAGTCCAATCAGAACCTGTTACGAAAGAACCTATTGTGTATCCAATGGCTCCAACAATGGCTCCTCCTACATCTGGATTAGCCACTTCACGTGCATCATACTGATTGTTTGCACCATCTCCCATAATCTCCCACCATTTATCATTTGCATCACTCCAAACACTCACCCAATAAGTATAACTATGCCTTGCCACACTTGCAGCGCATAACAAACTTACTTTTTCTCCCGCATTTAAATTGGTATCATTCATTATGTTATTTTCAATATTTTTAGATGAAACTACACAAATTGTGATAGCTGAATCAATTCTTGATGGAATAGTAAAACAAGTTGGTGTTAATGTGTTTGGCATAGCATTCAAAATTTGTTGTAGGTAATTGTACGCAACTGTACTCATTCGGGTTTCTAGATTTGGGAAATTGTTGAGTATGTCATTATTCATTGCATTTCTAAAATGTGGATTTAACGTCAGTAGTCTTGGTCATTGCAAGTTATTATCCCTACCAAAATCCCCTACAATTTTCCACATTTCATGCAAAGAAAATTCTTTTTTTCCGTTTTTTACTTTAATCAAAGCGGGATAGTTTTGATAGTTGTTAATGAAATAATCTAAACCTTGATTGTGCAAAGCACCTACATAATCAAAGGGATTGTTTGGATTAGTAAAATCCACTGCAATAGCAATTTTATTACTTTTTGCTTTGTTGGGTTCCCATTTTACGTTAGCATACTGACGTGCTTCTTTTACATACTGTTCAAACTTTGCCTGTTCACTAATTTCAGCCTTTGGCTGTGTTTGTTCTTTGTTACAACTTACTTACAATACAGAAGAAGCTACCATTGCTGCAAAGATATCAACATTTTTGAAATTCAAAACTATTTTTGCCATAATTTTTTTGTTTAAATTTGGCTACAAGGTTCATTAAAAAAAAACGTGTCAAGAGATGTGGATAACTTTTTTGGGGGAATAGGGGTGTGGAAAAATAAAAATAATGGAGAAGATGAGGTAACAGGTGAGGATACATTAGGTTTAACTTTGTACTTTACTACAAGCCGGGATGCATGCGATACAGAGTGCGTGAGGGATGCGGAGGGCGGCGAGCGAAGCGAAGCCGGCACTGCCTTTGGGGCTGAGCGCGTAGCGAAGTTCCCAAAGGATTGCTGAGCAACCTCCCTGTATCCCTCCTAATAGGAGGGAAGGGAGGTTGTATCCCTCCTAATAGGAGGGAAGGGAGGTGCAGCCCGACCCGCAGCACGCAGTACAAGGGGCACGCCCTTATTACTTAAACAACTCTACAAAACTTCGCATCTCAAATCTATGTTGTGTATGCAAAATTTATTTAGCGAGTTTGTATTTTATCCATTTTTCTAATTCAACGGCATGAAATACAACTGCGGACATGATAAAGCAAAATCCCAGTTCCGTCCATGATAAGGGTTCTGTTTTAAAGAGGGTATTACCTAACGGTGTATAGATAACCAGAAGTTGAAGCAAGATGGTAAAAATGATGGTTTGAATTAAAAAAGGATTAGAGAAAATACCTTTTTGAAAAAGGAACTGTTTTTCTGAACGTATGGCTAACACATGCCCGAGTTGAGAAAAGGCAAGTACAGAGAAAACCATGGTTTGCCAGTGAGTTCCAAAATTTTGCATAGATAAATGTTGGGTTAAAAGGGTAATAGCAGCCATTAAAAATCCAACCCAAAGGATATGATAACCATTACCGTGTGCAAAAAGGCTTTCATTGGCGGGTCTAGGGGGTCTTTTCATGATGTCAGCATCTTCTTTTTCATAAGCAAGAGCCAAAGCAGGAATACCGTCCGTTACGAGGTTTATCCATAAAATATGAATAGGTAAAAGCGGAAGCGGTAAACCGAGAAAAGGAGCTAGTAGAATGGTCATAATTTCAGCACTATTGCAAGTCATGATGTATTTAACAAACTTACGGATGTTATCAAAAATTCTTCTTCCTTCTCTAACGGCTTTGACAATGGTAGCAAAGTTGTCATCTAAAAGAACCATGTCAGAAGCTTCTTTACTGACGTCTGTACCATTGATACCCATGGCTACGCCGATATCTGCTATTTTGAGAGAAGGGGCGTCGTTTACGCCGTCACCTGTCATAGCTACATAAAAACCTTTGGATTGTAAAGTTTTTACAATTTTTAATTTTTGTACCGGGGAAACTCTTGCAAAAATACTGACTTTGTGAATATTTTCGTTCAATTCAGTATCGGACATTTTTTCCATTTGAGCACCTGTCCATGCCCAATCACCTTCTTTAAAAATTCCTATAGCTTTACCTATGGCAATAGCGGTAGCGGGGTGGTCTCCTGTAATCATTACGGGCTTGATGCCTGCATCTAAACACTCTTTAATGGCATCAAACACTTCTGGTCTCGGTGGGTCAATCATTGCTACTAATCCTGCAAAAGATAAATTTTCTTCGATACGCCCATCAATACCTTCTGATGGTAATTTATCTAACCATTTGTATGCAAATGCTAATACTCGATTTCCTTCTTTTGCCCATTCTTCGGAAAGCTGTTCTATTGAATTTTTGAGTTCTTGTGATTCTAATCTTTGTAAAATGGATTCCATTGCTCCTTTGGTAAGTACTAAAAAACGATTCTCGTAAGCATGGATAGTGGTCATACATTTTCTTACAGAATCAAAAGGAATTTCTGCAACTCTTGGAAAATTAGATTGAATTTTTTGGTAACCTTCTAATGAAAAGGTTTCTATTATTTTTTCAACCAGTGCAATTTCGGTAGGGTCTCCAATCCAATTTTGATTTTCTATGATTTTTACTTCATGATTTAAAGCAAGATTAAGGTCTAATGGAGAATAAGAATGAAGGTGGTTATTAGAAAAATTTTTTTGTTTGACAACCTTCATTTTATTGATGGTTAAGGTACCGGTTTTATCTGAACAAATAATAGAAACAGAACCTAAGGTTTCTACGGCATGTAGTTTACGAATTAAGGCATTTTTCTTAACCATTCTTTTGGCACCGATGGCAAGAGAAATGGTAATTAAAGCGGGAAGAGCTTCGGGAATTGCAGCAACAGCTAAACTTATTCCCACCATCAACATCTGAAATAAATCTTCATTTCTTAAATACCCAAGAAAAATAATTATAGTACAAACCAAAAGTATTAAATAACTTAGTTTTTTTGAGAAGTCAGCCATACGTTTTTTTAGTGGAGTGTCGCCTTCTTCCATTTGTAGCATCGAAGCGATCTTTCCAATTTCTGTATTCATACCAGTTTGGTAAACAATAGCTTCGCCTCTTCCGTTAGTAATTAAAGTACCTTTAAAACTGACATTAGAGCGGTCACCAAGCGAAGTATTTTTTTCATGAATTGCATCAGCATTTTTATCAACGCTAACGGATTCACCTGTTAAAGCGGATTCATCGACTTTTAAACTATGGGTTTCTATCCATCGAATATCCGCAGGAACAGAATTTCCGGCTTCTAACATAATTTTATCCCCCGGTACTAACTCTGAGGAATCTACTAATATCCAATGACCATCACGAAAAACTTGGGCTTGTGTTCTAGAAAGTTTTTTTAGTGATTCAATGGCTTCTTCTGCTTTGTATTCTTGGTAAAAACCTATGATAGCATTTAATAAAACAATTACAAGAATGATTATGGAATCAGTATAGTCCCCTAAAAATATAGATAAAACAGCGGCTATGCCCAGAATCCATATCATAAAATCCTTGAATTGGTCTATGAATATTGCTAATGCTGTTTTTTTCTTTTTTTCATGAAGTTCATTTTTTCCATACTCGGCAATTCTTTTTTGAACTTCTTGGTTACTAAGACCATTTTTGGGGACTTTTAATTCTTTTAAGGTATCATCAATATTTAAGTAGTGCATATATCAACCTAATTTAAATAACAAGAACAAGTTTAAGATGTATAGGGCGAAAATTAATAGGGTATCAAATCCAAAAAAATACTTTTTTTTATTCGGTTGGAACATTAAACTGATTATGATGATGCAACCCATTATAACACAAAAAAATATGGAAATAAGGTGATTGGGCGAGGCGTCAAAAAGTAAGGAACCTTTTAAATAGAAAATGTCATCAATGAATAAAATAAAGATGTTGTAAATACAACTTCCAATAAGATTCCCAATAGCCATATCGACAAGCCCCGAGCGAACAGCAGCAAAGGAAACCGCAATTTCCGGTAGGTTGGTAGAAACTGCAAGAAATAGTGTACCAACAAAAGTGGTTCCTAAGTGAGTTTTTTTAGCAATTTTATCTGCAAAATCTGGCAAAAAAATAGCTGCTGAAACTATTAAAGTGGCAAAAAATACATAAGCAATTATAATCTTACTTTTGGTTGGGTAATTTTTAGGTTTATTTAAAGAGTTATCAGGTTCTTTGGGCTCTATTTTTTTGTTATATTCGTAAACAAGCCTGACGGAAAAAAAATACATAATCATAAATAAAAAACTTATGAAACCTATACCCGGTAAAATTTGTAAATCTTGTTTTAAAAATATACCTAAGCCAGCTAAATTTAATAAAATTAAAACCAATGTAACCGATAAGATATGGGCTTGTGTAGCAATGCCAAAAATAGGTCTATCTTTAGGTAAGTAAAAATCTATGATTGAAAGAATAGCTAAATTACAGGCACAACTTCCGAGTGCGTTAGCAATCGCTAAATCTGCGGAGCCTACAAAAGAAGCAGAAGAAATACCAGCGGTTAATTCGGGAAGGGTGGTGATAAAAGCTAGCATAAACATTCCAATCCAACCTTTGTCTAAGTTAAAAACAGTGGCAAATAAATCACCGTAATAAGAAAGTTTGGTTCCAGCAACTAAAATGATGATGGAACAGAATACAAACCCTAAGGCGTCAAAAATCATACTAGCAAATATAGGTTTGTTGTTAGGGTTTGTCAAGTAAAAATGATAAATTAATAGTATGAACAGAAGCATGATCGCTGGAACCGGTATTGGCTTTTGAATTTTTTTAAATCATTAATAAATTAAAGGGTATTAAGGTTACTCTTCATTTTCTTAATGCTTTAATGGTTAATTTTTCAAAAAGATTAAGAAGATAAGGGACATTAAGAGGTTTCACAAGCAAGGATGCTTGTGTTACTATGTGTGTTTCACAAGCCGGGATGCTTGTGTTACTTTCCACAAGCCGAGATGCTTGTGTTACTTTCCACAAGCCGAGATGCTTGTGTTACTCTGTGTGTGCGTGAGGGAAGCGGAGGGCGCTGGAGGCAGCACTGCCTTTGCGATGTGTTACGCCGAGCAAAGGATTGCTAAGCAACCTCCCTAAATCCCTCCTATTAGGAAGGAAGGGATATTCAGCCCGACATGAAGCGTAGCGAAGGGACACGCCCAAATCACAATAACAATACAATTTATTTACATTGTATTTCTTCTAATTTATAACGCTTCAAATATATTTGTTCATTTTCTAATGATAAAATTATAATGCTGTTATCATGAATGCATAAGGATGAATTTTGGGAAAATTTGAAAGTGGGTCTGAAAGTTAATGGGTCTAAATGACTTAAATCTATGACATCTACAATCTGCATGTTGCTATCCCGAATTTCTAAAATAATGTTGCTCTTTTGAAATTGATAAATAGTTGCTAAATACTTATCTAAAACTTTATTGCTTGCTAAAACGGTATAATTGGTGAATAATTTTTCTATGGTATCTTGATAACTGATATGTTCAGGTTTAATATAATCAGGTTTAGGTTGATATGAAAGAAAAGGATTAAAGGGAAATTTTTTGAAACTTGGGTAAATTTGAAGCCAGTGATTCCTCCAAATGGAAGTAAATAAAATTTTATCTTTGAAAGAAACAAAAAAATTAGTACCTCCATAAGTACTTTCTTTGTTACTTTCTTCATCATTGTAATTGAAAAGTTTAGATTCGTTGCTATAGGTACTTTGTTGTAAAAGAAATTTGGAAACCCATACGTGATAAACATTTTGAAGGGTATCATTTTGAATATTTTCTCTAAAAACCATCGTATAAAATTCGTTATTTTTGACCATAAAACCCATAATACCAGCAAGAAATATTGAATCCATAGGGAAATTATAGGCAGGTACTATCCAATCCTTAACTTTAAGTTTCTCATCTAAAACCAAAAGGGTTAGTATAGGAGTTAATAAGTAACCACCTTTGGGACGTAAATATATTCGTTATTTTCGCTCATTAGATAAACATTACGAGTATTTTTAATTGGTATTTCCACATCTAATGCACAATACAAAAAAGGCGGGTCATAATAAACACTATAAATTTTTATGGTTTGTCTTCCAATTTTTTTATAAAAGTCACTAACAGAACGGTTGATAGGGATATCAACTTTATTTTTTCTTTGTTGGTTAATTTGTTTAATGAGGTCATAAGCATCTAATGAATCGGTGAAATAGACATTTTCAATGGCTCCTGTTTTTAAATTTACAGAGATTAAACCCGGTCGCATATCAGGTACTATTAAGATATAGCCTGGTTTAAACGGATAAATATAATCATTTGCTTTTAATAGCATGGTATCCAATGAAATGAGTGTTTTTTCTTCGGGTAGGATTTGGATACGTTCGTGAGGTAAAACGGTTTCCGTAATGCTATAAAACTTGGTTATTTTCTTGTAACATAATTTATGTCTGAATATGAAAAGATTCTTTAATAGGATCGTTCCATTCAATATTTTTTCATATAGTTCGTTATTTTCTATGATTACATACTGATTTATTTTTTTTTCCTCAATTTGAATTCTTTTTACTAAGTAATCCTTAACAAAGCGTTTTGGAATATCAATATTATAAATCACAAAAACAATAGCTTCATTACACTTAGCAATTTGAAGAACATTTTGATATTCTTGACGAACTGCTGGTAATAGTGTTGTTTCTGAGAGACCAATATCTACTAAAATTACATAATAACTTGAGGGTAATGGTTTAGGGGAGTATTGCCTAATCAAGGAATCTGTTTCTCCATTATCTAAGAATTGTAGTTCATCTATATTTTGTGGTTTTAAATGTTGAATAAAAAAGAATGGGATTAGAATTGCTAACCCCATTTTTTTTAGAGAAATTTTTTTAAAGATATTTTGCAACATTTTAACGAATTAAAATTTCTTGCTACCACAAAGGTAGCTAAATTTTTGAAATTAAAAACTTTTTTTGCCTTATTTTTATGTATTAAATTTGGCTGCAAGGTTCAAAAAAACGTGATGAACAGCCATTTATCTCTTTTTAGCTTGAAGTGCAAAAATTTTATTTTGAGTTAACAATCTTTAAGCTTTCAATCAATTTTTGAATGATATTTAAATCGCCTGGATTGAGAATACGTTCATCTATGATTTTTTCGTTTTCTATGGTAATGAACTTAAAATTGGTAAATTCAGGTTCATATTCCCAAAAAATTTCTTCTTTATCTAACCAAAAACCTTCTGAATTACAATTGATTTTTTTAAATAACTCATCAAAACGATGTAGAGTACCTATAATGATTACTTTTAAATCACTTTTTAACCAGTATTTTTTATTTTCACAAAGAAGTTTCATAAGCGCATCTGCACGGGGGGGGCATGACTTCATGGTGGGAATAATCAGATAATTACCATCCAAACCTGAAAAATTATGAACTATTTTTAGATAGTTAATGAAACCTGTTTCTCTCTTTTGGTTACGATACTTTTGCTCAAATTTATTAACCAAATCTATTTTACTAATTTTTTTAGGAATAAGTTCGTAGTAGTCAAAGTCAATAGTTTGAGAATGTTTGCTGGGGACTAAAAAGCCATTTTTATAAGGGATTAAATCCCAATAGTTGGAAGCTAAGCTGTCAGGAATTAAAGTTTCTGCGTAATAATTTTTTTCTAAATTAAAAAATTGAATAGAATATGAAGGAAAATTTTTTTTATCAATTTCGGAGGCAAATTCGGGTGCAGGTACTCTAACCAAACGGTAATATAAATTGAGCCCTGTATGAAAATGTATATCTAAAAACTTACCTAATGATTTATCCACATTAGGTCTTTGCTTGTAATCTACAAAATCAGGCAAATGATTAATTTCTTTTACAAAAATTGAGGGGATGTCAAAAGTTTTAACTTTTTGATTTTTAACATCATATAGACATAATTTTGAATTATGAGCCCAACCTATTACTACATCTTTTTCAAAATTAGCAAAAATTTGATTAAACTCTCTTGGATAAGTAATTCCTAACTTTGTAGGATGTGAAATTGGTAAAAGATGAAATTCCGAGTTGGATAAATTCAATATTCCTGCAACAGGAGGTTTTGCTTGAACAAAAGAGGTATCTCCCCACTCTCCACTATAAAATATCAATGGTAAAAGTAACTGATTATTTTTAACTAAGTATTTTAAGCCAAAGGGAAACCAATAATTATTTCCAATTTTTTCAGGTCGATATGAACTTATTACAGGAATTTTTTCAATATTGTGATATCGTATTTGTTGATTATCTAAGTTTATAGTAACTATCAAACTATCATGGTAATAGTAAGGGTGGTCAGCTCCATTGAAAACTAATAATAAACTATCTGTATCCCAAAAATGGTAATACAATACAGTTTTTCTTGCAATTTTTTTGGGTAAAAAATCATCCAAAAGAATATTAGCCTTCAATTCTTGATTTTTTAAATCATACAAAAATACCCTTCGTTCAAATTGATTAGAAAAACAAATTTTATCTCCATAAATAGCCCATGATTGTAATAATTTTGTAGGTTTAAGAACTTTTGAACGGATAGTTTCTTTAAATTCCCATTGATAAAATTGAATATTTTGAGTAATTGATGAATTACAACTTAAAATTAAAAAAAGCGCCATCGCAGATGACGCTATTATATTAAAAATGTTAATGTTTCTCATTCTTATTTTTTAAGCCAAACATAAAACTATACAAACATCTCCGCACTCATCCACGTAAACTTTACATTGAGTACCACTACCTTTACAACAGACTTCATTACCACTAACAAAATAAATTTTGTCGCAACCATTTTCACTTGCAGTAATTCTTGCATCATTTAAGGAATTACATACGTAAATTTCGGTTATTTTTCCTGTTGAAGATTCTTGAAATATCCATAGTTTATATCTATCTGATTTGGGTAATTTACCCTTATAATCAGCTGGCGCTATATTAAGAGTACCTAACCCCGCAAGCATTGCTTGAACTTCTGTAAAAGTTTTAAACTCATTGGTTTTTGCTGAAATAACCACATTTTCCACCTGTAAAACCTTATCATTTTGGTTTTCTGATGGTGTAACAGATTCCTTGCTACATCCTAAATGCAATACAGCAGCAGCTACCATTGCTGCAAAGATAGCTAAATTTTTGAAATTAGAAACTATTTTTGCCATAATTTTTTTGTTTAAATTTGGCTACAA
>Ga0068706_1000991_pt1 | contig 12163 bp, 11 predicted proteins | sample YNPMSBMetaG_FD_65632 | JGI IMG/M metagenome (GOLD analysis project Ga0068706, IMG submission 65632) | Anoxygenic and chlorotrophic microbial mat microbial communities from Yellowstone National Park, USA - YNP MS-B MetaG | ecosystem: Environmental > Aquatic > Thermal springs > Hot (42-90C) >...
CTAATAATTTGATATTTTTAAAAGGAAGCCATCTTTGTTTATGTAAATCTTTGATAAACAGCGTAATAGGTTTATCAATGTTCCATCCTATTCCCTCTGCGAAGGCTAAAATATGAGCTTTCAAAATACGCTCTAATAAATCTAAACGTTCCTTTTGAGAAAATAAATTTTGGTATTCCTGATAGTTATTTTGGTTAAGGGCAAGCCAATTATACAAACGATATGTAATAATTTTATCTGAATAATTTAATGAAAAATTTTCAAAATTTAATTTTTTGACATTTAAAGTTAATATTTTTCCATTGATATGAAGAAGAGAACCTTTTTTTTCAATAATTTTAACAGCACTAAGAGCTCCATCATTTAAACATACCATTGCAGGGTACCCGTGAATTTCTTTGTATTGAACTAATGGATACCGATATAAATAAACTTTATCGTCTAGATGATGGTGCAGAAGATTATCTCTACGGTGAGTCATTTCAATAATAGCTGCTCTAAAAGCTCGTATATCTTCAGTTTGTATATTTCCTTCAAAAAGAATAGTCGCTAATTTAATATTTTTCATAAACTTTTCTAAAAAAGAGTTTGATATCAGTAATGCAAAAATAATGTTTTATTTTTTTACAAAGCAAAAAATCAAATAAAATTGGCATTTTCAATTTAAATTGATAGTTAAATAATAATTGAGCTCTTTTTACAGTCTATATTATTTTTTGCAGAAAATATTCATGTATTCAAATTTGCAATACCAAATTATACCTCTGTATAAGAAAATTTATTGACGTTTTTAGATTAATTACGAATTTCCTTATTTTTGCACTTGTTTTTATGTCTAAAATTAAAATTCTAATTACAGGTGGTGCAGGATTTATTCCCAGTTCATTAGCTGATAAGCTATCTGAAAATATTGATAATGAGTTAGTTTTAGTAGATAATCTTCTAACGGGGAAATTAGAAAATGTTCCACAAAAACCAAATGTAAAATTTATTAAAGCAGATGTAAATAATTATGAAGAAATTTCTGAAATCATGCTTACTCATTCTTTTGATGTAGTTTTCCATTACGCAGCAGTCGTTGGAGTCAAGAGAACTCTTGAAAATCCACTTTTAGTTTTGAATGACATAAAAGGTTTTGAGAATATATTTCGTTTAGCTAAAAATACGGGGGTTAAAAGAATATTTTTTTCATCTTCCTCAGAAGTTTACGGCGAACCTGTTGAATTCCCACAAAATGAAATAACTACTCCACTAAATGCACGTTTACCCTATGCTGTTGTAAAAAATATTGGGGAATGTTATTGCAAAACTTATTATAAAGAATACGGTTTGCCTTATACTATACTTAGATTTTTTAATACCTACGGACCCAAGCAAAGTACGGACTTTGTGATGTCTAAATTTATACGTTCTGCTCTTAAAAATGAGCCTATTACGGTTTATGGCGATGGTTCTCAAACTCGTACTTTTTGCTATATTGAAGATAACATAGATTTCACTATTCAACTACTTGAAAAAAATTTAGGTATTAACGAGATTTTCAATGTCGGTAATCGGTATGAAATTACTATTTTAGAATTAGCTCAAAAAGTTAAAGAATTAACAGGTTCTTCATCAGAGATTGTGCATTTACCTCCTTTAAAAGAAGGGGACATGACGCGCAGGCAACCCGATACCACTAAAATGCAGGCTATTTTAAATAGAGAAACTCCCTTAGAAATAGGAATGAAAAAAGTTATTGAGCACATAAAAAAAACTCAATCATGAAAAAAACTATTCTCGTCACAGGCGGTGCAGGTTATATCGGTTCTATTACCATCTTAGAGCTTTTAAGAAATACGGAATTTGAAGTTCTTAGCGTAGATAATTTCCTTAATTCTTCACCTAAGACTTTTGAACGTATTAAAAAAATTACTGATAAAGTTGTTGTCAATTATAATATTGATTTACGGGATTTACGATTGCTTAGAACTATTTTTGAAAAGCATTCAATAGATGGCATCATTCATTTTGCAGCTTTAAAATCCGTTCCTGAATCTTTAGAAAAACCTCATTGGTACTATGATAACAATTTGAATAGCCAATTAAACATCATGAAATGTTGTGAAGACTATGGAATAAAAAATTTGATATTTAGTTCTTCTTGTTCAGTTTATGGAGAAGTACAAAACTTACCCGTGGATGAAAATACCCCATTAAGTGAACCGAAGTGTCCTTATGCGCACACGAAAAGAGTAGGAGAAGAAATGTTAGCGTTTTGGTCACCGCAAGTAAAAGTTAATACCATTGCGTTAAGGTATTTTAATCCGGTGGGAGCAGACCCTACGGGCTTATTAGGTGAAGATCCCCGCAATACCCCCACTAACCTTGTTCCCGTCATTACGGGCAGTGCAATCGGTAATTTACCACCTGTAAAAGTTTTCGGTTCAGATTATCCAACCCGTGATGGCTCATGTATACGTGATTATGTCCATGTGAATGATATTGCGGATGCTCATATCAAAGCTCTTCTTTATTTATTTGAACAAAAAAATTCTTCGTTTTTTGATATTATCAACTTAGGAACAGGAAACGGTGTTACGGTTTTAGAGATGATTTATGCATTTGAACAAGTTACTCAACAAAAACTACAATACGAGCTTTCAGACCGACGGGCGGGAGATGTGGCTCAAATTTACTCCAACCCTCAAAAAGCACAAAAATTATTGAATTGGTTTCCGAAGTATGATGTTTATCAAATGATGGAAAGCGCGTGGAAATGGCAACTATATCTTAAACATGAAAATTAGTTTTCAAAAATTCGCAATTTTTAATGGTTTGTTGACTGTTCTTCTGATTGCTATTCTTATGGTGGTTGCATATTATCGCCAAGGTTTATATCCTTTTTATTTTTTCCCACCTATTATAGTAAGCTTGTTATCCTTGTTAGGCTACTACTTGTTAAGTAAAGCAATAAAAAAAGAAAAAAATAAAGATTTTATTCGTTTTGTAATAATTTCTACACTGATTAGGTTAGTTTTTGGAATTTTATCTAACGTTATAGTCATTTTATTATGGAAATCTCAAAGTACAATATTTGTATTAAGTTATTTTTTTTCATATTTTTTTCTCACATTTTTTGAAGTTTATGCAATTATGTATAACTTGCGTGCCGATACAAAAGAGAATAACTAAAGTTTTTATGCCCTGTAAATCAATGAGTTACGCGAAATATATTTTAGCTTTTTTGTGTGTTGTTCTTTTTCCAATGCAATTAGTTCAGGCTAAGGAAGAAAAGAGTGGAGAATTTAGCGTAGCTGACCTCTTGTTTCATCATATTAAAGATTCCCATGATTGGCATTTAGCAGATATTCCCACCGGAAAAAATCCTGATGGTTCAACGCATTATACTTCTATAACGATTTATTTGCCATGGATATTGTACAGTTCAGAAAAGGGGCTTGATATTTTCATGTTAGCTGGTCATGATGAAAATGAACTAGCTCAATCAGCAGAAAAAAAAGGCTATAAATATCATCATGGAGAGATACACGAAACAGTTACAGGAACAAAAGTTATAGATTTTTCCATTACCAAAACTTCATTCCAAATGATTATTGTAGTATTTTTGTTGTGGTTTTTATTCACCAGAACAGCAGAGCAATACCAAAAGAATCCTCTACCAAAAGGCTTTGCTTCTTTCATGGAGCCCATTATTGTGTTTGTAAGAGACGAAGTGGTAAAACCTTATTTAGGCAAGAACTCGGAAAGATTCCTTCCCTATATGCTCTCGTTGTTCTTTTTTATTTGGTTCTGTAATCTTTTGGGATTAACTCCGTTAAATTCTAACATAGCAGGAAATATTTCAGTGACAGCGGCATTAGCACTACTAAGTTTTTTGATTATCAATTTTAACGGTACAAAAGATTATTGGCAACACATTTTTTGGTTTCCTGGAGTCAGCATACCTATTAAGTTTATCATGCTTCCTGTGGAATTAGTAGGTGTATTTACAAGACCTTTTGCTCTAATGATGCGTCTTTTTGCTAATATTTCTGCGGGTCACTTTATGGTGTTAGGATTGATAAGCTTGATTTTTGTTTTTTCTAAAGGAACCAATATATTTGCAGGTTTAGGCATTGCCCCCTTGTCAATTTTTTTCAGTTTGTTTATTTTAGGGTTAGAGCTATTAGTAGCTATCGTTCAGGCTTATGTTTTTACACTGCTAACTTGTGTATTTTTGAGTGGAGCTTTAGAAGAACATCATCATGAAGAGCATCATTAAATTGAAATTTTTCAACTTAAACATATAAAAATTATGACACTATTAGAAGTAGCAACAGAGTTAGGAAGATTAGGTGGTGGTATCGGTGCAGGTATTGCAGCAGTAGGTGCAGGAATGGGCATCGGTAGATTAGCAGCTTCTGCGGCTGAGTCTATGGCTCGCCAACCAGAAGTAAAAGGCGATGTAAGAGGTATTGCTATCTTAACAGCTGCCTTCATTGAAGGGGTTGCCCTTTTCGGGGAAGTAATTTGCCTTTTATTAGCTCTTCGTTAATCATTAAAACTATGGGGTAACGGTTGGTTGCCCCAAGTATTATTTTTGACAATTCAAAAATTATAAATATATGGAAATCATTTTACCAAAATTTGGACTGTTCTTTTGGACTATTGTCATCTTTTTGATTTATTATTTTGTCATTGCCAAGTTTGCTTGGAAGCCTATCCTTGCTTCTATCAAAAAAAGAGAAGAAAACATAGAAAAGGCTTTGAAAGATGCTGAAATTGCTAGGCAGGAAGTTCAAAAAATGAACGAGGCTATTGAAAAAATTCACAAAGAAGCTATCGCTGAAAAAAATAAAATCCTTAAAGAAGCAGAAGAACTTGTTAACCAAAAAAAGCAATTAGCTGAACAAGAAGTTGCTAAAATTAAAGCCCAAAAAATTGCAGAAGCAGAGCAAGAAATCAATAATATGAAAAATGCCGCTATGTCAGAAATCAAAAATTTAGTGGGTATGTTGTCGGTTGAAATTGCCGCTAAAATCTTAAAAGAACAACTAAAAAATCCTGCTGAACAAGAGGCTTTTGCTAAATCTGAATTGGAAAAATTAAATCTTAACTAATGGAAAACGAAAGAATTGCTAAACGTTACGCTAAGTCTATTTTTGATTTAAGTAAAGAAAAAAATTTAATGGAGGTCATCCATAAAGATTTCGAATTCTTAAAAAATTTAATTGAGCAATCCAAAGAATTTCGGTTTTTAATTCAAAGCCCTATTATAAATTCTTTAAGAAAGCTTGAAATGCTCAAAAAAGCCCTTACTAATCATCTGCATACACTAACTTTAACCTTTATGGATATTCTGTTTAAAAGACATAGAGAAGCTGTTTTACCTTTTGTGGCAGATGAATTTACTAAATTATATCAAAAAGAACACAATATCACCGAAGTGACGGTTATTTCTGCTATGGAACTATCCGAAAATTTAATGTCCACCATAAAAAATAAAACAGAAAAACTTTTAAATGCTTCTGTAATTCTTAAATCTAAAATTCAACCGGATATTATAGGAGGAATTATTTTAAGATTTGATGGGAAGGAATTTGACGGAAGTATTGCTTCTAAACTTAATAAATTAAAAAGACAGTTTCAAGATATTTCATTTATAGACCAAATTTAATTAAAAAAATGATAAGACCAGACGAAGTTTCACAAATATTAAGACAACAATTATCCGGATTAACATCGGAAAGTGCATTACAAGAAGTAGGTACAGTTCTTCAAGTAGGAGACGGTATCGCAAGGATTTATGGGTTAACTTCCGTTCAATCGGGAGAAATGATTGAGTTTGATAATGGCTTAAAGGGCATTGTCTTAAACTTAGAAGAAGATAATATCGGAGCAGTACTTTTAGGTGACTCAAAAGGTATCAAAGAAGGTTCCTCTGTAAAACGCTTAAATCGTATTGCTTCAATTATGGTTGGTGATGGTTTAGTTGGTCGTGTCATCAATACTATCGGAGAACCTATAGACGGAAAAGGACCCATCAAAGGTCAATTATATGAATCTCCTTTGGAAAGAAAAGCTCCTGGCGTTATTTTTAGGCAACCAGTAAATGAACCCCTTCAAACCGGTATCAAAGCTATTGACTCCATGATTCCTATTGGTAGAGGGCAGAGGGAGTTAATCATCGGAGATAGACAAACAGGTAAAACCACGATTGCGGTTGATACCATCATCAACCAAAAAGAATTTTACGAAAAAGGGAAACCTGTTTACTGTATTTACGTAGCGATTGGTCAAAAAGCTTCTACTGTGGCTCAAATTGTAAACATCTTAGAAAAGAATGGTGCTATGGCTTATACAGTTGTGGTGGCTGCTCCCGCCTCTTCACCAACCCCTTTACAAGTTTATGCTCCTTATGCAGGTGCGGCTATCGGTGAATTTTTTAGAGATACAGGGCGCCATGCCTTAGTAATTTATGATGATTTGTCTAAACAAGCCGTGGCTTATCGTGAGGTTTCTCTGCTTTTAAGAAGACCGCCCGGACGTGAAGCTTACCCTGGTGATGTATTTTATTTGCATTCTCGTTTGCTTGAAAGAGCCGCTAAAATTATTGATAACGATGAAATAGCCAAAAATATGAATGACCTACCTGAGTCCTTTAAGCCATTAGTCAAAGGAGGGGGGTCATTAACTGCTTTACCTATAATTGAAACTCAAGCCGGTGACGTTTCCGCTTATATTCCTACGAATGTGATTTCTATTACAGATGGTCAAATATTCTTAGAGCAAGGTTTATTTAATTCAGGAGTTAAACCTGCTATTAACGTAGGAATTTCTGTTTCAAGAGTAGGGGGAGCAGCCCAAATCAAATCTATGAAAAAAGTTGCTGGGACACTCAAGTTAGATTTAGCGCAATACCGTGAATTAGAAGCATTTGCTAAATTTGGTTCTGATTTAGACCCTGCAACGCAAGCTCAATTGGAAAGAGGTAAACGTCTTGTTGAGGTCCTTAAACAAAACGAGTTTAACCCTTTCAGAGTTGAACACCAAATTGCTATCATCTATGCAGGTACTAATGGCTTGTTGGATAATATCCCCGTTAAAGATATTAAAGCATTTGAAAAGGATTTTCTTGCTTTAATGGATGCCCAATATAGCAAAGAACTTGCGGAATTAGCTTCTGGTAATCTTAGTGATGCTGCAATAGAAGCCATCAAAAAATGTGCGAAAGAAGTATCACTCAAATATAAATCATAGAACATGGCCAATCTAAAAGATATTCGGTTACGAATAAACAGCATCAAAAGTACTCAACAGACAACCAAAGCCATGAAAATGGTCTCTGCGGCAAAGTTGCGTAAAGCCCAAGATGCCATTATTAGGTTAAGACCGTACGCCAATAAAATGAAAGAACTTCTTCATAACTTACTCTTAGGTCAACAAGAAATTGATTCTCCTTTTGTAAAAACAAGAGAAATAAAAAAAGTGGTTTTGGTAGTAGTAACATCAAATAAAGGGCTTTGTGGTGCTTTTAACTCTGCAATTTATAAATTGGTACAATCCACAATACAACAAAAATATTCCGAATTACATAAACAAGGTAATGTCCAATTATTATGTGTAGGAAAAAAAGGATATGAATATTTCAAAAAATCCCATTCTCTTATCGGCGAGAACCATGATTTATTTACTAAAATTTCCTTTGTACAAACGGCTGATTTAGCAGAAATGTTAATGCAAGGATTTAAAGAAGGAAAATGGGATAAAGTGGAGGTAGTTTATAATGAGTTTAAAAATGTAGCGACGCAAATTCGTAAAGTAGAAACATTTTTGCCTTTAGAAGTACCTAAAAATGAAAAAGTTAATCCCGTAGACTATATTTTTGAGCCAAATAAAGAGGAAATACTTTCAGAGCTAATTCCAAAAATTCTGAAAATACAATTTTATAGATGTATTTTAGAGTCTAATGCTTCTGAGCATGGTGCAAGGATGGTTGCGATGGATTCAGCTACCGAAAATGCTTCTCAACTTATCAGCCAACTACGCTTAGTTTACAACAAAGAAAGACAAGCAGCAATTACTAAAGAAATCTTAGAGATTGTAGGCGGTGCAGAAGCCCTAGCAAGTAACTAAATTTGCAGGGGCTTTGTCCCCTATTTTTCGGAACGGCTAATTAAACATATTTTATCGTAAAAATTATTATTTTTGCTCGTTTTTCTGGTTGAACTTGCTGAGGCAAATTAGTTATATCTTTTTGTTGGGATATTTTTTTTTAACTGGTTGTGAAAGTACACTATATATCCAAAACGGGGAAAAACTACTGAACAACAATCCTACTCTAAAAGGTAATATTACTATGGATAAAGAAGTACTTTTAGAAGGAATTAAAACCAAAGCAAATAGAAGAGTTTTAGGTGTCAAAGCTTACTTGATTGCATGGAATATTGGAATGTACTTAGCCAAGGAAAAACAAGAAAAATGGAGAAAATATTACAGAATTTTTGATAAAAATGAACGGTATTTAAATGCATTGGCATGGTCTTTAGTTAAAGTTATTGGGGAACCACCAGCCTTAGTTGATACGCTTTCCCTGAAAGAAGATTGCCAAAATCTTCAAAATATCTTACAAGCTAATGGATATCTAAACGCAAAAGTATCTTATAAAATAGAAAAAATTTTATCCAAAGTTAAGTTAATCAATGGCGTAGAAAAATTAATTATCAACCCGAAAATTGTAAATGTTCATTATTGGATACAAGAAAACGAGCCCTACTTAATCAGAAATATCACATGGGATTGTGAAGACCCACGCATCCAAAAAATCATTTTACAAAACTCAAAAAATTCTTATTTGCAGCCTGGCAAAATGTATCAAGAGGTATTATTTGAAAAGGAAAGAATACGAATTGCAAATTTGCTAAGAAATGAAGGATTTTTTAAATTTAGTCCAGGTCTTATTGCTTATGAAGTAGATACTACTAATCAAACAGTTCAACAACAACTCCAAAATATTATTCAAAAAACTTCATTTGTTGATATTCCTAAACCTCCTCTTTATGCAGATATTACTGTTTTTATTGATGATACAGAACAAGATATTTATACCATAGATAAAGTTCATGTACATTTAAAAAGTAGTTCAGGAAATGAAAATGAAGACAAAATCTATTTAGAAAATCCTATCAATCAAGATTTTAGGAAATTGCTTCGTCTGCCCAAACGATTTTTTTCAGACCAATTGCAAGCAAAATATTTAGTACCTATTCCTGATAAAAAGATTCTTAATTATAATTTTCTTGAAAATCAAATCACTATCCACAAAAATTCCGTTTATAAAATTCAAGATGTACAAACTACTCAGCAAAGGTTGCAAAATTTAGGTATTTTCAGAAACATTTTTATAACTTATGATTTGAATGATTCCGCAAAAACCATCACCCCTACAATAGATTTAACTGTAATTCAAAAAAATAGTTTTCAGGCGGGCTTTGAGGTTTTTCAATCAGAAAATAGAAACTTAAATGCTAACTTACCTGGAATTGGAGGGCGATTAACCTATTTGAATCGCAATACATTTAAAAAAGCAGATAAATTAGAGCTAACTCTATCAGGAAGTATGAATTTATACTATCCGGATTCTACCTCAGACCCTCGTTTTTTCTTTCAATTTTTACCAAAGGTTTCACTGATTTTTCCAAGAATTTTATTGATTGAGAAAATTTTTAAAAATCCTTACGAGATCAAACCTTCTACAAGGATTACTTTTAATTATGCACAAGAGAACCGTATTGAGTTTCATAGAACTTCTATCGGTTTTAATTTTTCTTATCAATGGTATAGTACAAAATCAAACCGTTATCGTTATCAATTTACTGCTTTAGATTTTAATCAGATAGACAGCAAAAACTTATCACCAGGTTTTATAGCTCAAATTGCTCAGTTACCATCAACAACTCAGCAAATTGTCATTAGAGACTTTACCCCTCGTTATAACAGTAAATCTGGGTTTAGAATTTTTTATCACAATTACCAAAAAGGACAAACCAAACTAGGTTTTGCCACTACTTTGACGGCAGAAATCGGTGGAAATATTCCGTATTTTTTAGAAAGATTAGGATTTTCAAGGAACTTAGATTCTTCACTTACGGATGGCTACGTAAACAATAAATTTTTGTATGGGCAATTCTATAAATTGTATCATGATTCTAAATGTTACATTCCCACAACAAAAACGGGCGTATTAGTTTTAAGGATGCTTCAAGGGATAGCCTTAGGATTTAATCGCACTAAAATAGTTCCTTTTGAAAATCGTTTTTTTATGGGCGGAATAAATTCTGTAAGAGGTTGGCAATCTAATACCTTAGGACCTGGTACTTTCGTTAAATCTGAAAATAATCTTTTAGTTTATGGAGGAGAAATTGCATTTGAAGCAAATGCGGAGCTACGTCAAAAAATTTATAAATACATTGAATCTGCCTTTTTTATAGATGCCGGCAATGTTTGGTTTTCTAAAAACGGTGGTTTTGATGCCTCTGAAGGTAAATTTTCTATTCAGAATTTAAAACTAGGATTAGCAGGGGGCATAGGCATACGCTTTGATTTTCAATTTTTAATTATCCGTTTAGACCTTGGGCACCAACTTTATGACCCTGCACGCCAACAATGGATTTTACAATATTATAGAGACTTGGGAGCCAAAAATTTGCAGTATAATCTCGGTATTGGATACCCTTTTTAATTTATTTTTCTTTTTTATGGGGCTTAAAAAAATTATTTGGTAAGAATAGAAATTCTATTGAAATTTGCGTTATCAATCGTGAACGCATGCGTGTAATACAATTTAGAGAAGCCCTTCGCGAGGCAATGCAAGAAGAAATGCGTAGAGACCCCAACGTTTTTTTAATGGGCGAAGAAGTAGCGGAATACAACGGTGCTTACAAAGTCAGTCAAGGTATGTTAGATGAATTTGGACCCCAAAGAGTGATTGATACCCCTATTTCGGAGTTAGGTTTTGCAGGTATCGGTGTGGGAGCTGCCATGGTAGGTCTTAGACCTATCATAGAATTTATGACCTTTAATTTTTCGCTGGTTGCTATTGACCAAGTAGTAAATAATGCTGCTAAAATACTTTCTATGAGTGGTGGGCAATTTAACATTCCTATTGTTTTCAGAGGACCTTCCGGTAATGCTGGGCAACTTGGTGCTCAACACTCTCAATGTTTTGAAAATTGGTATGCTAACTGCCCCGGGCTTAAAGTGGTTTCTCCTTCTACTCCTTACGATGCCAAAGGTCTTCTTAAAACCGCTATTCGTGATAATGACCCCGTCATTTTTATGGAATCTGAACTCATGTATAGCAATAAAGGAGAAGTTCCTGAGCAAGAGTATTTGATACCTATCGGTAAGGCAGATATCAAAAGACAAGGTACCGATGTTACTATCATTTCTTTTGGCAAAATGGTTCATGTTGCATTAGATGCTTGTAAAGCCCTTGAAAGTGAAGGCATTCAAGCGGAAATGATTGATTTGAGGTCTTTAAGACCTATTGATTATGATACTTTGGTTCAATCCGTAAAGAAAACCAATCGTTGTGTAATTGTTGAGGAATCATGGCCCTTAGCTGCCATTGCCGGTGAATTAACTTACATGATTCAAAAACGTGCTTTTGATTACTTAGATGCTCCTATTTTACGAATTACAGGTGCGGATGTTCCTTTGCCTTATGCTCCTACCCTCATTGAAGCCTACTTACCTAACGTCAAAAAAATTGTTCATGCCGTAAAACAAGTTATGTATCGTAATTGATAACCTTTTCCCTAATAACCATGGGCCCTCAACTCAAAAATTGGCTAAAAAAATTAGGTTTCTTGGGATTTCTTTTCTTCTTGATAAAAGGACTTATTTGGATAGGGGTTATTATTTGGGCTAAATACCAATTTTGGAACTAATTCATGATTGAACAAAATTTAAAACAAATCAAAGAAAAATTACAAAGCACAGCACAAAAATATGGCGTTCCTACCCCTAAATTAGTGGCAGTAAGTAAAAATCATGATATAGATGCTATTTTAAAAGCATATCAATGCGGTCAACGTGACTTCGGAGAAAATAGAGTCCAAGAACTTATTAAAAAAGTTCCCTTATTACCCTCAGATATACGTTGGCATTTGATTGGTAC
>Ga0068706_1001007_pt1 | contig 12039 bp, 8 predicted proteins | sample YNPMSBMetaG_FD_65632 | JGI IMG/M metagenome (GOLD analysis project Ga0068706, IMG submission 65632) | Anoxygenic and chlorotrophic microbial mat microbial communities from Yellowstone National Park, USA - YNP MS-B MetaG | ecosystem: Environmental > Aquatic > Thermal springs > Hot (42-90C) >...
CCTACTCATATCGCATGCATTTCTATTGGTGGTGATTATAACTCACCTGGCGGTGGCGGCGGCGGCGGTGGGGAAGGCGGCGAAGGTGGCGAAGGTGGTAAAGCAGGTACAGGTGGAGGTGGCTCCTTTCCTATTTTCATTTGGGCTAATGGTAGTAATGGTTTTATTCGTGATTGCCAATTAACAAAAGGTAATGCCGCAGCTGGTGGAATAGGCTCAGGTGGAGCAGTTGGTGGACAGGGAGGTCTCGGCGGTCTCGGTGGTTTTGATGGCGGTGGAAATAATTCAGCTGCTGGCTGTGAAGGAGGTGCTGGAGGAAATGGGGGCAAAGGCGGAAAAGGCGGAAAAGGCGGAAAAGGCGGAAATGGAGCCCCCGGTGTCGCTCAAAACCTCTATGAACAAGTCTGTGTCTCTTGTATTCCCGTCACCAGAACAAATGTCAATGCAACTTTTGAACCTCAAATCATTCTTCAAAATAAAGGATGTACCAATTCCGATGTAACCATCATCATCCCTGACCAAGACCCCTCCTCCATTATTACTGTCAATTTTGGAGCAGGCTCTTCTCCTTCTGTTGCTAATGGCGATACCGTAATCACTCGCTACTCCTCAAAAGGATTGAAAAGTATAACCGTAACGATCGATGGCGTACCTTTCCGTTATACTAATTTTGTCAGTATTACTAATGATGGTCCTAAACCGCTTATCTTGAATCCGCAAGGTCAAACCGCTTTTTGTCCGAATTCTACTTTGAACTTTTCTACCATTTTTGTTGGAGATACCTATGAATGGGAATTGGAGGGGCCCGGTGTTAATACTACTTTTAACGGTGTTACTTCCATTACGACGCCAGTTTTAACCCAAGTGGGAACTTACGAAGTACGTTTACGTTCCTCAACTCCTTGCTGCGGAATAACCTCCCAAGATACTTTGAAATTTGAAATTTTACCTCCGTTAAATCCAAAGGTAACTATTTTCAGCAATAATCCCGTATCATGTCCTGGTGAAACCATTTCCTTTTTTGGTGTAGCCCAAAATACAGGTGCTAATCCTACCTACACATGGTTGGTCAATGGGCAGCCTCTTGCTGGTCAAAATGGTTTAACTTTGGACATCAATACCCTTCAAAACGGTGACCAAGTTGCGTTGGTTTTAAGTTCGGATTATACATGTGCGGTACCTCAAAATGATACTTCTAACACTATTACTGTAACCATTCACCCCAAACCTGTGTTGCAATGCCAGCCCGTAAATACCGTTGTTGTTGGACAAAATTCTGTTTTTCAAGCAGATATAACTACGGGGCAAGCACCTTTTTCTTATGTTTGGAGCATGGGCAACGGTCAACAAATCTCTGGTATCTCCAACTCTAATCAACTTACGCTTAATTATCCTTACGGAGGTCCAAATACTTATAACGTCACTTTAACGGTTACCGATGCTAACGGATGTTCTTCTTCCTGCCAAACAACGGCTACTGTAATTGTTCCTTCCCCTGTAACGGGGGAATTTACGGGAGATGTACTTTTTGGCTGTGCCCCTTTGACCGTGAACTTTACTTCTCAAATAACTGGTACTCCAACAGATTACGAATGGGATTTCGGCGACGGAGGTACTTCCAATTTGCCTAATCCTACGCATACTTATACCCAGTTCGGTTTTTATACGGTTCGCTTGATTGTTAAAAATGGTCCTTATGCAGATACTACTGTCAAAATCAATTACATACAAGTATACGAAACTCCTCAGCCTGCTATCAGTATTGCTAATTTAGTGGCTTGCGAAGGCTTGCCCGTGAACTTTATTGATGCGGGTATCGGTGCTACAACCAGAATTTGGGACTTTGGAGACGGTAATACTTCTACTCTTGGTAGCCCTGCTCATATCTACACTCAGTCCGGAAGTTACACAGTTACGCTTACTTCCATTAACTTCAATGGATTATGTCAAGCCTCTACTTCTATCCAAATTGAAGTCAAAAGAAGACCCATCCCTGATTTTATTTACCAAACTTCTGGAAGTTGTATTCCCGTAGAAGTGAGTTTTATAAACCTTACGAATACTAATGGAGGAACGGGCACTACTTATCAATGGGACTTTGGAGATGGCGTTCATGATACTACAACAAGCCCCGTTCACGTGTACACTCAAGAAGGCACTTATTCTGTTCAATTAATCGCTACCAATGCTGATGGTTGTTCAGATACTTTGTTTAGGCAAGATATCATTCAAGTGGCACCGCCTGTAACTGCTGGTTTCACACCTTCTGCCACTGAAGTAGAACTCCCGAATAGCCAAGTAACCTTCACTGATAATAGCACTGGCGCAACTTCATGGGCATGGGACTTTGGAAACGGTCAAACTTCCAACTTACAAAATCCTGGTACTATTACATTTACTGAGGTAGGTGAATATGAAGTTAGCCAAATTGTTGCAAATGATTTCGGTTGTTTGGATACCTTTAAAGTAAAAATTATTGTGTTAGAAGGAATTAGGTTGTTTATTCCTAATGTATTTTCTCCCAATTCAGATGGTATGAATGATAACTTCAAAATTGAAAGCTCTGGTTTAGAATATACTCTCAAAATTTATGACCGCTGGGGCAAATTAGTTTTTGATAATGAAGGTAACGAAACTAAATTTTGGAACGGTCAACTATTCAATACAGGTAAACCTTGTTCAGAAGGAGTATATATCTTTGTACTTGAAGGAACTATCAATAGAAATGGTAAAAAAATTAACAGACAAGGCAACGTAACTTTGTTAAGGTAGTCTCTTATTTTCTTTATTTTTCATATGCTTTAACTTTTAGAGGCTTTAATACAAAAGCCTCTATTTTTTTACGAATGTTTTACCTATTGAAACCCTTGGCAAACTATTATGCAACCGTAAATTAAAAATCGTCTAACTTCAATTTGTTAGAACATCTTTTTTTATTACTTATTCAATATCTCCCAGCATTGGTCTAAGTAAAATTTCTTCTATGACCGTGGAGGCAGGCAATTGATAAATCGTAAACATAATTTCTGCGATATCTTCAGGTTGCATAAAACGTTCTTTGGGTAAGTTAGTACCTTTCCATGAGTCTGTCAAAGTAGCGCCGGGTAAGATACTACATACTCGTACACCGTGAGGTTTCAGTTCTTCTCTTAGGAGCTTTGAAAAGCCAAGCAAAGCAAATTTAGAAATGCAGTAAGAGCCTCCGTTGAGGTAAGGTTTTATGCTTGCAGTACTACAAATATTGAAAATAGTGCCTGCACGTTGCGTTATAAATTTGGGAATAAAAATTCTCGTAAGATGATAAGCAGAATGCAAATTGACTTGTAGCAAATATTCTAAAACGCCATCTTCTTCGTTTTGGATTTGACCAGGAATAAATTTTCCCGCATTATTGACTAAAATTTCAAGAGAGGAATATTTTTGGCTTACCTGTTTGCCCCAGTCAATCACTTCATTTTTTTGGGATAAATCCACTGTTTGTACATCTGCGGAGGGAAATTCCTTTAAGAAATGATGAACATTTTCAGAATTAGAAGAACAACCGATTAAATGAAAATCATATTGAGAAAACTTTTTTGCAATTGCTTTACCTATGCCTTTGGTTATTCCGGTAATGAGGATATTTTTTTTCATAAACGTATTCCCCAAACTAAAACATCATCCATTTGCTGATAGCCTTTCATCCATTCATTGAAGGTATTTTCAATGATTTGTTTTTGTTTATCTAAATCAAGTGAAGAAACAGTATCTAAAAGTTCTTTAAATTGTTTATAGCGAAAGCGTTTCCCTTCTTTTCCTCCGATTTGGTTGGGGATACCATCTGTAGCTAAATAGATACATTCACCGCCGTAATATTCAAAGGTATGAGTGGTAAAGAGTCTAAAAACCTCATCTTGTACACCACCGATAGCGTATTTGTCTCCTTGAATTTCTTCTAAAATACCTCTGCTTGAAATAAATAAATTATTAAAAGCACCTGCAAACTTTAAATTTTTTTTGATGGGGTCTATACAAATGAGGGCTATATCCATGCCGTCACGAGTTTCATTATCTGTATTTTGATTTTGTTTGAGAATAGTTTGGATTCCTTTATGAAGTTGAGTGAGTATTTTACCTGGTTCTAAGATATTTTTGTTGATAACAATATCATTCAACAGGTTATTGCCAATAACAGAAATGATAGCGGCAGGAACACCATGCCCTGTACAATCACAAGCAGCAGCTAATATTTTATCTTCTTTTTTGGCTATCCAGAAAAAGTCTCCTGAAACAATATCTTTGGGCTTAAAAAAAATGAAGGAGTTGGGTAAAATTTCTTTTACATCGTTTTCAGAATTAAGTATGGCTTCTTGTATTCTTTGGGCATAAATAATACTATTTAGAATATCTTGATTTTTCTCTTCTAATTCTTTATTAACGGCTTCAATTTCTTTAAGAGCTTTTTCTAAACGTTCTTTTTGTCTTTGGATTTTTATATTTGCATCAGCTAGCTCGGTATTTTTTAATCGGTAAATTTCCTTTTCTTTTTCAGATTTTTCTACGCTAGCTGCCATTTTAATGTTTTTAATAGTTTGCTCTGAAGATAATTGAATGGTTTCAGACTTTACTTTTTCAAATTGTTTGTAATAGTTTAAAGCGGTTTTGTAATCTTTTTGGGCTTCATAAATATTACTTAATATGCGATAAGCATTGGCTTCTAAGTGTTTCATTCCTGTTTCAAGAGCAATTTTTAGGCATTTTTGTGCATATTCTTGGGCTTCTTCAAAAGATTCTCCTTCAAAAGTCAGAATTGCTAACTGTAAATAAGCTGTAGCAACAGTATCTTTATTATTTATAGGTTCTGCGTAGAATAAACTTTGCAAAAATGATTTTAGTGATTCAGAGTAGTTCCTTTTTTTTCTATAAATCTTCCCTATTTGCAGATAACCCCTTGCGAGGTTGAAGTGGTCTTCAATTTGTTCTGCGATGTGAATTGCTTTTAATTGCCATTGCATAGCTTCCTCAAAGTTGTCTGTTTTATAATGAATTTCACCTAAGGTTTCATATGCAACTGCTAATAAAGAAAGTTCATTCAGTTTTTCAAAAATAGGTATTGCTTTATTCACATATTCTATGGCTTGCTTATAATCCGTTAAAACCATGAAAACCTCTGCTAAATTATCATAGGCGATTCCTAAATCTCGCTCTAATCCTAATGGAATAGATCGTTCTACACATTTAAGGTACCAATGAATAGCACTTTCATGTTGACCAATAGAAAAGTAAACACGACCAATATTTCCAGCTACTGCAGCTTGTCCTGACTCATCTTGAATGTCTTCATATATTTTTAAAGCAGTTTGCAAGCATTCCATAGCTTTATCAAAAAAACCATACACAATATTTACAATCCCTTTGTTCCGCCATGACTTCGCAATCCTTTGTAAATCATTGATTGATTGAGCCAATTCTAATGCTTGGTTGGATAATTCTTCCATCAAAGAAGTATTAGAAAAACGATGAATATAAGCCATGTCATTGAGGTAATCAATTTTTTGCTTGATGTCTTGAATATTTTCTAAATGTGCTAATACTTCTTTTGCTTGCATAAACTTAATTCCTAAACGCAAAAATAATTAAGTTTTAAAAACTTTTGTTATTAAGAGTATATTTTTTTTATAACATATGATTAACATGGAAAAAATTTTATTTCTAAAATTCAAAGATTATTTGGTTATAAGTCTAAACTTCCTTTCCATAAAATTAAAAAACTGCCATCAATTAATGGCAGCTTAAAATATGAAAAATTCCGATTTTTAAAAATTACTCGTTTTTGTCTTGTTTTTCCATTTTATTTTTTAGTTCAGCGAGTACATCAATCTCACCGAGGGTAGTCTTTTTGATATTTTCTTTTTGTTTTTTGATATTTTTCTGAATTTCTTCTTTTTCTTTCTCTTTTTCCATTTCTTTTTGTTCACGCCATGTTTCGTAATGAGAAAGAATAATTTTTCTATTTTCTTTGTTAAATTCAATTACTTTAAATGGAGCACTGTCACCTACTCTAAGTTCCGGTTTACCTTCTTCCACTTGAAGATGTTTGGAAGGACAAAAGCCCTCAACTCCGTATTCAAGCTCCAAAATAGCACTTTTATCTACAAATTTCACAATAGTTCCATTTACAATTTTTCCTACTGTAAATATCGTTTCAAAAGTATCCCATGGATCTTCGGTTAGTTGTTTGTGTCCTAAGCGTATTTTTCGGTTTTCAAGATCTAATTCTAAAACTACAACATCTAGTTTTTCTTCTTTTTTAATAAACTCAGAAGGATGGTTAATTTTGTTCCAACTTAAATCTGCAATATGAATCAGCCCGTCTACACCTTCTTCAAGCTCTACGAATAGACCATATGCAGTAATATTTTTGACTGTTGCAGTATGCTTGGTTCCTACTGCATACTTTTCTGCAACCTTTAACCATGGGTCCTCAGTAAGTTGCTTAATCCCTAAAGCTATCTTTCTTTCTTCCTTATCAATATTTAGAACGACTGCTTGAACTTCATCACCTATATTAAAAAGTTCATATGGATTTTTTAAGTGTTGAGACCAAGACATCTCACTCACATGAATAAGCCCTTCTACACCAGGTGTAAGCTCAATAAATATACCATAGTCTGCAATAGTTACAACTTTACCTTTGACTTTGTCTCCAACATTTAAATTTTCTGCATAAGTTTCCCATGGATGAGGTAATAATTGCTTCATTCCTAAGCTGATTCTTTTCTTTTCATCATCAAAATCCAATACCACCACATTGACTTTTTGACCATCTTGTAACACCTCATGGGGGTCATTTATTCTGCCCCAAGAAATATCTGTTACACGTAGAAGACCATCCACACCACCTAAATCAATAAAGACCCCATAATTGGTTATATTCTTGACGGTTCCTTCCAAAATTTGCCCTTTTTCTAATTTATTGATAATTTCCGCTTTTTGCTCTTCTAAATCTTTTTCTATTAAGACTTTATGCGAAACCACTACATTATGATGAATATGGTTTACTTTAACAACCTTAAATTCCATTCTTTGCCCCACAAAAACATCATAATCTTTTATTGGTTTTACATCTATTTGTGAACCGGGTAAAAATGCTTCTATACCATCTAAATCCACTACAAAGCCACCTTTTGTTCTTCTTTTAATAACTCCTTCAACTACCTCGTCTTTATCTAAAGCCTCTAATATTTTATCCCAACTTCTCATAGAGGTAGCTAATCTTCGGGATAGTTGTAAATGTCCGTTAGAATCTTCAACTTTTTGTAGAAAAACTTCTACCTCCATTCCAATTGCCAAATCTTCTATATCCTTAAACTCTGACCTCGGTATAACCCCATCAGATTTAAATCCTATATTTACAACAACTTCTTTCTCATCAAAGGCTACAATTTTTCCTTTCATGATTTGCTTCTCAGCAATGGATGTAACCGTACTTGTATACAACTTTGCTAATCTTTCTTTTTCTTCTGGTGAGTATTCTATTTCCCCCCAAGTAAAATCATCTTGTAAATCTTCATTCTCTAAATTTTTTTCCGTCATCAACTCCATTTTGTTTGAAGCTGCAAAATTAAACCTTTTTTCTTTTCTTATGCAAATATTACTAAAAAAAATTTTGTTTTTTGTCTTCGTATAATAATTTTGTAGATAAACCCATGATACCTATTTTCAAAATCATTACTTTAAAATTTTACATTTAAAACCTTAGACACGCATGAATTGATAAAATTCAGCTTAAAGCATTTTCTTGTTTTAACTTCACCATTAAATCCATGATTAATTAAGCATGGAATCAAACATAAATTAAATACGCTTGTCTTTTAACACAAAAATCATTTATCATATCAATGAATGTTATGTTATCTGACATTTTTTTATGCATCAGAATTTTAAAAAAAATCTTTTTTTTATGTAATCAAATTTGGAAATTAAATCTATAAAAACTAATTTTGCATTGTTATTCTATCCGATGATAGAGCGAATAAAAAAAATTATTTACAGTGAATTAAACTCCATAGAAGTTTTTTTTATTGATTCCCAAAATATAGCTAAAATTGATAAAAATCATCTAATCGAATTAGTATATTTCTTAAAAGTTCATAAGGATTTATATTTTGATGTGCTTTCTTGCATAAGCGCAGTGGATTATATAAATTACTTCAGAGTATTTTATAACTTGCATTCAATTACAAAAAATTTACATTTAATCGTTTGTACTGAAATTTCTGTTAATGAAAAATTACCAAGCTTATCTAATTTATATTCATCTGCCGAATGGCATGAAAGAGAAGTTTACGATATGATGGGAATTCAGTTTGAAAATCATCCCGATTTAAGACGCATTCTACTTCCAGATGATTGGGAAGGGTTTCCTTTACTCAAAAATTATCAAACGCAAGAAGTTTATCACAATATAAAAGTTAAATATTAAAGATTAAGGAATATGGGAAGAAAATCAATCGTTAAAGAAAGACTAATCCTAGACCAAGAACAAAAAGAGTGGATAGATAAGTTAACTGTCTTGTTTTTAAAAAATGGCATCAAAAAGGTTAGTATGGATAGGGTTGTTGTTCACCTTGGGGTTAGTAAAGCTACATTCTATCGTTTTTTTGAATCCCGAGATGTACTCATAGAAAAAGTTATTGAGAACTATCTCTCTCAATTTCAAGGTTTTGAAAAAATTTTGCATGACCAATCCAAAGATTATTTTCAACGTTTCCAAGAAGCTTTTGCTTTCTTTACTAAATCTTTATCAAATACAAATAATTTATTTTTAAGGGACTTAAAAGAATATTACCCTAAACAACTGGATAAAATCAATGAATTTCAAAATTCAATCCTTAAAGAACTTGAAATTTTTTATAAAGAGGGTATTCAAAAGAAGTACATTGTAAACGTAAACATTTCTATTATGCTTGCTATGGATAAGGCTATGATTTGGCAATTAACAGATGGTTCCTTCTTACAAAAAAATCAACTAACCATTGCACAAGCTTTTGAAGAATATTTTAGAATAAAATTTCAAGGATTAATTCCAAGAGAAAATGCAAGATAAATCCCCTAAAATTGAATGGATTATTTACTTACTGGTCTTAATTTTAGTTTTTTTGATATGGTTTAACCTAAAAAAAAGTGATTCTCACCACGATGACCGTTCGCGTAATCCATTTTTTCAAAAGCAAAAAGAAAGATTTAGTTGAAATATCAATGTAATTTTAATTATTTTTTTTCGTTATTTTGCCAAAGCAATTGACGTATGATTTTTATTCTTTTTTTTCTTATTTTTCTGAAAACAAGCATTTGGGCTCAGATAGGTGGAAGAAGTGTTTATGATTTTTTACGTTTAACTCCTAATGCGCGTGTAACTTCCTTAGGAGGGGTCAATATCACTTTATTAGATTCTGACGTCAACCTTGCTTGGTTTAACCCTGCCTTATTAAATGATAGCATGCACAAAGCCGTTTCCATCAATGTCGTAAACTATCTCTCTGATATTACCTACGGATATTCATCTTTTGGGTATCATTTTCAAAACATAGGCACTTTCCATGCTGGAATTCATTATGTTAATTATGGAAAAATGCAAGAAACCGATGAACTCGGAAATGTCAAAGGGCAATTCAGTGCTAACGATATGGCAATCGTTTCTGGCATCGCACGTGACTTTGGTAACATCCGTTTCGGTACTAATCTAAAATTGCTCTATTCAAATATTCAAAGATTTAATTCTTTTGGCTTTGCATTAGATTTTGGGGGAACATGGAACTTCCCCGAACAAAATACAACCATAGGTTTAGTTCTAAAAAATATAGGTACTCAAATTACACAATTTAATAAAAATGCCCCTAAATCACCTTTACCTTTTGAAATCCAACTCGGTATAACCCATAAACCTCAACACTTACCTTTACGTTTTACCACTACTCTTGTTCAACTTCAACAGTATCGCTTAATCCAAAAGGACCCTAACCAAAAACCGCAATTAGATTTATCAGGCAATCCTATCCCCGAAAAAAAGAAAACTTTTGATAATATTTTCAGGCATTTTGTTTTTGGAGGTGAATTTTTAATTTCTTCCAACTTTCGGTTTAGATTAGGTTATAACCATTTGAGACACCAAGAATTGAAATCTACTGGTACCAATTTCAGCATGGCAGGCTGGGGAGTAGGCTTTGGCTTGAAAATCAAAAAATTTATTCTTGACTACGGCTTCGGAAATTATCATGTCGTGGGGGGTATACACTCTTTCTCAATTCTCACTAATTTATCTTCTTTCTTTAACCGTGAATAAAGTAGTTTTAATTACAGGAGCTTCTTCTGGTATTGGAAAAGCCTTAGCTATTGAATTTGCTAAAAATAAATATGACCTTTCGTTATGCGCTCGTAATCTAAATGCTTTACACGAAGTCGCTTCTCTCTGCCAAAATTACGGCGTAACATGTGAGATATTCTCAGCTGACGTCTCAAAAAAAGAAGATTGTTACAACTTTGTGTTAAATTCCGTAAAAAAATTCAAAAGGATAGACGTGCTAATCAATAACGCAGGTATCTCCATGAGAGCATTATTTCAGGATTGTGATTTAGAAGATTTTGAAAAAGTGATGAAAATAAATTTTTGTGGTACCGTTTACTGCACTAAATTTGCTTTGCCTTATATCCTTGAAAATCAAGGACATATCATTGGAATTTCCTCAATTGCAGGTTACAGGGGGTTACCTGGTCGTACCGGTTATTCAGCTTCCAAATTTGCTATGAACGGCTTTTTAGAAAGTCTTCGTACGGAACTTTTGTATAGTGGCGTGCACGTAATGACGGTTGCACCTGGTTTTACCGCTTCTAATATCCGTAACACTGCTTTAGATGGAAAAGGAAATCCCCAAAAAGAAACTCCATTAGATGAAAGTAAGATTATGTCCGCAGAAACTTGCGCTCAGCTGATTTTCAAAGCCTTTCAAAAACGAAAAAAAAACCTTATACTTACTACTCAAGGAAAACTAACCGTATTTTTAAATAAACTTTTTCCTTTTTGGATGGATAAAATGGTGTACAAGCACTTCAAAAATGAACCGAATAGCCCATTAAAGTAAAAAATTAGAGTTTTTGATAATTTTCATCTCATACCTTGCTATATTTCTTAATAATTTCCGATGGTATCAACTTGTTATGATAATTCATAAATTTTTTGTATCCCTCATAGCCCATGTACTTAATTAAAATTTCAGGTTGTGTTTGTGTCAAATCTACCAAAATAAGACCATCCAAAACATCATGAAAATCAGGGTCTACATTGAAAGCGATAATTTTGCCGCCTAAATTCAGGTACTGTTTAATCAAAATAGGTATCTTCATACCTGAATGCTCAATATCGGACATCAAATCTTGTACATCTTTAAGGTTTTTGATGGAAAAAGTATTATAGAAACTATCACTTTTTAAATATCTGTATTTTTTACGAGGCTTAACAAAATCTTGTAAGTCTTTAAAATGATTGTTTTCTTTAAGGTAGAACACCATCAAATCCTTAGAAATTTCGTTATAATCATTAGAAATGGAAACGGGACCGAACAGATTTTTGTATTGAGGATTTTGGGTTATAAAATGCCCTATGCCCATCCATAAAAGCATCAGGGGCGCAAATGTTTTTTGGTAATCCTTTACAATAAAGGACCTCCCCATTTCTAATGCGGGATTGATTTCCTGAAATAAATTTTTTTTCATTCTGAATAGTGAATAAGTATACAGCCCAACGATGCCTTTTTGTTCTATTATTTTATCCGCTTGACCAATTCTATAAGCTCCTACCAGCTTTTGTTTTTCTTTATCCCAGATGCACAAATGGAGATAGTATTCATCGTAACTGTCTAAGTCAATAGATTTTCCGCTACCTTCACCGACTTCACGAAAAGTGATTTCACGTTGTCTTCCGATTTCTCGCATGAGCATCGGAGCGTCGTGGTACCTAAAACAATAGACCTCAAAATTCTGGTAGGTAAGAAGTTTGGCAGA